>MDSZ01243118.1_pt1 | contig 50798 bp, 45 predicted proteins | sample 811201 | NCBI WGS metagenome assembly MDSZ01 (sample SAMN05326647, study PRJNA326480) | marine metagenome | isolation source: seawater | place: Indian Ocean: North | collected 2010
GCGGCCTTCGGCCAGCAGGATCAGGTAGTCGTCGTTGGCGGCGTCGAAGCTGCCGGCGCCGGTGCGGTGGATCTTGTGCACCTGCGGCTTGACCTCTTCCCAGGCCCAGTTCTTGCGCATGAAGGCGGTGTCGATCTCGTTGTCGAAGTGACCGATGTTGCACACCACGGCGCGCTTCTTCAGCGCCTTGAGCATGCCGGCGTCACACACGTTGACGTTGCCGGTGGTGGTGACGATCAGGTCGATCTTGCCCAGCAGCGCAGCGTCGACGCTGGCCTCGGTGCCGTCGTTGAGGCCGTTCTTGTACGGGGATACCAGCTCGAAGCCGTCCATGCAGGCCTGCATGGCGCAGATCGGGTCGACTTCGGAAACCTTGACGATCATGCCTTCCTGACGCAGCGACTGGGCCGAGCCCTTGCCCACGTCACCGTAGCCGATGACCAGCGCCTGCTTGCCCGACAGCAGGTGGTCGGTGCCGCGCTTGATGGCGTCGTTGAGGCTGTGGCGGCAGCCGTACTTGTTGTCGTTCTTGCTCTTGGTCACGGCGTCGTTGACGTTGATCGCCGGGACTTTCAGAGTGCCGGCCTTGAGCATGTCGAGCAGGCGGTGCACACCGGTGGTGGTCTCTTCGGTGACGCCGTGGATGCGCTCGAGCATCTGCGGGTATTTCTTGTGCAGGATCTCGGTCAGGTCACCGCCGTCGTCCAGCACCATGTTGGCGTCCCACGGCTGGCCATCTTTCAGGATGGTCTGCTCGATGCACCACTCGTACTCTTCCTCGGTCTCGCCCTTCCAGGCGAATACCGGGATGCCGGCAGCGGCGATGGCGGCAGCGGCCTGGTCCTGGGTGGAGAAGATGTTGCACGAGGACCAGCGCACTTCGGCGCCCAGGGCGGTGAGCGTCTCGATCAGCACGCCGGTCTGGATGGTCATGTGGATGCAGCCGAGGATCTTCGCGCCTTTCAGCGGTTGGCTGGCGGCGTACTTGCGGCGCAGGCCCATCAGTGCCGGCATTTCGGATTCGGCGATGATCAGCTCTTTGCGGCCCCAGTCGGCCAGGGAAATATCGGCGACCTTGTAGTCGTTGAAAGCGCTCATGCAGTAACTCTCCATTCGTTGTCTGCGAATGGGCGCCGTTGATGCGTTTGGATAACGCCCCGGGCGAGCCTGACAAAACCGCATGATGCGGGTTTGCTGCAGCGCCCCTCGACCGGGTGGCGGGAGCGACCGGAGCGGTGCCGGTCGCGTGTAACCGGCAAATTATAGCTGCCCGTGCGGCACAGCCCAAGGCTTTCCGTCGTATTTGCCCGGCTATCGAAACCATAGCCGTGCCTGCCACGACAGGCACGGTGACGGCGGTGCATGATGGTCGCCCAACCTGGCAAGGAGAACCATGCATGAATTTCCATACCCGCAAGTGGATCAAGCCTGAGGATCTCAACCCCAATGGCACCCTGTTCGGCGGCAGCCTGCTGAAGTGGATCGACGAGGAGGCGGCCATCTACGCCATCGTCCAGCTCGACAACCAGCGCGTGGTCACCAAGTTCATTTCCGAGATCAACTTCGTCAGCTCGGCGCGCCAGAGCGACATCATCGAACTGGGCATCACCGCCAGCGAGTTCGGCCGCACCTCGATCACCCTGCGTTGCGAGGTGCGCAACAAGGTTACACGCAAGAGCATCCTGACCATCGACAAGCTGGTATTCGTCAACCTCGGCGAGGATGGTCTGCCCGCGCCGCACGGCAAGACCGAAATCACCTACGCCCGGGACCGTTTCCAGGACTGATTCGCGCTGGCGTGGACGGCCGCAGAATTGGCCGACCTGCCGGCATCACAGGCTGTCGCAGTCATGGACGCGGCAGGTGCATTCGCTCAGGCTGGTTTTTCCTCTATCAGCAGTGAAACCACGCCATGACTCTTGCCTACTGGTGCGTACTGATCGCCATCTTCATGCCTTATCTGGGCACCGCTACCGCCAAGTTCCTCGGTCCTGGATATGGGCCGCGCGCCAACCAGGATCCGCGTGCTTTCCTCGGGACCCTGGAGGGCTGGCGCAAGCGTGCCAACAGCGCCCAGCTCAACGGTTTCGAAGTTACGCCGGCGTTCGCGGCGGCGGTGATCATTGCCCATCAGGCGGGGGGCGCCGAGCAGGCACTGCTCGACCAGCTGGCGGTGGCGTTCATTGTCAGTCGCGCGCTGTATTTCATCTGCTATCTGGCCGGCTGGGGTCCTCTGCGCTCGCTGGTATGGTTCTCCGGTATGGGGCTGATCGCGGCGCTGTTCATGGTCTCTGCTGGCTGAACAGCGGCTGACAGGTGCGTAGGAAAGACAGGGCTTGTGACAAGAGGTCGCTTGGCCAGGTCGAGATGAGTCGCGATACTGGCGCCCCCTCGTTGTCCGGAAGTTGTGTCGATGACCCCGAAGAAACTCCTCCTGCTCACTTGTGTGTGCCTGACTCTGGCCGCCTGTGGTGGTGTCGATCCCAACTCGCCACTGGGCAAGCGTCAGGCCCTGTTCAAGGAAATGCTCAAGGTCAGCGAGGACCTGGGGGGCATGCTGCGGGGCCGTATTCCTTACGATGAGGCCGGCTTCATCGCGGGCGCTGCCGAGCTGGACCGCCTGTCGCGCGAGCCCTGGCAGCATTTCCCGCAGGTGCGGGATGACGAGCGCAGCAAGGCCAACCCCGAGGTCTGGGAGCGCCAGGAGCAGTTCCAGAAGATGGCCCGTGACCTGGAGCAGACCACGGCGGCGCTGGTCCGGGCGACCAGCGCACCGCCGTTGCGCCGTTCCGAGCTCGAGCCAGCCGTGCAGGCGGTGGAGGACAGCTGCGAAGCCTGCCACAAGGCGTTTCGCGCCTACTGAGGCGAACGGGCTTCGGCTTCGGCCTGTTCCAGTTCGGCGCGGGCTTCGGCCAGCTTGGCCTGGCGCTTGCCGATCTTCTCCTGGTCGCCCTTGCCCATCGCGTCGCGCAGATCCATCTCGCGCTCCTCGACCTCCTGGCGCGCGTCCTTCACATCGGCCAGGCGTTCCTGGCGCAGCGCGGCGTCATCGCAGTGCGCCTCGACCTTGCCCAGCGCGCGCTGCAGGCCCTGCAGCTCGCGTGAGTGGCCGTTCTGGCGGGCGGCTTCGATCTTCTCCTGGATGACCTGACGCTTGGCGGCGCAGTCGCCTTCGGGTTTGGCGGCCAGGATGGGGGTGACGTTCAGTCCGGCGACCAGCATCAGGCCGAGAACGGTGGCTTGGCGAATCATGGTCTTTCCTCGTGAGTCTCTCTCTCGAAGTGACCGCCAATGGCTCACGAGGTTCGCGGCGCTGAGCCGCTCCCTTGATCAGGGTCAGTGATCCGCAGGTTGCTTCCGAATTGGCAGGCCGGCGCCTGCGGCTTGCTGCCGGCGCTGGGCCTGTCTTGCGAAGCGAGGGGGCGAGGAGATTCCTCGGGGGCAAGGGCCTGGGCTGAGCTTCTATCCTGTGGCGCCCCGAGGTTTGCCTGGGTCAGGAACGAAAAAGCCCCGCACAGCCGAGGCTGGCGGGGCTTTTCTTCAGGCGCTGGTTACAGGCCGGCAGAGGCGCGCAGTGCCTCGACCTTGTCGGTACGCTCCCAGGTGAAGGTGGTGAAGCTGTCGTCGCCCACGGTCTTCTGTTCCGGGTTGCGGCCGAAGTGGCCGTAGGCCGCGGTGGCCTGGTACATCGGGTGGAGCAGGTCGAGCATCTTGGTGATGGCGTACGGACGCAGGTCGAACACCTCGCGCACCAGCTGGATGATCTTGTCTTCGGCGATCTTGTGGGTGCCGAAGGTGTTGATCGAGATGGAGGTCGGCTGGGCCACGCCGATGGCGTAGGACACCTGGATCTCGCAGCGGTCGGCGAGGCCGGCGGCGACGATGTTCTTGGCCACGTAGCGGCCGGCGTAGGCAGCCGAACGGTCGACCTTGGACGGGTCCTTGCCGGAGAAGGCGCCGCCGCCGTGACGGGCCATGCCGCCGTAGCTGTCGACGATGATCTTGCGCCCGGTCAGGCCGCAGTCGCCCACCGGGCCGCCGATGACGAAGTTGCCGGTCGGGTTGATGTGGAACTGGGTGTCCTTGTGCAGCAGCTCAGCCGGCAGGCTGTGCTTGATGATCAGCTCCATCACCGCTTCGCGCAGGTCCTTCAGCGACACGTCCGGGTTGTGCTGGGTGGACAGCACCACGGCGTCGATGCCGACGACCTTGCCGTTCTCGTACTGGCAGGTGACCTGGGACTTGGCATCTGGGCGCAGCCACGGCAGCAGGCCGGACTTGCGGGCTTCGGCCTGGCGCTCGACCAGCGCGTGGGAGAAGCGGATCGGCGCCGGCATCAGCACATCGGTCTCGTTGCTGGCGTAGCCGAACATCAGGCCCTGGTCACCGGCACCCTGGTCTTCCGGCTTGGAGCGGTCGACGCCCTGGGCGATGTCCACCGACTGCTTGCCGATGATGTTGAGCACGCCGCAGGTGGAGCCGTCGAAGCCAACTTCGCTGCTGGTGTAGCCGATGCCGTTGATCACGTCACGGACGATCTGCTCGAGGTCGACCCAAGCGCTGGTGGTCACTTCGCCGGCGACGATGGCGACACCGGTCTTGACCAGGGTTTCCACGGCCACGCGGGCGTGCTTGTCCTGGGTGATGATGGCGTCGAGCACGGCATCGGAGATCTGGTCGGCGATCTTGTCCGGATGTCCTTCGGACACGGACTCGGAGGTGAACAGGGAGTATTCGCTCATGGGTGGGTTCCTTTTGTGCCGTAACTGAAGGCCACTCGCTCAAGAGGCTGGGCGAAGTGGCGTAACTGAATCTGAAAGCCGTTTTTCAGGCCGATGTACAGGCTCTCGCCGGGCAGCAGACCGGCGGCGCTGGCCCAGCGCGACAGATCCTCCTGCTCGAAGCCTAGCCAGAGATCGCCGCAGGCCTCTCGGGCCCAGCTCTGGTCGTGGCTGCACAGCTCGCTGATCAGCAGGCTGCCGCCGGGTTTTACGTGCCGTGCCAGCTGGCGGAAAGCCTCGGCCGGGGTGGCGAAGTGGTGCAGCACCATGTTGAGCACCACGCAGTCGGCTGCACCGTGCTCGCTCTGCAGGGCATCGCCGAGTGTCAGCTCGACGTTGTCCAGTCCGGCGCTGGCGCAGCGCTGGCTCGCCAGCTCGAGCATGGCCGGGCTGTTGTCCAGCGCCATGACCTGGGCGAAACGGCGCGCCAGCTCGGGCAGGAAGGCGCCGTCGCCCGGGCCGATTTCCATTGCCGTGGCGCCGGGGGCGAAGTGCAGGCTGTCGAGCAGGGCCAGCAGGCTGTCGCGGTACTGCGGCAGGCCGGCGATCAGGTCCTGCTGGGCCTGGAAGTTGCTGGCCATGCGCGCGAAGAAGTCGCGGCTGACAGTGGCGCGCTGCTGGTGTACCGCGGCAATCCGCGCCTGCCTGTCGGTCGGCACGGGCAGCTCGTCGATATCTTCCAGCAGTGCGGCGTGCAGACGCCCGTTGGGCAGCGCACGGCGATAGAAGATCGCGTTGCCTTCGCGGCGGGTGGCCACCAGGCCGGCCTGGGCCAGTACCTTGAGGTGATGGCTCATGCCCGACTGGCCCATGGCGAAGATCTGTGCCAGTTCCAGCACGCCGAACGAGTCGTTGCTCAGCGCGCGCAGCACGTTCAGGCGTAGCGGATCGCCGCCGGCCTTGCACAGGGCGGCGAGCTCGTCGCAGGGGTCGAATTCCAGTTGGGATGCGCGCAGGGTCATGGTGGCGCAGTCTAGTCGGTCATTTTTCATACAGCAACAGCAATATCAAAATATTTTGATATTGCTGTCCGGTTGCTCCGTGACGCCGCTCAAGGCCAGGAAGGCCGCGGGTGCCGGGCTCAGGCTGGCGCCCTGGCGCCAGAGTACGTGCAGGTCGCGCTCAATCTGCAGGTCCTGCACCTGGAGGTGGCGCAATTCGCCGCTGGCCAACTCGCGCTCTACGATGCGCTGCGACAGCCAGGCGATGCCCTGGCCGTCGGCGAGCAGGCGCTTCAGGGCCTCGGTGCTGCCGATGGCCATGCTGGCCTCGGGCTCCAGGCCATGGGCGCGATAGGCCTGCTCGATGCTGACCCGCGCGCCGGAGCCGGGTTCGCGCATGTACAGCGGGTAGCGCTGCAGCATGCGCGCGGCCAGCCGACCGCTGCTGGCCAGTGGGTGATGGGGCGCCACGACCGGCAGCAGGGCGTCGCGCGCCAGCAGCCGGTGGGCGTAGTCGCTGCGGACGAACGGCCCTTCGACGAAACCCAGGCTGACCAGGCCCTCGTCCAGCTGGCGGGTCACCACGTCCGTGTTGCTCACCTCCAGGCTGACGAAGATCTGCGGGTGCAGGGTGCGGAAGCGGCTGATCAGCGATGGCAGCAGGTAGGAGCCGAGCGTGGCGCTGGCGCCCAGGTTCAGTTCGCCCTGGCCGAGCTGGGCGAAGTCGCGCAGGTCGCGCTCGGCGGCGCGCTCCAGATTGAAGATGCGCTGGGCGTAGTCGAGCAGGCGCCGGCCCCCCTCGGTCAGTTGCACGCCGCGCGGCTGGCGGTCGAACAGGCGCAGGTCGAGGCTGGCTTCGAGGTCGCGTATCTCGCGGGTGACCGCCGGCTGGCTGATGTGCAGGCGCTCGGCGCCTGCGCTGATGCTGCCGGCTTCGGCGACGGCGAGGAACACCTTGAGGTGGTGGAGGTTCATGGCATCTCCATGCATTAAAGGTATGTCATGGATGCTGAATATGTATTTTTCATATGGCAAGCTGGTTCTTAACCTTGTCGGCGTCACTCATGTCACGGGACCACCCGATTCATGTCGCGCCCTTTCAGTCGTTTACCCGAACCGCTCGCCTTCATTCGTCACTTCACGCCCAACTGGTTCGCCATGACCATGGGCACCGGCGTTCTGGCGCTGGTGCTCGCCCATCTGCCCTGGCATCTGCCGGGCCTGGTCATGCTGGCGGAGGGGCTGTGGTTTTTCGCCGTCGGCCTGTTCGTCCTCTTCAGCCTGTTGTTCCTGCTGCGTCTGGCGCTGTTCCGCGACACGCTCTGGCCCATGCTGCTGCATCCGGTGCAGTCGATGTTTCTCGGTGCCATCCCCATGGGCATGGCGGTGCTGATCAAGGGGCTGCTGCTGTTCGGCGTGCCGCGCTGGGGCGAGGGCGTCTATGCGCTGGCGCATGCGTTGTGGTGGCTGGACGCGGCGCTGGCATTGCTCGGTGCGCTGCTCGTGCCCTATCTGATGTTCACCCGTCAGCATCATGCGCTGGAGAAACTCACCGCAGTCTGGCTGCTACCTATCGTCGCACCCGAGGTGGCGGCCAGCGCGGCGGGCGCCCTGGCCCCGCATCTTTCCGCCGCCGCCGCGCAGCAACTGCTGGCGGCCGGCTTCGTGCTCTGGGGGATGTCGCTGTCGCTGGCCTTCTCGCTGATCACGCTGGTGCTGCTGCGCCTGGCGCTGCACAAACTGCCGGATACCGACTTCGCTGCCACCAGCTGGTTGCCGCTGGGCCCGCTGGCCACCGGCTGCCTGGGCCTGCTCAGCATGGGGCAGGCGGCACCGCTGGCATTCGCCGGCACGCCCCTGGCCGGCGCCGCGGAGCTGGCCCGTGACCTCGGCCTGGTCGGCGGCCTGGCATTGTGGGGCGCGGGCCTGTGGTGGCTGGTGATCGCCACGCTCTTCACCCGTCACTACATTCGCGACAACATGCCGTTCAATCTCGGCTGGTGGGGGTTCACCTTCCCGCTGGGGGTGTTCGCCCTGGCCACCTTCGAGCTGCAGGCGCTGACGGGCCTGGCCTTCTTCAGCTTCGCCGGTGTGGTGCTGGCCCTGCAGTTGCTGGGCGTGTGGTGCCTGGTATTCAGTCGCACACTGGCCGGCGTCTGGCATGGCGAGCTGTTCCAGGCGCCTTGCCTGGGTGGGCCGGGCAGCCCTGCGGTGGGGGTTCTCAGCGAACGCGTCGGCTGAGTCGACGGATCTACGACCATCTGTCATTGCCCCGCGGGGTGCGGCTGGGCGAAAATAGCCGCCTTTTTCCGTGAACAGCCCCCCGCAGGAGATTCAGCGATGCCCAGCCGTCGTGAGCGAGCCAATGCCATTCGTGCCCTCAGCATGGATGCCGTGCAGAAAGCCAACAGCGGCCACCCCGGTGCCCCCATGGGCATGGCGGACATCGCCGAAGTGCTGTGGCGCGACTTTCTGAAGCACAACCCGCAGAACCCGAACTTCGCCGATCGTGACCGCTTCGTGCTGTCCAACGGCCATGGTTCGATGCTGATCTACTCGCTGCTGCACCTGACCGGCTACGACCTGTCGATCGATGATCTGAAGAACTTCCGTCAGCTGCACAGCCGCACTCCAGGCCACCCGGAATACGGCTACACCCCAGGTGTGGAAACCACCACCGGCCCGCTCGGCCAGGGCATCGCCAACGCCGTCGGCTTTGCCATCGCCGAGAAAGTGCTGGGCGCGCAGTTCAACCGTGACGGTCACACCATCGTCGACCACAACACCTATGTGTTCCTCGGCGACGGCTGCATGATGGAAGGCATCAGCCATGAAGTCTGCTCGCTGGCCGGCACCCTCGGTCTGGGCAAGCTGGTCGCGTTCTATGACGACAATGGCATCTCCATCGACGGTGAGGTCGAAGGCTGGTTCACCGACGACACGCCGAAGCGTTTCGAGGCCTATGGCTGGCAGGTGATCCGCAATGTCGACGGTCACGACGCCGAAGAGATCAAGATGGCCATCGAGACCGCGCGCAAGAGCGTGGACCAGCCGACCCTGATCTGCTGCAAGACCACCATCGGTTTCGGTTCGCCGAACAAGGGCGGCAAGGAAGAGTGCCACGGTGCGCCGCTGGGCAATGACGAAATCGCCCTGACCCGCGCCAACCTGGGCTGGAATCACGGCCCGTTCGAAGTGCCGGCCGAGATCTACGCCGAGTGGGACGCCAAGGCCGCCGGTGCCGCCGCCGAAGCCGCCTGGAACGAGAAGTTCGCTGCCTACGCCGCCGCCTTCCCCGAGCTGGCTGCCGAGTTCAAGCGCCGCATCGCTGGCGAGCTGCCGGCCGACTTCGCCGAGAAGGCCGCCGCCTATGTGCGTGAAGTGGCCGAGAAGGGCGAGACCATCGCCAGCCGCAAGGCCAGCCAGAATGCACTGAATGCCTTCGGCCCGCTGCTGCCGGAATTCCTCGGTGGCTCGGCTGACCTGGCCGGCTCCAACCTGACCCTGTGGAAGGGCTGTAAGGGCGTGTCCGCCGAGGACGCTTCCGGCAACTACATGTTTTATGGCGTGCGCGAGTTCGGCATGAGCGCGATCATGAACGGTGTCGCCCTGCACGGCGGCTTCGTGCCCTATGGCGCGACCTTCCTGATCTTCATGGAATACGCCCGCAACGCCGTGCGCATGTCCGCACTGATGAAGCAGCGCGTACTGTACGTGTTCACCCACGACTCCATCGGTCTCGGTGAGGACGGCCCGACCCACCAGCCGATCGAGCAGCTGGCCAGCCTGCGTGGCACGCCGAACCTCGACACCTGGCGCCCGGCCGATGCGGTCGAGTCCGCCGTGGCCTGGAAACACGCCATCGAACGCGCCGACGGCCCGTCCGCCCTGGTGTTCAGCCGCCAGAACCTGCCGCACCAGGCACGTGATGCCCAGCAGCTGGCCGATGTCGCGCGCGGCGGCTACGTGCTCAAGGACAGCGCTGGTGAGCCGGAACTGATCCTCGTTGCCACCGGCTCGGAAGTCGGTCTGGCCATGCAGGCTGCCGCCAAGCTCGAAGAGAAGGGCCGCAAGGTGCGCGTGGTGTCGATGCCGTCGACCAGCGTGTTCGACCAGCAGGATGCTGCCTACAAGCAGTCCGTGCTGCCGGTCGAGGTGGGTGCGCGTATCGCCATCGAGGCCTCGCATGCCGACTACTGGTACAAGTACGTGGGCCTGGAAGGCCGCATCATCGGCATGACCACCTTCGGTGAGTCGGCGCCGGCTGCCGCCCTGTTCGAAGAGTTCGGCTTCACCGTCGACAACGTCGTTGCCACGGCTGAAGAGCTGCTCGACGCCTGAACCGCTGACTCCCCTCCGCCGCGTGCGGGGGGCTGAGGGGAGAGGGTCGCGTTGCCGCTCTCTCCCCGGCCCTCTCCAGTGAATGGCAGAGGGAGTCGCCACGTTATCGAGATCGCCCATGTCCAATCGCCCTTTTCGCGTCGCCCTCAACGGCTACGGCCGCATCGGTCGCTGCGTGCTGCGCGCGCTGCATGAGCGCGGGGATGGGGCGAGCCTGGAAATCGTCGCCCTCAATGACCTGGCCGATCAGGCCAGCATCGAGTACCTGACCCGTTTCGACTCCACTCATGGGCGTTTCCCGGGTGAGGTGAAGGTCGACGGCGACTGCCTGCACATCAACGGCGATTGCGTGAAGGTGTTGCGCCAGAGCGAGCCGGAAGCGATCGACTGGGCCGCGCTGGATATCGACCTGCTGCTGGAGTGCTCCGGGCAGTACGTCACCCGCAGCGAGGCGCAGCGTTTCATCGCTGCCGGTGCGCCACGCGTGCTGCTGTCGCAGCCCATGGCCGGCGAGGCGGATATCGACGCCACCATCGTCTACGGGGTCAACCAGGATGGCCTCGATGGCAGCGAGCGCCTGGTGTCCAATGCGTCCTGCACCACCAACTGCGGCGTGCCGCTGCTGAAACTTCTCGACGAGGTGGTGGGTCTGGAGTACGTCTCCATTACCACCATCCACTCGGCGATGAACGACCAGCCCGTGATCGACGCCTACCACCACGAAGACCTGCGCCGCACGCGCTCGGCCTTCCAGTCGGTGATCCCGGTGTCCACCGGCCTGGCGCGCGGTATCGAGCGTCTGCTGCCGGAGCTGGCCGGGCGCATCCAGGCCAAGGCCATCCGTGTGCCGACGGTCAACGTGTCCTGTCTCGACATCACCCTGCAGACCGCGCGCGACACCTCCGCTGAGGAAATCAACCGCGTGCTGCGCCAGGCGGCGGAAAGCGGCCCGCTCAAGGGGCTGCTGGCGTATACCGAGCTGCCGCATGCCAGCTGCGACTTCAACCATGACCCGCATTCGGCCATCGTCGACGGCAGCCAGACCCGCGTGTCCGGCCCGCGGCTGGTCAACCTGCTGGCCTGGTTCGACAACGAGTGGGGTTTCGCCAACCGCATGCTCGATGTCGCCGAACATTTTCTTGCTGTATCCACCTCCTCTGTACAACCAGCCCCCGTGAAGGACTGATGCCATGACCGTTCTGAAGATGACCGACCTCGACCTCGCCGGTAAGCGCGTGCTGATCCGCGAAGACCTCAACGTCCCGGTGAAGGATGGCGTGGTCAAGAGCGACGCGCGCATCCTCGCTTCCCTGCCGACCATCAAGCTGGCGCTGGAAAAAGGCGCGGCCGTTCTGGTCTGCTCGCACCTGGGCCGTCCGGAAGAGGGCGTCTACAGCGATGAAGACAGCCTGGCACCGGTGGCGGCCTACCTGAGCAAGGCGCTCGGCCGCGACGTGCCGCTGGTCAAGGACTACCTCGGCGGTGTCGAGGTCAAGGCCGGCGAGCTGGTACTGCTGGAGAACGTGCGTTTCAACAAGGGCGAGAAGAAGAACGCCGACGAACTGGCCCAGCAGTACGCGGCCCTGTGCGACGTGTTCGTGATGGATGCCTTCGGCACCGCCCACCGCGCCCAGGGCTCGACCCATGGCGTGGCAAAGTTCGCCAAGGTCGCCTGTGCCGGTCCGCTGCTGGCGGCCGAGCTGGACGCCCTGGGCAAGGCCCTGGACAAGCCGGCCCGCCCGATGCTGGCCATCGTCGCCGGTTCCAAGGTGTCGACCAAGCTGGACGTGCTCAACTCCCTGGCCGATATCTGCGACTCGCTGATCGTCGGCGGCGGCATCGCCAACACCTTCCTCGCCGCTGCTGGCCTGCCGGTGGGCAAGTCGCTGTACGAGGCTGATCTGGTCGACACCGCCAAGGCCATCGCCGCCAAGGTCAGCGTGCCGCTGCCGGTCGACGTGGTGGTGGCCAAGGCCTTCGCCGAAGATGCCGAGGCCACGGTCAAGGCCGTCGCCGACGTGAGCGAGGACGACATGATCCTCGACATCGGCCCGCAGACCGCCGCGCAGTTCGCCGAGATGCTCAAGGCTTCGCAGACCATCCTGTGGAACGGCCCGGTCGGCGTGTTCGAGTTCGACCAGTTCGGTAACGGCACCAAGGCCCTGGCCCTGGCCATCGCCGACAGCGCAGCGTTCTCCATCGCCGGTGGTGGTGACACCCTGGCGGCCATCGACAAGTACGGCGTGGCCGAGAAAATCTCCTACATTTCTACTGGTGGTGGCGCCTTCCTCGAGTTCGTCGAGGGCAAGGTCCTGCCGGCCGTCGAGGTCCTGGAGCAGCGCGCGAAGTAACAGAGTGCCAGGGTGAATGACGTCACTCTTTGCCCTGGCGGATAAAACCCTGGCGTGATCGGGCGGTCTGTACAAGCAGTACCCTCGAACAAGGAGTCATGCCATGGACAAGTTAGCCGCCCTGGGCGTCATCGGTATTTTGCTGGCAGGTTGTGCCGGCGGTGGTCGGGAAACTGCGTGCGAGGTGTTCAGCCCCGCGCAGATCGAGACGCCGACGACCCAGGATGACCAGCGAATCGAAGAGAACAGTGGTCGGCCCACAGGTCCGGCAGCGGAACAGCGTTGCTGACGAGGGAGAGCAATGATCGCAATCAGACTGGCGGGATTCGCCGCCATCACCTTGCTGCTCGCGGCGTGCAACAGCCAGCCGGCGGCGCCGGATCAGTGGAATCGCTGGGTCTGCGATAGCCAGGCCGAGGTGCTTTGGCGTTTCGCCAATGGCAGTTTCGATCAGGTTGACGTGCGCCTGGGCGGTGGTGACATTGTTCATCGCCTGACCCAGGAGCCGGCGGCATCCGGCGCGCTCTACAGCGATGGGCGTCTGTCCTTCCACACCAAGGGCGAGGAAGGCCTGGTCTACTGGACCGCGAACGACGACCTGATCGGGCGCGGCTGCAAGGCGCAATAAAGCAGCCGCGAGCTTCAAGCCGCAAGTCAAGGCGATGCTCTGCCCAGGTTTTCTTGCAGCTAGAGGCTCGTAGCTTTTGGCTATGTTCCAAGCTTGAACCGAGCCTGCCCCTGCGGCAGGCTTGTACACTTAAACAAACCCATATCGGGAGCTTCAAAAGATGGCACTTATCAGCATGCGCCAGATGCTCGACCACGCCGCCGAATTCGGCTACGGCGTGCCGGCCTTCAACGTCAACAACCTCGAGCAGATGCGCGCCATCATGGAAGCCGCCGACAAGACCGATTCGCCGGTCATCGTCCAGGCGTCCGCTGGTGCCCGCAAATACGCCGGTGCGCCGTTCCTGCGCCACCTGATCCTGGCTGCCATCGAAGAGTTCCCGCACATCCCGGTGTGCATGCACCAGGATCACGGCACCAGCCCTGACGTCTGCCAGCGCTCGATCCAGCTGGGCTTTTCCTCGGTGATGATGGACGGCTCGCTGAAAGAAGACGGCAAGACGCCGGCCGACTACGAATACAACGTTCGCGTGACCCAGCAGACCGTGGCATTCGCCCACGCCTGCGGTGTGTCCGTGGAAGGTGAGCTGGGTTGCCTGGGCAGCCTGGAAACCGGCATGGCGGGTGAGGAAGACGGCGTTGGCGCCGAAGGCGTGCTGGATCACAGCCAGCTGCTGACCGACCCGGAAGAGGCCGCCGACTTCGTCAAGAAGACTCAGGTCGACGCCCTGGCCATCGCCATCGGTACCAGTCACGGCGCCTACAAGTTCACCAAGCCGCCAACCGGTGACGTGCTGTCGATCGAGCGCATCAAGGAAATCCACAAGCGCATCCCCAACACCCACCTGGTGATGCACGGTTCCTCGTCCGTTCCACAGGAATGGCTGAAGGTGATCAACGAATTCGGCGGCGACATCAAGGAAACCTACGGTGTGCCGGTCGAGGAAATCGTCGAGGGCATCAAGCACGGCGTGCGCAAGGTCAACATCGACACCGACCTGCGTCTGGCCTCCACCGGTGCCATGCGCCGCATGATGGCCGAGCACCCGAGCGAGTTCGACCCGCGCAAGTTCTTCGCCAAGACCATCGTTGCCATGCGTGACATCTGCATCGCCCGCTACGAAGCCTTCGGCACCGCCGGCAACGCCTCCAAGATCAAGCCGGTCTCCCTGGAAGGCATGTTCCAGCGCTACGCCAGTGGCGAGCTGAACGCCAAGGTCAACTGATCGGCGACGGGCATGAGCCCGTCACGTTCAGCCGAAAGCCGCGATCGCGCAAGCGTCGCGGCTTTTTATTGCCTGGCGTTCGTCGCTCAGGGCGTGTTGCTGCCGAGTGCGCGGTGCTCGATGCTCAGCTGGTCGAAACGCGCGGCCCCGGCTTCCGTCTCGTAGCCGGTGTTGTCCTGGGTGTAGACACCGGCCTTGAAGTACAACGGCTTGGTGGCCCAGCTCGGGTCGACCCGCGTGCTCCAGTCGATCTGGTCGAGGCGGATCGCCAGCGTGCCGTCCGCCTTCAGGTTGAGGGTGTAGTGAAAGGGCTGGCCCAGCACGATGCCGCTGGCGATGGTCACGACCTGGATCTCGGCGTCCGGCGTCATGCGCACTTTTGCCACGATGTTGCCGCTACCTGCCCAGGCCTTGTACTGGTACTCCAGCTTGAGCATCGGCATCGAGCTCTTGTAGGCGTGGATCTGGCCGATGACGATCTTGCCGGTCGAGGGCACCTGACTGACGCTCAGCGCCGCGCGCAGGAAATGCTCCGCACCCGGATAGGTCCAGTTGCGCACGCTGCCATCGGCGTGAGTCTCGCGCAGTTCGCTGCGCGGATACTTGGCACTGATGGTGGTGGTGCCGTTGACCGGTGACCAGAAGAAGATCGCGCCATCGCGGGACTGGAAATAGTGGTCCTGATAACCACCGGCGAGGACCGGTGTGTCGATGGTGGTGGCGGGAACCCCGACAGGAATGCTGAGGTTCCACACGTCGAGTTCGATCATGCTCAAAGCTCCTTGATGATGGGAACTTCAGTCGGGTGCACATCTCGTCCAGGAGTCAGTAACGCGTTACTTGGCGTTCCAGCGGGTGACACGCGAGCTAGAAGGTGGCAGGTCTGCCTGCCGTGAGCGCGGGCTGCGCTTGCGGCGCGATCTATAGCGGCACCCCTGTCTGTAGCGTGAGTGCCGCTCGTCGATTAATTGGCGTCAATATCCGGTTGTTTTTGCGTGGCGCCAGGTATCGCCATCTAGTCAGACGCATCAGGTAAAACCCTGTAAAACACCCAGGCCGATGCAACGGGCGGCCTACGCCATAATTCGGGCACTGCCGTTCCGGAAACCTCGTTCATGCCGCGCCTGCTGCTCGCCTTCGTCCTCGCCGTGCTGCTGACCAGCGCCTTTGCCTCGATCTTCCAGACGCAGAGCAATCTCGCTGCCCTGCAAGCGCTGGGGGCGCCCGTGCCGCTCGATGTGCGCCTCGGCACCACCTGCCTGGATCTGCTCGGTTTTGCCCCCACTTTCGCACTGCTGGCAGGGCTGGGTTTTGTCGTCGCCCTGCCGCTTTCGCTCTGGCTGGCGCGGCGCCTGCCATCGTTGCGCTGGGCCATTCTCGTCGTGGCAGGCGCCACTGCGATCTGGCTGGCGCTGGCCCTGGCCAACACCCTGGCGCCCATGCCGACGCTGATCGCCGCTGATCGCCATCCCCTGGGAACCCTGGCCCTGATGGCCTGCGGCAGTGCCGGTGCGTTGCTGTTCGGCCTGCTGGGCCGGCGGGTGCGCTACCGGACGCAGCCGACTACCTCCGATACTCCGTGACAAGGCGCTGCCCATGTTGAACACCTTCCGCGTGCTGGCGCTCGGCGCCTTGTTCGCCAGCGCACCGCTGGCCGCGCACGATTACCGCATCGAAACCTTCAGCCAAGGGCTGGAGCACCCCTGGTCGATGGCGTTCCTGCCGGATGGCCGCCTGCTGGTCACCGAGCGCGTCGGCCGCCTGCGTATCATTGAGGCCGATGGCCGGCTCGCCCCCGAGCCGGTAGCGGGCGTGCCCGAGGGGTTCATCGCCGCCCAGGCCGGCTTGATGGAGGTGGCGCTGGATCCGGACTACAGCGACAACCGCTGGCTTTACCTGACCCACGCCCAGGGTTCGCTGGAGGCCAACAACACGCGCCTGATACGTGCGCGCCTGGTGGATGGCGAGTTGCAGGATCTCGAGGTGCTGTTTACCGCCCAGCCGCTCAAGGCGGGCGCCGCGCATTATGGAGGGCGCATCGCCTTCCTGGCGGACAAGACGCTGGTGCTGACCCTCGGTGATGGTTTCGACTGGCGTGAACAGGCGCAGAATCCCGCCAACCACCTCGGCAAGATCGTGCGCCTGATCCGTGACGGCAGTGTGCCGCAGGACAATCCGTTGCTCGGACAGCAGGGTGCGGCGCCGGAGATCTACAGCCTGGGCCATCGTAATGTGCAGGGCATCTTCTTCGACGCCGAGCAGGGGCGCCTGTACAGTCACGAGCACGGCCCACGCGGCGGTGACGAGCTCAATCTGATCGAGCCGGGCGGCAACTACGGCTGGCCGCTGGCGACCTTCGGTGTCGACTACACCGGCGCCAGGGTCAGCCCCTACACCGAGCTGCCCGGTCTGGTCGCACCGCTGCTGCACTGGACGCCCTCGGTTGCGCCATCGAGCCTGATGCTCTACCGCGGTGAGTTGTTTCCCGACTGGCAGGGAGACCTGTTCGCCTCGACGCTGGCCGAGCGCAGCGTAAGGCGCATCCGCCTGCGCGATGGCATGCTGGCTGGCGAGGAGGTGCTGTTCGAGGAACTGGGCGAGCGTATCCGCGATGTCCGCAGCGGGCCTGACGGGGCGCTCTACCTGCTGACCGACAATCCGCAGGGGCGGATACTGCGCGTACTGCCGAGCGAATAGGCGGGCATCCGTTACACTGGTGCTCCAGTCACGCGTGGGGCGGCATCATTGAAGTATCTACAGGGTTATCCGGTCGAGTTGCAGCAGCAGGTCCGCCAGCTGATCGCCGATGACCGCCTGGGCGGCTACCTGGCGCAGCGCTATCCCGGACGCCATGACGTGCAGAGCGACAAGGCGCTCTACGGTTACGTGATGGCGCTCAAGCAGGAGCACCTGAAGAACGCGCCCGGCATCGACAAGGTGCTCTATGACAATCGCCTCGATCTCACCCATCGTGCCCTGGGGCTGCATACGGCGATCTCGCGGGTGCAGGGCGGCAAGCTCAAGGCCAAGAAGGAGATCCGCGTGGCCTCGCTGTTTCGCGATGCCGCACCAGTCTTCCTGCAGATGATCGTGGTGCATGAGCTGGCGCACCTGAAGGAGGCCGAGCACAACAAGGCCTTCTACAAACTCTGCGACTACATGCTGCCCGGCTACGCGCAGATCGAGTTCGATCTGCGCATGTACCTCACCTGGCGCGAGATGAGCGGCACCTAGTTCATGCGTCAGCCGCGCAGGCGCACGTTCAACTGATCGACCACCTCCGCCCAGTCGGCGTCTTCGAGGATCTCCTCGCGCAGGAAGGCCGCCTGTGCCGGGGTCCAGAACGAGGCGTCCGCCAGCTTGCGCTCAGCGGGGAGTGGCGCGTGGGTCCTGATGAAGGCGTCGATACTGGCGCTGTCGTCGGCCAGACCGAGTTGTTTGAACAGCGAAGACAGGTTGTGAACAGGCGGTTCCATGCTGAGCTCCCGGACGGTGGTGGCTATAAGGTTCTCTACCAACCCTAGCCCAGATAGTTCCCCGTCACTCGACGCTCAGCACCTCGAAATCCTGTGCCGCGCCGGCCATCGGTACGCTGATCTGGTCGCCCGGAACCTTGCCCAGCAAGGCACGGCCCAGTGGCGCGGCGCTGCCGAGCACCTGAATCGTCTGGCCGGCATGCTGCAGCTTCATGCTGGCGCCCTGGGGGCCGAGAAACAGCCAGCGCACCTGGTCATGCGCATCGAGCAGCTGGACCAGTGCCCCCAGTTCGACGCCCTGGTTCTCGTCGAAGGGTCGCAGGCGCAACTGACGCCAGGTGATCAGCGTCTGACGCAGCTCCTCGACACGGCGAGCCTGGCCACTGGCGAGATAGGCTGCTTCGAGGCCCAGGGTGTCGTACTTGTTCTCGGCGACATTCTCTTCATGGGTAGCCGTTTCGTGGGCGCTCAGCGCCGCCTGGTGAGCCTGCTCCAGATCAGCCTGCAGGTGAGTGAGCACCTGTTGCAGTAATAGGGTCTTGTCCATGGTCGATGTCGAGTCGGGGGAGGCGTTCGGTTGGCCGATTGTAGGGCTTATCGGCCCCGCTGCCGCATCGCGGATCATGTTTCGCTGAAGAAAATGGCGCCGTCGCCTTGCCTGGCGTGCTGCTCAGTCCGCGTAGGCAGGCTGGCAGCGGTTGATCAGGCACTGCAGTTCGCGAATGCCGGTGATGATCGAGACGAAGCTGACGACGGGAGGCGTTTCGACTGCCAGGTGGTCGACCAGTCGATTGCCGCTCAGGGCCTGCTCGAGCTGCCGAGCCTTGCCGTTGCGGCGGATGTGCGGGGCAATCAGGATCAGATCGAAGCGCTGCTTGATGGAGTCGGCCAACGGCAGGGCATCGACCAGCGAGTCGATGGTGGTCACGCGAAAGTAGCCCAGCCGGTTCAGTGCATGTTCCAGGCCCCGGGCTGTCGCAGGTTTCTCGCTGATGAGCAGAATGCGTAGTTTCTTTTCGATCATTTGGGCATTCCGGTCTTTTCTGGCCAAAGTTTGCTCTGCACTTGTTCGACTGCCGTCGTAACCTGTCAGCGGGTTACTGTGAATTCGTCCCGGTGGTATATGGCGCGGGTGGCTACAGGCACTTGTTGTTCCCGGTTATAGACGGGGGGCTGCTCTTGTTTTGGAAGTTCATGGCAGGAACTAGGACTAATAGCTAAGGCAAAACCTATAGGTCGATAGGCTGTTGCCTATAAGTCAATTAAATGCGATTTAATAATACGGTAGTGATATTGTTCGGTGCCTGCTTGTAACACTATCTCAGATTCTAGGGTGAATCCGAGTGCGCCCTGGCGATAAGGTGAGTGGCGCTGTTTTAAGAATAATAGGGGGCGTCCATGAGGATAGCTGTCTTGGATGATGAAGAGATCTGTCTGGATCGGGCATTGAAGGTTATCAGTCGCTATTCCAGGGCGAGTGGTTTCGACTGGACGGTGCACGGCTTCAGTTCGGGAGAGGACCTGCTGCGGCGCCTCAAGCGCGAGAACTTCGACCTGCTGATCATCGACTGGTACCTATCGGGCATGAGCGGCTACGCCTTGTTGTGCTGGGTGCAGGAGCACCTTGAGGTACCCCCTCCGGTCATTGTGCTGACTGGCGGCAGTGCAGAGGGAGACATCGTCAAGGCCATTAACGCTGGCGCCGAGGACTTCATCCACAAGCCTTTCAGCGAATACGAACTGCACGCACGCATTCTGGTGGTGAATCGCCGCCGTATCCAGGCCGCCGAGGGCCAGGTCCGCCGCTTTCATGTCTACTTCGACCTGCTGTTCGATGACGCCGGTCGCACCGTGACGCGTGACTGCAGTGCTACGTTGCTGACCGAGCGGGAGTACTACGTGGCGCGTTGCCTGATGGAAAACCTCGGTCGCTCGCTGTCGCGCTCGTATCTCTATGACCGTTTCTGGCCGCAGGGCGAGCGCTACTCTTCGCGCCCGCTGGACACCATGATCTATCGCCTGCGCAGCAAACTGAAGCTGTCGCCCGAATACGGCTGGTGCCTGGCCTCTATCTATGGCTACGGCTATCGCCTTGAGCGGGTCGAGCCGCTCTGAGTGCGTTCGGCATTGATTCTTCGCCTGTCTTGTCTATTCGCTGAAAACCACTTCACCCTTGGCATATGTGCCGCAATTCTTATGTGCGGTTCATGCGGATAAACTGCTCGAAACAATATTGTTTTTTCTTCTTGGGTTGGCTTGTCGCACTTGCGCTTTCAATGGAAGTCGTTGTGGCATGAATTGTCAGTGGGCATCGTTCGTCATAGGGGTAGTCCTATTGGCTTCCTCAAAATAAGTTAAATCCTATTGTTATTTTGGGCCTATTCCTATGTTCTGGTTTCGATCGTTCTGGGACTATTTGTCGGCTGTGGGAAAATATGTCTTATTACAATAGTTGTTAGTTTGTTACTGCATAAGTGGAGGAAGTTATGAACGCTCTTACCACGCTCAAAGCTGCTCTTGCGTTGGCTTTGGGTGTAACTGCCCAGGGAGTACTTGCCAAGGATGGTACGGTTAACTTCAGTGGGTCGATCATCGACGCGCCTTGCTCGATCATGGGTGGGGACGCGAATCAGACCGTAGATCTAGGCCAGATTTCCAACTCCGTATTGGCTGCTGGCGGCGTCGGTACTCGCTCTCCGCTCGTTGACTTCACCATCAAGCTGACGGGCTGTGGCGTTGTGGCCAAGACGGCACGTGTGACCTTCGCCGCAACGGCTGATCCGGCCAACGCTACCCTGCTGGCGGTCACTGGAGGTGCGACGGGTGTCGGTATTCAGATTTCAACTGGCGGAGGGCGGCAGGTTGTAAACCCTGGAGCGGCCTCACAGAACTTCCAGCTACGTCAGGGTGATAACGAGCTGCAGTTCCAGGCGGCCTATGTTTCCACAAGCACTCAGGTTCGGCCGGGGGCTGCCAATGCGATGGCCCAGTTCACGGTGAGCTACCAATAAAAACTCTGCTATCTCCGGCGTCGCCAGGCGCCGGAGTTTTGTTGCGCGTGGGCTTTTTCACTGACCGGCTGTCGCGCGCTACCGTTCGGGAGGACGTATGTTTTCTCTCAATGGCTTGGTCGTCTGTAGATCGTTGCGGGCTGCTGTGCTCATGCTGTGTTGCGCGTCGGCTGATGCGGCCGTGCAACTGGGCGCCACACGGCTGATCTTTCTGGAGAGCAATCACGAGGCCGCGCTCGCGATCAAGAACGAGGGTGACCGTCCCTACGTGGTGCAGGCCTGGGTGGACGATGGAGAGGGGCGTACCAAGACGCCGTTCCTGCTGGTGCCGCCGTTGTCCCGGCTCGATCCGAATGTCGAGAACATGTTGCGTGTGATGCGGGTGCTGGATGACCTGCCGCAAGATCGCGAGTCGGTGTTCTGGATCAACGTCAAGGAGATTCCGGAGAAGGTGCAGCAGGATAACGTGCTGCAACTGGCTATCCGCACGCGGATCAAGCTGTTCTATCGTCCTGCAGCACTTGGCGGTAATCGTGCCGAGGAGGCGCGCAAGGAGCTGAAGTGGTCCGTGCGGGCTGATCGCGACGGTGGCGCGGTGCTGCGTGTGGAAAATCCCACGCCGTATCATGTGACCTTCGGTGTGATGCGGGTCCGCCCTGGTACGGAGAACATCGCGCCGGACATGGTCCCTCCCTATCAGATGCGCGAGTACCCGCTGACGTCGATTCGCGCGCCACAGGCCGTCAGCGTGGAATTCGCCGTCATCAATGACTATGGCGGCCTTTCGGAAAAGGAGCACGTCGAAGTGCCCTTGGAGCATGAGCCGGTGCGGATCGATCCTCGCTCCTCGATCAGTTCAAAAAACCGAGCCTTCTGAGGTGCGCGCGGTTCGGCAGGGCCCCTTGGGCCGGTGCCTGTGTGCCTGGGCGTTGTTGGGTGCAGTGCTCGTCCATGCTGCTGAGCCCGTTGCCACGGTGTTCAATGAGGCGTTTCTTGAGCTGGGCGGTGGTCCGGCGGATGTTGACTTGTCGATGTTCGCCTTCGGTAGCCGGGTGCTGGCGGGTGAGTACCGAGTCGATGTGCTGCGCAACGATATCCTGCTGGGACGATTCACGGTCCGCTTCGTCGAGCGTGAGGCAGGGAGCGACGCCCGGCCTTGCCTGAGTGTCGAGCAGTTGGGTGAGTGGGGCTTGAACCTGGCGGCCTTACCTGCCGTGAGTACGACGCCGCAGGAAACCTGTATCGATCTGGAGGCGCAGCTTGCCGAGGCCCGGGTCGATTACGATGCGGCTGCGCAGCGTCTGCGCTTGAGCATTCCGCAGGCGGCGCTGTCGCGCAAGGCGCGGGGGGCGATCGATCCCCGCCTTTGGGACCAGGGGATGAACGCGGCCCTGTTCGATTACCAGTTGAGTCTGGCGCGCAATGATGAGGGGCGTGCAGGGGGCGAATCGAGCAACACGCTGTTCGGCCGTATGCATGGTGGGCTCAATCTGGGCAGTTGGCGCCTGCGTCAGCAATTCACCTATAACCGTGATCGTCTCGGTCAGCGCAGCTGGCAGGACGGGCGCACTTATGCCCAGCGGGATATCCAGGCGCTGGGTGGCCAGTTGCTGGTGGGCGACGGTAACACCCTGGGAGAGTTGTTCGACGGCTTTCAGTTTCGCGGTGTACAGCTCAGCTCGGACGAGGCGATGCTTCCGGATAGCCTGCGCGCCTACGCCCCGACTGTCCGCGGCGTGGCGCAGAGCAACGCGCGTGTGGTCGTACGACAGAATGGCTTCATCATCTACAGCACCTACGTCGCACCTGGGCAGTTCACTTTGGACGACCTCTATCCGACTGCCAACGGTGGTGATCTGGAGGTCACCATTCTGGAGGCCGACGGCCGCCAGGTTCGCTATACGCAGGCGTTCTCTTCGGTGCCGACACTGTTGCGCGAGGGGCGCTGGCGCTATGAACTGAGTGCCGGTGAGTACCGTACCGGCTATGAGGATGAACGGCTGCGCCCCTACTTCTTTCAGGGCACCCTGGCGCGTGGCTTGTCTGGTGACTTCTCGTTGTATGGTGGTGTGCTGCTAGGGCAGGGCTACCAGGCGGGGCTGCTGGGGGTAGGCAAGAACATGCTGGGTTTCGGGGCGCTGTCCCTTGACCTGTCGGACGCTCGCACGCGTAGTGACCAGGGGCACCTCTCCGGACAGTCGCTACGGCTGCTCTACGCCAAGACGCTGGAACGTACGGACACGACTTTTCGCGTGGCCGGTTACCGCTATTCGACCCCTGGCTTTCGCAGCTTTCCCGAGGCGGTGCAGATGCAGGCGCTGGAGAGCAATGAGCTGCCGTTCCTCGACCGGCGCAGCGAACTGCAGGTGGACCTGTCGCAGTCTATGGGGCGTTGGGGGGCATTGTTCTTCTCAGCACGGCAGCAGCGTTACTGGGGCAGCGGCGGCCAGGAGCGTTTCGTGCAACTGGGGTTTTCCGGTAGCTACCGGCAGCTCAGCTACAACCTCTACTACAACCAGTACCGCACGCCGTTCGCTGCTCCAGAGCGCCAGTTGATGCTGTCTTTGAGCATACCGCTGGGTTCTTCCGGCGCCTCGGGTATGTACTCGGTGTCTCGTGGTAGTGACCAGCGCTTGTATCAACAGGCCAGTCTCTTCGGCAACACCCTCGATGACCGCAACCTCGACTACGGTGTGACCGTCGATCGTTCCGACGAACAAGGCTCCAGGGGTAGCCTCAACCTGGGTTACCGGGGGCGCTATGGGCGGGTCGATCTGGGGCACAGCCAAGGCGAGGGTTATGAACAGACCAACCTGGGGCTGTCCGGTGGGATGGTCGCGCATGCCGATGGCCTCACGCTGTCTCAACCGCTGGGGGAGACCATAGCGCTGGTGCGGATACCTGATGCCGAGGGTCTGGCGCTGCAGTCCCAGGTGGGCGTGCGCACGGACGGGAGCGGCTATGCGGTCGTCCCGAGCCTGACGCCCTACCGCAGCAACCGCCTGGCGCTGTCGTTGAACGGGCTGGGGGGGAATGTCGAGGTGCTGACGGCCGTCCAGGAGGTAGTGCCGACCCGTGGCGCCGTGGTGCTGGCGCCGTTCGAGGCCCGCAGTGGCTACCGGTTGATGCTGCAGTTGAGCGATGCACAGGGAGAACCCTTGCCCTTTGGGGCGCGGATTGCAGACACCAGTGGTCAGGAGCTGGGCCTGGTTGGCCCCGAGGGGTTGGCCTATGTCGCGGGGGCCGCACCTGCGGGTGAGCTGAGCGTGAGCTGGGGCGCCGGGGCTGCGAGCTGTACCGTGGCCTACCGCGTGTCGCAGGAGACGCTGCAGACGCCGATCAGAAACTTGAAGGAGACCTGCCGATGATCGCGCCGCTGTTTACGCACTCTCTTTTTCGCTTGCTATGGCTGACGGCGCTCGTAAGTGCTGCGCCACTTGCCCATGCAACCTGTCTATGGGAGCGCGGTTTCGACCAGGGTGTCTATGCCTTCAACTTCCCCACGCCGATCACGGTGCCTGCAGGCCCGCTCCAGATCGGTCAAGTTCTCGCGGAGTCGAGACTGCCGGTCAGGTCCCCGTTCTATCTATTGAGATGCCTGCTGGGCAAGGGTTACGCCTCAGGGACCTTCGTCGCCGAGAGTTCGAGCACAATGTTGCCCGGCGTATACCGGACCCACGTCCAGGGGGTCGGTTATCGAGTCAGCCTGCAACCGGAGGGACTCTATGCCGGAAGCGAATGGCAGCAGCCTATTCCTTTCCTGTTCACCGGGATGTTGACGGCGCAAGGCTGGAGAGAACTCAAGCTCGAACTGGTGGCGACCAGCACTACGCTTGGTGCCGGCATGATTACGCCTGGCAACTATGCGAGCTTGCGCACCGCTGGTTATAACCGCTACCTGCAAGTCAACATCCAGTCCGCCTGGATTGCGCCTCCTCCCTCATCATGTCGCCTCTTCGGCAACCCTGATCAGACCGTTACGCTGGCGCCTGTGTCCCGCAACCGCTTTTCCGGGGTGGGTTCGACGCAAGGCGAGCAGTCATTCGACATCGTTCTGCAGTGTGAGAACGTCGTGAATGGTGTCGTCCGGCTGCGCATGGACGGAACGCCACACAGCTCCAACGCTCCCGGAGTGCTTGCGCTGACGTCGGGTGCTGCGGCAACGGGGGTGGGCTTGCAGTTACTCGACGGCACCACCAGTGCGCCAGTGGAGCTCGGTCAGCCCAAGCAGCTGGCGGGGTTGACTCGCGGCCTGAACACCCTGCCTTACCGGGTGCGTTACTACCAGGCCTCTGCACAGGTGGGTGCTGGTGCAGTGCTTGCCTCGGTGACCTTGACACTGACTTATCTGTGAGCGGCCAGCACCGGCGCGTCGCCAGGGGAGGGCGGGCAATTCTGAGATAACGTCACAAGATCAGAGAATGTATTTGCAAGTCATTATCATTGAGTGGCGCTGTTGATTCCACAGCGCGCGTTGCTATCGGCTTCTGCTGCGCCATGTTTGTGCGTGCTGGGTGCTCCGACCGCCTGTTGAGGCATACGGGGCAAGCCTGCGACAGGGACTGTCATCAGAGATAGGGTTTATACAATGAACAATGAAATGATTCGCTTGCTGGTCGCGGACGACCATCCTGTTGTCTGTGCCGGTATAAGGCAGACGCTGTTTGCCAGCCATGGTGTTTCCATCGTGGACTCGGTGCAGGGGCCGGCGCGTTTGTTGGAGCGGCTCGAAGGCCATGACCAGGACTTCGATGTGCTGCTGTCGGGTTATATCCTCCCCGCCGCCGGGCACAGCGGTGGGTTGAGCCTGTTCCAGCTGATCCGGCGCAAGTATCCCAACCTCAATATCGTGGTGCTGACCATGCAGGAGAATCCGAGCATCCTCCATGCACTGGCTTCGTCGGGTATTTCCTGCATCCTCAGCAAGCGCGACCCGCTCAGCCATCTGCTGCCGGCCATCCAGGGGGCGATGGCCAAGGGGCGCTACCTGTCACCGCGCATCGCCACGCTGATGAACAACAGCCCACGCAGGGCCGGCTTCGGTGTGCTGAGCCCGCGCGAACTGGAAGTGGTGCGCCTGTTCGTTTCGGGGCTGAAGGTCAACGAGATCGCTGAGCGACTGCATCGCAGCAAGAAAACCATCAGTACGCAGAAGACTACCGCCATGCAGAAGCTGGGGCTGGAGCGCGACACCGAGCTGATCCGCTACTCTATCGAAATGGGGCTGCTCGAACACTGCATGCCGTTACAGCTGGAGGCGTGCGCCAAGGCCTGATCCCTCAGGGCTGCGCCAGGCAGACTCGGTTGCGGCCCTGGGCCTTGGCCTGGTACATGGCGCTGTCGGCCTGGCGGATCAGATCGGTGGCATCCTCGTGACCCTGAGTCAGGGCTACACCGATGCTGGCACCGACCCGTACGGCCCGACCCTCCAGGTACATGGGCGTGTCGAGCCCCTCCAGCAAACGCCTGGCGAGGTCCTGCGCCGCGTCGGCCGATTGCACGTTCTCGCAGACCACCACGAACTCGTCGCCGCCGAGCCGGGCGGGCAGGTCGACGTCGCGGACGTACTGGCGCATGCGCCGTGCGACTTCGGCCAGCACCTGGTCGCCGAAGGCATGGCCGTGCTGGTCGTTGATCGGTTTGAAACCATCCAGGTCGATCAGCATCACCGCCAGCAGCTCGTTGCGCCTGCTGCTGCGCGCCAGGGCCTGCTCCAGGTGCTGTTGCAGGGCAGTGCGATTGGCCAGGCCGGTCAGCGGGTCCTGCATGGCCAGTTCGCTGAGGCGCAGGTTGGCATGCTCGAGCGCCTGGGTACGTTCGGTCACGCGCTTGGCCAGCACCTGCTCGTTGAGTTGCAAGGCCGCTTCGCGTTGCCGTTTCAGTTCGTTGAAGCGTGCAGCCAGGGCGAAGGACAGCAGGATCATCTCCAGCCCTGAGCCGATCTGCATGGAGTAGAGCGTGAGGAAGTTCGATGGGATCAGCGCGAAATTGCGCAGCGCCAGCAGTACCGCGCCGCTTAGCAGCATCAGCCAGGCCAGGGCGAACAGACGGGCACCGGGTACCCGGTAGCCGACGCAGACGAAGCTGGTAAGCAGCAGTGTCAGAGTGGCGCTCAGGCCGGTCAGTGACATGAGCTGCAGGGCCCGTTGCACGGGGAGCACGATGGTCGCCAGCACGGCAGCGGCGATGGCGGCGCACAGCACCAGCAGCCCCTTGTCCCAGCGCGGCAGCCACTGGCGGGTGTCGAGGAAACTGCGGGCGAATACCACCGAGAGCAGTGCCGCCAGCGTCAGGCTGGCCGGCAGCATGCGATTGCTCCAGGGGGCAGCCTGCGACCACAGATACTGGGCGCCGAGGCCGTTCAGCGAGAGCACGCTGAGGGCGAAGGCGAACATGAACGACACGTAGCTGAGAAAGGGACGCTCGCGCAGTGCCAGGAACAGCAGCAGGTTGTACAGGCCCAGGGCGATCAGCACGCCGAAGTAGATGGCATGCACCAGGTAACCAATCTGGCTGTGCTGTTCGAAGTCGCGCAGCGACATCAGGGTGCCGCTGAGGGTCATGCTGCCGCGTGAGTCGACGCGCAGGTACAGCGTGCGGCGCTCTCCCGGTTGCAGGACGATCTCGAACACGGGGTTGCGGTGGCCGACACTGCGCTGCGCATAGGGCACGGTGTCTCCGCTGCGTGACTGCCGGATGCCGTCGGCGCCGACATCGTACAGGCGCACTTCGTCCAACGAGGCGTAGCTGAGCTCCAGGCGCCAGGTGCGCGTGTGCTTCGCCTCCGACAGCAGCGGCAGGCGCAACCAGATCACGCCGGGTATATAGCCGAAGCTCAGGTCGCGTCGGGTCAGCGAGGTGTGGAATGGCGCATCGTTGAGCATGACGTCGGCCAGGCTCGATGTGCCCTGCGGATCGGCCAGGAAGTCGACCTGGCCGTACAGGTCCTGCGTCGGCGTGTTCTCGGCGAGGCGCATCTCGGCGTGCGCTGCCGGGCCGGCCAGCAGCAGGCAGAGCACCATGAGCAGGCCCGGCAGCGAGACCGAAAAGTCAGCAGTGGGGCGTCGATTGGCTGGCATGGGCAGGGCCTGGAGAACCGGCATGCCACGAATAGTGGCAGAAAGCCTCCCGCGACAGCTAGTGTCTCGGGGTTCGGGCGTCCTTGTGCAGGTGCGCGCCCAGGGTCCGCAACGGTGCCAGCTGACGACAGATCAGCGCCAACTGCGTCTGCACCAGGCGCTGGCGCTCGTCGGCGTCATCGGCGATCTGCTCCAGGTTCTGCGCCAGGGTCTGTTCCTCGTCACTGTGGATCGCCAGTGGCCGCTCGCCGCGCAGGCCGGCGGCGATGTCGTCCAGGCTGCCGGCGAGCTTCTCGGCCTGTTCCAGCAACTGGGCCTGGGTCGCCTGGGGCAGTTGCTCGCCGCGGTGTGCGCCGAGTCCCGAGAGGTAGCTGAGCAGGGTGTGCGAGAGCACCAGGAAGCGGAAGCCCAGGTCGGCGTCCTTGCGGAAGTGCCCCGGCTCCATGAGCATGTTGCCGAGGGTCGTGGACAGTGCGGCGTCGGCATTGTGCGCGTTGCGTCGCGCCAGGCGATAACCGAGGTCGTCGCGCTTGCCCTGGGCGTACTGGGCGATGATCTGCCGCAGATAGGCGCTGTTGCAGCTCAGGGTGTTGGCCAGCATGTTGCCCAGGCGCCGACCCTGCCAGTCGGGGAGGATCAGGAACACCGCCAGGCCGGCGAGCAGGCCACCGAGCAGGGTGTCGATCAGGCGTGGCATGAACAGGCCGTGACCGTCGCCGATCTGGTTGAAGCAGAACAGCACCAGCAAGGTGATTGCCGCCGTGGCCAGCGTATAGCGCGTGCTGCGGGTGGCGAAGAACGCCACCCCGGCGACCACCGCGAACAGCACCTGGATGCGCGGGTCGGGGAACAGGTCGAACAGCGCCCAGCCGATGCCGAGGCCGAGCAGCGTGCCGGCGATGCGCTGCACCAGCTTGAGACGGGTGGCGCCGTAGTTCGGTTGGCAGACGAACAGCGTGGTCAACAGGATCCAGTAGCCCTGCGTCGGGTGGATCAGGTGCAGCAGGCCATAGCCCGCGGCCAGGGCGATGGACAGGCGCAGGGCATGGCGGAACAGCAGCGAGGTGGGGGTGAGCTGCTGGCTGATGCGCTCCCCGACTTCGCGCAGCGAATGTGGCTCGCGGTCCAGCAAGCTGCTGTCCTGCTCGTCGGCCAGGGCATCGGGATTGCTGGCGTTGCCGAGCAACTGGTCGAGGGTGGCCAGGTTGCCGGCCAGCGCCCCCAGTGAGCGCAGCAGGTGGCGCCAGGCCGGGTTGCTCTGCAGGTGCAGGTGATCGAGCGAGGCGTGCAGGTCTTCCAGGGCCTGGCTGCACAGTTCGCGGTACTCGAACGACTGGCGCAGCTCGATGGCGCCGGCCAGGCGTTGGCAGGCTTCGCCATGCAAACGCAGCAGGCGTTGGCAGCGGAACAGCACGTCGCTGTGGAAGAAGGCCTCGGCCAGTTCGTTGTAGGGGTAGTGCGACGAGCTGGCGCGCTCGTGAATGTCCTGGGCGAGGAAGTACAGCTTCAGGTAGCGATTGACCTTGGGACCGGGGCGGCCATTGCCGACCCGATGCAGAATGATCTCCTTGGCGGCGTTGAGTGCCGACACCACCCGGCCGTTCTGTTGCGCCAGGGCCAGGCGCCGCTGCTCGATATCGAGCTGGCGCAGCGGCTCGAACAGCGCCGCCTTGAGCTTGAGGTACCTGCCCAACTCGCGAAACAGGCGGGCCAGGCTGTGCTGGACCGGCTGATGGGCGAACAATCCCTGCCAGATCACCGACAGCACGCCATACCAGGCCGCACCGGCCACCAGCAGCAAGGGTTCCAGCCACAGGCCGGCGACGCCGCCGCGCTGCTCCACGCCGATCATGCTGTACACCGCGAGAATCAGTGTGCCGGAGCCGAGGGTGGCGAAGCGCTCGCCAAGGGCGCCCAGCATGGTCAGGCAGAATGCCGACAGGGCCAGGGCAGCGACGAACAGCCAGGGATAAGGGAACAGCCACTCGACGGCATAGGCCGCCGCGCTGAAACAGACCAGCGTCACCAGCACCGTGCCCAGGCGCCCCTGCCAGCTGTCATCGGTCTCGGTCAGGGCGCTGGCGATGATGCCGAGAAACAGCGGGATCAGCGCATGCGTCCAGCCCTGCCAGCCACACAGTGCCAGTGCGCCGGCGAGGGCGATGAACACCCGCAGGCTGGCGCTGAACTTGTCCAGCGCCCAGAGGCGGCGCAGTGATTGGCGAAGGCGTGGACGGGGCATGGCGGACCTGATCGCAGAAGATGCGAGCAGCCTACCGGAACTCGGCGGTCACTGGATATCGGCGACGTCGCGCAGGGGTGGGATTGATTTATGGACTGATCGGTTCTAAAGTTCGCGGCATGACGACACGTGGACGCCCCAAGAGCTTCTGCCCGGACCGGGCGCTGGAGAATGCCATGCAGCTGTTCTGGCAGCGCGGCTATGAAGCCGCGTCGCTACAGGACCTGCAGGCAGCAACCGGCCTGTCCAAGAGCAGCCTGTACCAGACCTACCCGAGCAAGCAGGCCTGGTTCGTCGCCGCGTTCAGCCTGTACGTGGCGCAGCGTCGTGCCCTGATGCTCGAGCAACTGGCCGCCAGCGCCTCGCCGCTGGGCTTCATTCGCGAGCGCCTGCTCAGCGTGCTCGACGACGATGGGCCCGATGGTGTGCCGCGTGGCTGCATGCTGGTCAACGTGGCCAACGAGTTTTCGCTGTCGGAGCCGGCCCTGGTGCCGGTCCTGCAGCAGGCCACGGCCGGTATCTGCCAGATTTTCGAACAGGCGCTGGAACGCGCCGTCGCTTGCGGCGAGCTGAGCGGTTGCGACGATCGGGTGGCGCTGGCCGGCTATCTGCAATGCGTGATGAGCGGGCTGCGCACCCAGGTCAAGTCGGGGCTGCCCGCCACATCGATTCGAACCACCGTGGCGGTGGTGATGGCGAGCTTGAATAGCGTATGAAGACGCCTGTGCGGGGCTTCGTTCGCTTAATTTTGGACTGATTGGTTCTTAAAGGAAGGCGATATGCGGGAATTGTTCGAACTGTGCGGTGCCGACCGCGAGCTGCTGTTCTCACCCTACTGCTGGCGAGTGCGTCTGGCGCTGGCCCACAAGGGGCTGGATTGGCAGAGCCGGCCGATTCACTTCACCGACAAGGAGGCCATCGCCTTCTCCGGGCAGAAGCTGGTGCCGGTGCTGACCGATGGCGACGAAACGATCAACGACAGCCTGGCCATTTTCGCCTACCTAGACCGACGCTACCCGACGCAGCCCTTGCTGGGCGACGCGCAGGCGAGCCAACGGGCACGCCTGGTCGAGAAGTTGAGCTTCCATGCGGTGCGCATGCCGTTGCTGAAGATGCTGGTGCCACGCGTCTGGCAGGTGATCGACCCGGTCGACCGTGACTATTTCCGCAGCACCCGGGAGAAGGCGCTGGGCATGAGCCTGGAGGCGTTCGCCGACCCGGAAGGCGGCGAGCGGCTGTTTCGCGAGGCCATCGCCCCGCTGGAGAGCTGGTTGAGCGAGCAGCCGTACCTGGATGGCCAGGAGGCGGGCGGTTGCGACTACCTGCTGGCCGGGTTGATGTTCTGGGCCTGGTGCCTGGGCGTGCAGCCCTGGGCCGATGATTCGGCCTTCGGCGCCTGGTTCTCGCGCATTCTGCAGGCTTACGAAAGCACTCACGGCCCGGTCAGGCGGGCCCCGACCCAAGTGGAGGAAAGCCAATGATCGACCTTTACTACTGGACCACGCCGAACGGTCACAAGGTCAGCATCCTGCTCGAAGAAGCCGGGCTGGAGTACAGCGTGCGCCCGGTGCATATCGGCAAGGGCGAGCAGTTCGCCCCCGAGTTCCTCAAGATCGCACCGAACAACCGCATTCCGGCCATCGTCGATCATGCCCCGGACGACGGCGGCGAGCCCATCGCCCTGTTCGAGTCCGGGGCGATCCTCGAATACCTGGCGGACAAGAGTGGCCAGTTCCTGCCGCGCGAGACGCGTGCCCGCTTCGAGGTCCTGCAGTGGCTGTACTGGCAGATGGGCGGTGTCGGACCGATGGCGGGGCAGAACCACCATTTCGTGCGTTACGCGCCGGAGCCGATTCCCTATGCCATCGAGCGCTACGTGAAAGAGACCGCGCGACTGTACGGCGTGCTGGATCGCCAGCTGGCCGGGCGCGAGTACGTGGCGGGCGACTACTCCATCGCCGACATGGCCATCTATCCCTGGGCCAAGCTGTGGGAGATGCAGCGGCAGCGGCTGGAGGACTTCCCCAACATGGCCGCCTGGCTCGAACGCATCGGCGCACGCCCGGCCGTGCAACGGGCCTATGCGCTGGTGGAGAAGGTCAACGAAGACCCCCAGGCACTGCTGACCGCCGAAGCGCGCAAGCTGCTGTTCGGGCAGTGACGGCAGCCGCACCGGCGAACCCGAGTGCCGGGCTTGTGGCCTGGCATTCGTCCGGCACGCGCTGTCTGGCCGGCTGGAGTTCCTCCTTCGGACCCGCCAGCGGCTGCCGCTGCGTGGCGCCTGATTGCTCTCGGTCTGGCGCCTCGCTGTCCGCATGTCTTCCCCCATCAATACGCCGGCGCCGAAATTTCTCATGGATTTTCCTGTGAGCTGCCGCACGTTTTCCTAGACTTGAGGTTGTTGGCCCGCAATGGTTGGAGACGGTCATGCGAATCGGCGTACCCAAGGAAATCAAGAACCACGAATATCGCGTCGGCCTTACGCCGCAATCGGTTGCCGAGCTGACGGCCCTGGGGCATGAGGTATGGGTCGAGACGCAGGCCGGTGCGGCCATCGGCTTCGCCGACGAGGATTACCGTGAGGCGGGCGCCCAGATCGCCAGCCATTCGAGCGAGGTGTTCCAGCAGGGGCAGTTGATCGTCAAGGTCAAGGAGCCCCTGGCGGTGGAACGCGCCAAGCTGCGGCCGCAGCACACGCTGTTCACCTACCTGCACCTGGCCCCCGATCGTCCGCAGACTGAAGAGCTGATGGCCGGCGGCGCTACCTGTATTGCCTACGAGACGGTCACCGATGCACAGGGGCGCTTGCCGTTGCTGGCGCCGATGTCGGAGGTGGCCGGGCGCATGTCGATCCAGGCCGGCGCCGGCTGCCTGGAGAAGGCGCGCGGCGGCCGTGGCGTGCTGCTTGGTGGCGTGCCGGGCGTGGCGCCTGGCAAGGTGGTGATTCTTGGCGGTGGCGTGGTCGGCAGCCATGCACTGGCGATGGCGGTAGGGCTGGGGGCGGATGTCACCGTGCTGGACCGCAGCGTGGACGCCCTGCGCCGCCTCGACAGCCAGTACGGCAACCGCATCACCACGCTCTACTCGACTCGCGCGGCGGTGCGCGAGCAGGTGCTTGCCGCCGACCTGGTGATCGGTGGTGTGCTGATTCCCGGCGCGGCGGCGCCCAAGCTGGTCAGCGCCGAGATGGTCAAGCGGATGAAGGCCGGGGCTGTGCTGGTGGACGTGGCCATCGACCAGGGTGGCTGCGCTGAGACCTCGCATGCCACCACGCATGCCGAGCCCACCTACGTGGTCGACGATGTCGTGCATTACTGCGTGGCCAACATGCCGGGGGCGGTCGCACGCACCTCGACCCTGGCACTGAACAACGCCACCTTGCCCTTCGTCGTGGCGCTGGCGCAGAAGGGCACGCGCAGGGCGCTGGAGGACGATGCGCATCTGCTTGCCGGTCTCAACGTCGCGCGCGGCGTGATCACCTGCGGCAGCGTCGCCGAGGCGCACGGGTTGAAATTCCATTCACCGGCCAGCCTGCTCGAGCAGCTCTAGCCGCGGCGGATGTCGTCCTGTGTCGCGCCGTTCGCCAGCGTTGGCGGCAGGCGGCGTGTGCACTGACTAAGCTGAATGAGGTATCTCGCGCTTGAGGATACGGCCGTGTTCGCTCGCTGTGTGCATGTGTTGTTGGCGTTGCTCGTTGGCTTCGGTTTCCAGGGCGTTGCGCAGGCCGAACGCTTGCGGCTGTATACCGAAGAGTACCCGCCGATCAACTTCAGCCGGGACGATGGCAAGCCGACCGGTCTGGCCACCGAGGTGGTGCTCGAGATCATGCGGCGCACCGGCGACACGGCGCCCATCGAGGTCGTGCCCTGGGCACGGGGTTACCAGCAGGCACAGGTCAGGCCGAATACCGGGTTGTTCGTCACGATGCGCATCCCCGAGCGCGAGAAGCTGTTTCACTGGGTCGGGCCGCTGACGCGCAACACCACGTCCTTCTATGCCCTGCGCAGGAGCGGGCTGCAGCTGGATGACTTCGAACAGGCTCGCCAGGTGGGCAAGATCGCGGTACCGCGTGACTGGTACAGCCATCAGCACCTGCTGGCGCATGGCTTCACCAACCTGTATCCGGTGGCGGGTCCGGACCAGGTGATACGCATGCTCAAGCGTGGCCGGGTCAAGCTGATGGCGCTGGATGACCTCAGCCTCAATGCCCTGCTCGACGGTGGCGGGCTGGCTGTGGGGGAGGTGGAGCAGCTGCTGGTGTTCCTGCACAGTGATTCCTACATCGCCTTTTCGCAGGACACCGACCCGCGATTGCTGGCGCGCTGGCAAGAGGCGCTCGATGCGATAAAGGCCGATGGCAGCTTCGCCGCCATCTACCACAAATGGCTGCCCGGCCTGCCGCTGCCGCCCTGAAGACCCTTTACAGCGGCCAGACCCACAGCAGCATCGGTACGCTCAGCGCGACCACGAGAATCTCCAGTGGCAGGCCCAGGCGCCAGTAATCGCCGAAGCGAAAGCCGCCGGGGCTGAGGATCAGTGTGTTGTTCTGGTGACCGATGGGGGTCAGGAACGAGCACGAGGCACCGATGGCCACGGCCATCAGCAGCGCATCCGGGCTGACGCCGAGCTGGCTCGCGGCGCTCAGGGCGATCGGGCACATAACGGCAGCGGTAGCGGCGTTGTTCATGAAGTCCGACAGGGTCATGGTCACCACCAGCAGCAGGGTGACGATGATGATCGGATTGCCCTGGGCCAGGTGCTCCATCAGCAGGCGGGCCAGCAGGTCGGCCGCGCCGCTCGATGACATCGCCCCGGCCACCGGGATCAGGGCGCCGAGCAGGACGATCACCGGCCAGTCGATGGCCTCATAGACGGCGCGCAGGGGCACCAGGCGCAGCAGCATGTAGGCCAGTACGCCGGTGGCGAAGGCTATCGCCGCAGAGAGCAGGCCGAAGGCCGCCGCGGCAATGGCCAGGAGCATGATGCCGAGGGCCAGGTTGGCCTGGCGCGGGTCGGGGATGTTGATGGCGCGCGCCGCCAGGGGCACGCAGCCGTAGTCGTTGGCGAACTCGCCGATGTCCTCGGCGCTGCCCTGCATCAGCAGCACGTCACCGTTCTGGATGAGGGTCGAACGCAGGCGCTTGATCGAACGATGGCTCTGGCGTGAGATGGCCAGCAGGTTGATGGCGTAGCGGCTGCGCAGGCGCGTGCTGCTGGCGGATCGTCCGATCAGCGACGAGTCCGGCTTGACCAGCAGTTCCAGCAGGGTGCGTTCGTCGCCGTTGCTGTCCTTCTTTTCCGCGTCCTTGTCGTTGTCCTGCTCCTCGCGTTGCTCCGCCTCCTCGGCCTCGCGTGCGGCCTCCAGCAGCAGGTCCAGCTGGCTGAGCACTTCACCCAGTTCCTCCGGGTCGGCCTCGATCACCAGCACGTCGTCGGCCTGCAGCACCCGGCGCGGGTTGGGCGCGCTCAGGCGCAGCTTGTTGCGCACCATGGCGACCACCTGGGCGTCGGCTTCGTCGAGCAACTGCTCGATCTCGCGCAGGGTCTTGCCCTGGGCCACGCCACCTTCCTTGACCCGGGCCTCGGTCAGGTAGTGGCCGGTATCGAAGCTGGCGGCATTGCCGACCTCGCGTCTGGGGACCAGGCGCCAGCCGAGCAGGGTGATGAACAGCACGCCGGCCAGCGCCACGGCGACACCGACCGGGCTGAAGTCGAACATGGCGAAGGGGCCGTCGCCGTGCTGTGCGCGAAAGCTGGAGACGATCAGGTTCGGTGGCGTGCCGATCAGCGTGGCCATGCCGCCGAGGATGGTGCCGAAGGCCAGCGGCATGAGGATGCGCCCCGGCGGCATTTCCAGGCGCGAGGCGATCTGCAGGGCGATGGGCATCAGCAGGGCGAGGGCGCCGACGTTGTTCATGAACGCCGACAGCAGGGCGCCCAGGCCGGTCAGGGCGGCGATCGACAGCAGCACGCCGGAGCCACTGGGAATCAGGCGCAGGGCGAGGCGGTTGACCGCGCCGGTACGTTGTAGGCCGTAGCTGAGTACCAGCACGCAGGCCACGGTGATCACCGCCGGGTGGCCGAAGCCGGTGAAGGCCTCGCGCTCGGGCACCAGGCCGACGATGACACAGGCCAGCAGGGCGCCGAGGGCGACCACGTCGTGTCGCCAGCGGCCCCAGATGAACAGCCCCATGCTGGCGACGAGAATGGCGAAGATCTGGCCTTGTTCGAGGGTCATGGGGCGGGACTGTCCTTGTGGCGCGCACGGGCGCATGTGCTGTATGTAGCAGAGTGCGCGCTGCCCCGGCAGTTCCCGGCCTTCTGCTAGACGAACTGGGCGGCGGCGTAGCCCGAGGCCCAGGCCCACTGGAAGTTGAAGCCGCCGAGATGCCCGGTGACGTCCAGCACCTCGCCGATGAAGTACAGCCCGGGGACCTTGAGCGACTCCAGGGTCTTCGAGGACACCTCGTGGGTGTCGATCCCGCCCAGAGTGACCTCGGCGGTGCGATAGCCCTCGGTGCCGGCCGGTACCAGTTGCCAGTCGGACAGGCGCTCGGCGATCGCCGTCAGTTCCGCCGGGGTGTACTGCTTCAGCGGCTTGTTGACGAACCAGCTGTCGACCAGCAGCGTCGCCATCTTGCGGGTGAACAGCTCGGCCAGCAGGGTCTTCAGCTCGCTGTTGCCCCGCTCGCGCTGCTGCGTGGCCAGCCACTCGGGCAGGTCGATGTGCGGCAGCAGATCGATATGCAGGGTGTCGCCGGGTTGCCAGTAGGACGATATCTGCAGGATCGCCGGGCCGGAGAGGCCACGGTGCGTGAAGAGGATGTTCTCGACGAAGCTCTGGCCGTTGCAACTGACCCGGCAGTCTTCCACCGAGGTGCCGGACAATTCCGTGCACAGCGCCTTGAGCAGCGGTTCGGTGACCGTGAAGGGCACCAGGCCGGCGCGGGTCGGCAGCAGCGTATGGCCGAACTGCCTGGCCACCTGGTAGCCGAAGCCGGTGGCGCCCAGGGTCGGGATGGACAGGCCACCGGTGGCGATCACCAGCGACTGGCAGGCCACCTCGCCCAGGTCGGTGTGCAGGAGGAAGCCCTGTGCGGCCTTGTCGATGCTCTGCACGGCCGTGTTCAGGCGAATCTCGGCGCCTGACTCGGCGCATTCGGCCAGCAGCAGCTCGAGGATGTCGCTGGACTTGTGGTCGCAGAACAGCTGGCCGAGCTTCTTCTCGTGGTAGGGCACAGCATGCTTGGCCACCAGGCCGATGAAGTCCCACTGGGTGAAGCGCGCCAGCGCCGATTTGCAGAAGTGCGGGTTGCCGGAGAGGAAGTTGGCCGGCTCGCAGTACAGGTTGGTGAAGTTGCAGCGACCGCCTCCTGACATGAGGATCTTCTTGCCGGCCTTGTTGGCATGGTCCAGCACCAGCACCTTGCGCCCGCGGGCCGCTGCAGTGGCTGCGCACATCAGGCCGGCGGCACCCGCGCCGATGATCAGTACCTCGGTTTGCAACACGAAAGATTCCCCTGGCTGGCGCAGGATCGGCTGCGCGAAAACCCGCGAAGTTTACCCGAAGCGGTCGAGGCCGGCATGGCGGCGAAGTGTGCAGATCCCAGGGCATTTATGGCTGTGTCAGGGGCGAGACAGTGACGCTGGCCATCAGGGCTGCTATCACTACAGGGGCCCACCCCGGATGGACCGCCGTCGATGCCCCTGTTGCGCGCCTGGCTGTTGCTGTTGATGTCGTTGCCTGCGTTGGCGGCGGCCGAATCGTTGCGGCTGGTGGCCGACCCCTGGCCACCGTTCACCGATCAGCGGCTACCCGGCAACGGCCTGGCCAGTGACCTGGTGGAGCAGGCCCTCGAGCGTGCCGGATACCGCACCCACTATGCCGAGGTGCCCTGGGAGCGGGCCGTGCTGGGGCTCAAGCGGGGCGACTACGATGTGCTGATCAATGCCTGGTACAGCGTGGAACGCACGCGGTTCGGTCATTTCTCGCAGCCGTACCTGATCAATCGCATCCGATTCCTGCAGCGCAAGGGCGGCGATATCCGCTTTCAGCGCCTGGCCGATCTCTATCCGCACAGCATTGCGGTGGTCAGGGGCTACGCCTATTCCAAGGCATTCGACAACGACCCGGACTTGCACAAGGTCGGCGTCGCCAGCTTCGAGATCGCCGCGCGCATGCTCAACGCCGGGCGGGTGGAGCTGGCGCTAGAGGATGAACTGGTGGCGCGGCATCAGCTAGGGCGCAGCCTGAGCATGCTGCGTGATGGTCTGGAGTTCCTGCCGCAGCCGCTGAGCGAGAACGGCCTGCACATTCTGGTGCGTCTGAGTCATCCCGAGCACAAGGCGATCGTCGAGCGCTTCGATGCGGCGATCCAGGCCATGCGCGACGATGGCAGCTACGCCGCGACGTTTCGCCGCCACGGCTTCTGATCAGGCCAGAACGGTGCGGGCGCGGCCCTGCTGCTTGGCCCGGTACAGGCGGATATCGGCCTCGTGCAGCAGGCTCTCCAGATCCTCCGGCTCGCCGTGATACAGCCCGGCGCTGAACGACAGCGGCGGCGCACCGACGGCGTAGTGCAGGCCGGCGCAGTGCTGGCGCAGCTTCTCCAGTGCCTGGTCCACGTGATCGGCGCCGTGCAGCGTGAGCAGGGCGAATTCCTCGCCGCCGAGGCGCCCCAGGAGCATGTCCGGGAAAAAACTGCTCAGGGCGCGGGCGAAGACCACCAGCGCGCTGTCGCCGCTGGCGTGGCCGAAGCCGTCGTTGATCTGCTTGAAATGATCGAGGTCGAGCATCGCCACGCTGATGTGGCGGCTGTCGCGCTGGGCCTGCTGCAGAATCTGCATGCCCTGTTCGTAGAACGCACGGCGGTTTCTCAGCCCGGTCAGGGCATCGTATTCGGCGGCTTTCTTCAGGGCGCGCAGCAGGTCGCGGCGTTCCAGGGTCGACATCACCCGGCAGTTCAGTTCCTCGGGGCAGAACGGCTTGCGCAGGAAGTCGTCGGCCCCGTGCTTGATGAACTGGGCGCTGAGCGAACCCTTGGGGTCGGCGGAGACACCGATGATGATCAGGTCGTTGAGCCGCAGCTTCTGCCGCAGCAGCTTGACCAGCTCGAAGCCACTGACGCCGGGCATGGAGTGATCGAGCACCAGCAGGTCGAGGTCCGGATGCTCGTTGAGCTGACGCAGGGTCTCCTTGCCGTCGCGGGCCTCGATGATCTGGTAGTGGTGCGGCTCGAGAATATGGCGGATGTAGTGGCGCTGGGCGTCGGAGTCGTCGGCGATGAGGATCTTGATGTGGCTGTTGTGGTCGAGCCGGTGCAACAGGCGGAAGGCGTATTCGTAGGAGTGCTGGCTTTCCTTGAGCACGTAGTCGACCACGCCCTTCATCAGCAGCTCGTCGCGGCGCTGCTCGTTGTAGCTGCCACTGAGCACGATGCAGGGCAGGTGATAGCGCATCACCAGGTCGACGCTCTCGCCATTGGGCGCGTCCGGCAGGTGCAGGTCGACGATGGCGGCGAAGAACAGGTCGGAGGAGGTGTCCAGCATCACTTCGGCTTCGGCCAGCGAGGCACAGAAGATCGGCTCCAGATCCGGTTCCTGGCGGAACAGATGCTCGAGGATCTTCAGTACCAGCGGGCTGTCTTCGATGACCAGAATATTGCGCATGGGTGACTCCGGCCCCAGGCCATTTAATGCTTTATATCAGCCTTACACTAGACGCACACGCAAAGATCGGCCCTTGATCTTGCCCTCTGCAAGGCGACTCAGGGCCTTGCGGGCGACGTCGCGCTGAACGGCGACATAGGCCTGGTGATCGAACAGGGCGATCTTGCCGACCTGGTCGCCACCGATGCCCGCGTCCCCGGTCAGCGCGCCGAGAATGTCGCCCGGGCGCAGCTTGTCCTTGCGTCCGGCGGCGATGCACAGGGTGTGCATCGGCGGCAGCAGCGGCTCACCGGTGGCTTTCGCGGCGGGCAGCGGGTACCAGGCCAGTTCCTTGCCCTGCAGGGCTTCGATGGCCTGGGCGCGGCCGGCTTCGGCCGGCGCCACCAGGCTCAGGGCCAGGCCTTTCTCACCGGCCCGCCCACTGCGGCCGATGCGGTGGATGTGCACCTCGGCATCCCGGCTCAGCTCGACGTTGATCACCATCTCCAGGCCGGCGATGTCCAGGCCGCGTGCGGCGACGTCGGTGGCCACCAGCACGCTGAGGCTGCGGTTGGCGAACAGGGCGAGGATCTGGTCGCGCTCGCGCTGCTCCAGGTCGCCGTGCAGGGCTGCGGCGGAAATCTTCTCCGCCTCCAGTTGCCTGGCCAGCTCGTCGCATTGCTGGCGCGTGGCGCAGAAGGCCACGACCGGCTGCTTGCGCAAATGCCGCAGCAAGGTGCTGACCGCCTCCATGCGCTGGCCCGGGGCGATCTCGTAGAAGCGTTGTTCGATCTGCCCGTCGTCGTGCAGTGCCTCGACCTCGACCCGCTCCGGGTTGCGCAGGAAGCGTGCGGCGAGCTGTTCGATGCCGGCCGGATAGGTGGCTGAGAACAGCAGCGTCTGCCGCCGGGCCGGGGTCTGCTCGATGATCTCGCTGATGCTGTCGACGAAGCCCATGTCGAGCATGCGGTCGGCCTCGTCGAGCACCAGGGTGTTGAGGCCGTCGACCTTCAGCGTGCCCTTGCGCAGGTGCTCCTGCACGCGTCCCGGTGTGCCGACGATGACGTGCGCGCCGTGCTCCAGCGAGCCGATCTGCGGGCCGAAGGGTACGCCACCGCAGAGGGTGAGAACCTTGATGTTGTCGGCGGCGCGGGCCAGGCGGCGCAGCTCCTTGGCTACCTGATCGGCCAGCTCGCGGGTCGGGCACAGCACCAGGGCCTGGCAGCCGAAGTAGCGCGGGTTGAGCGGATGCAGCAGGCCGATGCCGAAGGCCGCGGTCTTGCCGCTGCCGGTCTTGGCCTGGGCGATCAGGTCACGGCCCTTGAGCATCAGCGGCAGGCTGGCGGCCTGGATGGGCGTCATCTCGGCATAGCCGATGGCGGCGAGATTGGCCTGCATGGCGGCGGAAAGGGGAAGGTTGGCGAAGGCGTTGGCGGTCACGGCAAGGGCTCGGGGCTGGTGAAACAGGGCCGCAGTGTAGCAGGCCGGGTCCGGCGCTTCTGTAACGATGCCGGCAGTTCTTCAGTCGTCCGTCGGCAGCTGTACGGTCCGCCCGCCGCGTCCCTCCCGGGGATCCAGCTGGAGGAAGATCGCGGCGGCCAGCATCGACAGCAGGCCCACGCACAGGTAGGTGGCCTGGAACGCCTGGAGCACCTGGCCGTCACCTGCGAATTCCTGGCTGAAGCCACTGAGCAGGGCGGCTGCGGAGGCGACGCCGAGGCCCATCGCCAGTTGCACCACCACCGACAGCAGGCTGTTGCCGCTGCTGGCGTCGCGGTTGTCCAGGTCGATCAGGGTCACGGTGTTCATCGCGGTGAACTGCAGCGAGTTGCAGGCGCCGATCAGGCTCAGCTGGACGATCAGTTGCAGGGTCGAGGTCCCGGCATCCACCAGCGCCAGGCTGGCGATCAGGGCGCCGAGCAGCAGGGTGTTGCTGGTGAGGATATTGCGGTAGCCGATGCGTTCGATCAGCGGCTTGGCCAGGGGCTTCACCGCCATGGCGGCCAGGGCCAGGGGAATCAGGCTCATGCCGGCCTGAGCCGGGGAATAGCCCATCGCCAGTTGCAGCAGCAGCGGGGTGAGAAAGGGCAGCGCGCCGCTGCCCAGGCGGGCGAAGAGGTTGCCGATGATGCCCACGGCGAAGCTGCGGGTGTGGAACAGCGAGGGGGCGAACAGGGGGTGTTCGATACGCCCGGCGCGTAGCCAGTAGGCAGCCAGGCAGGCCATGCCGCCGAGCAGCAGCAGGACCACGCGCAGGGTCGGCAGGTGCAGTTCGCCGAGGCCTTCCAGGGCCACGGTGATCAGCAGCATGGCGGCGCCGAACAGCAGGAAGCCCGCTGTGTCGAAGCGGCTGCGTTCCGGGCCGCGCAGGTCCGGCATGTGCCGCAGTGCGGCCCAGCAGCCGAGCAGCCCGACCGGCAGGTTGATCAGGAAGATCCAGTGCCAGCTGGCCACTTCCACCAGCCAGCCGCCGAGCGTGGGACCGATCAGCGGTCCGAGCAGGCCGGGCAGGGTGATGAAGCTCATGATGCGCACCAGCTCCGAGCGCGGGTAGGCGCGCAGCACCACCAGGCGCCCTACCGGCATCATCAGGGCACCGCCGAGGCCCTGGATCACGCGCGCCGCGATCAGCATGCCCAGCGAGGTGGACAGGGCGCACAGCAGCGAACCCAGGCTGAACAGGGCGATGGCGCCGAAGAAGATGCGCCGTGTGCCGAAACGGTCGGCGATCCAGCCCGAGGCCGGGATCAGCAGCGCCACGGTGAGCATGTAGGCGATCACCACCGACTGCATGCGCAGCGGGTCCTCGGCCAGGTCGCGGGCCATGGCCGGGAGGGCGGTATTGAGGATGGTGCCGTCCAGCGTCTGCATGAAGAAGGCGATGGCGACTATCCATGGCAGCAGGCGGGCGGTACTCGGATCGAGCGGGGTGGGGCTGGTCATGCTGTTCTCGTGATCTGCGCGCTTCACTCTAGGCTGCCGCCAGCGCTCAGGCAAACCCGAACGTGGGGCGGAGAGGGTGCTACGCTGGTTCTGGTGGCATATCGCCCGTTACGGGCTAAGGATGGCTGAATGCGTTGGATATCCCTGTGGCTTTCCCTCGCGTGCCAATCGCTCCTGGCTGCGGAATGGTTTCCCTACCCGGTCCAGGCCGATGGCCGCATGCTGGACTACCGGCCGTTGCCGGCGGCAGCCCAGCCATGGCGAATCTGCGCGCTGTTGCCGCACGGCAAGGACCGCTACTGGTGGGGCGTCGCCTGGGGGCTGGATCAGGAGGCGCAGCGCCTGGGTGTGCGTCTCGGCATCTACGAAGCCGGCGGCTACGAGCATGGCGACGTGCAGCTCGAACAGTTCGACCGCTGCGTGGCCGAGGGTGCCGATGCCTTCGTCGTCGCCAGCATCAACACCTATGACCTGTGCAGTGCCGCGAAAGTGCAGTTGCAGGCCGGAAGGCCGGTCATCGATCTGATCAATCGCCTGGACTGCACGGGGCTCAGTGCCCATTCGCGGGTCGATTTCGCCGACATGACACGCGCCACGCTGGACTACCTGGTGCGCGTCAGTGGTGGCCGGCCGATCCGGGTCGGCTGGCTGCCAGGTCCGGCCGATGCCGGCTGGGTGCAGGATGCCGAGCGCGGGCTACGCGAGGCGCTGGCTGGCAAGGCCATCACCCTGGCCCATGGCGGCTACGGGCCGGTGGATCGCAGCCGCCAGGCCAAGCTGGTTCGCGAGCTGCTCAAGCAGCATCCGCAACTCGACTACCTGATCGGCAATGCCGAAGCGGCTGCGTTCGCCGCGCAGCTGGTGCGCAACACCGGTTCCGGGGCGCAGGTGCTGTCCTTCTATGCCACCGAGCGGGTGCTGGAGCAGATTCGCGAGGGTCAGGTGCTGGCCGCGCCGACCGATTCGCCGGTGATCCAGGCGCGCGTCGCGCTGGACCTGGCGGTGCGTGGCCTGCATGGCGAGAAGCTGCCGCAGCTGGTCAGCCCGCAGATCGAGATGCTCGATGCCGCGTCACTCAGGCATTTCGACCTCGGCCGGCTGATGCCGCCCGAGGGGCACTGGATGATCCGCCAGGAACTACCCGACTAGGCGGTCGTTGGCGTTGCGCAGCGGCGCCTCGCGTACCGGACGCTCGCCCGCCACGAAGTAGGGCGCGGTGCTGCGCGGCAGGGGCTGGCGCCCGCGAATCCGGTCGGCGATCTTCTCGGCGATCATGATGGTAGTGGCGTTGAGGTTGCCGGTGATGATCTCCGGCATGATCGACGCATCCACCACGCGCAGGCCCTGCAGGCCATGCACGCGACCCTGGCCGTCGACCACCGCCATGTCGTCCTCGCCCATCTTGCACGAGCAGGACGGGTGGAAGGCGGTTTCCGCGTGCTCGCGAATGAAGGCATCGAGCTGCGCATCGCTCTGCACGTCGGCGCCCGGGCTGAGCTCGCGGCCGCGGTAGGGGTCGAGCGCCGGTTGCGCCATGATCTCGCGGGTCAGGCGGATGCCGTCGCGGAACTCCTGCCAGTCCTGTTCGCTGCTCATGTAGTTGAAGAGGATGCTCGGGTGTTGGCGCGGGTCCTTGGACTTGAGCTGGACGCGGCCACGGCTCGGTGAGCGCATGGAGCCGACGTGGGCCTGGAAGCCATGTTCGCTCACCGCGTTGCTGCCGTTGTAGTTGATCGCCACCGGCAGGAAATGGAACTGGATGTTGGGCCAGGCGAACTCCGGGCGGGTGCGGATGAAGCCGCCAGCCTCGAACTGGTTGCTGGCACCGATACCCTTGCCGGCGAACAGCCACTGCGCACCGATCGCCGGCTGGTTGTGCAGTTTCAGCGCCGGGTACAGCGACACTGGCTTGGTGCAGGCGTACTGCAGGTACATCTCCAGATGGTCCTGCAGGTTCTGCCCGACACCCGGCAGATCGTGGACCAGGGCGATGTCCAGTTCGCCGAGCAGCGCCGCGGGGCCGACGCCGGAACGTTGCAGGATCTGCGGCGAGGCGATGGCGCCAGCGCACAGCAGCACCTCGCGGCGGGCGTGGGCGGTGTGGGCGTCGTTCGAGTTGCCGAGCAGGTAGCTGACGCCGCTGGCGCGCTTGCCGTCGAAGAGGATGCGGTCGCTGGTGGCATGGGTGACGATGGTCAGGTTCGGACGCTCGCGGGCCAGGTCCAGATAGCCACGTGCGGTGCTGGCGCGACGACCTTGCGGGGTCACGGTCCGGTCCATCGGGCCGAAGCCTTCCTGCTGGTAGCCGTTGAGGTCGGAGGTGCGCGGGTAGCCGGCCTGCACGCCGGCCTCGACCATGGCGTGGAACAGCGGGTTGTTGCCCGCCTTGGGCGTGGTCACGCTGACCGGGCCGTCGCCGCCGTGGTAGTCGTCGGGCCCGATGTCGCGGGTTTCCGCCTTGCGGAAGTAGGGCAGGCAATCGAGGTAGGTCCAGTCTTCCAGGCCCTTGGCCTTGGCCCAGTTGTCGAAGTCCAGGGCGTTGCCGCGGATGTAGCACATGCCGTTGATCAGCGACGAGCCGCCGAGGCCCTTGCCGCGCCCGCACTCCATGCGCCGGTTGTTCATGTGCGGCTCGGGGTCTGTCTCGTAGGCCCAGTTGTAGCGGCGCCCCTGCAGCGGGTAGGCCAGGGCGGCGGGCATCTGGGTACGGAAGTCGAGGCGGTAGTCCGGGCCGCCGGCTTCGAGCAGCAGGACGCTGACGTCCGTGTCTTCGCTCAGGCGGGTGGCCAGGACGTTACCGGCCGAACCGGCACCGATGATGATGTAGTCGAATTCCTGAGGCATGGCTCCTCCTGTTGCCCGGCGGTTATCCGGGAGAACGCGGGTGACTGTCCCCGGATCAGGGCCGGGGCTAGGGGGCGGCAATTCGGGCAGGTGCGGATCGCTCCTGCCCTGGCGGGTGGTCAGAACACCGAGGCGTAGTCGCCCAGCTCCACCTGCACCGACTTGATGCGCGTGTAGTGGCCGAGCGTGACCAGGCCGTTCTCGCGGCCCACGCCGGACTGCTTGTAGCCACCGACGGGCATCTCGGCCGGCGACTCGCCCCAGGTGTTGATCCAGCAGATGCCGGCTTCCAGCTTGTGGATGACCCGGTGTGCGCGGTTCAGGTCGCGGGTCACCACGCCGGCGGCGAGGCCGTAGTCGGTATCGTTGGCGCGGCGGATCACTTCTTCTTCGTCGTCGTAGACGAGGATGCTCATCACCGGGCCGAAGATTTCCTCGCGCACGATGGTCATGTCGTCCCGGCAGTCGGTGAACACGGTGGGGGCCACGTAGGCGCCGCTGGCGTAGTCGCCGTCGGTCACGCGCGAGCCGCCGATCAGCAGGCGCGCGCCTTCGCTGCGGCCCTTGTCGATGTAGCCGAGCACGCTTTCCATGTGTGCGAAGCTCACCAGCGGGCCGAAGTTGGTGGCGTCGGTCAGCGGATCGCCGAGGCGGATGCGCTTGACCCGCTCCAGCACCTTGGCTTCGAAGCGTGCCTGCAGCATGCGCGGCACGAACACGCGGGTGCCGTTGGTGCAGACCTGGCCGGAGCTGTAGAAGTTGGCCATCACCGCGATGTCGGCGGCGCGGTCCAGGTCGGCGTCCTCGAAGACGATCAGCGGCGACTTGCCGCCCAGTTCCATGGTCACTTCCTTGAGGCTGGAACTGGAGGCGCTGGCCATGACCTTCTTGCCGGTGACGGTGCCGCCGGTGAAGGAGACCTTCTCGATGCCCGGATGCTCGGTCAGCCATTGGCCGACTTCACGGCCGCTGCCGGTGAGCACGTTGAACACGCCGGCTGGCAGACCGGCTTCGCTGTAGATCTCGGCCAGCTTCAGGGCGGTCAGCGAGGTGACCTCGCTGGGCTTGAAGATCATCGCGTTGCCGGCGGCCAGGGCCGGGGCGGATTTCCACAGGGCGATCTGGATCGGGTAGTTCCAGGCGCCGATGCCGGCGACCACGCCCAGTGGCTCGCGGCGGGTGTAGGCGAAGGAGGTGTCGCGCAGCGGAATCTGCTCGCCCTCGATGGCCGGAATCAGGCCGGCGTAGTACTCCAGCACGTCGGCGCCGGTGACGATGTCGACGTAGCGGGTCTCGGAGAGCGGCTTGCCGGTATCGAGGGTTTCCAGCTCGGCCAGCTCGTCGTTGCGCTCGCGCAGGATGTCCACCGCCTTGCGCAGTACGCGCGAGCGCTGCATGGCGGTCATCGCCGCCCACACCTTCTGGCCCTCGGCTGCGCAGGCCACGGCCCGGTCGACATCCGCCTGACTGGCACGTTGCACCTTGGCCAGCACCTCGCCGGTGGCCGGGTTGATGCTGTCGAAGGTTTCTCCACTGCTGGCGGCGACGTACTGGCCACCGATGTAGAGCTGCTGTTCGGCGAAACGGGGCATGGGCTGTCCTCTGGATTCGGTCATCTGTTTGAGAACAGCCTATTTTATTTAAATTGAACGATCAATCAATAAAAACGACAGCACGCAGCCAATCACGACATGGCGATTGATCACGGAGTCAGCCAGGCCGGGCCGGGGCGGTGCGGTGGGTTACACCGGGCTTACGGCGCTTTGCTCAGCTGCAGGTCGAGGTAGTCGTAGGCGATGCGGCGTGCCTGCCCGGTGTCGAAGGTCTCGCCGGAGAGCGCACCGCGCAGCCACAGGCCGTCGATCAGCGAGGCCAGGCCGCGAGCGGCGAGGCGTGCCTGATCCTGCGGCAAGGCACGATGGAACTGGCCGCAGAGGTTGGAGTAGAGGCGATGGTCGTTGACCCGCTGCAGGCGCCGCAGCGCCGGGTGGTGCATGCTGCTGGCCCAGAATGCCAGCCAGGTCTTCATGGCGGGGCCACTGACCTGACTGTCGTCGAAGTTGCCGTCGATCATCGCGCGCAGATGGGCGCGGGGGGCGTCGTCGCCGAGTGCCAGGCGGCGTTCGGCCACGGCGTCGCGCAGCGCCTGCATGAGGTGGCGCATGGTCGCCTCGAGCAGGCCGTTCTTGTCCTTGAAGTAGTGGCTGATGATGCCGTTGGAGACCCCGGCCAGGCGTGCGATATAGGCGATGCTGGCGTCGGCCATGCCGACCTGGTCCACGGCTTCCAGGGTGGCGGCGATTAGTTGAGAACGGCGAATGGGCTGCATGCCGACCTTGGGCATCGGTCTCTCCGTGCGGGCGGGGGAGCCGAAGTCTAGGCGGATTTTGATCGGGCGATCAATTAAACCTGCGCTCGAACGAGCGTCAGAAACGACGCAGCGGGCCAGGGGCCCGCTGCGTCTGTTCGATGAACCTGAGCCTTACTTCAGCCAGCTGTCGACGCGCTCCGGGTGGGCGGCGATCCAGTCCTTGGCGGCCTGCTCCGGCTTGGCGCCTTCGCGGATGGCGAGCATCACGGCGCCCACTTCCTCGCCGCTCCAGGACAGCTTGGAGAGGAACGCGGCGGCGTCGGCGGCCTTGCCCTTCAGCTCCGGATTGGCCACGGTGTCGACGCGCTCGTCATCGCCGTAGACCTTCTTCGGATCTTCGAGGAAGCGCAGTTTCCACTTGGCGAACATCCAGTGCGGGATCCAGCCGGTGACCACGATCGGCTTCTGTGCCTTCTCGGCGCGGGTCAGGGCGGTGGCCATGGCCGGGCCGGAGCTCGGCATCAGCTTGATGCTGGCCAGGTTGTATTCCTTGATGGCGTCTTCGGTGCGGCGCATCACGCCGGCACCGGCGTCGATGCCGGTGATCTTGCCGTCGAAGTCCTTGGCGTATTTCTCCAGGTCCTCGATGCTCTTGGCCTGCACGTACTCAGGTACGATCAGGCCGATCTTGGCGCCGGAGTAGTTGGTGCCGAGGATTTCGACCTTGTCCTTGAGCTTCTCGTAGTACTCGCCGTGAGTCGCCGGCAGCCAGGCGGAGAGGGTGGCGTCGAGGTCGCCACGGGCCACGCCCTGCCACATGATGGCCGGCTCGACCGGCTTCAGTTCGACCTTGTAGCCGAGTTTGGTCTGCAGGATCTCGCCGGCGACATGGGTGACGGCGACGCTGTCGTCCCAGCCGTTGACGTAACCGATCTTGAGAGTGGGTTTCTCGGCAGCGAGGGCGCTGCCCATGCCGATGGCCAGGGCGGCGGCGCCGAGGCAGAGATGCTTGAATACGCGCATGTTCTTGTGCTCCGTCAGTTGAGTGGCAGTTGCAATATCGTTGACTGGCTCGTTCTCATTGCGGGCCTTGCGAATCCGTGTTGCGCAGCAGATTGCCGGTTCGCGGGCAGATTCTCCCCGCCACGACCAGAGGTCGACACGTGGGTGCGGGAGGGGAGATTCCAGGCCCGGACCTGAGGTCGCGGGCCTGAATCGGGTCGTGGCCTGTTACAGCCCGACGTGTTTCTTCACGGCAGCTACACCGTCCTGGCCGTCGAAGGTGGTCACGCCGCTCAGCCACTGGTCGAGGATCGCCGGGTTGGCCTTGATCCACTCCTTGGCGACGTTCTGCGGGTTCTCCTTCTCCAGCACCTTCTCCATCAGCTGGCTTTCCATTTCCACGGTGAACTGCAGGTTGCCCAGCAGCTTGCCGACGTTCCCGCAGCGAGCCTCGTAGTCCGGCGGGACCACGGTGTAGACCTTGGCTGCGCCGTAGTCGGGGCCGAACACGTCGTCACCGCCGGACAGGTAGGTGATGTCGTACTGGGTGTTCATCGGGTGCGGCGCCCAGCCGAGGAAGACCACCGGCTCCTTCTTCTTGATGGCGCGCGATACCTGCACCAGCATGCCAGCCTCGCTGGACTCGACCATGCGGAAGCCGCCGAGGTCGAACTGGTTGTTCTTGATCATGCCGTCGATCAGCAGGTTGCCGTCGTTACCTGGCTCGATGCCGTAGATCTTGCCGCCCAGCTGGTCCTTGAACTTGGCGATGTCCTGGAAGCTCTTGAGGCCGGCCTCGGCGGCATAGGTCGGCACCGCGAGGGTGTACTTGGCCCCTTCGAGGTTGGCCTTCTCCAGCACCTTGACGCCGTTGTCCTTGAGGAACGGCTCGATCACCGAGTCCATCGAGGGGGCCCAGTAGCCGAGAAATACATCGACCTGGCCGCTTTTCACGCCGGTGAAGGCGATGGGGACCGATGCCATGATCTTGCGCGGCTGATAGCCCAGGCCTTCGACCAGGGTCATGGCCACGCCGGTGGTCGCGGCGATGTCGGCCCAGCCGATCTCGGCGAAACGCACCTGCTTGCAGCTGGCCGGCTCGGCTGCCATTGCACCCTGCATCAGTGCGCACGACAGCAGGCCGATGGCGGCGGTGGTCTTGATCGTTTTCATCTGCGGTTCCCTGTGAAGTGAAACGGAATTAGGTGGACTGACGCTGCAGCTTGCCGCTGAACCAGGCGACGATGCCGCGCTTGTTCGTTTGCGGGGTGCCGAAGCTTTCGGTAATGCGGTCGAGGATGATCGCCAGCAACACCACGGCCATGCCGCTTTCGAAGCCTAGCCCGATATCCAGGCGCTGGATGCTGGCCAGTACGTCGTTGCCCAGGCCGCCGGCGCCGACCATCGAGGCGATGATCACCATCGACAGGGCCATCATGATGGTCTGGTTGACGCCCGCCATGATCGACGGCATGGCATTGGGCAGCTGGACCTTGAACAGCAGCTGGCGGCTGGTGCAGCCGAAGGACTGACCGGCTTCGACGATTTCCTTGTTCACCTGGCGGATGCCCAGGCTGGTCAGGCGCACCGCCGGCGGCATGGCGAAGATCACCGTGGCGATGATGCCCGGCACGCGACCCAGGCCGAAGAGCATGGCCGCCGGGATCAGGTAGACGAACGCCGGCATGGTCTGCATGAAGTCGAGGATCGGCCGGATGATGGTCGCCACGCGCTCGCTCTTGGCGGCCCAGATGCCCAGCGGGATGCCCAGCAGCAGGCTGATCAGCGTCGAGGAGAAGGTCAGGCCGAGGGTCACGACGGTCTGTTCCCAGAAGCCGGTCATGACGATGAGGATGAAGGCCACCGCGGTGAACACGGCGAAGCGGGCACCGATGCGCCACAGGCCGAGGGCGACGAAGATGGCGATCAGCAGCCAGGCCGGCGGCAGCATCAGCAGGTTTTCGATGGCTTCGGA
>MDSZ01182110.1_pt1 | contig 50774 bp, 44 predicted proteins | sample 811201 | NCBI WGS metagenome assembly MDSZ01 (sample SAMN05326647, study PRJNA326480) | marine metagenome | isolation source: seawater | place: Indian Ocean: North | collected 2010
CGATGAGGTCTGACAGTTGTGTTGTGAGTGAACCGCGCGTTCACCAGATTTGTGTTGAGCTATTGTTAGTGCCTGGCTATATAGGGCTTCAGCACACCCGTGCGCAGATAAAAATACGCACCTATGCCTGACAGTATGTTGGCCACCAGAATGGCTATATATACGCCTTTGACACCGCCCATGGCAGACCCTGCCAGTACCATGGGAATCAAGAGTATGATCAATCGCGTGGTAATCATGGCCGCCGATCGCAGCGGCATATTGATGGCAGACAGTGTTTGGCTGGCAATCATCACCATCCCCATAAAACCATAACCGATAGCGACATAATGCAGATAGGTACTGCCAGCCTCAACAACCTGCGGATGATCGTTAAACAGCGCCACCAGAGGCTCGGCGAAAATCAACAGAACAGCAAATACCAGCACACCCCAGATCAGCGAAATCATTGATGTAAACTTCTGCGCATGGAGTATCCGTTGCGGTTTTTCCGCTCCCCAGTTCTGACCACTGAACGGCCCCATAACACTGGACAGCGCCATCGGTACCATAATCAGAAACATTTCAATGCGTCCTGCTGCACCAAATCCTGCGACCACTTCTTCGCCGTAGGTTGCCAGCACCGCCACGATAAAAGCCATGGATATGGGGTTGATGATCTGTACCAGGGCTGCTGGTATACCGATTTTCAGAATGGCCTTCCAGCCGATCAGCATGTCTTTCAGAGAGAGCCATTCAAAGGCGATCAGCCGGAGCCGCCGCACCAGTATCCAGGCAGCAAGAAACAACGCACACACACGTGCCAGCACAGTTGCTAATGCAGCACCCTGAATGCCCATTTCGGGAAACGGTCCGATACCAAAAATCAGCAAGGGATCGAGAACAACATTCACCAGAACAGTCAGCCCCATGATCAGGCTTGGCGTTAACGTATCCCCTGTCGCCCTGATGACGTTGTTCCCTGCCATGGTCAGCACAACGAAGGGTACTGCGAAAAACCAGGTGTACATGTATTGGTGAACCAGGTTGAGCACCTCACCGTCAGCCCCCAGTGAGCGGAAGATAAATTCCATACTGCTGATGCCAACCGTAGTCGACACCAGTGCGACAACCACAGACAGCAGCAGGCCGTCTGTGATCATACGCTTCGCACGTTCCCGGTCCTGCGCTCCTAAGGCCCGGGACACAACTGAAATAATCCCCATACCCATACCCATGGACAGCGAGCCAATCATCAGCACAACGGGAAAGGTAAAGGTCATGGCGGCCAGTTCGGCACTGCCGAGCTGAGCGACAAAGAAGGTATCGACCGCGTTAAATGCGGTTATGGCGAAAAAACCGGTCAGCATGCCCAGCGCCATTTTTAAGGTCACTGTCGGGATATGGCCGTAAATCAAAGCGTCACTGTGTTTGCGCATGGGGTGCTGAGGGCTCCGCAGGCGAGTCAGGTTTCCTGCCGCCACTAGTGTCGTTGTTCTGAAAAGTGTTCTGAAAGTTGAGCACAGCAAATTGCTGCAGCGACGGGAGTATGGAGAACCCAGCGCATTCTGCTGACTATTCTAATGGTAATCCGGTTCCTGGTAAGCATTGGAACAACATGATCTGCCAGCGCTTATAGACCGGGTCAATTCCTGCCGTTAGCCTGATATGGCTAATCAAGACCACATTTGCTTTGTTCAGTCCGGAGGCTGTTGTACCGGCTCACTGACAACATCCGCCCTTCCTCTGCCGTTGCCGGTTTGAGCGGGAGTGGGTTGTTTTGTCTGCCTCTTCCGATCCTGAGTCAGCCTCTACAACCTGACGCTGAATCCGACTCTGAATTCGACCCGGCATCTGAACCAGCAAACGGTTTTATTCATACATCCGGCGATCCCGGATTTTTATGCCCCGCCAGTGCTTATCCTGCACCGGGCTGGCATTGTCACCAAGGAGTTTGTTATGAACGTAAATTATGACTTCAGCGGTAAAGTTGCTCTGGTTACCGGCGCCAGTTCAGGCATGGGGCTGGCGTCTGCCCGTCTGTTTGCCGAAGCAGGCGCTGCTGTTGTACTGGCCGACATCAATGAAGATGCAGTAAAACAGGCAGCGGCAGATCTTAAAGAAAAAGGCTTCAAAGTCACTGCCGTTAAATGCGATGTTTCCGATGATGCACAGGTTGCCGCCATGGTGGAAACCACGGTCGCTACCTACGGCAGTCTGGATATGGCGTACAACAACGCCGGTATTCAGCCAATCCCGGCAGAAATGGCCGACCAGACTCTGGAAGACTACCGTCGCGTGATGGGTGTGAATCTGGCTGGTGTGTGGTCCTGCATGCGCCACGAGCTGGCACAGATGCGTAAACAAGGCGGCGGCGCCATTGTTAACTGTTCATCTGTGGGTGGTCTGGTAGGCGGTCCGGCACTGGGTATTTATTACGGCTCCAAACACGGCGTTATTGGTTTAACCAAAAGTGCCGCCATGGATTACGCCTCGCAGAATATCCGCGTGAATGCTGTTTGTCCTGGCACCATTGATACACCAATGGTGGCAAAAATGATGGCTGAACAGAAAGATGCGATGGATGATTTTATGAAGTTACAAGCCATCGGTCGTCTGGGTAAAGCAGAAGAGATTGCTCAGGCCGTTCTGTGGCTGTGCAGCGATGGTGCAAGCTTTGTGCATGGCGTCGCCCTGCCGGTTGACGGTGCTTTTACCGCTAACTGATGTCTGGCAGGCAGCAGATCTGCTGCCTGCTTTTCTCCAGCTTTTTATTTTTTCCCGCCCCTCTTTCTCCTGCTCCTTAGTCTTTCTGCCGTTGCCTGTTCTTGGCGTCTTCACACCTTCGCGCCTTCGGACTTTTATTCCTGATTTTCCCATGCGTTCTTCCCCATGCCTTGAACGCTATTGCTTCAGGGGTATAGACCCGCTGTCCGGATGGCGGTAGTGTTTTGCTGTTTATGCCAATCGTGAGCCGACATGTATTCCCAAACCATCAGTGAATGTCACTTCAGCCAGACCAGCGCTACCGCCTGGCTCTCAGACTAGCCCTTTCCGTTTCGCCCCCTGCAACATACAACGGCAGATGTTCTGCCATGCGTTTCTCACTGAGGCCGGATCTTTTTACCAGTACCGCTTACGGGTACCACTTACAAGTACCACGTGGTCATACGGCACAGTCATTATTTAAGGTAGTTAGCCATGAAAACCAAAGCCTGGGCAGCCCACAGCCATACCGCACCACTGACACCCTTCGAACTCGAGCGCCGCGAATTGCTGAGCAACGATGTGGCCATGGAAATTCTGTACTGTGGTGTATGTCATTCTGACCTGCACACTGCGCGCAACGACTGGGGTTTTACTGAATATCCTATCGTGCCTGGCCATGAAATCGTCGGGCGTGTCACCGCTGTTGGCGATACCGTCAGCAAATACAAGGTTGGCGATCTGGTTGCCGTTGGCTGTCTGGTCGACAGCTGCATGGAGTGCGATCAGTGCCATAAGGGCGAAGAGCAGCTGTGTCGCAACGAGGTCACTGAGACTTACGCCAGTCCGGATCGTCTTACCGGGGCCATTACTCAGGGCGGCTATTCCAAACACATTGTCGTGCGTGAAGAGTTTGTGCTGCGCGTTCCCCAGGGTCTGGATATTGCTAAAGCCGGCCCTCTGCTGTGCGCCGGTATCACCACATGGTCGCCTTTACGCACCTGGGGTGTTAAAGAAGGCAGTCGCGTTGGTGTAGTTGGTCTTGGTGGGCTGGGTCACATGGCCGTCAAGCTGGCTGCCGCATTGGGCGCGCACGTAACCGTCATCAGCCGCTCGGACAAAAAACGTGATGATGCCATGGCGCTGGGCGCGGATGCGCTGCTGGTATCTTCTGACGAAGCCGCCATGGAAGCTGCTGTGGATTCTTTTGACCTGATCATTGACACCGTGCCTGTTAAGCACGACATCATGCCTTATGTACCGTTACTGGATATCGACGCGACGCTGGTGCTGGTCGGCCAGTTAGGACCACTGGATGTGGTGGACACCATGCCAATCGTTGCCGGTCGCCGCCGTATTTCCGGTTCGCCAATGGGCGGTATACGCGAAACTCAGGAGCTGCTGGATTTCTGCGCCGAGCATAATGTTCACCCGGATGTGGAAATGATCCGTATGGATGAAATTAACGCAGCATTTGAGCGCCTGGAAAAAGCCGATGTGCGCTACCGCTTTGTGATTGATATGGCAACGCTTTAACGCTGCCTTAAAGCAGGATAAAAGCGCTACAAAATCAGAGCGCAATAAAAAGCCGGGCAAATGCCCGGCTTTTCTTTTCAGCTTAATCTGTTCTGGAATGCTTTGTGTTACATACCTGTCGCCAGCATGCCATCCAAAGGCAGATCATTGGCGGTGACCATGCCATCGACATAGCGGATATGGGTCTGCAGGCGGTCGCTGCTTTGCGCGATATAACCGGCGTCTATCAGAGACACGACATGTTCTGCCAGCGGGCTTTGCATCAGGCTGCGGCTGCCATCAATCATCAGGTCAGCACTGACGCGCTGAGGCCAGTCGTACATCAGGGTTTCCGCCATACCGGGTTCAAGTAAAGCGCCGCCACTCAGCAGTACATCACCGGATGCGCCCATACCTGCAGGTCCCAGATCATTGAAGATGAAACGGCTTTCCAGCGTTTCCAGCTTGATTGTCAGGCCTTCAGCCGCAACCCGAGACCAGGCTTCAATGGCGGCGCTCAGAATCTGACCGTCATCGGCCAGAGCCGGATCGGACGACAGATCATTGATCTCTTTGGTAGCCTGCTCCAGTGCCGGCCAGTTAATGCCATTCACAAACAGTGACAGGCGGGTTGGTTCAACACTCAGGTCTTTATCACTGGAGTTAACATTCAGCGCGCTGAAGTTAATGGTCATCAGCGAGGCCAGGTCGTTACCATCGATGATCTGACCGCTTTCCATGGCAAAATCACGCAGCATAAAGGTAATGAACGGAGAATCCACGCTCACCTGGCCGATTTTGTAACGCACATGATCAACAAACGTCTCGCCTTTCACTTCGTGACTGCGGACCAGCAGGTCGAAGCCTTTCAGCGAACCTTTTCCCATCGGGCTTTCCAGCGCAATATCCGGAATACTCATATTGACCCGGGTTTTGCCCTTGTTCGCTGCGCCGGCAACCGCGGTCAGCGTCAGCGGTTTAACGCTGACCTGAGTGCCGTCCGGCATGGATTGATTAACCGCACCGGTGCGGTAATTAACATTCAGCAGATCATTTACCGGATCAAGCTGCCAGCTGCCCTGCTGTTTGCCCAGCAGATCAGGCGCAGCGCCGGCAAACATCGCCATCATGCCGCTTTTTTCATCAATACCGAACGTACCATAGGCACGGAAAGGCTCAATGGTGACCTGCTGATTGATGGCGAACAGTTCCATGGCAGGATCAAGCTTACGGAAAACAAAGCGCTCCTCACGCTTGATACCCAGCATAGATGTGCTGACGGTCTGTACAGACACATCAATACCCTGTGGGCGCAGTTCAGCACGGGCGTCAGCTACGGCGCTGGCCAGTTCGGATTCGTAGGTGGCGATATTCTGTTGAGTGATGTACCCGACGCCGCCGGCGACACCGGCAACAGAGAGAACGAGTAAGCCAGCGAGGAGTCCATTGGTTCTGGTCATTGACACTATCCTTAGCATTTTTTGTGAAGATTGCATGAATATACCGGATAAATCTCTTCAGCAGAACGCCTGCAGGCCTTTGGCGGTGGGATTTATCGCTTCCTTACGCTAGACTTCGCCCAAATTTTCTTCAGGTATGCTTTTCTATGTATCAAGTTGGTCAGCGCTGGATCAGCGAAGCCGAAACCGACCTCGGTCTTGGCCTGGTTCAGAACGTAGACTTCCGCGTCGTCACTCTGTATTTCCCTGTTATCGACGACGTCCGCTCGTACTCCCGTCAGAACGCCCCGCTTACCCGGGTTATCTTTAAAGAAGGCGATGTGCTTCCGCTGTCTGATGGCACAACACTTACCGTGGCTGATAAGGAAGATATCGATGGCATCATCTTCTACAGCGATGGCGAACGCCACATATCTGAAATTCACCTGAGCGGCCAGATTCAGCTCAATCAGCCATCAGATCGTCTTTTCTCCGGTCAGATCGATAACAACAACCTGTTTGAACTGCGCCAGATGGCACTAAAGCAACTGTCAAAGCTGCGCAAGCGTCCGTATTACGGACTGCTTGGTGGACGCACCAGTCTGCTCCCGCACCAGCTGCACATTGCGCAACAGGTGACACAGGATTCCATTCCCCGCGTACTGCTGGCCGACGAAGTAGGCCTGGGTAAAACCATTGAAGCTGGCCTGATTCTGCATCGGCTGTTGCTGCAGCAGCGCATCAGCCGGGTACTGGTCATGGTACCGGATCACCTGATTCACCAGTGGCTGGTGGAGATGATCCGGCGCTTCAACCTGCGCTTTAATATCGTTAACCGCTCCGCCTACGAAGACAGCGAGAACCTGTTCAGCGAAGCGCAGCTGTTCCTGTGCCCGGTATCGCTGGCCAATGACGAGCACATCCGCGCCGGTATTCTTGATGCCGACTGGGACGTACTGGTCATCGACGAGGCTCACCACCTGCAGTGGAGCGAAGAAAACGGTGGCGACACAGCATATTGCCTCACCGAAGACGTTGCCGTTAAAACCCCCGGCCTGCTGCTGCTGACGGCAACCCCGGAGCAACTTGGCATCGAAGGCCACTTCGCCCGCCTGCGTCTGCTTGATCCTGAACGTTACCCTTCCCTGCAGCAGTTCGTTGCCGAACAGCAGGCGTATCGTCCTATCGCTGATCTTGCTGCAGCTCTGGCAGAAGGCTCCGGCCTGAACGCAGAAAATCAGGCGACCCTCAACGAATTTCTCGCCGACTTTGCTCTGGCCGATCTGAATGATGAAGCGCAGCGCTCGAAAGCACTGGAAGCACTGATTGATCGTCGTGGTCCCGGGCGCGCCCTGTACCGCAACACACGCCAGGGTGTGACCGGCTTCCCGCAGCGGCTGCCGGTGATTACTGAAATGCCGGCGCCTCAAGGTGATGATCTGCCGCCGTCACTGCGCGATCTGCACCCTGAAATCGGCGTGCACAACTGGTGTGACGACGATCCGCGCGCCGAATGGCTGCTGGGCCTGTTGTCACAGACAGGTAAAGATAAGGTTGTGCTCATCTGCAATGCCGCATCCACCGTGCTCGACCTCGAGCAATGGTTATGGGAAACCGCCGGTATTCAGGTGGCGGTATTCCATGAAGACATGGATCTGGTTGAGCGTGACCGCGCCGCGGCCTACTTTGCCGACCATGATCAGGGCGCGCGCATTCTGCTCTGCTCTGAAATCGGCAGTGAAGGCCGTAACTTCCAGTTCGCCCATCATCTGGTCCTGTTCGATCTGCCGTTCAACTGCGACCTGATTGAGCAGCGTATCGGTCGTCTTGACCGTATTGGCCAGGCGGAAGACATCAAACTCTACATTCCGGCTTTCGCCGACCACCCAAGCGGCCGTTGGGCGAAGATTCTGCAGGACGGACTGGATGCATTCAGCCGCCCGAATCCGGCAGCCCAGCCTCTGCTTGAACGCTATCGCGACGACATTGAGCAGGCTGTGCTTGGCGAAGGTGACCTGACGGCTCTGGTTGCAACTTTGAGCGCCGGTCGTGAACAGCTGCTGGCTGAGCTGGAACAGGGTCGCGACCGCCTGCTGGAACTGCACTCCTGCCCGCCGGGCAAGGCCCGCGCTCTGGCACAGGAAATAACCATTACCCACATCGAAGACGAAGCCGAGCTGAACGATTTTATCGAGCTGTTTGCCGATGCTTTTGGTCTGGAATTGATTGATCTGGGCGGCGAATGCATCACCATCGCTCCGGGCGATCACATGCTGGTGCCGGATCTGCCGCATCTGCCGGAAGACGGTTTTATGGCAACCACCCGACGTGAAGTGGCATTAAGCCGTGACGATGTTCAGTTCCTGAGCTGGGAACATCCGTTTATTGATCAGGCGCTGGAGCTGATTACCAGCGGCCCTGCTGGTAATGCCGCCGTCGGTTACATCGAGCACCATGGCTATAAGACCGGCGACTGCTTTATTGAACTGCAATTCGTTGCTCAGTGTTCAGCACCAAAAGCGCTCTCCGTGGAGCGCTATCTGCCGCCGGATGCCATGTACCTGATGATGACTCCAGCCGGTGATCTGAAAGTGAATGATGGCGAACTGCCTGGCTTCCCGCTGCCACTGAAAAAAGGCACAGCACGGGGTCTGGTTGAGCAGAAAACTGCTCAGGTACAGCCAATCATTCACAAACTGGAAAAACTGGGTGCCGGGCAGCTGAGCAAAATGGTTGAGCGCGCTACGGCAAAAGCGGGCGAAGCGTATGCCGCTCGAATTGCCCGACTGCATGCCCTGGCGGAAGAAAATCCATCCATTCCGCCGATGTTGGCCGAACAGGCAAAAGCCGAACGTGAAGCTGTGATCCGTGCGATCAGCCAGTCACAGCTGGTGCTTGATAGCGTGCGCCTGGTGTTCTGCGGCTGATAACCGGCCCGGACATCAGATACAGAAAAGCCGGCAATCGCCGGCTTTTTTGTCGTTTGAATTCGTCAGTTTATGCGCTGTAAAACCTGCTCAGCTGCGCGGTGAACGCATGGTAACGAACTCTTCAGCTGCCGTTGGGTGAATACCAATCGTGCTGTCGAATACTGCCTTGGTTGCGCCCGCTTTAATGGCGACTGCAAGCCCCTGCATGATCTCACCGGCGTCTTCGCCAACCATGTGTGCGCCGACCACCAGATCGGTACTTTCCTGCACGATCAGTTTCATCATGGAGCGCTCCGGCATGCCACTGATGGTGTGCTTCATTGGCCGGAAGCTGGACTCAAATACTTTCAGATCGTCACCAAAGCGCTCCACAGCCTGCTCTTCAGTCAGACCGACTGTGGCAATGTTAGGCTGACAGAAAACGGCCGTCGGGATGTTGTCATAGCTCATTGGCTCCTGATCGCCGGCATACCAGTGGGCGACCAGTTTCATCGCCTGAGCCAGTGCTACCGGCGTCAGCTGTGGTGTGCCAATAACGTCACCCAGAGCATAGATGCTGGGCACATTGCTGCGGAAGAAGTGATCCACCGCGATGGTGCCATTGGCGCGGGTTTCAACGCCAACGCCTTCCAGATTCAGACCTTCCGTCATAGGTGAACGGCCGGTGGCGAACATAACGCAATCCGTGTCCATTATATCGCCATTGGTCAGCTGGCAGCGTAAGGTGCCGTCGTCCAGTTTATCGATGCGTTTAATATCAGTGTTGGTATGTACATGAACACCTTTGTTGGCGATCTGCTCAGCGGCAAAATCACGTACATCGCCATCAAAACCGCGCAGAATCTGCTCGCCGCGATACAGCAGGTGAGTATCTGAACCGAGGCCGTTGAAGATGCCGGCAAATTCAACGGCAATATAACCACCGCCAATCACCACTGCACGCTGCGGGTATTCGTCGAGATAGAATACTTCGTTTGACGTAATGCCGTGCTCCGCGCCCGGAATATCCGGCTTAACTGGCCAGCCGCCAGTGGCGATCAGAATCTTCTCAGCGCTGTAGGTAGTGTCGCCTACCTGAACTGTATGGTGGTCAACCAGAGACGCACTGCCATGCAGAACGGTGACGCCTGAATTCTCAAGGAGATTATTATAGATCCCGTTCAACCGTTTGATTTCATTGGTTTTATTATCGCGAAGCTCTGGCCATTCGAAGCGTTCAAGCTGACCATGTACGCCAAAGCCTTCAGCCTCTTCAAATTTCTTGCTGTACTCAGATGCGTAGACAAACAGCTTCTTTGGAACACAGCCAACGTTAACGCAGGTACCCCCAAGATAGCGGTTTTCCACCACGGCAGTTTTTACGCCTTTGGCGGCTGCCATACGACTGGCACGAACGCCGCCTGAGCCGGCACCGATCACCAGCAACTCAAAATCAAACGCTGTCATATTATTCTCCTGAATTGTTTTCTGACTGCCGCCCCTTCCGGCAGCCGGAAGAATGGTTATTGCGACAGCGTCGCCCGGATGTCTACCACACCGGGACGATCTGCTTTATCTACGTTTACCTGGTTTGCCACTACTCCGGCAGACGACTGCAATGCCTCCAGCATGGTCATGGCATCATCGAAGGACACATCATCCAGCCAGATACGCAGCCCCTGGCCGTCCTGCTCGTAGCGGCTCAGACTGAGGCCGGACGCTTTTGCCTGACGGGTCACCACCGACAACAAAGAACCACCGCTGGCTGCCGCAGCTGTGGAAGAGCCAAAACGCCCGGCATTGCTGGCCAGCTGGTTGTAAACCGCCAGATTCTTCTGCAATGCGGCTTCTGCACCTTTGCGCCCTTTCAGTAATGGCGCGTAAACAATGACAAACACCAAAGCGACCAGCAGCAACAGACTGACGCCTTTCACCACCAGTTGATCGCGTGGGGGCAAAGCCAGGTACCATTGGGCTCCAGTCTGCCACAGAGAGGAGCCTTTAACCTGTTCCTCAAGCTGAACTTTCAGTTCCTGAAAACGGCTCATGATGCAGCCCCTCCGATACGGATACGGCCTTTTACGCCGTCTTTATCATTTGTCGCCGAAGCTACTTCCGCAACCAGTCCCTGATTTTCCAGTGCCTGACGCAGCGTCTGCAGTTCATTCAGGCTCTTAGCCTTCACTTCAACCACCAGTTCTCCCAGTCTGTCGCTGTAGCGCATGGAGGTCATCTCCACCTGCTGCTGCAGTCCGGCATCGGCGTAGACTTTAGCGAGCGTATGCGCGGTGCTGACAAACCCGGAACTGGATGCCGTGCCATCGCCACTGATTTTTTCCCGGATCTGCCGCTCCAGCATGCGAACCCGTTCACCCGGGAACAGCTTTTTGTAGAGATTCAGGGTTTCGGTATACACCTGATCGGCCTGAGATCGCGTGGTCTGCTGATCAATCACCAGCCACAGTGTTACAGCGATCAGCCACACCGCCGCCATAGCGCCGAGCGGGCGCCACCAGGCAGCCGGTTTCCGTTCTTCGTGTTCACGGGACTGAAACTGACCGGTAAGAAAACTGGTCAATTTTGCCGAGAGGGCTTTTTCCGCATCCTGAGCACCACTGCCCGGATGCGTTTCTACGCTGCCAATAACGCCGGGAAAACTGGTTTCAATGGTGGTTTTCAGCAGGTTGGCCTGATCCAGCTGCGGCGCCACAATGGTCAGCGTATCCAGCAGCTGTTCACCTTCAGCCTGATCGAACAAAGCATCCAGTACGGCCGACATGCCGGCTTCCGGAACCCAACCTTCGATCATGCCCGGAATATTCAGCATCCAGCCCGCCGCAGAGCCCTGCCCGGCACCGGACTGGGCGCTGAACAGAATGCGATTGCCCTCGCCCAACAGCTGAGTTTGCGGAATCAGCTCGCGCAGCACCAGATTATGCATGGCGCATTCTTCCAGCAGGCGGCTGATCAGGTCAGCACTGATTACATAAGCACGGACCTTTTTAGCAGCCTGGCCGGCGGGAATAATCAGATAGTGGGAGATATCCTCAATCAGGGATTCTTCCAGGGCGAATGGCAGAGCCCGGGGAATCTGCCGCCCGGAAACACCGGGAAGACTGACCCAGTGCGTCGCATAGTTTACCGGCGACAGAATCATCCGTACCTGTGTCAGGTCGGGCTGATCTTCTGCCCAGGCCGCCAATGGTTGCCACTCTGAGCCATTCAGTGGCGCTACCATCCACTGCCCGGCAAGCGATTGCCATTGAATGTTTACGGTTTCCATGGTGTCGTCGTTTTCCGTTGTATCAGCGCGGCTTAATCAGAGCCGGCCAGGTTTCATTGTGTCAGTTAAGTCCGGAGCCATCATTAAGTGCCGGGTCAGTATTGCTCCCGGCGACCGGGCTTTCGTGCCGTACTTCCCGGCGACTGTAATCCCGGTACAGGGTATTCATTTTGCCACTGCCCGGACTGCGGTGAATCAGCACCTCTGCGGTTGCTATCCTGTCGCCCAGATCCACGCGGATAAAGCTTTCAAAATATTCGGATTTTACACTGAAGTCTGTTTCATCCCAGCGGCCGGTGGCGGCAGATTCATCATTTTCATCATTGTTGCCGCTTTCGTTGTCGTTACTATCGTTGTTGTTATCGCGATTGCTGCCACGATTGGCACTGCGGCGGGTAAAGGGTTCAACCTCAGGTAACGACCAGAAGGTGCCGACATCGGCAAATCCCTCTTCCCCTCTGGCCGCAACGATAGCCTGGGCAGATGACAAAGACAGCTCGTCATCGAGGGCGGATAACACCACTGCACTGGCAGTGTTCACATTCAGCTGCGCGGCCACCGGCAGACAGGCAATATAACCTTCCAGTGAACGGTAGGTCTGGGCGTCAAAGCCCTCGATCAACATCATTTCGGATGTGTGAGAACAAACCCGGTAGGCTGCCCGGTAAGGCGGCTCCATGGACTGATAGCGATCATCCTCCTGACTTTCCTCATCCATCCAGCGGGCCGTCAGGTCGGCAAGGGCGACATCCAGACCTAACTCATTCAGCAGATTTCTGAAGCGCACTTTCTGTACTTCACGATTATTGGCGCCCTTGCTTAACCAATTGAGATTAAAACGCCCCTGCGCATCTTTGATGCTGATGTAGGCGGTACCCGGCGACAGCGGAAACATGCGCTCCTGATTCCATTCTTCCGCAGCGTGGTCAATATCGGGATTACTCTCCCAATCGAGATACAGGCCGGTTTTGACAGCGGATTCAGCGCCGGTGACATAAGCCCGTGCCTGCTGTAATGCCAGCATAGTGCCGCTGCGCTGAATATCGGATGCCTGACGGTCGATCATGGCCACTGCCAATACCGACACAATGGCAAAAATCAGCAAAACTGTGATCAGGGCCAGACCGCTCTGCGCGCGCTTAACCTTAAGCTGCATCAGAAATCACCCCAGGGAATAAACCATTGCCGCTCAATACTGCCAAGCTCCGGCAGTTCCAGCCGCCAGCGGATAACCAGAGGGGTCTCCACACCGCCAAGTCCGGCGTTTATTGCCGGCCAGTCTGTGTACCAGTTACGGCCGGTTTCCTGTGTTACTCCTTCGCTTTCACTGTCTGCGCTTTCTTCACTGACCAGAAGCTCAATTTCAAAGCCGTCAATCTGTTCAAGCACAACCTGAGTCAGGGGCTCTGAAACACTGGCCTGATCCAGCACTGGCCAGAAATACCGCACCAGACACTCGCCTTCAGGCTGATTAACGCCCCAGCTCTGCAGGCGTGCATAGGCGACTTCACAGGCTTCGCTGTCGATGGGCTCCATACGGTATGCGACCCGCTGCAATTCAGAACGCGGATCTTCAGCGACCGGCGAATTACGCCAGCCGGCGCGGGTAAACTCCAGCGGGTAATCACCGTCATTGATGCGCAGCGCGGCCTGTTCATCGCCGTATATATCGCGAATTGGCCGGTTAATAATCTGTTCGATATCGCGTGATACAGCCATGTTAAAGCGCTGCAGTGATGCTAATTTTTCTGAGCGGATATCAACGCCCTGCTTGGCATTAATGATCGAATTCAACAGTTGCGCTGAGCCGACGCCTATCATGGCGGTAATCGCCACAGCCAGCAGAACCTCCAGAAGCGTAAAGCCAGCCTGAGCACGCACAGCAGAGTTCTTCATCCGTGGCCACCCATAATGGTAGTCAGAGAAATGGTGTAGCCTTCTTTGTTGTTTATATCGCCGACAGATACCGTTACCCGAACAGTATCCGGGAATGTTGTTTCTTCCACTTTGGTGTTTACCCGCCAGTCGCGACCGGCGTAGGACACCTCATCGTTGTTATCGCCAACCTGAGGCAGACCACCAAGGCGGATATCAACAAGTCGGTTTTCCGCAACAAAGGACGCCAGCGTGGTGTTTTCGAGGGACAGCTGAGTGCCGACACTCTGACTGGTGGTTTGCGAAATCGTCGTAGCCACCGCAACAAAAACGGTTACGGCAATCATAACTTCAATCAGCGTAAAGCCTGCTGCGCGGCGCAGATTAACCATCGAAGCGCTCCAGCGTCATAACTGGCTGATTGAAACCATCGCCTTCGATTACGATTTCAAAATTCTCATCCTGATCGTGAATCAGGATCATACGGAATTGGGTGTATTCGTCGGATGACAGAAACAGCAGCGCCGGTTTTGGCCCGGTGTCATCGTCCAGAAGATCGGCGAAGTCGACTTCCTGACCTTCAACTTCAAGGGACATAAACACATATTCCGGCGCTTCGATGTCGTTATTGATCGGGCCGCTGTAAGGCTGCCAGGGATTTTTCGCCAGCGCATCCAGCTCTTCACGGGTTTTATTCGCAGTGAATTCCTGCGAATAAATATCCTGAAAGCTGAGCAGCAGCAAAGAAGAGGAATCCATCGCCAGGCCGAGATCGATATTCTGAAATACCGACTCCTGACGACAGGCGGAAAAGACCGCCAGTAAACGCCGGGCAAATTGCTCAGTCTCATCCTGAGCGTGTCGGTCACTGCTGGTGATGGTTACCAAAGCCATAAGCCCGCCAATAATTGCGAGCACCACCATCACTTCCAGCAGTGTAAAAGCCCGGCTGCGACGCATTATTTATCCAGTGAACTGATATCAGCGTTTTCGCCTTCACCGCCTTCCTGACCATCAGCACCCAGTGAAACGATTTCGTACTGGCCTTTATCAAGGAAGTATAAAAATTCATGGCCCCAGGCGTCGGTCGGAACGTTGTTGCCTTTCAGGTAGCCACCGGTCTGGTAGTTTTTAGGCTCTGGCGCACTGGTCGGTTTTTTAACCAGAGCTTCAATGCCCTGCTCAGTGGTCGGATAAGTAAAGTTATGCAGCTTATACATATCCAGAGCACCTTCGATCAGTTTGATCTGACTGATGGTGGTTTTAACCCGGGCATCACCGGCAGAACCGATCAGGTTGGTTGCAACCAGGGCCATAATGCCGCCGATAATCGCCAGAACAACCATGACTTCCAGCAGAGTGAAGCCCTGCTGACGGGTTGCTTTACGCATAGATTTCATTCCGTTCTCCTACTGAACCATTTTTTGTAATTCAAGAATTGGCAGCATAATGGCGACCACGATCAGCGCCACAATGCCCCCCATCGCCAGCAACATAACCGGCTCAAATACTTTCACTAATGCCGACACTGTATTCTCCAGTGCGGTTTCCTGCTGCGACGCGGTGCGCGCCAGCATACTGTCGAGCTCACCGCTGTTTTCGCCACTGGCAATCATATGAATCATGATCGGGGAAAAATATCCGGTTTCTGACAACGCCTTATTCAGACTGCCACCCTCGCTCACTTTTACCGTGGCGTCACCCAGCGAACGCTGAATCGGGATGCTGGATACTACCTGACTGGAAATGCGCATGGCATCCACCAAAGGAACGCCACTGGTGGTCAGGATTGCCAGTGTGCTGCCAAAGCGTGCGGTATTGGCTTCTTTAATAAAGCCTTTCAGGCCCGGCACATTCAGCAGAAATTCATGGTAACGACGGCGGAATGCGTCGTTGGTCAGCGCCCGGTTAAAAACGATAAAACCGCCGAACGCGGCACCGGCCACCCAGATACCCCAGGCGGTAATAAAGTGACTCATATCCAGCATAAACTGCGTCAGGCCGGGTAATTCCTGTCCGTTTTTAACGAACACGTCGACGATATCAGGCACCACATTGGTTAACAGGTAAACCACAATCCCCAATGCCACAAAGGTCAGGATGATCGGATACATGGCAGCCAGTTTGATTTTCTGACTGGATTCCTGTTGACGTTCGGTGTAATCCGCCAGACGGTTAAGTACGCCATCCAGATGGCCGGCATGTTCACCGGCGGCTACCGTTGAACGATACAGATGCGGAAATGCGCGGGGATATTCCGCCAGCGCCTTGGCCAGCGTGTAACCTTCGAGAACCTTGGCGCGGATCGCCAGAATCATAGCTTTGATGCGCTGCTTGCCAGTCTGATCAGACAAGGCCCGCAAAGATTCATCAATGGGCAGACCTGCAGCAATCAAAGTGGCCAGCTGGCGGGTAATCAGTGCCAGTTCAGGAACCGATAATTTAGGCGAGCGGTTAAGCAGAGAGAAACCGCCGGCGGCGGACTTTTCTTTCTGACTGGTCTGTTCAACAGATAATGGCATCCAGCCTTTTTCACGCAGCTGCTGGCGCACCTGACGCGCGCTGTCAGCTTCCAGTACGCCTTTCTGTTGTTTGCCCTTCTGATCAACAGCCTGATATACAAATGCACCCATATCAATTATCAGCCTTTCGCTACACGCAGCAGTTCTTCAACTGTGGTGCTGCCGCCCAGTACCTTGCGGATGCCATCCTGGTGGATGCTTGGGCCCAGAGTACGGGCATGCTGTTCCATCGCCTGCTCGCCGGAACGGTCATGAATAAGGGTTTTGAATTTCTCATCAATTTCGATGATTTCGTAAATACCCTGACGGCCGCGGTAACCGAGCTGGTTGCATTTTTCGCAGCCCTTGGCGTGATAAATCGTCGGCGGATTGGCCGGATCAGCGCGCAGCACTTCACAGGCTGCTTCGTCAGCGGGTGCCGCTTCTTTACAGTCATTACACAGTACGCGTACCAGTCGTTGAGCGATCACGCCAACCAGACTGGAGGACAGCAGGAACGGCTCGACCCCCATATCCTGCAGACGGGTAACCGCACCAATAGCGGTATTGGTATGCAGCGTGGATAACACAAGGTGACCTGTCAGTGACGCCTGAATAGCGATCTCGACGGTTTCGAGGTCACGGATCTCACCGATCATCACCACGTCCGGGTCCTGACGCAAAATAGCGCGCAGCCCTTTGGCAAAGGTCATTTCAACCTTGGTGTTCACCTGAGTCTGGCCAATACCTGGCAGGCTGTATTCGATAGGATCTTCTACCGTCAGAATATTACGGCTGGTGTCGTTCAGATCGCTCAGTGCACCGTAAAGCGTGGTGGTTTTACCGGAACCGGTTGGGCCGGTAACCAGAATAATACCGTGAGGCTTGCTGATGATGTTGCGCATGGCGCGCAGATCACGATCCGCCATACCGAGCTGAGACAGACTCAGGCGTCCGGCCTGTTTATCCAGCAGTCGCATTACCACCCGCTCGCCAAAGCTGGACGGCATGGTCGAGACCCGCACATCAACCTCGCGACCACCAATACGCAGGGCGATACGGCCATCCTGAGGGATACGTTTCTCAGCAATATCTAGCTTGGCCATTACCTTGATACGGGAGATCAGCAGCGCTGATAACGCGCGTTTTGGTTGCACTACTTCACGCAGCACGCCATCCACACGGAAGCGGACGACCAGACGCTTTTCATAGGTTTCGACGTGAATGTCGGAGGCGTTTTCTTTTACCGCTTCAGTCAGCAACGCGTTAATCAGGCGGATAATCGGCGCATCGCCTTCCTGTTCCAGCAGGTCTTCTGTTTCCGGCACGGAATCCGCCAGACTGGCGAGATCCATGTCATCACCCAGCCCTTCCACCATCTCCATGGTTTCTGACGAATCGCTCTGGTAAGCCAGCCCCAGGCGACGTTCAAACTCTTCCGGCGTTACCGCTTCAAAACGGAACGGTCGGGCCAGATAGCGCTGAATTTCCAGAATAACCGCAGTCTGCAGGCCATCTTTGTGATACACAGTGATCTGGTCATCCTTACCTTCCACCAGTACACCAAAACGTTTGGCAAAACCAAATGGCAGGCGCGTCGCCAGACTGGACGTCTGCAACGGCTGCTTGGCATCCGGGTCTGCGGTGCTGATATCGATAGCGTCTGCGATTGGCAGATCAGTCGCTGTGCTCATTGTTTATCCTAAATCGCGGCCAATACCCGAGTAATCGAATCCCTGTGCTTTTAATGCACGGGGATCGTACTGGTTACGTCCATCAATAATGACAGGCTGCTTCAACAGCTTCTGAATGGCGTTAAAGTCCGGCTGACGGAACGGCTTCCACTCGGTGACCAGCACCATGGCATCAGCATCGGCCAATGCGTCGTACTGATGATCACACAAGGTGATGCGTCCGTCTGTGAATAGTTCCGCAGGGAAGTGTTTGCGTGATTCTTCCATTGCGACGGGATCGTAAGCACGCACCGAAGCGCCGGCAGCAATCAGGGCATTAATCAGAGGTACCGAACTGGCTTCGCGCATATCGTCAGTTCCTGGCTTGAAGGCCAGTCCCCAGATACCGATCACACGGCCAGACATATCCTCACCGAAACGCTGAAGCAGCTTTTCGAACAGGCGCTGCTTCTGGGTTTCATTGCGATCTTCTACCGCACGCAGCACCCGGGTATCAAAATCGTACTGCTCGCCCATGCGCATCAGGGCTTTTACGTCTTTGGGAAAACAGGAGCCGCCATAGCCGCAGCCCGGGTAAATAAAGGAGTAGCCAATACGGCGGTCGGAGCCGATACCCTTGCGCACATTTTCAATATCAACACCCATACGTTCTGCAAGGTTGGCAACTTCGTTCATAAACGAAATTTTGGTCGCCAGCATGGCGTTGGCCGCATATTTGGTCAGCTCAGCATCGCGTACACCCATAAACATCAGCTTATCGTGGTTACGCGAAAAGGTCTGATACAGTTCAGACATGACTTCACGGGCATGCTCTGACTGGACACCAACCACGATCCGGTCCGGACGCATAAAATCTTCAATCGCTGCGCCCTCTTTTAAAAACTCCGGATTGGAAACAACATCAAATCTGAGATCCACGCCACGCTTATCCAGTTCAGCCTGAATGACGTCGGCAACACGCAAAGCGGTGCCGACGGGTACCGTGGATTTATTCACCACAATGGCAGGCACAGAAAGGTTTTTACCGATTTCTTCAGCAACAGAAAGAACATGGGACAAATCGGCAGAACCATCTTCGCCCGGCGGTGTGCCAACGGCGATAAAATACAGGTCAGATTCCTGCATGGCTTCAGCCAGGGAGGTTGTGAACTTCAGGCGGCCTGCCTTGCCGTTTTCACTGACAATGGCTTCCAGACCCGGTTCGTAAATTGGGACATTCCCTTCCCTGAGCGCAGCAATCTTGCCGCTATCGACATCCACGCAGGTAACAACATTTCCCATTTCTGCGAAACAGGCGCCGGTTACGAGTCCTACGTAACCTGTCCCCACAACTGTGATATTCAATGAACTAACCCTTTTTCGTAATGGTGAACCGAGAGGTACGTTACCTTATTACGAAAAAATGACAACCACATGACATAAAAAAACCCGGCCGGAGCCGGGTCTTTATAAGCTACTGATATTACAGAGCATTTTCCAGTTCTGGAACCGCGTCGAACAGGTCGGCGACCAGTCCGTAGTCCGCGACCTGGAAGATAGGGGCTTCTTCGTCTTTGTTAATGGCAACAATGACTTTGGAGTCCTTCATACCAGCCAGATGCTGAATTGCACCCGAAATACCAACCGCTACGTACAATTCAGGCGCAACGATTTTACCGGTTTGACCAACCTGCATATCGTTAGGAACGAAACCAGCGTCAACTGCGGCACGGGAAGCACCAACAGCAGCGCCCAGCTTATCTGCCACTTTGTACAGCATTTCGAAGTTTTCGCCGTTCTGCATACCGCGACCACCAGAGATAACAATCTTGGCAGCAGTCAGTTCAGGACGATCAGACTTGGCCAGCTCTTCACCAACGAAGGAAGAGATGCCAGCATCTTTAACCACATCAACAGCTTCAACGGCTGCAGAACCACCCTCTGCGGCAGCTGCATCAAATGCAGTACCACGTACAGTCATCACTTTGATGCTGTCAGAAGATTTAACGGTCGCAATAGCGTTGCCTGCGTAAATTGGACGGGAGAAAGTTTCAGCGTCTTCTACTTTTACGATTTCAGACAGCATGTTCACGTCCAGCAGAGCTGCGGCGCGAGGCAGGAAGTCTTTACCAGTGGTGGTTGCTGCTGCCAGGATATGGCTGTAGCCCTTACCCAGTTCTGCAACCAGCTCACCCATATTTTCAGCCAGCTGATACTCATAAGCAGCGTTGTCCGCTACCAGCACCTTGCTGACGCCAGCCACTTTGGCTGCTGCTTCAGCAGCTGCGCCACAGCCGCTGCCGGCAACCAGTACTTCAATGTCGCCGCCAATCTGGCCAGCTGCAGTGATAACGTTCAGGGTTGCAGCTTTCAGGGTTGCGTTATCGTGTTCTGCGATTACTAAAATAGCCATTACACAATCCTCTCTTACAGCACTTTGGCGTCGTTTTTCAGTTTATCTACCAGCTCGGCTACGTCAGCAACCTTGATACCGGCAGAACGCTCAGCTGGCGGAGTCACTTTAACCAGAGACAGGGTGGATTTCATTTCCACGCCCAGGTCAGCCGGAGTAGTAACATCCAGAGGCTTACGCTTGGCTTTCATGATGTTAGGCAGAGATGCGTAACGAGGTTCGTTCAGACGCAGGTCAGTAGTAACGATTGCTGGCAGTTTCAGACCAACAGTACGCAGACCACCGTCGATTTCACGGGTTACGTTAACGCTGTCGCCGTCGACAACAACTTCAGAAGCGAATGTGCCCTGAGCCATGCCGGTCAGTGCGCCCAGCATCTGGCCAGTCTGGTTGTTATCGCTGTCGATGGTTTGTTTACCCATCAGAACCAGCTGAGGCTGTTCTTTTTCAACAACGCCTTTCAGCAGCTTGGCCACTGTCAGGGATTCCAGTTTTTCTTCAGTTTCGATCAGAATACCGCGGTCAGCACCCAGTGCCAGTGCAGTACGGATCTGTTCCTGAGAAGTTTTAGGGCCGATAGAAACCACGACGACTTCTGACGCAACACCTTTTTCTTTGAGGCGAACCGCTTCCTCTACTGCGATTTCGCAGAATGGGTTCATAGCCATTTTTACGTTGGTCAGATCTACGTCTGAATTATCTGACTTAACGCGAACTTTTACGTTGTAATCGATTACGCGTTTAACAGCGACAAGAACCTTCATAGATTCCTCGTTTTTCTACTTGGTGGGTGAATAAAGGGCTGTAACTTACCACTCCCGACGGGATGAAACAGTCGTTGAGATGACCCTTTCCAGCGGGGCACATTATTGGTGCCTTTAACTTAAGCGTCAATAGTGTACGTAGGTTTACGTACATCATCGGTGCTTATAGTGGGTATAACCCGCGGTTTTTACAATGAATTTAAGTTGCCTAAGGAATTATGGGACGTATAATGCGAGGTCAAATTCATACGAGCGTTTGAATTTTCACCCTGGCCGGTAAGTCCGGGCGCTGAAAGATATTCGACAGGCGGTAGACGCAGTCGCGGCGGGAACAGGTACTAAAGATAACAGCTCCCACAATAAATGAGGAGATCTATATGCAACGTGATGTAATGGAATATGACGTAGTCATCGTTGGCGGCGGCCCTGCTGGTCTGTCAACGGCGTGTCGTATCAAACAGTTAGCCGAAGAAGCCGGCACTGAACTGTCAGTCTGTCTGGTAGAAAAAGGCTCCGAAGTCGGCGCACATATCCTCTCCGGCGCTGTTATTGAAGACCGTGCACTGGCTGAGCTGTTCCCTGACTGGAAAGAAATGGGCGCTCCGCTGAACACCCCGGTTAAAGGTGATGAGGTGTATTTCCTGACCAGCAATGAAAAAGCGGTCAAAACCCCTCACTTTGCTATCCCTAAGCCAATGCACAACGATGGCAACTACATCGTATCTCTGGGTAACGTATCGCGCTGGCTGGGTGAGCAGGCTGAAAATCTGGGTGTCGAGATCTACCCTGGCTTCTCTGCAGCCGAATACATCCTTGAAGATGGCGTTATTAAAGGCATCATCACTGGCGACATGGGCGTGGCCGCTGACGGCTCCCATAAAGACAGCTACATGCCTGGCATGGAACTGCGCGCCAAGTACACAGTGTTTGCCGAAGGCTGTCGTGGCCATCTGGGCAAGCAGCTGATCGCAGAATACAAACTGGACGAAGGCAAAGACCCGCAGCACTATGGCATTGGTATCAAAGAGCTGTGGGATATTGATCCAGCCAAACACGAAGAAGGTCTGGTGCTGCACGGCGCTGGCTGGCCGCTGAGTGAATCCGGTTCTTCTGGTGGTTTCTTCCTGTATCACGCTGAAAACAACCAGGTGGTTGTTGGTCTGATTACCGATCTGTCTTACAGCAACCCGCACGTAAGCCCGTTCGACGAATTTCAGCGTATGAAGCATCATCCGGTTATTAAACAGTATCTGGAAGGTGGTAAACGCGCATCCTACGGTGCCCGTGCCATTACCAAAGGCGGCCTGAACTGTCTGCCAAAAATGACCTTCCCTGGCGGCCTGGTGGTTGGTTGTGATGCCGGCACACTGAACTTTGCCAAAATTAAAGGCACACACACTGCCATGAAGAGTGGCCTGGTTGCTGCTGAAGAGCTGTTTAAAGCTATTCAGGCCGGTCGCGCTAACGATGAAGTGACTGAATTTACCACTGCCTTCGAAGCTTCATGGGCGTGGAAAGAACTGCACCGCAGCCGTAACTTCGGCCCGGCGATGCATAAGTTCGGCACCTTCCTGGGTGGCGCATTCAACTACATTGATCAGAATATCGTGGCGATGCCATTCACTCTGCATGATACCCATCCGGATCATGCGATGCTGAAACCTGCTAACGAATGTGAAAAGATCAACTATCCGAAACCGGACGGTGTGATCAGCTTCGCCAAGCTGGACTCTGTGTTTATCGGCAACGTTAACCACGCGGAAGATCAGCCATGCCACCTGAAGCTGAAAGATGCTTCGATCCCTCTGGGAATCAACCTGGAGAAATGGGATGAGCCAGCGCAGCGCTACTGCCCTGCAGGCGTGTATGAGATTGTTGAAGACGAAAACGGCAAGCGTTTCCAGATCAACTCTCAGAACTGTGTACACTGCAAAACCTGTGATATTAAAGATCCGTCGCAGAACATCACCTGGGTTACTCCGGAAGGTGCTGGCGGTCCAAACTATCCAAACATGTAATCCGCTATAGCGGAATGCATGAAAAAAGGAGCCTTATGGCTCCTTTTTTATTACCCCGGATAAACCATCAGCCAACCACAAACGCCCTGCCACCGCTTTGAATGGCAAAGCTGCCATCAGACTGCTCAGTCGCCAACTCTGATATCTGGTAATAGGCATTGCGCGAAAAGCGGGCCCAGAGGTTATTGCGAACCCTGACTTCCGGCACCATGACCCCATCCAGTTCCGATGCTTTCAGTGGATGATCATCACCGACGATCAGCGAATCTCCACCATTGGTAACCAATTGCAGCTGATCGCCGCGCTTATCAATCAGTTGCACCAGCAGTGGTCTGTCTTCGACCTGTATGCGCCACTTCTCCACTGGCGTGACAAGAAAATAGTCACCCCCTTCTTTCTTCAGAATCGAAGCGAACAGACGCACCAGTTTTTCTCTTTTAATCGGATCACCTTCATGCACCCAGGTGCCGTCTTTGCGGATCACCATATCCATATCGCCCGATAAAGGCGGGCTCCATTTTTCTACCGGAGGATGACCTACCGGACCTTCGAGACCCAATTGTTTTTCGATATCCGACAGGGACATACAGATTACTCCTGATAAGCGGTTACAAGCCCCGCTGCCATTCCTGACGCAGAGCGATGCGCCCTTCCAGCGCCATATCCAGCTGTGACAACATCTGCGCCTTATCTTTCCCCAGCGTGCCGCGTAAAGGCAGATAATTCGACGCGTGATCACTGCGGAACACGGTATTAGTCAGCTCCAGGCGACTGATCAGGTTTTTCAGCTCAAGAAACAGCTGCATCTGATCCGGCAGCTGATATTCGCCATTAAATCCGGCAACGACGCGCTGATCTCCCATGGGGTAACTGACCACCAGAGTAGAAAGAAAATCCGGCTGAGCCTCATTCATTAATGATGCTGAATTAACGGCATGCTGATCACTGTATTTAACACCGCCCATGCCATTTAAAATCATTACAGATGATTTAATGCCGGCTTCTTTTATTTTAACCAGCGCATCCAGCGTTGAACGCCAGGTTTCCCCCTTATCGATAAACTCCAGCACCTGATCGTCGCCACTTTCTGCGCCGACATACAGAATTCCGAGGCCCAGTGACGCCATCTCTGCCATTTCTTCTGCGGTTTTTTTGCGGATATTACGCGGCAGGCAATAAGCACCGACGCGTGTAACCCAGGGGAGATGCTCGCGGATTGCCTGCAGAATATTAACCAGGCGACGCACCGGCAGCACCATGGCGTCGCCATCTGCGAGGAAGACCTTTTCAAATCTGGGCCCAAGAGCCGCCGCCTGGCGAATTTCATTCAGGATTTCGTCTTCGGGGCGGGCGCGGAATTTCTTCTGCGGCTGAGTGTACATATCGCAGAAGGTGCACTTATTCCAGGAGCAGCCATTGGTAACCTGAAGAATCAGTGAGCGCGCTTCGCTGGGTGGGCGGAATATGGGTTCGATATAGTTAAACATAACACTCTTACCGTCTTTATTATCGGTACGATAATACCGTAGTGGGCGCAGCAATTCAGGTAATTAGTCGATGCTGTATCAACTGATTCGTCGTCAATAAAGCCCCTGCAAGGAAGAAGCAAAGACAGTGCGAAAAACCATATTGCCTGATGGCGCAGCTTAAAAAACGACAGGGAAAAGAGAGAGTACTGTAAAAGGTATAGCGAGAGGTATAAATGGTGCCCCGGGCCGGAATCGAACCGGCACAGCCATAGGCCGAGGGATTTTAAATCCCTTGTGTCTACCAATTTCACCACCGGGGCATCTTGCCTCAGTTTCGGCGAATGTGGGTCACCGAATAAATGGAGGCGCGAGCCGGAGTCGAACCGGCCTACGTGGATTTGCAATCCAGTGCATAACCGCTTTGCTATCGCGCCTGAACAGTAAAGTCAGAGACTGAAAACTTTACTGGAAAATGCGGAGTTGAAGTCACGACACTTAAGATGACGACCGGACATTCCGGCTAACTCCTGACCGGTCAGGCGAAGCCTGAGCAGTACAAAACTGGAGCGGGAAACGAGATTCGAACTCGCGACCCCAACCTTGGCAAGGTTGTGCTCTACCAACTGAGCTATTCCCGCGTTAAGTGCTGCGCATTCTATACTGAGCAGCAAAAGAGTCAAGTGTTTTTTCTTACATTTTAAGCACTTAGCTCAGAAGTCTGAGCCAGATGCGATTCAGGAGCGCAGGTCCGGCCATGCAGCTTTAAGATACACAGTCATCGACCAGATGGTCAGTACCGCCGCAACATAGAGTGCGATGTACCCGAGATCGACTATCCAAGGGAAATCTTCACCGCCCATCAACACAGTAATCGATCCCATCTGTGCCGCTGTCTTTACTTTGCCGATATAGCTCACGGCGATATTGGCACGCTTACCCAGCTCCGCCATCCATTCGCGTAATGCCGAAATAACGATCTCCCGGCCAACGATAATGGCCGCAGGCAGCGTAAGCCAGATGGTCGAAAAATGCTCTACCAGCAACACCAGTGCAACGGCTACGATAAGTTTATCGGCCACTGGATCAAGAAATGCCCCTAAAGGTGTCGTCTGGTTCAGTTTGCGGGCCAGATAGCCATCAAACCAGTCCGTGACCGCGGCAACGGCAAAAAGCCCGGCTGCAACCACTTTGCCCTGTGCACCAAACCAATAGAAGCTGACAACCATCAGAGGGATCATAACGATCCGGCTCAGAGTCAGAATGTTGGGCAAATTCATATACTGCTTTCTCCGTTACTCGCCATGTAGCTGAATAAATATCTGTTCAGCGAGTTTTTTACTGATTCCAGGAACCTTTTCCAGTTCCTCTTTAGGCGCACTGCGCATGTTTTTCAGGCTGCCAAAGTGCAGCAGCAGCTCTTTGCGACGTTTAGGACCAACGCCGCTCAGCGCTTCCAGACCACTTTGACCTCTGCTTTTCGCCCGGGCTTTACGGTGCCCGGTAATGGCGAAGCGGTGGGCCTCATCCCTTACCCACTGCAGCAGGCGAAATCCGTCATTATGAGCGTCAGGCATTATAGGGCGCGTACTGCCCGCCTCCCACAGAAACTCCCAGCCGGACTTCCGTGTTTCGCCTTTGGATATACCGAACAGCGCAACACTGCTGATCTGCATTTCTTCGAGCAGCGCTTCAATGCGGTTTACCTGGCCTTTTCCACCATCAATCAACAGCAGGCCCGGAAGGTCGTTCTGTTCCTGCATGCGGGTAAAATGCCGGCGTACTGCCTGCTCAAGTGCTGCGTAATCATCGCCCGCCTGAACATCACGAATGGAAAAGCGCCGATACCTTTCCTTCAGCAGCCCCTCGTGACCGAAGACCACACAGGATGCGTAGGTTGCTTCGCCTTGGGAATGACTGATATCGAAACACTCTATTCGCGCCGGCGCTGTCGGAAGCCCGAGAAGCTCCGCAACCTGCTCCAGCTTGAGTTCATTATTCTGCCGACCGGACAGGTAGGCCTGGGCTCCAGTGCGGGCATTTTCTTCTGCCATATGCAGCCATTTGCGGTTGTTACCGCGGGCGCCAGCGCTGTGATTAATGCGACGCCCCTGACTGATGCGGACTGCCTCTAACAATGGCTGAATCTTCTCGCTGTCCAGTTTGGCAATAATGTCTTTCGGCAGTCCTTCCTGCGCATGATCTGAAAGATAAAACTGCGCCATAAACCCCAGCAAAAAATCTTCATCCGTATCGCCGGCCTGGTTTTCCGGGTAATAATTCTTGCTGCCAACCAAACGCCCCTGACGGAACGCCAGCCGATGAATGCAGAGGATATTCTTCCAGTCAGTAAATGCCCAGACATCAGCATCCCCCTGACCTGCATCGACAAACTGTTTTTCCTGAATCTGCCGCATCAGATCAATCTGATCACGGTATTCAGCAGCCTGCTCGAATTCGAGCTGTTCCGACGCACTGACCATTCGCTGCTGCAGTTCACGTAGCAGCTCGGCGCTCTTACCCTCAAGAAACAAAGTAGCCTGACGTACGCTGTCGGAATAATCAGCCTGGCTGATATGACCAACACAGGGGCCGGAACAACGTTTGATTTCATATTGCAGGCACGGCCTGCTGCGATGACGGAAGTAGCTGTCTTCGCAATTGCGCAACAGAAACAGCCGTTGCAGATAATTGAGGGTTTCACGCACAGCTGTGGAATTCGGGTAGGGACCAAAATAGCGTCCGCTTTTCCGCCGTTTGCCACGCCGGTAGGCGAGTAAAGGATATTCGTGATCCGATAAATGCAGATACGGATAGGATTTATCGTCTTTCAGCAGAATATTGTATTGCGGCCGGTGCTGTTTGATCAGCGTCTGTTCAAGCAGCAGCGCCTCGGCCTCGCTGGCGGTAACCGTCACTTCAATATGATGAATGTGACTGACCAGCGCTACCGTTTTACTGTTAAGGCCACGGGCACGGAAGTAACTGGATACACGATTCTTGAGGTTCTTTGCCTTGCCGACATAGAGCAGTTCACCATCGGCAGCAAACATACGGTAAACCCCGGCGCGCTGCGTCAGGGTTTTAAGGAAGGATTTGATGTCAAAATCGGACATTTTTAACTTGCAGCAGCCGGGTCTACCAGCCCATAGCGAACAGCCAGATGAGTCAGCTGAACGTCGCTGTCGATGTTCAGCTTTTCAAAGATCCGATAGCGATAGCTGTTAACAGTTTTAGGGCTGAGGAACAGTTTTTCACTGATTTCTGAGACTTTCTGACAGCCAACAATCATCAATGCGATCTGCATCTCACGCTCAGACAGTTCATCAAACGGCGAAGCCTGATCCTGCTGGAACGGCTTGAGGGCCATTCGCTGGGCAATTTCCGGACTGATGTACTTCTGCCCGCTCTTCACTTTAAGAATGGCATTGACCATTTCTTCAGCGTCTGCGCCTTTAGTGATGTAGCCGGAGGCGCCGGCCTGCAGTAAACGTGAAGCGTAAGGGTTATCGTCACAGGCCGTGACGGCAATCACCTGAATTTCTTCATTCTGCCGGATAATCTTACGGGTAGCCTCGAGCCCGCCAATGCCAGGCATACGGATATCCATCAGTACGATATCCGGCTCGTACTCTTTGGCAAACTGAACAGCTTCTTCTCCGCTTTCAGCTTCTCCTACCACTTCAATCCCTTTCGCGTCAGAGAGCAGTCGGGATATTCCCGAACGAACAAGCTCATGGTCATCAACAACCAATACTTTAATCAAAAAACTACCCTTTAACTCTCAGATCCGGCAACTCACTGCCGGGCCCACATCAGAACATCATCTGTGCGGCCCCGCGTAGCACGGTGCTGTTTATCCTGAGCAGAACACCCGAATCCGAAACCCCGGATCGACTGCCCTCTGCCATTTTAAACGCGCCATTTCATATGGTGCCATTTTAAACGCACCATAGTGCCAGCATTATTCTTCTATGCCCGGAATATAGCAAACGCTTCAGAGCTGAACCATTCGTTTTCGCTGCCAGGCATATTTCATCGGATTCAGATTCATACCTACCTCGACGACACCTTCATCAAGGTTGTGTTTTTGGCTGAATCCCAATCTTTTGGCCAGTTTCAGCATGCCGGTATTGTGTGGTAGTACTGAACCGAAAATCTGCAGCACACCCCGGTCACGGAGGTATTCAATGATGCCCTGCATCAAGCGCAGACCAAGACCCTCGCCGCGGCAGTTATCATCGATAATCACCGAGAATTCAGCGGCAACATCATCCGCGTCAATCCATACTCGCACAACTCCGTACAGAACGCCTTCTCTCAAAGCGACAAACGCCATTTCCCGGTCGTAATCAATCTGCGTAAAGCGAGCAAGCTCGCGATGATCAAACTGACGACGCGCCGAGAAAAAGCGCAGGCGCAGTGACTCAGCACTGAGGCGGCTGTAAAAATCCTCCAGCAGAGGCTCATCTTCGCCACGGATTGGCCGCACATCGTATTGATGACCATTGCGGCTTTCATAACTGTCTTCCAGCTCTTTCGGGTACGGCAGAATGGCACTCTTCATGGCGTGACCGACTTCGCCAGCCAGACCAATGATCATGTAATGACCCACCTGGCGACGAATGGCGTTCACCTCCAGTCCGGCCAGCCACGGATGATTCAGCGCCATGTGCGACAGCGCAACCAGCCAGCGTTCCAGTGTGACCAGTTCACGCTCCAGATTTTCCGAACGCTCTGTCAGTACTTCGTAGAAATGACTGCGCTTGATCAGCTTTTCTGCCAGATTGGCGTTCAGTGGCGGCAGCGCCACCTGACGATCCACCAGAATATCAGCCGTGGAACCGCCACCACCAAAGAACAGGTAAGGGCCAATTTCCGAATCCCGACCGATACCGAATGAGAACTGCAGATTGTCCAGTGCGCGATGCATGGTCTGCAGGGTATAACCCAGCACCGGACTCTGCGGGAACGCCTTATGGATCTGCTGCTCCAGCTCGCCGGCAGCCTCTTCCACCGCTTCCAGTGAGCGCAGATCACGGGCCACCGAGCGCAGACGCTCGCGGGGATTGTCACCATAGGCAAAGGGATACAGGTAATCGCGGTGATGAACACGCAACACCCATGGCCCTGCGACGGAGTCCGACTCAGCCATAAGGTCTGCGAGACTGGTGCGATACATCGCCTGAGCACAGGAGAAGCCATAGGCTTTCAGCAGCTCCCAGGCGTGGGTCGGCAGCAGGTAATCCCCCGGACGGTGAATGGCCAGAATATCTTTATCCACCTCGTGATAGGCCGATGAAATCGGAATCTCCAGACTTTCCGGCGTTTCCCGCAACAGATCCTGAGTACGCTGGTGCTGCACCATGTACATATAAGACTTGATGGCATTATCCGGGGTATCGAAAGTCGGGATGCCGTTCTGGTCAAAACAGTCGCGCGAATCCTCAACCGAATACTCACCCATCCAGCTGGTGAGAATGGTTTTATTGCTGGTTTTTGCCACCTTCACCAGAGCTTCGGCATTAGCCAGCGGGTCAGACTGCAGTCCGGGAATATAAATCACCAGAATGGCGTCCACCTGCTTATCGCGCAGCAGTGTCTGTGTAACCGCAGCCAGCTGCTGAGGGTTCAGTTCCGGGTTAAGCAAAATCGGGTTGTCGGTACGCAGGTATTCCGGCAGCAGGCCGCGCAGATGTGTACGGGTGTCTTCAGACAATTTCGCCAATACACCACGATCGTGCAGCAGACGATCCATAGCAAGGATGGCTGGACCACGCCCGTTAGCAACGATAGCCAGACGCGGACCAAAAGCTTCGCGGCGCTGGCTGAGGGCGTCAACGCAGTCAAACAGCTCGTCGGTCGCAGACACACGCAGAACACCGGCGCGGGCCAGCGTTTCATCAACCAAAGCGTCACGGGAACCAAGGCCCTTAGGAGTGGCAATGCGGTTAAGAGGGTTTTCCTGAAAACGGTTGCTCTTAACAGCCAGTACCAGCTTGTGCCGGGAGGCCGCACGCAGTGCACGGATAAGCGCCTTACCTGACCCAAACTCATCCAGCTGGATCAATAGTGTTCTGACCGGAGGCTCTTTTACGATGTAGTCAATGACGTCCGGCAGAGTTACATCCTGGCTCTTACCCAGCGTCAGTACATGAGAGAAGCCGATGCGGCGGCTGAATGCCCAGTCCATAACCCCGGACGCCAGAGTCCCGGACTGACCGACGTAGGCGATATGCCCGGTGCGCACAGGTACATGCAGAAAGCTGGCATTGATTTTACGCACCGGAATAACAATACCGAGACAGTCCGGCCCCATGATGCGCATACGCGTCTGCTGAATAACCTGATTCAGTCGCTCGGAGGATGGCCGGAACTGCCAGGAACGCGTGCGGGCAATGCCACCGGTCAGCAGCATGGCCGCATCAACACCTTTGGCATGCAATTGTTTAATGATTTTCGGTACGGTTTCTGCGGGCGTACAGATGATGGCTAGATCCACCGGAGCATCAAGCTGGCTGATCCGGCTAATGGCCGGCACGCCATACACTTCTTTATAGCCGCGGGTGTTAACCGGAATAATCAGCCCCGGATACTCACCGTTAAGCAGATTACGCACAATTGCTCCGCCGAGATTCCCCGGACGTTCTGACGCCCCGATGACGGCGATGGATTTCGGCTGAAAAAACAACTCGAGCGAGCGCGTGCCCATGAAAAATTCCTTACCCTGGCAGGCGGATGCCTGTCGATGATCTGTTTATAGCCTGATTAATTAAGACTTTTAACCCCCATAGGGAATAAAAGTGAACCTATACGCATTACCCGGTGGTCATACTCCATTAGTTGAAGGCTGCTACCTTAGCGGTTGGCGATCCGCAGTCGCGCGGATACACTGCCCTCTCATACCGCATTTTCAGGTAAACATAGTCGACATGACCACTGCCTACTACACCTTTCAGCACCACTTTGCGCACGATACCGGAGATGATCATCCCGAGCATGCAATGCGCATCGTCGCCATTGAACATCAGCTGAAGTCCCGTGGCATCCTGGAAAAGCTGACGGTCGTGAATGGTCAGACCGCCAATAAGCCGGACATCCTCCGCGCCCACAGTCATGGCTACGTCGAGCAGCTGGAAATGATCCAGCCCAAACAAGGCCACATCTATGTCGACGAGGATACGCCGATGTCCTCTGGCAGTTTTGATGCAGCTCTGTATTCCGTCGGAACCAGCACATTAGCCCTGGACGATGTCATAAACGGCACGTACGACAACGCTTTTGTGTCCGTTCGGCCACCCGGTCATCACGCGGAACACAAAAAAAGCATGGGCTTCTGCTTTTTCAATAACGTAGCGATCACCGCCCTGCGCGCTGCCGACGTGCATCACGCCCAGCGTGTTGCCATTCTCGACTTCGACGCTCACCAGGGTAATGGTACGGTCGACATCCTGCAGAATGATCAGCGTTTTCTGATCTTTTCTGCTTTTCAGCACCCTTTCTATCCGTACACCCACCACGAAGAAGCGAAATACAACAACCTCATCAATGTCTATCTGGATGCCGGCACAGGAAGCGAAACCTTCCGTGAAAAAATAACCGAAGGCTGGATGAAACGACTGCGCGGCTTCGCCCCTGAGGTCATCGTTGTATCTGCAGGCTTTGACGGCCACAAAGACGATCCCATGGCGGAACTGTGCCTGGATGATGATGACTACCGCTGGCTGGGCGAATGGATTACGGAATACGCCAAAAGCCGCAACATTCCATGGGTAGCCATTCTTGAAGGGGGCTACGATCTCAACGCCCTGGGGCGCTCAGTGAGCGCCTTTATCGGTGAAATGCTGAAGGCCTGATTACATTTCAGCCACAGCAGCTAACACAAAAACCACATTCACCACATCGCACCAGGGGCATTATGGCGACAAACCATAATCCCCGGCTGCGCAGCATGAACTTCAGGCGACTCCCGCAAATAAAGCACAAAGACCCATTCAGCCTGTGGCGCCCAACGTTTACCGGCAGACAGCAGAAGTTATCCCTGCTGATTGCAACTGAGTGGGCTGCAATCACACTTCTCAGTTGCAGCAGTCTTACCGTTATCGGACTGGCACTACACGGAATGTAACCACAAAAGCACGGGACTCCAGCCGCTTGTGCTGATTAAGCCCGTGCCAATCCAGCCAGGAGCACTAATCAGCCACGCACTTCCCCACGCCACTGACATACACACGCTTCTTTTCTGCGAAAAACACGTATAAAAAAAGGCCAGCACTGAGTGCTGGCCTTTTGAATAGTGGCGGAGGGATAGGGATTTGAACCCTAGATACGCTATTAACGTATGCCGGTTTTCAAGACCGGTGCTTTCAACCGCTCAGCCATCCCTCCGAACGCCGCGTATATTACCCAATCACAGCGGAAGGTCAACACTTTTTTTTATAAATCAATACGATACAGACTCCGACTCCACAAAGATTGCATTCACATCAAAGGCGGATACCATAACTGCAATTAACGGAACCCTGCCCATGACCACATTTTCTCTGCTGATCAAATCCAGTCCCTATGCCACAGCCAACCACCAGGCGGCGCTGGATTTTGCCACCACCCTGCTGACTGAAGGCCATATGCTGCGGCGTGTGTTTCTTTATCAGGATGCAGTCTTCGCCGCGCTGTCGACACAACAGCCTGTTCAGGGACAAATCTCAATCACACAGCAATGGCAGTCTCTGGCTGCAGATGCCGGTATCCGCATTCAGGTCTGCATCGCCAATGCATTACGCCGCGGCGTCACCGACATCACAGAGCAACAGAGATACAATCTGCCGGCAGCGACGCTGGCACCAGGTTTTGAGTTGGCCGGACTGGGCGAAATGGCGGAGGCCTGCGCTGACTCTGATCGTGTTATTGAGTTTTGATGCTTTAGTTTTGCTGCTTGAGTTTTGTGAGGTTAGTTTTGCGGGGTTCGTTTGATGGTTAAATTTTGATCATCGAGCTCAGATCTCACAGCTAAATTCTGATTATTGATAAAACAGGTACCCAGGTGAGTAAAGTCTGCATTGTTATCGACACGCCCCCGACTCCGGACCCGGAGGTCATTGAGATGGCTCTGGCCCTGGCAACGTTTGATCAGGAAGTAACCCTGATTTTCACCGGGGCTGCTATAGGCTGGCTGATAAAACAGCAGGGTCCGCGTAAAGTCAGTGGCAAAACGCCATCCAGCCTGATTAAAGCCCTGCCTATGTACGACTGCGATCAGGTGTTCTATCAGCAAGAGGATGCAGAACAGTACGGATTGAGCGATGAGCTGTTATTTCCTTTTGCACAAGCCGCAACGGACGCAGACATCTCAACCTGCATTAAACAGGCACACCATTGCCTGAGGTTTTAATATGACTCTGCATTTTGTAATGACACCAGACCCGCAGGTTCTGGATAAAATCATCCCACTACTCAGCAGCGCAGACACACTGATTTTGCTTGCCGACGGCGCATACCTCGCTCACGCTGCAGAAAACCGCCAGCTGCCATTCCGTGTACGCGAAAAAGATTTAACGGCTCGCGGGCTCACAGCAACAGCAGAGTGCATAATCAGTGATCAGCAGTGGCTTACGCTGACGCTGGATCATGAAAAAACAATGAGCTGGACCCGATAATGCAACCACCACTGGATAAAGACGGTTTTCTGGTCAATCTCGATGACTGGAATAAAGAAGTCGCTGAGTACCTTGCCGCTGAGGAAGGCATTTCATTAACGCCAGAGCACTGGGAGATTATCAGCGCGCTGCAGGATTTTTATCACGAATTCGAACTGTCGCCTGCTATGCGCCCACTAAGCAAATACCTGAAGCAGACGCTGGGCAACGAAAAATCCGGCAGCATTTATCTGATGAAACTTTTTCCGGGCAGCCCAGCTAAGCTCGCTGCCCGCATTGCCGGATTGCCCCGGCCGGAGAACTGTTTATGAGCCATATTCTGGCTGATTATGTGCGCATTCTTGCCCGTGGCAAAAACGGCAGCCGCGACATGACCTTTGATGAAGCATTATTTACCATGCAACACATGCTCAGCGGTGATGCTCTGCCAGAGCAGATCGGCGCCGTGTTTATGCTGATGCGGGTAAAGGAAGAAAGTCCGGAAGAACTCGCGGGCTTTGCCGCAGCGATTAACGAACTCTGGCCGACAGGCACCCAGGCTGATTTAATCTGGCCCTCCTATGCCGGCAAGCGACGCCAGCCCTTCTGGTGTTTTCTGTCTATGCTGCTGCTCAATCAGATGGGATACCGCATTCTCGCCCATGGCACGGAATCCCATACCGCCGGACGTATTTATCTGCATCAGGTATTTGAAGCGTTTAACCTGCCCATTATTCGCCAGCGTGACGCCATTGCCTCAGCACCTTCACTGGCTTATCTGCCCTGCTCTGTACTGAATCCGGTACTGCAGCAATGGCTTGGACTGAAAGCTGTACTCGGTGTGCGCTCGCCGATCAACACGGTTATGAAAACTTTGGCGCCCGCGGGCTGCACCAGCGTGCAGGGTGTCTTTCATCCGAATTACGGCCCGGTACATACTCAAGCCGCCGCATTGAATAAAACATCCTGCATCGTTATTAAAGGCGAAGGCGGCGAGTTTGAAGTTAATCCGGAGCGTACCTGTAAGGCGCATACCAACATTAATGGCGACGCTATAGTCAATGGCGAAGCTATGCTTAATGGCGATGCTGTGGGCATCGAAATTCCGGGGAAAGCACCGCACATTGAAGGTAAATTATCGGTTCCGGATATCCAGCCGCTGGCTGATGTGTGGAATGGCGTACTGCATAATGAGTACGCGGAAGAAGCTGTATTACGCACAGCTGCACTGGCTTTGTGTGCCATCCGCAAAAGCCTGTCTTACGACGATTGCCTGCAGGAAATTACCGCAAACTGGCAGCAGCGACAGCAGTACGGAATTCATCTTGTTGCCAATGTCTGACATAAAAAAAAGCGGCCATAGCCGCTTTTTTTAATTTCCAAATTATTCGAGCACTGAGCTTTCAGAAGCCGGAATCATACCCGGAACTGCCCGGCGACGCTTTGCAGTGTGCCGGAAATCGTCGTTAATGAACGACTGGCCTCTTCCACTTTCTGCATGCTGTGCATGGCTTCGGAAGAGGTTTCTTTAATGCCCAGTACGTTGTCTTTAATACTTGCTGCCGCTTTCTCCTGACGCTCAGTCGCACCGGCAATCTGATTATTCATCAGCGTAATGGATTCAACTTTTTCAGTAATTGCCTGCAGACTTTCATCCGTTTTCGCTGCCTGTTCAACACTGATGCCGGCCCGGCTCTTACTTGAATCCATAACTTCCACCGCCGATTGTGCGGCACTTTCAAGTTTTTCAATAACGGCCTGAATTTCCTGGGTAGAATCCTGAGTGCGCGATGCCAGAGTGCGAACCTCATCGGCAACCACCGCAAAGCCACGACCCTGCTCACCGGCGCGGGCAGCCTCAATGGCAGCATTCAGCGCCAGCAGGTTGGTTTGTTCGGCAATGGCTTTAATCACATCAAGAATACTGCCAACATTCGCGGTATCCGCTTCAAGCTGACGGATGACTTCACTGGCACGCTCTACCTCACCTGCCAGCTCATTAATACTCTGCACCGTATCTTTAACAATGGCACGCCCGCCTTTGGCAGCCTTGTCCGCAGCGGAAGCCTCGCTGGCAGCAGAGTTAGCATGCCCTGAAACCTCGTGCACACTGGCGACCATCTCATCAACCAGCAGAGAGACATCCGCTGTTGCACGGTTCTGTTTTTCGGTAATACGGGATGTTTCCGAGGTAAGACTACCAAGATTATCCGACAGCGTCGTCAATGGATGCGTTGTGCTGACTACTTCACCGATGTTGCGGTGCAGTTTTTCAACGAACAGGTTAAACCAGTGCACAACGTCGCCGATTTCATCTTTGGCAGAAATTTCGATGCGCGCCGTCAGATCGCCTTCACCACTGGCGATATCCCGCAGGGATTTCACCAGGCGCGACACTGAACGGTTAATGCTGTGACTCATGGACCAGGCAACGAACGCGAGAATAATCAGCGTAGCGACCGTAACAACAAGCCCAATAGAGGTTGCGCTGCGTGCCGCAGCGTTGGACGCTTCAACCGTATTATTGAAGGCTGCCACGCTGTTGTCTGCGTAGGACTGAAGATTTTGTCTGGCAGACTCCAGCGATGCGTTCATCTTTTCGATGGTGCTGCCGATCAGTGCCGGATCCAGCGAGCCATCAATCATGCCGGACGCCAGAGTTCTGGCTGTATCGAAATAGGCACTGAATACCCGTTCGCTGGCCGCAACCTGGGAAGATTGCTCAGGCCAGAGGGTGTTGAGGCGCTTAAATGCCCCGACCATATCCGCAGACAGTTTTTCAGCACTGGATACGAAGTCCATTTCACCTGTGGTGACTGCAGTGGAAAAAAGCTCTTCGATTCTCGCCAGGCGCTCAATATTTGCCTGCGACGTCTCAACCACCGGAAAGAAGGTCTTCTGAATACGCTCAAGGCGTTCTGAGTTGGCCGTATTCATATTAAGGTTGATGACAAAGCTGATCAGAAAACCAACGACAGCAACCCCTGCCAATGTCAGAATTTTGGTGCGGATCTTAAGAGAATTGAGAAAGTTCATGCCCTGGCCCGGTAATCATTATTACTGAGCCTAAGCTTAGATCAATTCCACAGCTTTGCGTTGGTTATTGGCGCCACTTCAGCTGATCGTGCAGTCTGACCACATCACCGACGATGGTCAGTGTCGGTGCGTGTATTTCACGCCCGGTAATGTAATCTGACATGGTCGACAGTGTCGCGACGTGGACCTTCTGGTCCGGCAAGGTGCCCTTTTCAACCAGAGCGATTGGCGTATCGCCTGGCATTCCGGCGTTCTGCAGCTGTTCGCAAATAACCGGCAGGCCACTCAGACCCATATAAATCACCAGGGTCTGATCAGGATGAACAAGTTCAGCCCAGGGCAAATCACAGCCACCATCTTTCAGATGACCGGTAACGAAGCGTACGCTTTGGGCATAATCCCTGTGGGTCAGCGGAATCCCTGCGTAGGCTGCACAGCCACTGGCCGCTGTAATACCAGGGACGACCTGAAATGGTATCGAGGTATCTGCAAGCTGCTGAATTTCTTCACCACCACGACCGAAAATAAAAGGATCACCCCCTTTCAGTCGCACCACGCGCTTGCCTTCCTGGGCCGATTTTACCAACAGCTGATTGATGCCATCCTGTGGGACCGAATGATCACTCATGCGCTTACCGACGTAATACTTTTCTGCCGCCGGATCCACCAGATCCATAATGGCATCACCGACCAGCCGATCGTAATACACTACGTCTGCTGATTGGATAAGACGCAGAGCGCGGAAGGTTAACAGGTCAGGATCGCCGGGGCCGGCACCGACCAGAGCCACTTCGCCCTGTTGTATTTCGCCCTGCAGGCAGGCATTTGTTTCTGCTTCCGCCCGCTCCGCCTGACGCGCGAGAATCATCTCGGGTGCACGACTGTTAAGCCAGCGACGCCAGAAGGCCGCGCGGTCAGCAGATGGAATAAGTGCTTTAACCTTATCCCGCAGAGTTTCAGCATAAGCAGCGAGGCGACCGTAATCCTGTGGCAGAAACGCCTCCAGACGCTGGCGCACATGGCGGGTCAGTGCCGGTGCGGAGCCACTGGTGGAAACGCTCACCATCAATGGCGCACGATCAATAACGGCAGGGAAAATAAAGTCGTTATCCTGGGTTTTATCAGTGCGGCACACAAGGCAGCCGGCGTTACGGGCAACCGCCGCCAGCGCTTCATTCAGATCGCCGTCATTGCTCGCAAGAACAACAAAACTGCCTGCGGGAAATGACTCGTCAGCGCTTGCCGGGCGCAATTCGAGTTGAATGTGACCATCGTCAGCAAGCTTTTGAATATCGGTAGTTACTTTTGGGGAAATAACAGCAACAGACGCCCCGGCCTGTAACAGGGTTGCTGTTTTACGGGCGGCAACGGGGCCGCCACCAATAATTACGAAGGGACGTGCATCCCCCCGCAGAACGAGGGGAAGTGTCATCATTTAGTGATAACCTCAAGACCACGCATATAAGGACGCAGAACCTGAGGCACGATGATGCTGCCATCTTCCTGCTGATAATTTTCCAGCACTGCCACCATGGTACGGCCTACAGCCAGACCAGAGCCGTTCAGCGTGTGCAGCAGCTCTGGCTTACCGGTTTCCGGATTGCGCCAGCGTGCCTGCATACGGCGCGCCTGATAGTCAGCGAAGTTACTGCAGGATGAGATCTCACGGTATTTCTGCTGACCGGGAAGCCACACTTCCAGATCGTAGGTTTTGCGGGCAGAAAAACCGAGGTCGCCACCACAAAGAATCACTTTGCGGTATGGCAGATTCAGCTTCTGCAGAATTGCTTCTGCATGACCAGTCAGTTGCTCAAGAGTCGCTTCAGAGTCTTCCGCTTTTACAAACTGAACCAGTTCTACTTTATCGAACTGATGCTGGCGGATCATGCCTCGGGTATCACGACCATAACTGCCGGCTTCACTGCGGAAACACGGTGTATGTGCCACTTTTTTGATTGGCAGCGGACCATCCACAACCGATTCGCGCAGCAGATTGGTCACTGGCACTTCCGCAGTCGGAATCAGATAAAAATCTTTTTCGCCCTGAGCGGACGGGATTTTAAACAGGTCTTCTTCAAACTTCGGCAGCTGACCAGTACCTTCGAGGGCCTGTTTGTTCACCAGATACGGCACGTAGGTTTCGGTATAACCGTGTTCTTCGGTGTGAGTATCCAGCATAAACTGCGCAAGAGCGCGATGCAGGCGTGCCATCGGACCACTCATCGCCACAAAACGCGATCCGGCAACCAGTGTGCCCTGATCGAAGCTCAGGCCAAGAGGCTCACCCAGATCAACATGGTCTTTAGCCTCGAACGAAAACTGAGTTGGCTCGCCCCATTTCAGTACTTCGATGTTGTCGTCTTCATCCTTGCCGAAAGGTACAGATTCATCCGGCACGTTAGGGATGCTCATCAGCAACTGCTGCAAAGCCAGCTCGGCTTCTTTTGCCTGCTGCTCAGCTTCGGTAATGTCGGAATCAATGCTGCCCATTACCTGAGCTTTGGCATCTTCCGGGGACATGCCCTGACCAATCAGTTGACCGATCTGCTTGGACGCCTTCTTCTTTTCTGCCTGCAGCGACTGGGCGCGGGTCAGAGCCGATTTGCGCTGTTCATCCAGACGGTTGAACTCTGCGCCATCAAAAGTGAAGCCTTTTTTGCCCAGAGCTGATGTAACCTGCTCCAGGTTTTCACGAATAAACTTAACGTCCAGCATTACTATTTAAACCAATAACAATTTATACAAAAGATTTGGAAAGCCACATACCGGCCACGGTGGCCAGCAGACACCCTGTCAGGCTGAAGCCGGCGTAACTGACAAAAGCCAGCCAGCGCTCCTGTTGCAGCATGGCAACACTCTCCAGCGAGAAAGTAGAAAAGGTCGTGAAGGCACCGAGAAATCCAACCATCAGCAACTGCTTGTGATAGTCGCCGCCCCACTGATGCTGTACCAGCCAGACGTAGGCAATTCCCATGGCAAAGGAGCCTATCAGGTTCACACTTAAGGTGCCATAAGGAAAGGGTTTGTCCATCCATTTGAAGATGGCCGTCGCCACGACATAGCGGCTGATAGCGCCCAGCGCGCCGCCAAGACCAATCCAGAAAAAACTCATTCACCATCCTCCGGGTAACGCTGCAGCGGTGATTGCTGATTCAGCTGACGCAGATACTCAAGTTTCTGCCCGATTTTACCTTCCAGCCCTCGGTTGGACGGCTGGTACAGACGTTCATGGCGCAATTCTTCGGGCAGGTAGGTTTCCCCGGCGGCGAACGCCTCCGGTTCATTGTGAGCATAACGATACTCGGCACCGTAGTTCAGCTCTTTCATCAACTTTGTCGGAGCATTTCTGAGGTGCAGCGGCACTTCCAGACTCGGATGACTGGCAACCAGCTCTCTTGCCCGGGCAAGGCCGCGGTAAACCGCGTTGCTTTTTGGCGCACAGGCCAGATACACAATGGCATGCGCCAGATTAAGATCACCCTCCGGTGTGCCAAGTCGTTCCAGTGCGTCCCAGGCATTCAGAGCAATGGTCAGCCCCCGTGGGTCAGCATTACCGACATCCTCACTGGCGATCGCCACCGCCCTGCGGGCGATATAAAGAGGGTCGCAGCCGCCGTCGAGCATCCGAACCATCCAGTACAGTGCTGCATCCGGATCCGAACCGCGCACAGACTTATGCAACGCCGAGATCTGATCGTAAAAGGCCTCGCCGCCCTTATCAAAGCGCCGGGTCTTGTCGCCCAGAATTTCTTTAACATCCTGAGCTTCAAGCCTTGCTTCCGGATTCAGCTGTTGCGCCATTTCCAGTATGTTCAGCGAACGGCGGCCATCGCCATCTGCCGCTGCGGCAATGAGCTGCAATGCCTCATCATCCGCCTGACTTCCGGTTTTTTGCAGCGCCTGACTGAGCAGGTTTACCAACTGGCCGTTGCTCAGCGCCCGCAACACATAAACCTGCGCACGGGAGAGCAAGGCATTATTCAGTTCGAATGATGGGTTTTCCGTGGTAGCGCCAATAAAGATAAAAGTGCCATCCTCAACGTAAGGCAGAAAGGCATCCTGCTGGGATTTATTGAAGCGGTGCACTTCGTCGATAAACAACACCGTTTTACGGCCACGCATGTGAAACTGCTGCGCGCGCTGCACGGCTTCGCGAATATCTTTCACGCCGGACATGACCGCAGACAGCGCAAGAAATTCAGCGTCAACATAGTTGGCCACCAGTCTGGCCAGTGTCGTTTTACCAACGCCGGGCGGCCCCCAGAAAATCAGCGAGTGCAACTGGCCGTTATCAAGGGAGCGGCGCAACGGCGTACCAGGACCAACCACGTGCTCCTGGCCAATATATTCATCGAGCGACGCCGGCCGCATACGCGAGGCCAGTGGTTCGTAGGCGTTTTCCTGAGAAAATAAATCAGCGGCCATGACGTCCGTCGATCACATCCACGCCTTCCGGCACATTAAAAACAAATGCCTGATCATCAACCGGTTGATTGATGGCTACGCCGTCGAACCTGATTTCGGTGATCTGCCCGGCTGCATCAAAAATCATCATGCGCACAATCTGCTGGTCACGGTAATGAAACTCCAGCGATTCAAATAACTGGCTGTTATCTTTTGGCACCAGTTGGAATACGGTTTCATCACCGGCTTTTTCTTCTTCAACGAGAAAGCTCTTTTCCACGTTACCCGCGTCACCGGTCAGCAACAGTGCCGGCGTTTCCTGGATACGCTGATCCATGTCGCGGATAGTAACCTGTTCCAGATCCATATCATAAACCCAGACCAGTTCGCCATCGGATACCACCAGTTGCTCAAATGGCTCATCGGTGTGCCAGCGCAGCTTGCCCGGTTTGGCAACCGTCAGCTGACCTGTCATGGACTGCAGTAGCTGACCGTGATTATCACGGGTCGACTGCTCGAAACGGGAATCCAGGGTTTGCAGGTTTTTAATCCGGGCGAGAAAATCCTTCAATGCTGCATCGTTATCGGCGTATGCCGGAGCAATGCTGGCTATCGTCAGCGAAATCAGCATCAGTACCGCTGAAATCAGATGCTTGGTCATGTTAAATCCTTAATGATTGCCTGCTGTATGTTTGACCCGGCTATTAGCTGAGTTGTTATCTGTAGCACCTGTCGTGCTCATTGTCGTTTGTATTTTCGGCGGTCCAGGGGCCGAAAATATAAGACGCTGATTTATTCCATTAGTTTATGATTTTGCGACCGCCAATTAATTCCGCACGTTAAATCAATATCATGTTTATTCAATTACTGCGGCGCCCGCCCGGCAAGCACTTCCCGGGAACCATTGTGTGCCGGAGGTGAAACAACGCCGGATGCTTCCATTGTCTCCACCAGTCTTGCGGCGCGATTATAGCCAATGCGCAATTTGCGTTGCACTGACGAAATTGAGCACTTCCCGGTTTCAGTAACAAAGGCGACCGCCTGATCATACAGGTCGTCCTGTTCATCTCCGGCTTCCAGAGTCAGGCCGCTGCCCTCCTCTCCGTGAGAGGTAATCTCTTCAATGTAATCCGGCTCGCCGCGTTTTTTCCATTCAGCCACCAGGCGGTGAACTTCATCGTCATCAACGAAAGCCCCATGAACCCGCTCTGGCAAAGCATGACCCGGCGGCATAAACAGCATGTCACCATGGCCCAGCAACTGCTCTGCACCGCCCTGATCAAGAATCGTGCGGGAGTCGATTTTGGAGGACACCTGAAAGGCGATCCGTGTTGGCACGTTGGCCTTAATCAGGCCGGTAATAACATCCACCGACGGACGCTGAGTGGCGAGAATCATGTGAATACCTGCGGCCCGTGCTTTCTGTGCAATACGGGCGATCAGCTCTTCCACCTTTTTGCCGACCATCATCATCATGTCGGCAAATTCGTCGATTACGATAACAATATACGGCAGTGGTTCCAGCAGTGGTGGCGTTGTGTCGTAAGACTTATCAATTTGCCACAGCGGGTCCGGAATCGGCTTGCCTTCCGCGATAGCATCCTTAACTTTTTTGTTATAGCCGGCAATGTTACGCACCCCCATTGCCGCCATCAGCATGTAGCGGCGCTCCATTTCGGCAACGGACCAGCGCAGGCCGTTAGCGGCCTCTTTCATGTCGGTGATTACCGGCGTCAACAGGTGTGGAATACCTTCGTAAACGGACAGCTCCAGCATTTTCGGGTCGACCAGAATCAGGCGCAACTCTTCTGGCGTCGACTTAAACAGCAGACTGAGCAGCATGGCGTTAACACCGACGGATTTACCGGAGCCGGTCGTACCGGCAACCAGCAAGTGAGGCATTTTTGCCAGATCGGTAATCACCGGGTTGCCGCCAATGTCGTGTCCAAGAGCCAGCGTCAGTGGCGATTTGGATTTGTCATATTTATCTGAGGACAGCACTTCGTTGAGGGAAACCACCGCCCGGTCTTCGTTTGGTACTTCAATCCCCATCACGGATTTACCGGGAATCACTTCAACCACACGCACAGCGACCATTGCCATGGAACGCGCGAGGTCCCGTGCCAGGTTGGATATTTTACTGGCCTTAACGCCGGGTGCCGGCTGAATTTCAAAGCGGGTAATAACCGGACCGGGCGCAACTGCCGTCACCTCTACTTTAACGCCAAAATCTGCCAGTTTTTGCACCAGCAGGCGGGACAATTCCTGCAGGCGTTCCGCAGAAAAACCGTGTGGCTGATCAGTACGCGGCGGATCCAGCAGGGCAATGGATGGCAGCGGATCATCGCCGCCAAACAGCCGGCCCTGCATATCCCGCTTAGCGCGCTCGCTGGGCTGACTTTCGTGTTTTTCCAGTGGCTGAATTGGTATTTCAGACGGTGTCTGAGCTTTCGCCGGAGAAGCAGCGGCTGCAGATGCCTTCGCTGCGGGCGCTTTGTCCGCCACTCGTGGTGCTGCTTGTGCCACATTCCCTGACGCAGGTGCGTTGTTATAGGCTGAGCCGGCGTCGTCGGAAGCATCGTTCAGCCACGGCACATCCATAAAGTCGTCTTCGATATCGTCTTTAGCAGTGCCTGCATTAGTGTTTACAGAAGCCGAAGGAAGATTAAACTCTGGCTCTACCGCGTCTCTGCGCTTTTTATCGTCTTTACTATCTTCGGATTTACGATGCAGGTGACGCTTCCAGAATGACGGTGCTTTCTCAGTTTCATTCAGGTCTGCTTCAGGCTGTCCGTCATCATCGCCAGTCTCATTCGCGACATTACTGGCTACTGCAGGATTTGCGGATTTTGTAGATTCTGCAGATTCTTTAGAGTGTCGCATCGCCACTGACGCAACGGCTGGTTCAGGACTGCCCTGCGAAGCCACGGATCTGTTGTCTGGATCACCGCCAGTCTGCTTTTCTTTGCGTCGCTCAGCCATGCGGGCAACCAGAGCAACGGCAGCCCCGCCCAGCCAGTCAAAGAATCTGAGCCAGGAAAACTCAAGAAACAGCATAAGGCCCAATGCCAGTATCCCGGCCAGCAGAATGGCTGAACCAGCAAAGGAAAACAGTGGCAGAAAAACGTCAATCAGCGTTTTACCGAGTATGCCGCCGGAGCCAACCGGCAGGTACTCGCCATGCCAGATACTCATTTCAGCCAGAGCACACAAAGCAGACAGAGACAGCAGCACACCGATACCGCGCAACAACCAGACACGCCCGCTCGCTGCCGGCGATTTACGGAACAGCTGGCCAAGCTTGGCGATCACCAGCAATGGCACAGCGTAAGCGAGATAGCCAAGGGCATGAAACAGAATATCTGCTACCAGAGCACCTACCTTGCCCACGGCATTGCCCGGGGATCCTGCGCCGGCAGCGGACCAGGCCATATCCCGCCCACTGTAGGTAACAAGGGCCAGTAACAGCAGAATGCTGGCCAGTGTCAGAACAACAAATACCGCGTCGTGACGGCGACTCCAGAGCACAGGAATATCTCCCATGTTCAGTTCCGTGTCTGGCTGAATATCACGATCAGTCGTATGCTTTGGCAAAATGAGTGTCCAATTCCCTGATTTAAAAGCGAAGTTTACCACGGGTTTAGCATGATTGACTGGCTGGATGAAGCATCGTTCCCGCAATTTCCCCCAACCGGGCGGGCCCTTAAAGATCCCAACGGATTGCTGGCCGCTGGCGGCCGCACAACGCCGTTATGGCTGGATCAGGCCTACCGGCACGGAATATTCCCCTGGAACGACCCGGAGGAGGTTCGCATGTGGTGGTCTCCTGCTCCGCGGGCAATCATTACGGCTGAGTCTTTCCGCCTGCCACGCAGTGTAAGAAAGGCCATGCGCCGCCAGCAATACCGGGTGACGACCAATCTGGCCTTCCGCCAGGTAATGGCAGCCTGCGCCGGCCCCCGCGATCATGAATCCGGCACCTGGATCAGTGACGACATGATAGAAGGCTACACTCGCCTGCATAAAAGCGGGCGCGCCCTGAGTGTCGAATACTGGCATAAGGACCGGCTCTGCGGTGGTTTCTATGGTTTACTGATTGGTCAGGCGCTGTTTGGTGAATCCATGTTTTCTCATATCGACAATGCATCCAAAATCGCTTTCGGTCACGCTGCCCCTGCACTGTTCAGATCAGGGGTAAAGCTGATCGATTGTCAGATGAAGACCAGCCACCTGGCACAGTTCGGCCTTTTTGAAGCAGACCGCGAAGACTTCAATTTCAGAGTCAGCGAAGCTGTCAAAGGACAGCAGACAGTGCTGCCCGGAGTGTTGGCATGAATAAAATTCTGCTCTTTCAGCCCCCGGAAACCCACGATTGCAGCTATCTCGACGGTGAACAGTCGCGTAGCGTGTATGTCGACCCGCGTGCTGATCTTGATGGCACAACACTGACCCTGCTCAGCCTGAACGGTTTCCGCCGCAGTGGCCGACTGATGTACCGCCCCGCCTGCCCGACCTGTTCGGCCTGCCTTCCGGTACGTATCCGTCTTAATGATTTCCTCCCATCGCGTTCGCATAAACGCACTGAACGCAGGAATAACGACCTGACTCTCGAAGTATCCATGCCGGACGGCTCTGCAGAATGCTATGAGCTCTATGAGCGTTATATCAGTGAGCGCCACCGCGACGGCGATATGTACCCGCCTGGGGAACAGCAGTATCAGGATTTTCTTGTCAGTGATTTTGGTACAACCCGCTTTCTCAAGGTAAGACACCAGGAAAAGCTTATCGCCTGCATGGTATTCGATATGCTTGAGGACGGCTTATCCGCGGTCTACAGCTTCTTTGACCCGGATGAACAGGAGCGCTCTCTGGGTACCTGGCTCATTCTGCAACTCAACCATATAGCTCTGGGTCTTGGCCTTCACTACAACTACCTCGGCTATTACGTAAGAGAGAGCAGGAAGATGACTTATAAGCGCAAATTCGCACCACTGGATGCGCTGATTGATGGAAAATGGACGCTTTTGTCACCCTGAATCTGCGCCCGGATCATATTCCCACAGATGCAACAGGCATTTACTTTGCTTCTTATGTAAATTTCAGGCAGAATGCGCCCGCGTTGTACAAGCTATAAACAGGTGATGAATGGCAAAAGATGATGTTATTGAAATGGAAGGTGAGGTAGTAGATACCCTTCCGAACACAATGTTCCGTGTAAAACTGGAAAACGGCCACGTTGTGACCGCTCATATTTCAGGCAAAATGCGTAAGAACTATATCCGCATCCTGACTGGCGATAAGGTTAAAGTTGAACTGACTCCTTACGACCTGAGCAAAGGGCGCATTACTTACCGCGCCCGCTAATGTCATCTGCAGGAAGTGCCGCCGTCAGGCTGGCACTTCTTCCACAGCAGCAATTGACAGCTCACCATCCTCAGCAGAAATATCCACTTCCCCACCACGGGAAAGATCGCCAAACAGAATTTTCTCTGCCAATGGCTTTTTGATTTTATCCTGCACCAGGCGAGCCATAGGTCGTGCACCCATGCGCGCGTCATAACCATGCTCAGCAAGCCATGCGCGGGCGCTGTCGTCCACATTCAGAACCACACCCTTATCATCCAGCTGGGCCTGAAGCTCAGTCAGGAATTTATCCACCACATGCAGAATGGTTTCCGGTGTTAACGGACCAAACTGAATTGTGCTGTCGATACGGTTGCGGAATTCCGGCGTAAAGGTTTTCTTCAGCGCTTCAGCACCATCAGTACTGTGATCCTGCAGCGTAAAGCCGATACTGGAACGACTCATCTGCTCTGCCCCCGCATTGGTGGTCATAATCAGGATAACATTACGAAAATCCGTTTTACGGCCATTGTTGTCGGTGAGCGTACCGTGATCCATTACCTGCAGCAGAATGTTAAAGACTTCCGGATGGGCTTTTTCAATCTCATCCAGCAGCAACACGCAGTGCGGGTTTTTGTTAATAGCTTCGGTCAGCAGACCGCCCTGGTCATAACCGACATAACCCGGTGGCGCACCAATCAGACGGGAAACCGTATGACGCTCCATGTACTCAGACATATCAAAGCGCACCAGCTCCATACCCATTACAGAGGCCAGCTGCTTGGAAACCTCGGTTTTACCCACACCGGTCGGGCCGGCAAACAGGAAAGAACCTATTGGTTTCTGTGGTGACGTCAGCCCGGCACGGGACATTTTGATCGCGGTAGACAGCGAATCAATCGCCTCATCCTGACCAAACACCACCATGCGCAGCTTGTCTTCGAGCTTGAACAGCAGCTCTTTATCAGACGCCGATACGGTTTTTGGTGGAATACGCGCAATACCCGCGACCACGTGCTCAACCTCAGCAACATTGATCACTTTCTTACGCTTGCTTGGCGGTAACAGTTGCTGCAGTGCACCTACCTCATCGATCACATCAATCGCTTTGTCCGGCAGATTGCGGTCAGTAATATAGCGGTCAGCCAGATCTGCAGCGGCGCGCAGCGCTTTATCGGTGTAACGGATATTGTGGTGCTCCTCAAAGCGGCTCTTAAGCCCTTTCAGGATTTTATAAGTGTCATCAACTGACGGTGCTGCCACATCGATTTTCTGGAATCGACGGGTCAGCGCACTGTCCTTCTCGAAGATTCCACGGAATTCAGTGAAGGTGGTAGAGCCAATACAGCGCACTTCGCCGGAGCTAAGCAGCGGCTTGAGCAGATTGCTGGCGTCCATAACCCCACCCGATGCAGCACCGGCACCGATAATGGTGTGAATCTCATCGATAAACAGAATGCCGTGCGGCTGACGCTTGAGTTCAGCCAGCAGGGCTTTGAAGCGTTTTTCGAAGTCACCACGGTATTTGGTGCCAGCCAGAAGCGCACCCATATCCAGACTGTAAACCACAGCATCCTGGATAACGTCCGGTACTTCCTGATCGACAATACGCTTGGCCAGACCTTCTACGATGGCCGTTTTACCCACGCCAGAATCGCCAACCAGCAATGGGTTGTTTTTGCGGCGACGGGCAAGGGTCTGCACCAGACGGTTCACTTCGTATTCGCGCCCGATCAGCGGGTCAATTTTGCCTTCACGGGCCATGCGGTTGAGGTTGGTTGCATAACCTTCCAGCGCACTCTTATTACCACCCTCGGCCTCATCACTGGTTTCTTCACTCATGTGGTCAGATGACTCGTCGTCACCGGATACTTTGGAAATCCCATGAGAGATGTAATTCACCACATCGATGCGGGCGATGTTCTGTTGCTTCAGGAAATAGACCGCCTGGCTTTCCTGTTCAGAGAAAATAGCGACCAGCACATTGGCGCCGGTCACTTCTGATTTTCCGGATGACTGCACGTGAAAAACAGCACGTTGCAGTACTCGCTGGAAGCCCAGAGTCGGCTGAGTTTCCCGTTCGCCGTCATGCTCCGGAATCAGAGGTGTTGTAGAGTCGACAAATTCCTGCAGATCCTTGCGCAACTTAATAATCTCTGCGCCACAGGCTTCCAGCACTGACGCCGCCGCGTCGTTGTCGAGCAACGCGAGCAACAGGTGTTCAACCGTCATAAACTCATGACGTTTGCTACGGGCATCCTTGAATGCTTCATTCAGGGTTTGCTCCAGTTCACGGTTCAGCATAGCGCCTCCTAAGCCTCAGTCTTCTGCGGGTGAGATCTCGCACATCAGTGGATGCTGAGAATCTCTGGCATATTGATTCACCATAGCAGCTTTAGTTTCAGCAACATCCTTTGTATAAATTGCGCACACCGCGCTGCCTTTGGTGTGCACAGTCAACATGATCTGCGTGGCCTCTTCTGATGTTTTATTAAAGAATCTCTGTAAAACATCAACCACAAATTCCATGGGGGTATAGTCGTCATTCATCATAATGACATAATACATATCAGGCTTTTTAAGCTTTGGCTTTGCTGTTTCCAGCGCCACGCCGCCATCACCACCGGGATTTTGATCCTCTGATTGTAAGTTTAGTTTAGATTTATAGATCTGATGCATAAGCTGACAAGTTCGACATATTTAGTGTAAATCATACCTGCCATACTCGCTGACCACTAGCTTTACAGCGACATATCGGTCTGCCAATGAGGATCAACATTTCGGGGGGTTGACCACGCTTTGTGCTCAGAGTAGTGTAAATGTCAACCCGTATTGGACCATTTCTATTATAAAACCGGTCAGCAGTGGAGGCAGAGATGAAAACAGGGAAAGTAAAGTGGTTTAACAACGCTAAAGGCTACGGATTTATCCTTGCCGATGACAGCAATGAAGACCTGTTCGCTCATTATTCCATGATTGAGATGGACGGTTACCGCACACTGAAAGCCGGCCAGACAGTAATTTTTGATACCAAACCGAGCGATAAAGGCACTCATGCCATCAATATCCGCACCCTCGACAGTGAGACCGGCGAGGAATCAAAGGCTGCTGACGCCGCAGACGCACCCGCTGCCAGCGAGAAAACCGAGAACGCCTGACCCCTCCCCATTCAGGCGCACACAACTGGCAGAGCTTCGGCTCACTGTGTTTAAGTTCAAATTACACGGAACAAACAAAAAAGCCGCACAATGTGCGGCTTTTTTGTTGAGCAGAGATTGATCAATCACACTCAGCAGGCGTGATTATCAATCGCGTCATTCAGAGTTGCACTTGGACGCATAACAGCTGCGGCCAGCTTTGGATCCGGACGGTAGTAACCGCCGATTTCCACTGCCTTACCCTGAACAGAGCCCAGCTCTTCAACGATCTTAGAGCGGTTTTCAGACAGCTTGTTGTAAAGTTTGGCGAAACATACTTTCAGATCTGTGTCTTTGTTCTGCTCAGCCAGAGCCTGTGCCCAGTACAGTGCCAGGTAGAAATGACTGCCACGGTTATCAATTTCACCTTTCTTACGGGAAGGTGATTTGTTGTGGTCCAGGATTTTACCAACAGCGGAATCCAGAGTATCAGCCAGAATCTGTGCGCGGTTGTTATCAGCAACCTGAGCCAGATGCTCCAGAGACGCTGACAGAGCCATAAACTCACCCAGAGAGTCCCAGCGCAGGTGGTTGTCGTTAACCAGCTGCTGAACGTGTTTCGGAGCAGAACCGCCGGCACCTGTTTCAAACAGACCGCCGCCAGCCATCAGAGGCACG
>MDSZ01107183.1_pt1 | contig 50714 bp, 45 predicted proteins | sample 811201 | NCBI WGS metagenome assembly MDSZ01 (sample SAMN05326647, study PRJNA326480) | marine metagenome | isolation source: seawater | place: Indian Ocean: North | collected 2010
GCTATCAGCCAAGGCCTCTATGAGGCGCTGGTCTTTTAGCAAATCGTGTTCCCATTTCCTTCCCAAGGCAAGCGGTAGACTTACATCGCCTACTTTCCCAACTCTAGCAGGATGGTTTGTCTGAATTATGTTCAGATACGCATCTAATTTCGATGCAACGCGATCTGGATCAGCACAATCATCAGGAGTTAGGGCCCCCAAGGACAACAGTGCAGCAACAGCGCGCCGATCGGTAGCTGGGAGGCCGAGTTCCTGTCCCGCTAACAATTGATTCACTTGGCGTTCGCTATAACTAGCCGCCAGTTCCTCCAATTCAAGAGACTCTAGGGCCTCCACTGGTGTCAAAGCATGTACACCAGTTGAGTATAAAACCAACAATAGAAAACTAAGGGCCAATTAGTCTTCCATCGGCTGGCCGATCAAAGTCGCCTTGTCGAAATTTATCTACATCGATAAGCATCGGATCAACGGCTCGAGAAGACGTGTGCTCATGAACGCAGACTCTTTCGAGTATACGCCACTCTCCAACCCGTTTTTGATAAAGGTCAAGATACCGGCCATGCCATGTGTCTAGTACATCAGCATCCTTTTGATAAAGATAGCTGACATTATAAATCTCACCCCTAGCATGCCGCCCATCAGTTTCGAGAGTAATTGTATGATTGAAAATACAGTGAGCGGTCGACCGCCAACGGAGGTGGCCAACCATGCAGTGCTCAGCGAACTCCCAAGCATTTCCCACGAAAGTTCCATGGTCGTCTGTTGCATCAGACCAATAGGCGGACTTCATCTCTTCGATATCAAGGCGATCAACCCCGCGGCAATAACGCCGAGCCACATCCCGAATAGATTCTAAATCTACCAGCTGATCAATCGTGTAGTTCATCAAACGAAATTCACTGTTATGAGATGCTCTAATATAACGCAGATTGTCACATCCACCGGATTTTTCCTACACTGTCTCAAATGGACTGCAGCGTCAAAGCTAGGAGGAGAACTTGAAAAAACCGACCGATCGGACAGTGTTCCAGAATGCCTGGGTTGTAAAAGACATCGAAATCGCGTGCCTAAGGTGGGCAGACGAGATGGGGGTTGGCCCTTTTTTTCTGAATGAATATCCTGCCGGCACCTTCTCCGATGTTACCTATCGAGGAGAACCTGCAGATCTTGCAATGAAGGTTGCAATCGCACAGGCTGGACCCGTACAAATAGAACTCATAGAACCTATAACGGAGCAATGTGCATACCGAGATAGCGTTCCCAAGGGTTCAGAAGGATTTCACCACATGTGCGTCTGGACATTAGATTTCGACGCCGATCGAAGCTATTTCGAAAGTTTTGGTTATGAAACAGCCAATTCAGGACGGATCAAGAGCAATGATTTCGCTTATTTCGATACAAGACCTCTGATGGGCTGCATGCTCGAAGTCATAACTCAAAACCCCCAAACACAGGCAAGATTCGCCATGATCGCTGAGGCGGCTAAAGACTGGGATGGCAAGGATCCCATCAGATGAATGAAATGAAGGACAAAGTCGTTCTCATTACCGGGGCGACATCAGGCATCGGATTTGCGACCGCGATGTACCTGGCTAAACTTGGGGCAAATGTAGTCGGGACAGCAAGACACGAAACCGACCTAGTTACCGAATTAAAGAAGGTCGGCGCCAAAGGCGCGCTACTTTTACAGGCCGACATGACCCAAGAAGACGAAGTACGCAATATGATAAATGAGACCATTGAGGCATTCGGCCAATTAGACTGTGCCTTTAACAATGCCGGTATCTTTATTCACGAGGCGTCACTAGAGGAACACTTGACGGATACCTGGCACGACGTCATTACATCTAATCTAACCAGCATCTACTTATGCATGAAATACGAGATTAATGCTATGCGTAGGACAGAGCATGGCGGGGTGGTAATAAACAATGCATCAGTTGTCGGACATCGTGGCTCAGCAGCATCAGGCATCGCTTATACAACAGCAAAACACGGAGTCATTGGCCTGACCCGTCAAGCAGCCATAACTTATGCAACCTCAGGTATACGCATCAATGCGATCTCACCAGGCCCCACCTTAACGCCTGCCACAAGCCCCGGGATCGATCTGAAGGATTCAGCTTCTAGAGCTAAAATCGGGCAATTAAACCCAACCGAACAGATGGTACCCATCGAGACCATAGCAGCAACCGTTGCCTTTTTATGTTCTGATCAGGCAAAGGGCATTAATGGTCATGATATCCCTATCGATGGCGGCCAACTGGCAAAACTTTAAGGAGAGATTTATGAGCGATTCGATCAACTATCGACCCATTACAGCTGAACGCTACATTTCTCACGATTATATGCTCAAGGAACGCGAAAAAATCTGGGCACGAACATGGTTAGTCGCGGGTCTGATTCAAGATGTAGAGGAACCAGGCGATTTTTTTGTCTTCGATCTAGAGCCAGAATCGATCATCGTATCGCGCTCTGAGACCGGGGAACTTAACGCATTTTTCAATGTTTGCCAGCATCGCGGCGCACGCGTTCTCTTGACCGAACGCGGCAACATGGCCGCTTATACCTGTCCCTACCACGGCTGGGTCTACAAAAACGACGGTGATCTTGCTTTTGTTCCGGATGAGGACCGATTCAGTCGCGGCTTACCTAAGGACAGACTAGGCCTCAAGGCAATTCGTGTCGATACCTGGGGCGGTATGGTCTGGATATGTATGGATTCAGAGGCACCTTCACTCCAGGACTATCTAGGTCCAATCATAGATTTGGTAAGTCCTTTCAGGCCTGAGGATATGCGGCTGGTAGAAGACCAAACCTGCCGTCTTGAATGCAACTGGAAAGCTGTGTTCGATAATTTTGGCGAGCTTTATCATGTTGAACATATTCATCCACAACACGAGTTAATTTTCGATTGCCCAACCTCAACCGCTGAATATTTTCCTTATGGCCATACTCGCGTCCTCATAGACGGCTTCACTGTGAATTCAAGACTGCCGATCCCTGAAGAAGTGCCAGCAACTCAATGGGCTCAATTAGAGGCCCTGGGAATGGATAAAGATGATTACAAAGGGCGGGTGCTTGACGTGCGTCAAGATATACAGATCAAAAAACGAGAAATGGGACCAGCTCTAGGTTACAACTATGACTTGCTGTCCGACGAACAGCTCTCAGATATCGTCCAATATAATATTTTCCCAAATGCTGTGCTGGTCCTACAACCCGAGGAATTTTGGATCCTGCGGTCGCGGCCAAGAGCTGGGGATCCGAACAAATGCTACTGGGATAAACTCGCACTCCGGATGTTGCCAGATATAGAAATCAAGAAAAATGCCAAAATAAAGTTTCCACCACTACAGAACAGAGCTAACGTTTCGTTCAACCTAGATCAGACAGGAGATGGCGCAGCTCGTCCGGAACATGATGAGTTTGATCAAGAGGCGATCATCGCGGGTGAGAAAACGATGACCATAACCTTAGATCAGGACATCCATCTGATTCGAGATGTTCAACGCGGCATGCACTCTAGAGGCTTTGGCGAAGCCTGGTTGTGCGACGACGAGTCTCGCATTCAGCACTACCACAACACTATTGATAAATTCATGTGCGACTAGCTAGCTGGGAATACTCGCCTCTTCCACGCCGGCCCGCCTGGCAGCATCACAGATGCCAATCCAGCTTTGCTCGTCAACGGGTATTCCTGTGGCAAGGCGTTCAGCTTTAGATTCCCGCTCGGGTTCTCCGGGCAACCTAACTCGATCTACTCCAACAGCTGGATCAGCAGCATGCAGCCAGTCAGCCATAGCCTCTACTTCTCGTCGAAAATTTGCAACGCCGCCAAAAATATCGGGCTCAACGATAAATGTCAGCATGTGGTTCACTGTCATATCCTTCTGCTTACCCACATCAGCCATGGTCCACTCACCGGCAAGCCCCCCACCCAGCAACTCACAGATTAAAGCTAACCCATAACCCTTGTGCATCCCGAAAGGTGCCAATGAGCCACCTGCCTCAAGAACGGCAGGATCAGCAGAGGGTGACCCTTCCTTATCAAAAAGTGAGCCTGGCGGGACCTCATCTCCTCTCATCCGAGCCACCCTGGCTTTACCGTAAGCAATGGCACTCGTGGCCATGTCAAGAATAATTGGATCACCCTCTGTGGGGATGGCGCAGCAGAATGGGTTTGTCTGCATGCGCTTATCACGACCTCCCCATGGCGATACAAAGGGAGGATGTCCAACCACGTTTACAAAGTGAAGAGAAACCAATCCGGCCTCCGCTACCAACTCGCCATAGGTACCAATCCGGCCGAGGTGGTAATTATTCCTTGCGCCCGCACAGACCATCCCATGAGAGCGGGCTCTTTCGATCGCCTGCTCAGTCGACTGACGTCCAACTACCTGACCAAAACCAAAATTGTTATCAAACAGCATAACGGCACCAGAATCTTGTGCTAGCACGGCGTCCTGATTTACTTTTAGGTATCCCTTTTCTGCTCCATAAACATAAGTAGGTATCATTCCGACACCATGCGAGTCGTGTCCCTTGAGATTAGCTTCAACCAAGTGGCTGGCTACCGTGGTGGCCCGTTCCGAAGTAGCTCCCAAGGACAAGAAAATCTTGCTCGCAAAGTCCGTCAGCGGTTCAGCATCAATTAACATTTAAAAAGTCCTCTTATCCAATGCCTGGATTGCTATTTTTTCTGTTTTATTTGGCTTTAACTCTTTCTATCTGGCCGTTTTCTCAACTTCTTTTAACCTATGTCACTTTTACCTTTCTTGCCAAAGCCCCTGCGCAAAGCCGCTCGCGTCCAGTCGTTTATAACTAGTTTACTAAAACCGGATTCCTGTATCGCCTTTTACAACTTCCTTTATAAACTTTTCGCGCAAATCTTGTTTTAGCGAGCATCACTAAAAGCCAAACGAATCGATAGTAAATCTAGTCCAATCGTGTTTACGTCCATAACATCCGCATACTCACGCAATACCTGTGGTAAAGTCCATTGGTGCAAATTCAGTTTGACAATAGCTACGCAAGGTTACCCGAACGATTTTTTTCCCGACAGGCTCCTGAACCTGTCGCCAATCCATCACTCATTAAGATTAATCAACCGCTGGCAGAGCGACTGAACATAAACACCGATTGGCTCTCCTCCCAAGCTGGAGTCGCGATGCTATCCGGCAACGCTCTCCCCGATGGGTCCGACCCTATCGCGACTGTCTATGCCGGTCATCAATTTGGTTCTTGGAACCCTCAACTAGGCGACGGCCGAGCAGTTTTATTGGGGGAGATTATCGGAAAAGACACAGAGCGCTATGATCTTCAACTTAAAGGCGCCGGTCAAACTCCTTATTCTCGTATGGGCGATGGACGATCTCCGCTCGGACCGGTGCTACGCGAATATCTAATCAGTGAAGCAATGGCTGCACTGAATATACCAACGAGTCGAGCTTTGGCAGCCGTTACTACCGGTGAGACAGTCTACCGCGAAGAGGCATTACCTGGCGCGGTGCTGGCCCGAGTGGCTAGAAGCCACATTCGTATTGGCACATTGCAATATTTCGCGGCAAGAGAAGACCACGAGGCATTGAGATTAATTGTCGAGCACGTCCTAAAACGCCACTTCCCAAAGACCGAACGCGAAGGGAACCCTGCACTCTCTCTTCTGAATGCTGTAATGCAGGCTCAAGCCAAACTTATTGTTAAGTGGCAGATGGTAGGCTTTATTCATGGCGTAATGAACACAGACAACATGTTATTGTCCGGTGAGACCATTGATTACGGGCCTTGCGCTTTTATAGATAACTACGACCCTGAAACGGTCTTCAGTTCAATCGATCATGGGGGACGATACGCTTATCGGAACCAACCAGGCATTGCTCATTGGAATCTCGCCTGCCTAGCGCAAGCTTTAGTGCCGATTATAAGTGACGATTCAGATGAGGCCATCGAACACGCCAAAACATCGCTAGATCGATTCCCCCAGTATTTTCTCGACGCAAACGTCAAGGGGCTCCGAGCCAAACTCGGCCTGGAATCAGAACATGCAGAAGATGAGAAAATGGCCAAGGACTTCCTAGATTTGCTTGAGCGCGAGCGCGCTGACTTCACACTCGCCTTTCGCAGGCTTTCCGAAATAGCCGGGCCTGAGCTCGAGCAACGCTTTAGCGTCCGCGAGGTTTTTGATTTTGGACCCGCCTACAATAACTGGCTTAAAGCCTGGCAAGAACGCTGCGCGAAGGAGAGAGATCAGGAAAGGCAGAAAAAAATGTTGAAAACCAATCCAGCAATAATCCCGCGTAATCATCTTGTCGAGGCAATGATCCAGACAGCCTCAGAGACCAACGATTATTCATCCTTTGATTCTCTGCACAACGCTCTTACAGATCCGTTTTCCCTTGCCGGAGCCGACCCAAAATTTATCCAACCACCCAGACCTGACCAAATAGTCCGGCAGACATTTTGCGGAACTTGATTGAAGGGAACCTAGTTTTTGAGATCAAGAACTCTAAAGCGACACACCAGCGCCAATGAGGAAGGTAATGTCCTCCGCCTCAGTGTCCAAAGCAGGCTCAGTATCGTAATCATAGTTCAACTGAACGTTTACATAGATGTCATCGGTAAGGTCATAACGAAGACCCGTTTGACTGTTAAATACCGTGTTTTGCCGACCTTCGAGATTCCTGTAGATTTGATGGGTGTGAAAGACCTCCAGATCGCCGTTCATTAAATACTGACCATACTTTAGGCGCCAGTCGATCAGAGAAGAAGACTCATCTTTCTTGGCAACTCTCTCCGAAGAGTATCCGGCGCCCAACTGAACATTGAGTGTCCGATCCGATTCATTCCAAACGTCGTAGCCAACGGCAGGATTTAACGATACCCGATGTTCAAGTAATGCGATTGGGTCCTGCTCAATCGTCGAATTCAACGCAAAAAACCACCGATCGGAATAGAGATAGTTATAACCTAAGATCAGGCGATCCTGCTCCTTGACCGAGTTGCCATCCTTCTCCTCCCGCAAAGAGGAAAAATCAACATCGTAGCGATGCCTGTTTCGCTCGAGTTTATAGTCGGCCTGGATGTTAAGGAGAGAAGAGTCCGTGTTACCTCTGCTGAATGTAGAGTTCAATTCAACGTGGGCATCCCAGCTCCGCTGTTTAGCTTTGGACGCTGCAACTATCTCTTCAGACGTTACCTCAATCTCCTTTGACTTATCACCTTGTGTTTCAAGCAGTTCACTAGGCACCTGCAACTGCTGCCCAAAACTCGTAACAATAGTCACGTGCGTTGCCGACCTCTCGAGGATCTGCCCGCTCAAACGGTCCCCATTACTGAAATGCAAAGTCTGAACATCAGCTGCCACAAACTGCGCAATACCCATAAGGCAGATTAAGTATAGGTAGATTTTCATATGTCCTCCCGACCAGCGCACGTATTATACTCCGAGCCTCACAAAAACAAGTTTCAGGAATAGCCATGTCTGACTGGGAAGTTTCTTGCTGCGTGCTTTGCGGCGCCAACTGCGGTATCAAAGTACAGCTCGGCGGGAAGGGCGATCGAGAATTAGTCCGCATTAAAGGTGATGACCAGCACCCAGGTTCTAAGGGCTATCTCTGCAACAAGGCCTCTAGGTTAAACCACTATATAAATAGCAAGGATCGGCTACTGCAACCACTTAGGAAAAATAACAATGGTGGTTTCGACGAAATCAGTTGGGAAACCGCGATCAATGAAATCGCCGCAAAACTTGTGCAGGTAAAGACAGAGCACGGAGGCGATAAAATCTTTTACTATGGGGGTGGCGGCCAAGCTAACCATACTCCAGGACTTTATTCACGAAGCACTAACTCAGCGCTCGGTGTTCGCTATCGATCAAATGCTTTGGCTCAGGAAAAAACCGGTGAGTTTTGGGTTTGTGATGAAATGTTTGGCGGCTGGCCCCACCCAGACGTTGAGCACTCTGATCTAGCAATATTTATCGGCAAAAACCCCTGGCACAGCCACGGCATACCTAAGGCGCGCGCGACATTGCGTGAAATTAGCAAAGATCCAGAAAGAAAAATGATCGTAATCGATCCAAAACGGACGGAAACCGCAGATCTTGCCGACCTACATCTAGCAGTCAAGCCAGCGAGGGATGCCTGGTTGTTTGCGGCTATCGCAGCAACCATCGTCCAACAGGGCATGTACGATCAAGATTTTTTAACAAAGCATGTCAATGATTATGAGGAGCTATTCAAAGCTCTCAAAAGTATCAACATCGATGCTTTCGCTAACATCTGCGGGATATCAAGGGAACAAATCCAAGAGACTGCCCAACTAATTGCCGACTCCAAAAGAGTTGCCGTTTTAGAGGACCTAGGCATACAGATGAACCGGCACTCTACATTGGTTTCTTATCTGCAACGCCTTATGTGGGTTTTGACCGGAAACTTCGGTCGTCCAGGCACCCATTACCTCCCCTTGGGCTTTGGCGCGATCGGCGCTGGTCGGAGAACGGGGATATCGCCAGTCACAGGTGCACCCATCATCGCCGGGTTAATCCCCTGCAACTCAGTAGCCGAGGAAATATTGACCGACCACCCTGACCGTTTTCGCGCAATGATCATAGAATCCGCGAACCCGGTCCATTCTCTTGCTGAGAGTCAAAAATTCCGCGACGCCATAGCTGCTCTCGACATTACCGTTGTCATCGATGTGGCAATGACGGAAACAGCAATGTTTGCTGACTACGTTTTACCTACTGCAAACCAGTATGAAAAAGCTGAAGCAGCGTTTTTCAATTTCGAATTTCCTGATAATTACTTCCAGTTGCGTGAACCACTCTTCGCCCCGCCATCGAGCGTGCTGACAGAAGCAGAGATTCATTGTCGATTAGCCGAGGCCATGGGAGCTGTGCCCCAAGACGTGGTAGACGAGCTTAATGCCGCCCTAAACCAATCTCGCAGCGCATTTCAGACAAAGGTCTTTGAATTAATGGCAGGCGAACCGCATCTCATGGGCGTCGCACCCGCACTGCTCCATCGCACACTAGGTAATCATCTGCCTGAAAAAATGCGGCACGGGGTAGGTCTATGGGCACAAGCGATGGAATTTGCTATGGCGCATCCTGATCAAGTGCATCAGGCAGGCATCGAGGACACCGGCGATGGCCTTGGCTGGGCACTGTTCGATAAGATGATAAGCAGCCCTTCTGGCTTTACCTTTTCCAGCGAGGACTGGCAGGCCAGCTGGGACCGCATAGCCGGTGGCAGCATAAAGCTAAATAATAAAGAGCTAATAGAGGAAATTAGTATTCTCAAGGAAGGCGAGCCAACAGAAACATCAGACGAATTTCCCTTTCTACTGTCAGCAGGCGAACGCCGAGCATTCACCGCGAATACTATCATTCGCGATCCCGAATGGCGCAAAAAAGACAATCATGGCGCACTACACATCCACCCCGAAGATGCTGCAAGACTTAATTTAGGGAGCGGATCCACGGCAACCCTAAAAACGGAGGTTGGCGAAGCCATGGTAGAGGTAGAATTGTCTGATCGGATGATGCGCGGTCATGTTGCCATTCCTAATGGGCTCGGTCTCTATTATCCCGATGAGAACGGCAATCCTGTTCTTACCGGAGTTGCTCCCAATGAACTGACATCGCTCTCGTTGCGCGATAAGTTTGCCGGTACTCCCTGGCACAAATCAGTGCCGGTGAGGATAGAGGCTGGCTGAATATAACCTATGGAATAGTTTTAGGGTTTGCCATTAAAACCAAACCATGGATCGTGAGGATAACGACTGGCTTCCGTGATGGACTGTAAAGAAGGATTTCGCTCAAGATCCTTTGAACCATCAGCATTTTGATGCCAAGTCATGACAATTTTTCGAAAAGAAATTTTCCAAACACCGTCTCGTTTCTGCATCTCATCCAAATAACGGCCGATATAAGTCATCTCAGTATCTGGAGTGCCTGCCAAGTAATGGTATGCAGTCAGATAAGTCTCAGTTCGCGCAACCTCTCCATCAATATCAATCAATGCATTACTGACAGCATGTTGTGTGTTCTCGTACCGTTTTATTGCTTCCGACAGCGGACCGCAGAAATCATGCGCCGGACCCTTGTAAGCGCCATAGTCAACCTCAGCATCCGGCCAGTAACACGACCTTAAAATATCTGCACTGGCCCGATCAACGCCCCGACAATGCATCGAGATAACTTCCTGAATTGCCAATCTGTCCGCGATCTCAGCCAAACCCGGTACCCTTCCTGTCTCAGTCATACTAAATCAACCTCATTAAGGAGCTAGATACTCTATCAGGCATTCTATTTCACCAAAATGCCTTCATTGACTCGCACTTCGAGGTTGAGTTGAGGGATACTGCTCCCTAATCAGAGAGCCAGGGAGACAACATGATTAGACTAGTGTTTGCATTAAGACGTCAGCCACACTTGAGCCGCGCACAGTTTCAGGAGTACTGGCTGAATCAACATGCTCCGCTTGTCGCAGGATTTTCGACTGACTTGCAAATAATGCGCTATGTCCAAACTCATACTCTGGACGACCAGAGCAATTCCGCCGCCCAGCAAGCCCGAGGAGATATGGAAGCCGAATATGATGGTGTCGCTGAACTCTGGTGGTCCAGTGAGAGGGACCTGGCTGATCAGTCATCGAGTGCAGCGTTGAAGGCGAGCGCTGCACTGCTTGAAGACGAAAAGACATTTATTGATCTGGAAAACTCGCCGATCTGGTTTGCGTACGAATATCCCCAAATTAATCCGGCCCCCGAAACGATCATTGCTTCACCTAAGAGCAACATTGTTCGTGTTTTTTTCCCACTTCGGCACAAGGATTCTATCAGCGAAGACGATGCGCGCCATTACTGGTTAACCCACCACGGCCCCATCGTTAGATCACACGCCCAAGCTTCTGGGACTTTATGTTACCGACAGGTACACCGGGCCCGCTCACCAATGGACGAAAATCTTCAGGCTGCACGTGGTACAAAAGCGAAACCCTACCTTGGCCATGCGGAGGCCTGGTTAGATAGAGGACAAATAGCCACAGATGAATCTCGACTAGCAAACGCTGCCTTCATCGAAGATGAGCACAATTTCATCGATATGAATCGCTCGACAATCTTTTTTGGCAAAGAGCATTCGATTATCGACAAACGATTCCAATAACAAGACATAATAAAGAAATACAAAACTCACTAATTTTTAACAGATCACGATCTTTTAGCATCTAAGCGTGCATACAAAGTATTTGCCGACGAGTGGGCAACAATTTGTATTCTTCAGGTATTAGAATAGCTGGTATGGAAATGAAAAAATTCGACAGGTACCGTCACTTATTATTATGCCTGGTCACAGCCTTTGCCATTACCGCATGCGGCGGTGGAGGGGGTGGCTCCAGCAGTCCTCCGCCTCCACCGCCGGTTAGTCAAGCCCCTGAAGAAGAGGAAAGCAACACAGAACAGCCTGAGACCGAGGATCCAGAAGACACAAGTTTTTCAGCACCATTTCTGCCCTACACAACCTTTGAACAAAGGTGCGAAAACCCTCGTTCCGGTCTAGATTCTGCAGGCCGAGCCTTTCCCGACATACAGGGGGAGGTTGCTGACGAAAATAATTGGATTCGAGCTTGGAGTCACGAACTCTATCTCTGGTATGACGAAATTATCGATGTAGACCCCGAGAGCCTTCCAACCCCAGAGTACTTCGAGAAGATGAAGACTCCTGAAACCACAGCATCAGGGGCACCCAAGGACAAATTTCACTTCACGCTCCCCACCGACGAGTGGATCCAAATCTCCCAAGCCGGCGTATCCGCTGGTTATGGTGCGACTTTCGCGATCTTGTCGTCTTCCCCTCCCAGGCAAGTGGTCGTGGCATATACCCAACCAAATAGTCCAGCAACCGCGCCAGAGACCAACCTGCGGCGAGGCGATACGATTTTAGAAATCGATGGCGTCAGTATGATTGATGGTAGTGACTTAGATACCCTCAACAATGGCTTATTTCCAGGCAATGGCGAAACCCATTCCTTTGTCATCGAAAATCTAGATGGTACGCAGCGCGATATAACAATGACCTCGGGACCAATAACAGAGACACCAGTGCAGAATGTAAGCATTTTGGAGACAAACAATGGTTTGGTCGGCTATATGACTTTCAACGATCATATAGCGACGTCCGAGGCTTTACTTATAAACGCAATGGAGCAATTTCGCGATGCAAATATTTCGGATCTAATTCTCGACCTTCGCTACAACGGAGGTGGTTTCCTAGATATCGCCAGTGAGCTCGGATACATGATCGCTGGACCTCAAGCTGCGACTGGAAGAGTTTTCGAAAATCTTCAATTCAGCGACAAGCATCCAGACTTTAATCCCGTTACAGGCGAACAGCTCGTAGATAGGCCTTTCAAAACAACGACACAAGGATTCAGTGTCAACCCTGGTTCACCTTTGCCGACAATAAATCTGCCTAGACTTTTTGTTTTAACTGGCCCCAGGACCTGCTCCGCGAGTGAATCGCTGATGAATGGGCTGAGGGGCATCGATATCGAAATCATCCAGATCGGCAACACCACCTGTGGTAAACCATATGGCTTTTATCCATTTGACAACTGCGGAACGACCTATTTTTCAATTCAATTCGGCGGCGTGAACGAAAAAGGCTTCGGCGAATATTCCGATGGCTTCTCGCCTGCAAACATAACTCAACCGGAAGGCGTCGAGTTACCGGGTTGTCTTGTTTCCGACGACTTTACTAGACAACTCGGTGATCCATTGGAGGGCATGACACGGGCTGCGCTCCAGTATCGAGAAGATACCTCCTGCCCATTAACTACCGCTCGATTGAAACCTGCGGCAAGGGTGGGCTGGCAAAACCTTGGCAAGGCTAATGCCGACGTTGTCAAATTCGTTAACGGCAAGTGGGTTGCCCAACCGTAATCACTCTAATTAGTAATTCTTAAATGGACAAAGCACCTACAATCTGTTGAATTTTTATTCGAGAGAAGTTTAAAAGCGCATCTGCTTTTAGAGCTACCGGTAAAGAAAGTCTGCCAGAGAGGTCAATCGAATCCTCCCCGATTCTAAAAATTTCAAAAGACATTTCTGGACTTTACTTCTCGCCTAAGGGACAAGATCATGGCGACTTAACTGACGGATGTGCTCATCAACCATCTGCTCGGTATGAGGGCCTTTCGCACTCATTGAATCTTATTTGCCAAAAAAGAGATCATGAAATGACGCTCAAGAATCCAAATTATCCGCTAGCAGACCTCCGTGTATTGGACTTTTCCCGCGTGCTCGCGGGACCTTTTGCTGCGCGCATGCTTTCCGATCTGGGAGCCGATGTTGTCAAGGTCGAGCCTCCCGACGGCGACGTGACGCGCTACTGGGGGAAAGAGGTGGCCGCGCAGGCGGGATATTTCCACCAGCAAAATGCGGGGAAAAGAAACATTTGTATCGACCTCAGCAAAAACGGCGCCAGAGAACTTATCCTAGACATGGTTCAACAGGCAGATTTTGTTATTGAGAACTACCGATCAGACGTCATGCCCAGGTTAGGACTCGGTTATGAAGACCTAAAAGAGACCAACCCAGGTATTATAATGCTTTCCATATCTGGATTTGGTCAGAAAAGTCCTGAAACAAAAAGGCCCGCATATGCACCTGTAATACACGCCGAGGCGGGTCTCCTTAGGCGTTCAAATCAGCTCCGAGACGTAAAACTGCATGATTTACCTCTCTCGGTCGCAGATACCAATGCAGCGTTGCATGGCCTTATTGCTGCCCTATCTGCTCTTCACATGCGGCAGCGAACTGGCAAAGGCCAGCATATCGATATGGCAATGATCGAGGCCACGGTCGCCACCGATGACCAGCTGCATTATGATCTAGACGGATCTCACCACACTGGTCCATTGCCTAACGAAATTTGGGAACTACCTTTTGGAGCTGTGCTCCTTTCAACCGATTTTAGACTCTTTTTTCGGCTTCTAGTCGGGGAACTCGGTCTTGACGACCCCGCTACAGACCAAATGGCTCTCGACGAGAAGATTAAAGCGAGGCGCGAAGCCACGCAGCAGTTTTTGAACGATCTAGGCACAAGAGAGAAATTTACAGAGGCCATGACCACAATTAACATTCCATGGGGAGACGTCAGGGATCCTGCAGAAGTAGGAACTCAACCCACTCTAGCAGCAAGAGGAATGTTTACTGAGATAGACGATCGTGCGGGTGGGCAGCGCCAAATCACTCAATCTCCCTATCATTTTTCTGATGCTGAAAGCGGCGTTAAAGGATCTGTGGCTTATAGAGGCGAAAACTACTCAGAGGTTCTATTAGATTGGCTAGGAATGTCCGGTGAGGAAATTGATAGTCTGCTGACGACGGGTATCGTTCTCTATGATCCTGACTGGCATATATAACCTCTGCTATCAACGGACCAGAAAAAAGAAAGCTCTGCGAAGCAATCTTAATGCAGCTTATAATTTCCCAAAAGAGCGATTAGCTATAATCGATTGAACTGACAAAAAGAGTGATGATGAAAAAATTCCTTTTCTACCTAGTTACCGTAACACTCGTACTAACTGGTCTGTTGCGTTTTTCCATCGAGTTTGAAACCGCACAGAACATAGCGATGCGTCAGTTCGCAGGCTTAATCCTTAACCAGCAGGACCTGCCTCAGTCTGACAGCCTCCGAGTCTATGTTTGTGGCAGCGCATCACCACTTGGGAGATCAGACCAAGCTCAATCATGCCTGGCGGTTGTGACACCTCAGCACTTCTACATTGTAGATTCCGGCGCTGGGGCTGCAGCAAATATCGCCCGAGCGAGTCTACCAATGCATCGATTGAGAGGCGTCTTTTTAACGCACTTTCATTCAGACCATATCGGCGAGATCTATGAAATGAACCTCGCCTCCTGGATACAGGGCAGGCCTGAACCTCTGAGGATCTTTGGACCTAAAGGCGTCAGACAGATTGTTAGTGGAATTAACGAAACATACGAGCAAGATAGAGGGTATCGAGTAGAACATCATGGCTCAGAATTACTGCCCCCTGAACTAGGAAAACTCGTACATAAATCAATCAAAGAGGGGACTGTTCTAGAGGACGGCGACCTGACAGTTACAGCCTATTTCGCCGAACATCACCCTGTATCTCCTGCCCTCGGTTTTCGTTTCGATTATCGCGGCCGAAGCGTCGTAATCTCCGGCGACAGCAATATTACCGAAGACACGAGGCGTATCACCGCCAACACCGACTTACTCTTTCATGACGCGCTCTCTGTACCCGCGGTAACAGCAATGGCGGAGGCAGCCGACGAAGCGGGTGCCAAACGCCTAGCAAAAATCATGTACGATGTCCTTGATTACCATGCTTCTACAGAGTCCATTATCGAACTCGGTGAAAGCACCAAGATTGGAATGGTCGCTTACTATCACCTAGTCCCAACGCCAGGAAACATTTTAGTCGAGAAGTTTTTCGAACGTGACCTGCCAGAAAACTTTAGGATTACGAAAGACGGCGACTGGTACGAACTTCCTGCTAACTCCACTGAAATAAATGTGGTCAGCCCTTAATTTAGCCGTTACTTGGGAAGTCGTTTATACAACCTCGGAATGATGAGGCCCCTTACGTAACTATTTGTTTCTGTCTAATACTCCGGTGGAACTAAAGGCTTTGTCGGATCATTAGGGTCAAGCATTGTAAATTGCTGAAAAAACTGACCAGCTGACTCAGTACCAACAATGTAAGTTGTGGTTTCCAATACTTCTCCTTCAGCATGCACTGTGCCTTTAGGTAACTCTAGCTTATCGCCAGGCTCAAGATCAAAGCGCTCCCCGTTTTCGTCAAGAACATAAGACCCTCCCGACATGACGTAACCTGTGACGTCCAAATTATGACTATGTAAAGGCAGTGCAGGAGAAGGCTCGGAAACATAGGTAGTTGGCCAATGTCCTGTCTGTTCGAGATCCGCAAAGACCTCCGCCCTGCTTCTGAAAAAACCCTTGTGAACTTTCATAAGAAACTCTCCGTCGATAGAATACGCCGCGTTCAGGGAGGCGAGTTACTGCAGTGCTCAGTCTAATGGGTTAGTCATGGCTAAGATACACTGTTTAGTCCAACTCAAAAGCTTTACGAATGGATTACACAATAGGAATCTGAGACGCCGAGTTTCCCAATTACAAGATAACAACCAGTGATTTTCCCGCTCGGTCTAAAGAATACAGGTTTATAAGTTAGATTGGACTTTTTGAGTCGGCGGCCTTAGGAACAGAAGCAACATAGATCCAAGAATACATAAGAAACCTACGAACCAGAATGCCAAGCTATAGTTTCCTGTTTTGCTCTGTAAATAACCCATCAGAAATGGTCCTAGAGAGAAAACACATACCATCATCATATTAGAAAGCGAAAACAATCGGGCGTAATGCTTCGGTCCATATACTTCAGAGATAATCAGCGCCTGAAGCATTAAGACATTGCCAATGCACAGACCAAACAACGCCAGCCCTCCATAGAGACCGAGAATTGAGTAAGCTGAGCCGATGACAACCAATGCTAAACCTTGAATCATCATCATGAATATCGTTAACCGTATTGTTGACACAAATTCTAATGCCAACCCCCCAAGTAAACGTCCGACAATGCTGAACAACGGCATGATTGCGACACCGAACGAAGCCTCCGCAACAGACAAACGTTCTGTCAGTACTCCATATTGATGCGCAATGCTGCCCACTTGCGCAATCATCACTAGCCCATAAACCATGGTCAGACCCCAAAAAAAGTGATGCCGAAGCGCGCTGATATAATCAATACCCATCGGGTGTATATTGGCACCTAAACTAGGGTCATCTTCCTTCGGGAAGGATTTCAGATACATCAATGTGATAGGTACAACACCCAACAGTAGCAACAGTGCTAGATAATCAACCGCGCCACTTAGGCCATGTTCTTGTAAAAGCGATGCCGACAAAGGAGTTAATGCTAAACCACCAAAAGACAAACCAGTCATAGCAATGGTCATTGCTCGTGATTGATTTTTTTTGAACCAGCGACTTATTAACGTCGTCGCCGGTAGAATCGAAGTTGCCGAATATCCCACTCCGAAAATCATATAAGCTAGGTAGAGTTCAAGAGCGCTCGATACTCGACCGATCATAAGCAACGCTGATGCGGAGACGAGCGCACCGACAATGAAGATTACACGGATATCGACTGTCTCGATTAACTTACCAATAACCAATCCGGCTATCCCTGTGGCGAGGAAGAAGATCGAAATGCCGCTCGAGGCCAACTCAATCGAGAAGCCATTCGCGATTAACCCTTGAACTAGGATGGACTGAATATAAAAACCGAGTCCACTGCTAAACGATAATATAACGAATATCGCCACAAGAACTTTCCAACGCTCAGTAATCACTGCAAACGTCTGTCAAGAATTATCCGTCCGACAGCCGCAGCTTCAGCCTCGTGGTGTTCTTCACGCCAAGTCTCATTAATAGCTGCCGAATCCCAACGCTGCATAGCGGGCAATTGAAGCAAACTGTCAATATAGCCAAGGGCACGATCAGACATAGGAAGTTGATAAGATTTGACGCGAAAAGCTACTGGACAGTAGAAAGCATCAGCAATTGAGAAATGATCACCGGCCAGAAAAGGTCCACCGAAACGCCCCAGGCCATCCAAAAATATTTCCTCAATTCGATTGATGTCTTTTTGCAATTGCGGACTAATCTCCGTCAGCTCGACATTGATTGCGCAATTCATCGGACAAGTTTCTCGCAAACTCGAAAAACCACTGTGCATTTCAGCAGCATAGGAGCGGGCCGCTGCACGATGCGCTAATGGCTCAGGCCACGCATGCTTATAGTGCTCTGCCAGATATTCACAGATCGCAAGAGAATCCCAAATGACCTTTGTTCCATCGACCAAGCACGGAACCATACCTGACGGCGAAAACATTCGGAATTTCGAGAAATTATTAGATTGTTCAAAATATTCAAGCCTTTCCTCGAACTCAATGCCTAGAACCTTCATCAGCACCCAAGGTCGAAGTGACCAGGAGGAGTAATTCTTGTTTCCAATATAGAGTCTGTACATAACCTGATTAAAACCCGCTCTGATTCTGATGCCAATGACTTTGCTATCCTCGCCTTGGCTTGTTCACTTCCTGCAAAACAAGAACCTAAGCTAAACACTAATTACTGAAAGTCACTATCGAACCGGGACACACCAACAGCCATACCGACCGATCGTCAAACAAACACAATGACTAACGGGAGACCATCGACCGCGTTCAAGGTCTTGAACTATGAGTTCGAAGTCCTATACATTTCGTACCTACAAAATAGAGAACTACCTATGACTGCTTCACCTGAAGGTTACGACGTCAAGGCCGTTGAGGCCTGGATAAATGATTCGATAGACGATCTTACTCCTCCCTTCGAATGGCTACGACTCGAAGGTGGTCACTCGAACTTGACATACAAACTTGTAGACACGAGAGGTCGGGAAGCTGTTATTCGACGTCCACCACAAGGGCAACTACTGCCCAAGGCGCATGATATGAGCAGAGAGTGGGCTCTAATTTCTGCTCTTGGATCAACACCCGTTCCAGTCCCCGCCGCTATGGGTTTCTGCGAAAGTCCCGATGTAACAGGTGCCTGGTTTTATGTAATGGGCTGCATCGATGGACGCCCTCTTTATAATAATGAAGAAACGCTTGAGTGGGTGCCGGAAGAAAAACGATCCGTGATGGCCCACTCCTTCGTCGATGTGCTCGCAGACCTTCATGAGTTGGATCCAATGGAAATAGGTTTAGGTGATCTCGGCAAGCACGATAGTTATGTCGCTCGTCAACTAAAGACTTGGTACCGTTCTTGGACGTCGTCGGTAGAAGGAGCTCAGATGGACGACCCCAGAGCACACGAATTGCAGGAATTTTTCCTCGATAACCTGCCCGATCAGGGCAAGATCCGAGTAGTACATGGAGACTATGGACTCCATAACTGCCTGATCGGACCAGACTCGACAGTCGCGGCTGTAGTCGATTGGGAAATTTCAACACTTGGCGACCCGCTCGCCGACATATCATATGCTCTTAACACATTCCCCGACCCAGAAGACGAAGTCCCCATCGCGATAGAAGCAGCAACTAATGTGCCGAATATGCCCACTCGTTCCAATCTGCTAAATCGATACGCTTCAAGGACGGGCCGTGATATATCAAAAATAGACTACTATTTCGGTTTTAATCGCTGGAAGAGCGCCTGCATTGTCCACGGTGTCTACGCGCGATACATGCAGGGGAACAAAAGTAGCGAAGGAATCGATCTGGAACACATGAGAGATCGTATTAGCGGATCCCTAACCTTAGCGTCGCAGGCGGTAAATCGAATCTGAGATTTTCGATAAAAGGCCCGACTACTCCTCTCGCTTAACTAGCAACAGATTTTTGTTTAATGCCAAAAACGTTTTTCCTCTTGTGCTTCTTGATACTTCCCTGCGAAGCCCTTTCCGATTGGCAGAAGCTAGCCAAAGAGGGAACTCAAGCAAGGCTAAGGGGTAATTTTGAGACGGCAAAAATCATCGAACAACGCTTGCTACAAGATGCAGACACGCCTATCGGTCACGTATTCGCTCTAAATACAATCATAACTAACCTGACTTGGGATGAAACCGAAACCAGATTCGATGAAGCTATTCCGTTTCACACTGCGGCTGTATTGGAATGGTGCGAACCGCGAATTGATGACAGCCCCATGAAAGCCACAGCCAACCACTATTGTGGGCAAGCCAACTTTAGCCTCAGCGTCTACCATGGCTTACGTGGTAACTATATTCGAGCAGGGCAATACGGTAGTCAATCAATCAACTACTTCGAAGAAGCACTAAGGGTTGATCCCCAGTTAATCGATTCAAAACTCTATTTGGGCCTTGCCTATTTCGTTGCTGACAACCTGCCTCCCTTCATCAAAATATTCAGCCGTTTTCTCTGGTTTATTCCGACAGGAAATTCAGCGAAGAGCATTCCTTATCTGAAGGAGGTCATTAGAGCAGGCGACGAATTCCCAGACGTCGCACGCTATATCTACGCTACTCTTATGCTGGTAGACGAGAAAACTAGACCGCTAGCAATTGAAGAACTAAAGTATTTGGTTAACAAATACCCGCATAATTCTAGATTTCAGCTCCGTCTGTTATCTGTGCTACTCCTGCTGCAAGATTACAAAACTGCCCTCGCACAGGCCGACAGCTATTTAGCTTACAAACCTATTAATGATGATCTTTACCTGACACTAATATGGAAGTTGAGAGCTTACTTAGGTCTTGGGCATATCACCGAAGCTGAGGAACTTCTCTCGAGTATTCCAGCTAACGTCTACGAAAAATTACCCAGCTGGAGTCGAAGCTGGCATATGCTCAGTATTGCCCAGCTGCACGACCTGCGAGGCGAACGGCAATCCGCTGTCAACGGCTACAACGACGTCCTGGGCCTAGCCAATTCAGATTACGTGAACAATTTGATAGTTGAGGCTGCCGAGTCTGGTCTAATCGATCCCTACGGTCTTGAATGATCTCCCTTGTTATCCGTCATTATCCCAACTGTTAATGAAGCTAAAGCCATCGATGCTTTGCTTGATCAATTAGCACATCAAACCGGTGTAAACCTGGAAGTTATAGTGGTCGATGGGGGTTCCACTGACGCGACACCCCAAGTGGTTCTAGAAAAAGGCGCTAAACTCCTTAAAACCCAAGCAGGCCGGGGCATACAAATGAACCAGGGTGCTGAAGCTGCCAGCGGAGAGTATCTCTTATTTCTCCATGCCGATAGCTGCCTCACTAGCGACAGACAACTCGCCTCTGCACTTCAGGAAGTAAAACAGGAGGAAGAGCCCGTAGCGGGACATTTTGCACTGAGTTTCGCCACCCAAGATAGGGAACTCAAACACCAACTTCGTTTCTTCGAAGAAAAAAGCCATTTGAATCGTCCTGGCACCTGGTCAGGTGACCAGGGACTACTGATTTCTCGTGCGACACTTAACCTTTATGATGGATTCTGGCAGGAGCTTCCCTTTCTGGAAGACAAAGACTTTGCTCGAAAATTTCAGAAAACCGGGCGTTTTATCACCTGCAATTCAATTATTCGAACCAGTGCCCGACGCTTCGAGAAGGAAGGCTACCTAGAAAGAGTAATCGTTAACACCATTATTATGGCGATGTTCTTACTCGATGATTACCATTTTTTAAACAAGGCCTTTGGGATTTACAGAATAAATGGAAAATCTAACCATCTCGACCCCCATCCTTTCCTAAAAGGCGCCAAATCAAAAGTTTTCAAAGGAGACACAATCCAGGTAATTCAACGTCTGTACAAACTCAGCCGTTTCGCGATCGAAAATGCCTGGCAGATTGCCTTGTTCCTGGGCATGCGAAAGGATAGCGTCGATTCGTATCTTTTTGTTTACGAAAAATACATTAAGCCTTGGACCCATAATGTGCTGTGCTACATGATCGGCATACCCATCATAATCATTTGGATTTTTTGGAAGCTCTTAAAGCCCAGTTATTCCAAATAAAGCACTCGCGTGCGAACCGATGTCCCATCCACAGTAATCTCCCGCAGCGGTATCCGGGGAGGACCAATTTTTGCTTCACGTGAATCGCTATCAACTGTAAACGCGGGTGATGGCGTTACATGAAGGTCATAAACTCCCCGAACATGGGATTCGGTATGAAAATGGCCACAGAAAACATGTCGTATATTACTTTCTGAAATCGCCTTACTAACTTCAGCCCGATTTTTCAACGGGTAAGTGATATCCATAAACCCACCAGACACCTCCTCCGTTGGGTGGTGCAGAAACAACAAGGAGCCGTTTCGGATTGAACCCCTACCAATCGCCTCGATCTGATCCGCGGGCAACACATTAGTTGCCGTATTAGCAAAAACCATATCCAACTCATCCAAAGCAATTGTCTCGAAAAAATCCGGGCTCGTGTTGCACTGACTTTCGAAAACCGAGAACAACGTCTCCGGATTATCATGATTACCCGGCAAAACTAGACAAGGTATATCTGCGGGAAGCTGATCTCGAATCCATAGATATGCATCAAGGCTCCCATCTTCGCCTGGCAGGTCACCAGTAATGGTCAAGAGATCAGGTTTAGCCCGAGCGACATGCTTCATCTGTCGGACAAAATTGTCCCTAACACTAAAGTCACCTACTACCGGTATATGAATATCCGTGACCTGATGAACAACCGTCATCAATCAAACCAGAACGTTGTTTTAAGATTCGCAGAACTAACATCTAGAATTTCATCAGCATTTTCCGCGACATCTTCCCAAGTCGCATCTAGACCAAGATCCATGCCTTTGTTAGCAAAGACCATATCTGATGCGAATCGGCCCCCAGCGGATTGAATAATTCTGCCATTAGGAGCATCTTCTGAAACTAGATAAAGTGCTGCTGGGCTAACAAGCTTCGGGTGATTAGAAGGGTCCGGGTTATCTGCATCAATCTCGCTACCCGGCACGCTGGCAGTCATGCGCGTTGCGGCACCTGGCGAGAGACAATTAACATGGATATTATGTGAAGCTCCCTCCCTTGAAAGATTGTTCATCAAACCAACCATTCCCATTTTGGCTGCCCCATAGTTAGCCTGGCCAAAACTACCCAATATGCCGGAAACCGAAGAAGTGAACAAAATACGACCGTAGTTTTTTTCGTACATGATGGGCCAAGCATACCAGCTGACATAAGCACTACCGTTCAAGTGAACATTAATCACAATGTCCCATTCATCCAAACTCATCTTCTTAAATGATTTATCTCGAAGAATACCCGCATTGTTAACGAGAATATCGACACTGCCGAATTCCTTAACAGCAGTTTCAACGATTCTCTTTGCACCCTCACGATCAGATACAGAATCTTTATTGGCAACTGCCTGGCCGCCTAAAGCCCTGATTTCTTCAACAACCTGATCAGCAGCGTCTCCTTGACCGCTGCCGTCTACAGACCCACCCAAATCATTGACGACTACTTTCGCACCAGCTGCACCTAGCAGCAGAGCATGCTCACGCCCGAGACCACCGCCAGCTCCTGTGATGATGGCAACCTTGCCTGCAAAACTCATACTTGACTCCAAATTGGTTAAACGTCCTATATGTAACCAAGACTAACACGAGTAGTGTGAAACGAACCAAGCCATTACAATGCTACGACCAAAGCAGAGGAAGAATCACATGAATTATGAAACTCTCATCTTTGATGTTGACGGCTCGATCGCGACTATCACATTGAATCGTCCTGAAGCAGCTAATGCTCTGGATCTGACCATGGCACGTGAACTTGTCGACGTTTCAATTCGATGCGATGAATCGAGCGATATACGTGCAGTAGTGATCAGAGGAACCGGTAAACTGTTCTCGGCAGGTGGCGATCTATCAGTCTTTGGAGATGCTGGCGATAATGCTGCCTCTGTAATAAAGCTAATGGCTGGCGACTTTCATATGGCGCTGTCTCGCTTCAACCGAATGAGAGCACCCGTTATCGCAGCAGTTAATGGCACAGCCGGTGGAGCCGGATTTAGTCTGGCGGTGGCAACAGATCTTGCAATAGCCGTGGATAGTGCGAAATTTGTTATGGCGTACACCAATGCCGGACTATCACCTGACGGCAGTTCATCCTACTTCCTACCCAGACGCATAGGTGACAGACGAGCACGAGAATTGATGTTAACGAATAGAGTGTTGAGTGCTGCTGAGGCCCTGGAATGGGGCGTCATTAATCAAGTAGTCAGCGCCGACGAATTCGACACGGCTGTCAGCAAATTAGCCGGTGATCTTGCCAAAGGACCGACTGAGGCATTTGGACAGGTTAAAACATTGCTAAACGCATCATTTGACAACGGATTGGAAACTCAGATGGAACTCGAAACGCGTGGCATAGCCGACATGGTGCGCACCGAGGATGGAAGAGAAGGAATTGACGCTTTCCTTAATAAAAGGCAACCCGAGTTTAAGGGGCGATGATCTGAATTGGCGCGGGCTTTATTCGAACACTACGGTAGCAGGCAAGTACATCTAAAAAGGTCCAGGGGAAAGTGGGACACTTAACTAACTAGAACTTCTGCAATAATTCCTAAAACCTGAATATCTGAAACGCGGCCTGTAGAAGCGGGGTAATTCTGATCCCTAAATTTCCGCTCTGCTAAATAGCCCCCTCCCCTCGGTTTGCCTGCCGCCCCAGAGAATTTCTAAAGAAACTGGTACACAATATATCCTAGGAAAAGTAGTGTCAGCACGATATGGCTAAGAATCTTCAAAAACTTTTTCATATTTGTTTACCCTTTAATATAACCATAATGTCTTGTTGGCCGCTGATCAGATTGGAGCGGTTTCAAGCACCAAGGCATACAATTGCAAAAATGCGCAAGCGCTTGCGAGAAATGCTCTTTTCTAATTTAACGCTACTTATTTTAATCAGCCAAATCGACCTGTCGACCCAGGTTCGGCGCGTACAAGTCTCCTTTTCGTCCAAATTCTTGAATCAAGGCGTCCGACACGAGCACATCAGAGATAACAACCGGAAGGCCCTCAAACATTGTATAATTCTCGCCGCCGTTCGCTGTAAAAGATCCCGTTACGAGCGTGTACTGTCTGTTCTTATCCAAAGGCTCTCCCGCCACACTTACCGTGGCCAAGCGCTTTCCAATCGGGTTACGGCTATCGTAGGTCAGGCTCAAACCGGAGAATTGCACAAGCCCGTACTCAAGAGAAAGACTTTTCTCTAAAACTTGTCGAAGAGTGTCACCCGGAATCGTAAGAACTGATACGCGGTCGGTAAACGGGAAAACATTCAGTATCGCTTCTCTGGTGAGATCACCTGAAGCGAAGTCGGCACGAATGGCTCCCGCAGGCATCATGCCAATGTCGACGTTAGCATAGTCGCGCAGAGCGTCAGCCAGGAGGTTTCCAATAACTGACTCCCGATAGTACTTTCTTGGTGCCTGACGATCGAGTTTGGCAATCTTATCCATAAGAGCGGGATACTCTAATCTGACTTTCGAAATCATATCCACGATGCCTGGGTCAGCAGGGTACTTCAATGAATCAACAGGAATCAGGCTTGCAGAGCGGAGTTCAGCACTTTTACCAGATTGCAAACTAAATAAAGCGACACCCAAGTGCATCCCCTGGCCGTAGGTCATTACAACGCAAGTCCCTGTCACCGGGTGACAGACTGGTTCTTCTAATCCATGATCGGAGTGACCACCGACAATAAGATCAACGCCTCGCACCTTGCCTGCAAGAGCAAAATCTTCGTCAATACCTCGCCGGACCATCGGGTCAGCTTCTTTATCGGTTTGCATCGGGGCCGTTTTATTTTGATGAGTCAAAAGTACAAGCAGATCGACTTCATCGCGAATGTCATCGATCAGTCGCTGCACAATTTCATCAGGAGGCACAGCATAAAGTCCCTCTCTATTTGACTTCATCATGGTATTCATGAATGCATCTATACCCATCAAGCCAATCACTCCTAGCTTGACGCCATCAGATTCCAGAACCGCGTACTGTCGTGAAAAATGAGAATCACTCGCCTCATGCATTATATTGGCATTTAAAACTGGGAATCGCGCCCTCTGCTTGACATGCGAGAGGACCTCCCAACCATATTCAAACTCATGATTGCCAAGATTAACGGCGTCGTATCCCATAGCACTGTAAAGATCAAACGACAGCCTACCCTCGGTGACTTTGGACAAAGATCCAGTGAAAATGTCACCTGCATCGACCAGAAAAGAGGTCTTCCTTGCTGAACGCTCCACTCTGATAAGACTGGAAAGATGTGCCATACCGCCGATAAATGCTATATCTTCACGCCAGTGGGCCTCTATCGGTTCATAGACACTTTCAATATCATTGGTATAAAGGATTGTTACCTCTCTGCTATCAGCCGAAGCTATCCATAGAGTGAGAGAGCAGCTAGCAAGCATTAAACAAACTTTTTTTCTAAATTTTTTTTTCATCACGTTAAGGGGAATAGCCCAATATTTATCTCGATTTTTCACACCATGCGAAGAAATTGCGTTTCCACTATAATCGCTCATCCCGCAGAGCATATTCACTCTGCCCGGCATTAATGATGCCAGCCATACCAGGCTACTGACAGAATTACGTGTTCAAAAGATACGACAAACGAAGAAGAAGTAAATGACAGAATCACCCAAGATTGTCTACACCGAGACAGATGAAGCCCCAAGGCTCGCCACTTATTCATTTCTACCAATTATCAAGGCGTTTACAGATACCGCAGGCGTCGGCGTGGAGATTCGAGATATATCGCTCGCCGGCAGGATTGTCGCGATGTTCCCCGAAAGGCTGACAGAGGAACAACGAATTCCAGACGAATTGGCCTATCTCGGGGAACTTTCCTTAAGACCAGAAGCTAACATAATCAAGCTTCCAAACATAAGCGCTTCCAATCCACAAATACATGAAACTATTGAAGAACTTCAGGACAAGGGCTACGACCTGCCCGACTATCCCGAGGAACCACAGAACCAGGAAGAAGCGGAGATCAAAGCCCGTTACGACAGAGTTAAAGGAAGTGCAGTCAACCCTGTCTTGAGAGAGGGCAACTCAGATCGCCGCGCGGCGAAGGCGGTCAAGGACTTCGCCAAAAAGTACCCACACACGATGGGAGCCTGGTCATCCGAATCAAAATCTCACGTGGCGCATATGAAGTCGGGTGATTTCTATGGGAGCGAGCAATCGATCATCATGTCTGCAGACGAATCGCTTACCATAGAATTCGAAAACGATAAGGGCAAAATACTTTTGGCAGATAAGATCGCTGTTAGCACGGGTGAAGTGGTGGATGCCGCTTTTATGAGCAGACAAGCACTTTGCAGCTTCCTCGAAGAGCAGATTGAGGCAACTGAAGCCGGTGTGCTTTTTTCGCTGCATCTAAAAGCCACTATGATGAAAGTATCCGACCCAATCATGTTTGGACACTGTGTTCGCGCCTACTACAAGAACGCCTTTGATAAGCATGCCAAAATTTTCGAAGAACTGGGCGTAGATGCCAATAATGGTGTCGGCGATGCTTATGAGAAGCTGGCTTCTCTACCGGCTGACCAAGCCGACGCGATCAAAGCGGATCTTGACGCTTGTCTGACTTCAGGACCAAACCTGGCGATGGTTAATTCCGATAAAGGCATCACTAATCTGCATGTACCAAGCGACATCATCATCGACGCATCGATGCCTGCGGCGATTAGGGAGTCCGGGAAAATGTGGGGTCCCGATGGCAACCTACATGACATGAAAGCTGTCATTCCAGATCGATGCTATGCAGCTCTCTATGATGAAACCATCAAACACTGCATCGCTCACGGCGCCTTTGACCCAACGACCATGGGCAGCGTGCCTAACGTGGGTTTGATGGCGCAAAAGGCAGAAGAATATGGATCACATGACACAACCTTTGAAGCACCAGATGACGGCTTCATTCGCGTCATAGATAGTAAAGGCAACGCGCTTCTGGAACATCAAGTCCAGGAGGGAGATATCTGGCGGCTTTGCCGTGTGAAGGATGGACCAATTCAGGATTGGGTAAAGCTAGCCGTCAATCGATCCAAGATGACAGGTACACCGATCATTTTCTGGCTTGACGAGAAACGTGCTCACGATGCTAATCTGATACAAAAACTCAATGACTATCTACCGAACCACGATCTGACAAACGTCAGTTATCATGTCCTACCCGTTGCTGAAGCTGCGAAAATGTCATTAGAAAGGGCAAGAAACGGGCAAGATAGTATTTCTGCAACCGGCAACGTGTTACGCGATTATTTGACGGACCTCTTCCCAATACTAGAGCTAGGTACTAGCGCTAAGATGCTATCAATTGTGCCACTCATCAACGGCGGTGGCCTATTCGAAACAGGAGCGGGCGGATCTGCACCGAAGCACGTCCAACAATTCGAAGCCGAGGGTCACCTAAGATGGGATTCGCTGGGCGAATTCCTGGCACTGGGCGCATCTTTAGAGCACCTGGCTCAGTCATTCGACAATAACCAAGCACAAATCCTGGCAAACACACTTAATGATGCCATCGCAAAGTTTCTGGAGAGTAATAAATCACCCTCAAGAAAAGTTAATGAAATCGATAACCGCGGTAGCCACTTCTATCTAGCCATGTATTGGGCCGAAGCTATGGCATATCAAGATGAAGATCCAAGCCTTAAGGAAAAATTCGGCACGCTTTTCAACACCCTGGCGGAAAACGAAACCACAATCAACCAAGAGATGCTTGCTGCACAGGGCGAACCAGTCGATGTTGGTGGCTACTATCAACCTGACGCAGCCATGGCGGCCGAAGCAATGCGACCGTCGCAAACATTTAATGCCGCGCTCGAAGCATTGATGCAATGAAACCGGAGAGGCCCGAGTCGCGAATATGCCAGGTCGCCTGGCAAAAAGCCTGGTTACTTGATTTCAATAAGTAGTTATCAATGAAGCAGTTATATTTCGTTCGTCATGGCCAGACAGAATGGAATACGATTCGCCGAATGCAGGGACAGTCCAATTCTGACCTGACGGAGCTTGGGCGGCAGCAAGCTCAGACTAATGGCCAATTCTTGGCCGACGTGTCGATAGATTACCTAGTTGCATCACCCCTAGATCGAACCCGTCAGACAGCAGCGATCATCAACCGATATCTGCAGCTTGATATCAAATACGATGCGCGGATCATGGAATGGGATTGCGGAGACTGGAGCGGTGAACTCTGGGATCAACTAGACAAGAAATGGCCTGACGAATTCAATGCCTGGCGCAGTGATCCCTTCAATTTTCGCGGACCGAAATGCGAAAACTATCCTGACATGATTAATCGAGTTACGCCCTTCCTTCAGGAGCTACTAGCGCGACCTGAGACAAACATTGCAATCGTTTCGCATGGGGTGATCGGCAGAGTCATGGTCGGTTGCTTGCTAGACATGAACGCTGATGAAATGCTGTCTTTCTCTCAAAACAATGACGCGATAATGCAACTCAGCGGTTTTGCGAACTACAATTACTGTCACTTTGTAGGGGGCAAAGGCCCCATCGCAGGATTACCTCCCCGCTCAATCTGATTCAAAGACAACCGGGATCAATCCCCTGACACTATTTCCGGTAAAAATCTGCTGTGCTCTTTGCAGGTCTTCAATTCGCAGACAAGCAGTTCTCGCTCTGCCTGACTCTAAAAGGTGCTGCCTGAATGTCCCTGCGAGAAGACCCGCGCTTAAATCTGGGGTGAGCAACTCACCATCTATTTCGAGAAATAGATTCGAGATTGTCGTTTCTGTAATCTCACCACGTTCATTAAACAAAATCACGTCATCACAACCGCTTTTGTGTTTAGAATCATAAACCATCCTATTCGTCGTTTTATGAAATAAGAAAATATCTCGACTATCGACTGGAGTGTCGGCTAGTTTCAGGATGACTTTGTCCAAAGAAGGAGCCAATTCGTGTTCTTCTAACTTTAGAGTTCCATCCGAAAACAACAGTAGACGCAATCGACGAGCTCGTTTAGCGGTAAATTTGCTTAGGTAGTCCCGAACTGAGCCGGGGTCACATTCGTAGTCAAAGTATGCGGCGGTCCTGGTCAATCGCTGAAGATGTTCATCCAGGAGCGAAATACCCTCTCCGGGTTCATAGCGCATTGTTTCCAGAAGCTGGAAATCAGGCCGATCCTGCGTTAAAACATCGCTTTTCAAGAGACTTTCCTGCCACTCATCTGATGCCTCAGAGTCCCAAACTATACCCCCGCCAACACCATAAACAGCTTCATCTTCAACCACCAATGTGCGAATACCGACACTGAAACGAGCGTCACCTCCAGGCATAACAAGACCGAGAGCTCCGGTATAAACTCCTCGAGGCGAGTCTTCCAACTCTGCGATAATCTCCATCGTTCTATGTCTTGGCGCACCCGTGACCGAGGCACACGGAAATAATGCCCGAAACACATCAACCAACCCAACATCCGTCAGGGCGCTGATATTTGAAACCTGTTGCCATACAGTCGGCAGTTTTGTTATTACGAACAAATCATCCACACACACTGTGCCTAATTTCGCCAATCTGCCTAGGTCATTTCGAATCATATCGACGATCATGAGGTTCTCCGCACGATCTTTTTCTGAACACCTAAGTTCCTCCTCATAGTTTCGATCTTCAAGCTCAGTAAGTCCCCTTGGCCTGGTCCCCTTCATTGGTTCAGTTCGAATACGCTGACCAGTTTTTTCGAAAAAGAGTTCAGGCGAAATACTGCAGATCGAAAAATCAGGGAACTCCATCAAGGCCGCATAGGGCGTCGGCTGCGTTCGCACCAGCCTAGCAAACAACGACCGAATATCCGCTGGAGGACTGCCCTTGAGTCGATGGGTGAAATTTACCTGATAGGTATCGCCATCAACCAAATACTGCTTGATACGGGAAATCGCACTATCGAATTGGTTTGTATTCAATTCGGGCTCCAATTCCAGGCCAACCGGCGACTGCGAAGGCAGACTGATCCTTTGGCTGGCCTCAAATACGCCAAACGCAGTCAGAGGAATTGATCCGGGGGGCTGACAGACTAAGTGTTTATCAAATGCAGGCGCAGCCTCATAACTGACAAAGCCAATGCAGTATCGTCCCTTGCGGGACTCCGCATCAACTTTCTCAAGAACATTAACGACGTCATCGAGGTCCTTCGCTACAAGCATTTGCAGTGGGTTACAGAATTCTATCCAGCCACTAGCGCCTGAGTGAAGATCAGTATTGTGGACGATCGCTTTCAACTTATAAATCACGCATCACCGAGGAGTGCGATAATAACTCTTCCTGCAATGCGTGTTGAGCCACTACGTTTTAATATATGACCATGATTTTTCCCCGCAACTTAGCCGAGATAGATGTAACGTGGATTGACAGCATACTCCCATTTCCAGTCTCGGACTTCAGGATGCAACGCATTAGTGAAGGCTACATGAGCGACGTCTACCGGGTGCTAATGGAACCCGACGATCGAAGCATTATCCTTAAGTTTCATGCAACAGAGGAGACAGCAAGAGACCTCGCAAATCGATTTCGTTCCTACGAAAAAGAGCATTATTTTTATGCTGAACTTGCAAAGTCTGTTGATGTGAGAGTTCCTAGCTGTTATTTCAACTTCTACGGAGGTGAGGATGGATTTCTCTTGGGACTTGAAGATACAGGAACCAACTTACAGCGAGGACTGTCCGATAAAGAGGCGATAATAGCGATAAATTCTTTGGTTTCACTTCACGCCACACCTATAGCAGGGGAAATCTCAGGGATTTCCAACGCAATCCAAACGGCCGCTTTAGACCTTGAGTCAGCAAAGCTAAGCTCGCTTTTTAGGGGGAAAGTGGAACATTTACTGAGTCAATATGCTAAGCGATCACAGGATCTGCTTCCGCACCTAATCGGATTGCCTCAGGTTTTTAGCCACATGGACTTCCGTCTCGAAAATCTAAGTTTTAGCGCCGATAAGGTTACCATTTTTGATTGGGGTGAATTTGGTAGCGCACCCGCAGGTTTCGATCTAGCTTATTTCACCATTACTAGTTTATCTATCGAACAACGACGGCGACTAGAAAGTGACCTAATCAGCATTTATGTCAAAAACACCAATTCGGGGACTTATGAATCAGTCTTAGAGAGCTATCAACTATGCCTACTACCCATTGTGTACATGCCATGGCTAATGATTAGAGCAGGTGACAGACTGGCCGCAAAACAGCTTGCTCGTCGTCTAAGTGCGGCTATACATGACCATTATTCTAGCCTGGCCCGACTATTCTAAGTGTCTTGAGAGCCGAACTTAGACAATTTTCCACTTCTAAAAAGCCAACTCTCTTCCTTACAAACAGCTGACTAACCAAGACAAGTCAAAAATTCTTTAGGAAGGGACTAGCAAAAGGCAAACCTTTACTTTCGCCGCAAGCAACACGACCGTAGACTCGCACTTTCACCTTCTCGGATAAAAAACATGCGTTTGACAATGATTCTACTGGCCTTAACCTGCAGTGTGTCGCACGCTGACGACTTTTGGCCAGCTCTACCAATGCCTTCTAAAGATCTAGATGAGAAGACGGCCTTAACTCGAATAGCACTAGGATCCTGCTTCGACCAACGACGATCAGACAAAATTTTCGCTAAGGTACAGGAGGCTAAGCCAGATGCGTTCCTTTTTATTGGCGATAATGTTTATGCCAGTGATGAGTCTGATGACCCCCAACTGATGAGCCTAAAGAGGGCCTATAGTCAGCTTGCTAATAGCGATCGCTTCGCGTCACTGAGAGAAGCCATTCCAGTTCTTCCAATTTGGGATGATCACGACTATGGTCTCAATGATGCAGGCGGCGATTGGCCAAGGAGGAGGATTGCCGAAAGCCTTTTTGAGCACGTCTGGGATGTTGCGCCTGAGGATCCAAGGAGCCAACGAGAAGGCATTTACTTCGCTCGCAATATCGGCCCGGAAGGTAGACGAGTCCAACTTATCTTTCTCGATACACGTTTCTTCCGAACAGCTTTGACCAAGAACAGTCAGGACCAAACCGTGCCTTATGAACCTAGCGAAGATACGCACCAAGATATGCTTGGCGATGAGCAATGGCAATGGCTGGAGTCGAAACTACTTGAACCTGCTGAACTTCGAATTATTGTCAGTTCGATTATGGTTTTGTCAGATATCCACGGCTTTGAATCCTGGCGCATGCTGCCCAGAGAACGACAACGCTTCTATAAACTGCTCGATACCACTGCTGCAGGAGGGGTTTTGATTGTCTCAGGTGACACCCATGCAGGCGCAATGTACCGATCAGATGAAACAATCGGTTATCCACTGCTCGAATTAAACACCTCCTCGATGAATGTTCCACTGACTAGCTTCGTTGACAACCCCAAACAGGTACCAGGCGTTCATCGGGTCGGCGATATCTATTTCGAAGCGAACTTCGGACTAATAAACATCGACTGGGAGTCCGGACAAGTAACATTACAGATGAGGAATGAAAATAACCAAACTGTGCGGGAGCAGAGCATCTATATATCAGCTCTTAACTAATGCCCACTATCTAAAATTTCAATGAATGGATTCTCCATAATTTGCTGCTCGAGGCTTGTTGCCTCTTCATACATCGACCTGAGAATCCTCCGCCATGCGACGTATTGTTGATCGAGGCTGCCACTCAGCTCAAAGACACGACCTGAGATTTCCGCCCGAGTAGCCGACGTTTCTCGCCCAAAAGACTCGCTTAATTCGCGCAGAGCATCCTGATTCATCTTTGCTTCCTTAAAGGTTTTATACACCCTTTCCATAGCGTACCAAGAGCCCTTTGTAGCTCCTCGAGTTGCGTCAATTTTTGCCAGTCGTTCGTTACCCACCAAAAGTTCAAAACTATAGTAACGCCACCAAGCGTAGGTAGGTCCGACGGTCCGATAAAGTTCCTCGTACTGTGCATCAACACTATCCGCAAAAAGATATTCCGCTTCGCGCAATCTAAGCAGATTAGACAGCATCGGGTCATCCCGTGCAGGCAATCCATTAATCGAGTAGCCGGTTGCAGTAACCTGCACGTAGCGTGAAAACACAGTGGGCGAAAGCAATTCGCCATAGCGCATTAACGCAGTATCCAAGATAAGCTGCCGTTCATTCGAGTCTTGATTCTCTAATTTAAAAGCCATGTCATTCGCTATACGCGAGTACATATCCTGGAATGCATCCTCCACATAGTTTGGATCTGTTTCGTAGTCAGCCGCACCATTTTCATCGAGGTAAGTCTTATCCAACCAAACTTCACCGGTCGCGCTAGTCGCGATTACCTGCAGTCCAAGCGACCTCCCATTTGACTCTAGAATTCGTGCCGATACATTAATTTCGGCACTTGGATCACTCCTCGGTAAAACTCGAACCGCACCCCAGTAGCCACTCCTATCCAGAGTCTGCTTCAGCAGATAAGGTAGGTAGCGACGCTCGACCTCTCGCACTTGTGACGCGGCCACGTAGATACTGCTTTCCGGCATGTCCCCAGCATCAAAGACGCGGATTGCCACATTCAAACCGCCGGACTGTTGTTGTTTTTTCTTTAGTTCGGAAACCCCTACAACTGTGACCGGGACTGTTACAGGAACCGAATTAATCGCACAGCCATAAAGGCTCATAAACGCGAGTATGAAAAGCCAACGGATCTTCACTCTTGTTGGCCTCGAAGGTTACAGGTGGTCTGCCGAGCTATCGTATATTCACATTGATACATCCCTTTACCAGGCTCGAAAGGCATGTAAACACGGTTCATGGTGAACGGATAGCCAATCCCATTTAGCCAGACGGTTGTCGCAATATTTAAACGACTACGGTCACGAGCGATACTAAATTTATGCTCAACGTTCAAACCATCAGGCAGCGCAATACGAAAGACAAGTTGGTCTTCGTCCCAGATACAAGCTTCAGCACCAACCACGCTGGCTTTCGGTTGCATATCCGAGAAATCACAAATTAAAGAAAAATCATCGTTGCGCTCAATGATAATATGATCTTCAGATTGTCGGATATCCAGCACTGTAGCCTGACTAATTCTTTCTGCTAACTGACCCAGCCCAACAATCGATTGTAAGTTTAGCCTGCCTGGGTCAACAGTTACGGAACGTCCGTTTTGCCGCCTGAGTTGCGCCTCAATACGCGAGCGGGTTTCAATGTAAACACGACGAATCTTTTCGTTCGAGTGATCACTGAGCTGGTAGTCAAGCTCCCAGTTACCTTCGAAATTCACAGCATGACGGTTGATTTCCGCAACAGTCAAAAGCGGTGTCGACAGAAGAATCACACAAAGTAAACGGTCCAAAAATAAATCCGGCTACAATCAGCCTACTATTATGTGGCAACACTCAGTAATACGACAGAAAGCATATAAATTGGTTTTGGTTATCCCATGCAAATAACCGAAGCAGTCAATCAAACGAGATGCGCTATTGAAAACGCTCGCTTTGTTTAGCAAATCTCAAAACCAGGACTGGACTGGACTCTAGACTACTGGCACCGTTAACTATCGTTGAACTAATTTAGGACAGACCTCATGGACAGCCTGAATAACAGAATCGCCATTGTGTCAGCTGCGGGTCGAGGCATCGGCAAAGGCATCGCATTGAATCTCGCCCGAGCAGGGGCTACCGTTATTGTAAATTCGTATAGCCGAGAAACAACCGAGAATACTGTCGACGAAATCATTGCATCTGGCGGAGAGGCAAAAGCAATGCCAGGTGACATTACAAGGCCCGAACTCATGCTTGAAATAACAGAGCAGACCATTCAAGAATTCGGCCAAATCGATATCCTCGTTAACAACGTCGGAGCCGGTTCAAAAACACCTGCATCACCGTCGAACCATCATCTTGGCGACATAGAAGCACTTTGGACTACTCTATATCAGCAGAATCTACTGCCAGTTGTTTTGATGACTGAAACAGTTGTTCCACATATGCAACATAAGCAATATGGGAAGATCATCAATATCTCATCTATAGCTGGTCGAACATCCTTATCCAATGAAATGCTAAGGACCTTTACCCCCCCAGGATATGGCGCCATGAAGGCAGCTCTGATCAGTTACACCCAGACACTTGCAGAGACCCTAGGCCCAGATAATATCAACGTCAATGCAGTCTGCCCTGGCATTGTCTGGACCGATGCCTGGCGGGGAAACGCAGCGCGCGCCATCGAAAAACTTGAACAATTCAAAGGACTAGATCCCCGTAGCTGGTTTGAGGGTATCTTCAAAGATAAGTATCCGACCATATTCGATCGCACACCGTTAAAACGAGAACAGACAATCGAAGACATCGGTAACGCCGTCCGCTTCCTGGTAACCGACGACTCGATGAATATAACCGGTCAATCCTTGATGGTAGATGGTGGCATGGTAAAACTGTAATCCTCTATAAGTAGATGCCGCACAAACCTGGCCCGCTTCCTCGAAAGCCTCTATGGTTTGGTAAATCTGCTTTCTTTGCCCGGAGGGTTGAGGCCCTCTAGGGTTATGATGGGTTACCAGAGAAGCTCGGCAACTCAGGATCCACCGGAGACCAGGCGTGAGCTGAGGCACTCCAGAAACTGGAAGCCGCCACTACCCACGATGGGTCATCAAGACTGCCAGCCTTTATAAAGCGTGTACCGGCGTCTTCTTCGGTGTAGCTGAGGATAGGGCAACCGCAGCGAGGACAGAAGCCTCTTGTCACGCGACTTCCGGCACTGCCAACAACAGTATATTTGGTTAAATTTCCATTTAGCCCCAAGGCAGAAGTCGGCAGAAAAATAATGGTCGCCTTGCCGCTGCCAGTCGCCTTCTGACAATCGGTACAATGACAATGTCCGACAGATAGCACCTCGTTACGATCAAACTCATATCGAACCTGCCCGCAGAGACAGCCACCCTGAGCAATTAGCTTGCTCATCCGCCGAATCCGGTATGCAAAGAATTGTCTTTTTTCATTGCCGCAGCCCTCTCGAGCATCACATCTTTCCAATCTGCATGAGTAATAATCCAAAAGTCATTCGCGACAATTCCTTTGACAACCATGTCTGCAACTTCAGCGGGGGCCATGCCTTCGTTTGCCAGCAGCGCGCCTGCATTCGCTTCAAATCCCTTCTCAACATCGCTGGTCTGATGGTCAGCTGCTGAGGCTGCTGAGCGATTTCTTTTGCTAGAGACAATCTGCGTGTTTATAGCACCCGGACAAAGTACCGAAGCGGAAACGGATGACTCATCACCTTCTAGCTCAAGTCGCAACGTTTCCGTAATTCCTACAACCCCAAATTTCGCTGCGCTATAAGGCGCGATACCCTTAGGGCCTTGTAGTCCAGCGGTAGATGCAGTGTTAACTATGTGCCCTTCGCCAGCTGACTTGATCAATGGCAGAAATGCTTTAATACCATAAATAACACTCCAAAGATCGACGCCCAGGACCCATTCCCAATCCGAGATACTGAGTTCCTCAATTGGTCCCGAAACCACTACACCTGCATTATTGTGAAGGACGTTTACGGCGCCGTAAGCCGATAGAGTTGTTTTCGCCAAGGCTTGCACGGCATCCCAGTTCGAAACATCCGTTGGCACCCCCATAACATCATGACCGGAGTCGCTTAATTGGCTCACGGCCACCTCTAACGCCGATTCCTCTATATCAGCCAAAACGACCTTCATGCCTTCTTGAGCAAACCGCGTCGCTGTCGCCAAACCTATGCCACTTGCCGCGCCTGTCACAACAGCAATTCTGCCCGCAAAATCCTTCATGTTTCCTCCTCTCTTTGATGCCTGAACAGTATACTGTTCTCGCCCTAAGATAGGGGATAAAGGTGCCAATCATCAATTGTGAAAGTGTCGCAGTTCGACCCGTCTCAGAATTTATGGCTAGCTCCACCTCAGAGAGGAAATTTCCAATCACAGCCAAGATAAAAAAGGTCCACCATTAGAAAGGATTAAAACCCATGGCCATGCTACCTATTTTAAAAATCGATGAGGGTTCTTTACCAAATCTGATATTAGTTGTCGGCGACCCCGATCGCCTGACGAGCATCGCCTCACTGCTTAAGGGTACCAAAGAGCTTGGTAAAAACCGCGAGTATCATTCGATAACCGGGTTTTACAACGATAAACAAATAGCTGTCGTCTCGCACGGTGTTGGGTCAGCAGGCGCCGGCGCCTGCTTTGAGGAACTCTGTCGAGGTGGTGCTAAAAGGATTATCAGGGCTGGTTCAGCTGGTGGCCTCCAAGAGAATGTGAGTGCCGGCGACCTAGTAATTGCCCATGCTGCAGTGAGAGAGGACGGGCTTTCTAGCAAAATTGTACCCGTCAGTTATCCTGCGACCGCAACACCTGATCTCATCATCAAACTTCGTTCAGCAGCGAATTCTGCCGGCGTAGATTGCCATGAAGGCCTGGTCCTGACTTCAGATATGTTTTATCCGCACGAGATTCTTGGGAGCGATCTCCCTCTCTGGCAACGTGCAAGCGTAACTGCTGTCGAAATGGAGGTCGCCACTCTTTTTGTTATTTGCCGCCTCCATGGGGTCGAGACAGCTGCCGTTCTGGCAATCGATGGTAACCCGCTCAATCAAGACGGAGGCTCCATGGACACTTACAACCCAAATCAAGATTCAGTCAGAAATGCCGTAACTACAAGCATTACTCTCGCGTTGGAGGCCCTAACCGGCTAGTCCCTGACGAGCGCCAGTTGGCGGCTTTGCGCAACAAGCACGCCTGTAGAGTCCCATAAGCAACCAGTTTCGATCATCCGCCCTCCTATTAGATCCTCTGTCTGAAGACTTGCTTTGATCCAACCTGGCGCGGGCCGGCGTCTGATATGAACCGTTAATTCCACAGACGGTACCCAACCCACAGCACCTAGGGCGCCAAGTGGCGATGGAGGAAAAGAATCAACGAAAAGCAGAAGCGAACTTACATCGGGATCCCGTCCATCTTTGTGGCGAATCCAACCACCAATCTGAGGCTTTCCGGATTCACCAGGAATGACAAGCTCTGGTTGCACCCTAACATCGAGTTTGCTCATAAGCGCAATATCGATGCCCTGCAGGTCACCGGTCCTAGCTATACAGTGTTCGGGTGGCTGCATCTGAGGTTCGGGAACTGTGATATCGCTATCAACACCTATAGGCAAAGACAAATCAGCATAGACCGCCAAGACTGCCAATCGTACCTTGTGTTCTTGCACCAAGTTTGCCCGGACAGTCGTCATCGTCCGACCGGACCTGACTACCTCAACATTAATAAGGCAAGACTCGTCTGGGATGCCTGGCCTCAAGAAATGAGTGGTTAAGGAGACAGGGTCTGGATGACTGACCAGAGCACGAGCAGCGCTATCGACGACAGAGACTAAATAACCGCCATTAGGGTTGTCGCCAATATTCCAACCTGAATCGACCCGGCCTAGAAAACAACCAGCCGACTCTTTTTTTACCTGTGTATCCTGATCAAATTGATACATTTGTGATGAGTCTCATTGTCATTATTTTTCCACTCCGATCCATTCGTGATTCTAGGTTTACAGTACCTGGCACACATAACAGAAACTAGACTAAAGTCAGGCCGACACTACTAATTATAAAGGCGAGTCCGTCTCTCGCAGCAGAGATCAATCAGACTGTAACCGGCATCATGGTAAATGAACGAGCATTCATCAGACGGAATTATACCAAGAGTGATATGATCCGTTCTCAGAATTACGCGGCATAAATCATTTCCGTGACAAACCTATTCGATTTGAAAAATAAGCGCGCCTTGATAACTGGAGCTAGCAGCGGCCTGGGCCCATACATAGCGAAGCAATTGGATGCAGCAGGGGCCTCTGTAATTGTTCACTACTATCAAAATCAGGCTGGTGCTGAGTCACTCGCCGCGGCACTAAATAATCCTTCGTTTTCGATCCAAGCGGATCTGACAAAAGCTGAAAAAGTTGTTGATCTATTTCAACATTCCGCCCCATTAGATATTTTGATTAATTGTGCTGCAGCGGAATCCCAGAGCGTCGCCGATCTAAGCGACATTGACACTAAACGCTGGCGAGAGACACAACAGACCAATGTCGAAGCACCACTGATACTTTTACAGCGACTAGCTGTTCAGGATCGAGCAGCTAGTGTGGTGAACATCTCATCGATAGAGGGCACACGTCCAGCCTCAGGCCATGGTCATTATTCAACATCAAAAGCCGCACTGGAAATGCTAACTAAGTCAGCAGCGCTCGAATTCGGTTCGAAAAACATTAGGGTAAACGCGATCGCTCCAGGATTGATTTGGCGAGAAGGCATTGAGGACAATTGGCCAGAGGGTGTAGCAGCCTGGCAAGATGCGGCGCCGCTGGGCCGTTTGATCAGACCAGAGCAGATAGCCAGCGCAGTACTTTTCCTCTGTTCTTCAGCCGCTGAAAACATTACTGGTACAGTACTTACTATCGACGCCGGACTCTCAGTAAAATCAGGTTGGTGACGCTAATCCGATGATAAGGAAATCAGCAGTGATTGGTGCCGGTGTTATGGGATCAGGAATTGCTTTGCACTTAGCTAGCGCCGGCTGTGAAGTTGTATTAATTGATAATGACACTACTCAGCTGTCCCGCGCTGCGAACACAATCACCGATAAATCAGTCAGATTCAGTAATGATTTGTCCGACAGCGTCCACGCTGATTACGTTATTGAAGCCATAACCGAAGATCTGGGGATAAAAAAGCGGTTGTTTAGAGACCTATCTAAGGTCGTGCCAACCGCTACGATTATCGCAAGCAATACCAGTTCTCTACTAATTCGAGACTTGGCAAAGGCCGTCCAGTTTGGAGAGCGTTTTTTAGGCGTCCATTACAACAATCCGGCTGAGTTCAATCCTATCGTCGAAATCATACCTTCTCCCGCCACTCCTCCTGAACTGACCAAACAGTTGCAGCAATGGTATGGGGACAGCGGAAAGGAAGCCATATGCTGCCAGGACACTAGTGGTTTCATACTGAATAGACAATCATTGCCCTACATCAATGAAGCCGCACGCTGTCTGGGGATCGCGACAGCTGGAACCATAGATGCAATCGCTAGACACAGACTGGGCGTCGAACTGGGCCCCTTTGCTGTGATGAACCTAGTTGGTCTGAAGGTGATGGCTTTGGCAAGCAAGAATCTTGAAATCCTAGGGCCAGGCTACGCCGCAGCCTCTGTACTGCAGAAAAAATCGGCCGATTACGCTAATTCCTGGGATCTTGATGACACGGATCCTATAAAAGCTAAGGTATCAGCTGAGATCGGCGATCGTTTGCTTGGCGGAATGTTGTTCCCAGGGCGGGATATCCTGGACAAAGAACTCTGCAGCCCAGAGGATTTACACCTTATCTGCAAGAAAGCTCTGGGGTACAAGCATTCGTCTGTCGAATTATTGCAGGAGTTACCCAAAGCAGAGGTCGATCGGTTGATTGCTAGCTTCCGGTCAACCGAAACTGACTAATCTGAATATCATCTTCACCAAGATCAGCGTAGTTGTCGTCAACTCGCCCTTTGATGTATTCCTGCCAGGTAAAGCTGCGATATCGCGGTGCTTCTTCTGAAAGCGTAGGTATGGGCTCGAGGATTGCGTCTTTATGCGGGCTGAAGAAGTATGGCGTACTGAATCGCTCCACCGCCCCCATAGAAGACATCGGCAAAACTCTGTGAACAGCGGCTTTGTATGTATCATTGCTCCAAACCTGCAACGCGTCACCCAGATTGACAACAATACTTCCAGGAACTGGCGGCACATCAATCCAACCTTCATCCTGGGACAAAGTCTGCAAGCCGCCGGTCATGTCTTGGATCAACAGCGTTAGGATTCCTGGATCTGTATGATGATGCAGAGCCATATCGCCAAGCGCCGCGACCGTGTGTTGGAGACCAGGCTCGAGAGGATCATTCACCGGGTAATAATTTAGCCGCACGTTGCTGGTACGAGGATCTCCTTTTGGCAGGTTTTCAATTTCTCTACCTAGCGCCCAATAAACCAAGTCGAGAGTAGTTGCTGCTACCTCACTGGCCTCCCGGAAAAAATTTTCAAGAGTACTCCGGAATTCAATCTCGCCTGCAGGCCATTGATTCCTGTCTCCGCCATCGCGAGGCTCCATATAATCGAATACTTCTTTCTGATCACGGAGTCGCTTAGTAAGTTCTCGATCGTAGTAACCTAGGGGTTGATCCGCACTCCTGAGGACACTTCGTTTAAACTTTGCAGATCTATTGAAAAATTCTCGCGAGACATGCCACATAGCATCGATGACTTCATCGATACCATGGTTGATCATAATGAAGAAACCATGATCACGACAGGCAGCATCGAGCAACTTCAATGCATCAGCATCATCTCGAGCAGTTTTCAGATCAATCGTAGGAACGTCCATAGCTGATTCAGTCTATTGTTTGTGACATCATCCTCTATTCCTGCGATCTGGAGCAACCCTTGGAATATTTCCTCAACCTGCCAACCGTAAACTTTGATAATCCAGAGACATGGGCAACAAGCGTTGAGCGACAAGGCTGGCATGGCATCTGTGCCAGTGATCACTTTTGGGTCAGCCATGCCTATCCTCACGTTTTCGTCACCGCCGCCAGAATGAGCGCAGTAACTTCAAAAATTGTCCTTACCACATCATTCTGTAACAACCTCTTTCGTAGCCCAGTTGAATTTGCTCAAGCTGCTCTTGCGCTACAGCAGGCTTCTGGCGGTCGCTTCGAAGCAGGCCTAGGTGCTGGCTGGCTAGAAAGCGAGATGCAAGCAAGTGGCATGGATTATCCAGCACCATCAGAACGAATAAGCCGTTATGTAGAAGCCCTCAAGATCACAAGCGCTTTACTCGTCAGTGGTCAATGCCAATTTGAGGGTTTACATTACAAAATCGACATAGCTGGTGAAAACCGACTCGGACCGATAAGCTCGACGCCTCCACCGCTTATTGGCTCAGTTGGTGGTCCACGAGGAATAAGGGAAGTTAGCCCTTTGGTTGACCGTATCGAAATCAAGGCTAGCTCGCGAGGTACTCGAGGCGGTTCTCTAGATATTCCCGCGCTGGCCTCTGTGACTGAAGATGACATACGCCTTAGCATTGAACGCGTCAAGACAGCAGCTCCCCAAACGCCGATAAGCATTTTCTTGATGATCAGCGTCGGCGAATCAAAGGAAATCAAGGCAATCAAAGCGTTGTTTGGTGATAGTTTCCTCGGGCGTTTTCACGGCCATCCAGATTCTGTTGGCGCAGCCCTCGACTCGCTAAGTGATTTCGGTATAGATCGGATTCAATTGACAGAGATGACACCAGGATCTCAAGACGCACTTGCACCCGTGTTAATCAGATAAAAACTCCTGTCTTTATATTAGTCTGGGACTAAGTGATCTCATCCTCTATATCGTGCGTGAAACCATGGCTTAAAACAATCGTTTGAATTATTTACGAAGTCCTTTATACTCAAATCAAACAATCGTTTGATTGAGGCTATTAACATGTGTCCAAATCAACTTGGGTCTACTCAAGATCGAATATTAGATGCTGCGGAAGAGCTGTTCGTTGAAATGGGTTACTCTGCTACATCGCTACGAGCTATAGCACAGCTTGCGGACGTTAATATTGCGGCTACAAACTATCATTTCGGCAGTAAAGAGGGCCTTCTCGCTGCTGTCATAAATCGACACGTTGAGCCGGTAAACAGCGAGCGACTCATACGGCTAAGTCGACTCGAAGATAGTAAGTGTTCGCTGACTTTGAGATCTCTGCTAGAGGCCTTTTTTTATCCTCTAGCGGACACACTTCCTAACTCGAAGCTACCAGCCGTCATGGGTAGGATGCTTAGCGAACCTGAATCACTAACCCGACCTATCATGGCCGAGCAATTTGGTGAAGTCTCAAAGCGTTTTCAGACAGCATTGGAGCGCGTTGTACCTGGTCTCGCTAAAGATGAGCTGAACTGGCGCTTTCATCTGATGATCGGCTCTATGATTCATCTGCTTAAATTCCCTAATCCGGTTATGAATGAACAACCTCCAGTCGCCTTTAAGGATGCAATCGAACATCTAATAACTTTCGCCACCGCCGGTCTAAGCCAGGAGCAAGAATTCCTAAATGATTAAACAATACCTTCTCTCACTTGCAGTTATTATCGTAGGAGTTGGGATTGCAGGTCTTATAATCGCGACCGGCCCTAAGCTCGACCCTCAACCGCCCACGCCCAATGCGCCAATGGTACGTGCCGCTACGGCTGTGCAAGAAACCGTCCAACTCAGCGCTATCACTCACGGAACCGTGTTACCGAGAACCGAAAGTGAGCTGGTTCCCGAAGTTTCCGGCCGTGTGATCACCATCTCCCCTAATATGGTCTCTGGCGGATTCTTTCGCAAAGGTGATCTCTTACTCGAAATTGATCCACTCGATTACGAAGTTAGCCTGGAACAGGCCAAAGCGGCCCTTGCATCGACTCGGAGCGAACTAACAAACGCTAAAAAAGCTCATGAAAGACAGCTCGATCTGGCTAAACGACAGTCCACCAGTCAATCACAGAAGGACGACGCTCTTAATCGACTCCGCTTGGCGCACGCGAGCCTTAGAGAAGCCAGGGCAAGACTAATGCGAGCTGAGCGCGATCTTCAGCGCACTCGAGTTATTGCACCCTACGATGGGAGGGTGCGCAATGAGAAGGTAGATATTGGTCAATTTGTAAATCGAGGCGCTCCGATCGCTAACCTCTACGCCACAGATCTAGCCGAGGTCCGACTACCATTGCACGACGAGGAGCTCGCATACCTTGATCTGCCACTGGCAGGCACGCCTTTCAATAATCGAGAACCAACAGTCGTTCTAAGAGCGCAGTTCGCAGGACAACAACATACTTGGGAGGGTCGCGTCGTTCGAACCGAGGGGGAGCTCGACCCTCGAACGCGCATGATCAACGTGATCGCCCAGGTTGAGGCCCCCTATGAGCAAACAGACAATCGTCCACCTCTCGCAGTCGGCTTATTTGTAGAAGCCGAGATTATTGGCCACCTAGTGAATAACATTTTTGTCCTGCCCCGATCAGCACTGCAACCAAACGAACAGATTTACGTTGTTGGCAATGACAATCGCCTGCAGTTCCGCGACGTTACAATTCTCAGGAGCGTTGACGAAAACATCTATATCACTGACGGTATCAGACCGGGTGAACTACTATGCCTATCACCTGTAAACAATGCGGTCCCTGGCATGCTCGTACAACCAGTTACTGAAACCGCTTTAGTGGCAACATCATGAAAACCATCATCGCCTGGTTTGGTCATAATCATATTGCAGCCAATCTCCTTATGGGTCTGATTGTCCTTGCGGGTCTTGTAACGCTTCCCGTCATGCCAAAAACAACCTTTCCAGACATCGACCTGCCTTTCATCACAATCGCTGTCCCCTATCTAGGCGCCGCTCCGGAAGAGGTCGAAGACGGTGTGTGCGTAAGAATCGAAGAGAAGCTGGAGGGCGTGGTTGGCGTCAAGACCATCAGGTCAAATGCCAGTGAGGGACTGTGCAGTGTCTCGGTTGAACTCTTTGAAGACAGCGACAAATCAAAAGCCCTCGATGAGGTCAAAAATCGAATTGATTCAATCGACACATTCCCAGAGGAAATCGAACAACCGATTACCACCTTGAACGAAAACATTAACAACGTACTCTCTCTGACTGTCACGGGACCCGATGACGAGCGGACGCTAAAAGAAGTAGCCCAACAAATTCGCGATGATATTGTTCAACTACCTGGAATTACGCAGGTAGATGTGGTCAATGTTCGGCCTTACGAGATCTCGATTGAGGTTTCAGAGGTCTCACTACGACAATTTGAACTCACCTTCAATGAAGTGGCAAACGCTGTAAGAAACGGTTCTTTAGATCTGCCAGGTGGTTCCATAAAAACAGCAGCCAGCGAGATACTTCTGCGCACCAAAGGGCAAGCATACGATGGGTACGACTTTGAGAATCTTGTGTTGCGGACCCGAGCTGATGGAACGCGGCTTTATTTAAGAGATGTAGCTACCGTTGTAGATGCATTTGAAGACACCGATCAAATACTCAGGTTTAACGGCAAACCTGCTGCTTTAATTGAGGTTAAGCGAGTTGGTCAAGAGGATGTCCAGCAGATTAGCGATGCGGTTCGGAATTACGTCAAAAATATCGGCTCTATTTTGCCGCAAAGTATCGAAGCAACGATATGGAATGATGAATCGACTCAGTTAGACGACCGCATCAATACTCTACTAGAAAGTGGTCGACAGGGTTTCCTAATGGTACTGATTCTGCTTGCGCTGTTTCTGCGACCTCGGTTAGCTTTCTGGGTGAGCATCGGCGTGCCAGTCGCTTTCCTCGGGGCCATATTTTTGACTAGCGCGCTAGGGCTCTCCATCAATGTCATTTCCCTCTTCGGTTTTATTTTGGTGCTCGGGATTCTAGTGGACGACGCGATAGTTGTTGGCGAAAGCGTACACACGACGCACCAAGAAGGTTTTACAACATTAAAAGGCGCCATTGAGGGGACACAACGTGTAACGACACCCGTCATCTTTGGTGTAATGACGACTATGGCCGCCTTTAGCCCTCTGCTGCTAGGAGTCGGTTTTATGGGTCAAGTCATGGCCGTGATCGCTACAACTGTCATGTGTTGTTTGATTTTTTCTTTGGTCGAGTCCCAAATGATCCTGCCATCTCACCTCGGACATACAGAGGTAAAATCGGAAGCGGGCGAAGTGGGCATGATGCTCGTACCGATCATGGCCGTCATACTACTTGGATTTGCCTGGGACTTTCGCTCTTATGTCGCCCTAGCTATTGGCTCCGCTAGCATTTTCTTTGGCCTCCACCTCGCGGGCTTCTTTGCACCCATCGCCAGACGCATCATGTCTATCCAATCGAGGTTCGCTGACAACCTCGAAACATTCATCAACATTCAATTTCGTCAGCTTGCCGAGGGAGCCATCAGAGCGCGCTATCTCACTTTAGCAATTGCTATTGCCGCTTTCTTATCGGGGATGGCCATCCTCGCGAGTGGCCGACTACCTTTTTCTTTTTTTCCACCATTAGCATCGGATCAGGTCGTTGCCAAGCTCACCATGCCTCTGGGTACTCCTGCTCGGGTGACTAATGAGGCCATCACACAGTTGGAAAAGTCAGCAGCACAGGTGAAGGAAAGACTCAACAAAGAGTTCCCTGGGCAGTTACCGGCAACCCATATATTGGCTGCGGTGGGTAGCCAGCTAAAAGCTAATAACGGCCCACCCCAGCCTGGCGCCGCTTCCGGCGGAACGGCCAATGGTCATTTGGGCGAAGTCATACTGCAACTGACTCCCAGCGAGACTCGTGATATCACCACAAGACAAGTCGCCGACATCTGGCGAGATGTGAACGGGCCAATTGCAGATGCTGTCGAGCTTAAATTCAATTCATCGCTTTTTACGGCTGGCAACGACATAGACATCCAGCTCGAAGGTGAAGATGTCGAAGAGCTTCGTGTAGTTGCCGCTAAATTAAGGGCCAAACTTGATGAATATCCTGGCGTGGTAGACATCACCGATTCGTTTCGGTCAGGCAAACAGGAATTGAAATTAGCTATCACCCCTTCCGGCGAGGCCTTGGGTATAACCTTGGGAAATCTCGCGCAGCAAGTGAGGCGGGCTTTCTACGGCGAGGAAGCTCAGCGTATTCAGCGAGGTAGAGACGATGTGCGTGTTATGGTTCGTTACACCGAAGCGGAACGCAGCTCCATCGCTTCACTCAGTACAATGCGAGTTCGAACCCCTGACGGATCTGAAGTACCCTTTGCAACCGTTGGCCGGGCGAATCTAGGCCAAGGCTTTTCAACTATAAAACGAGCAGATGGTAGGCGGGTCGTGAACGTCGTAGCGGACGTCGACCGCTCTCAGATTACAGCCAACGAAGTCATTGCAGACTTACGGAAGGGATCCATACAACAAATATTTGCCGCTTTCCCCAGGGTGAGCTACCGGCTGGAGGGCGCTCAAGCAGACCAACAGGAGTCTGTGGCTTCTTTAATACCTTACTTGTTTATCGCTCTTTTCGTGATATTCGCCTTATTGGCTATACCCCTCAAATCATATCTTCAGCCATTAACGATCATGAGCGTCATCCCCTTCGCTTTATGTGGCGCTATCTATGGTCATCTCATTATGAAGAGCCTCGGCTACATTTCTGGCATGGCTATGATGTCGATACTTGGTTTTACGGCGGCCGCGGGAGTCGTAGTCAACTCATCGCTAGTTCTGGTGCATGGAATCAACCAACGTCGGGACCAAGGTTTAACCCTTATAAGCTCTCTCGTGGAGGCTTCCGTTTCAAGATGCCGCCCAATTTTACTTACTTCACTCACAACATTTGTAGGGTTGTCACCCTTAATGTTCGACAACAGTGTGCAAGCACAATTTATGGTACCCATGGCTGTCTCGTTGGCATTTGGTGTGATGTTTGCGACTGTGGTTACGCTATTGGTTGTACCTTCGGGTTACCTAGTCCTTGAGGACCTAGTCAATCTATCCAAGAACGAGACCGCACCATCCATGGCCGAGCAACCTGCAGGAGGGCGATAATGAAAACTCGTTACGTAACTGAGATGGGCATGGGAACTGACGTGCATGGTCGTGACTATACGCTTGCCGCAGAAAGAGCCGTTTTTGATGCTATCCACCATTCAAGCCTGCATTTCTTCGCGCCATTGAAAAAAACAGCGCATGACATGTACATAGACCTCCTTATAGGTATACCGGAACCCGATCAGGTAGATCTCGATCGGGTCGCAAAGGCGCTGCCTTACGGAACAGTCAATGTGACAGTGAAAAAAGGAGGGCTGGAGATACCCGCTGACGACGGGAAAGATGCAATCGTGATAGCTAACGCCGGAATCATCGTGCGATTGGCCGACTAAGCGCTATATCAGGCTGAAAATATCTAGATCTAGGCTTACTTCTAACTGGCGATTTACCATCTGCTGCATCCAGGCGAACGCCCTCTTGTTGCTGCTATCTAACGTACCGGCGACCACAGAGGCATAGACCCAGTTATACAATATTGCCTGGCGATAAGCCTCCCAAGGGTCAAGGACATCATTCAAGCTCAAGTGCTGCCGCTCTAGACCTGTCATGTATCGATCTACCAAATTCCGTTCATGATCACGGCGAATTGATGTTCGAGTGCTCTGCCCTAGAAATAGCGCCAGATCGACAAACCCACTGCCGAGCAGAGGTCCCTGAAAATCGATAACGACAACATCTTCGTGCCGAGCCTCCGTTCCATAAAGCAAGTTTTCCATTCGAAAATCACCATGCAGCAGAGTCCTTGGTTGACGGTTTTGTTGCGCCTGAAGCATCGGCAGAGCTGCCACAAACGCATCTTTGAAAGGATTGACCTGTGATGCCACGTCAAAGCTATTTGCCATGACATCCCAGCCCATCTGGCAGAAGTTGTACATATTGTCCGCATGAAAACTATTGGCTATTCCGGGCACCCATTCAAGATGATCAACTCTGCCCCAGAAAGCTCCGTGTAGCTTCGCAAGCTGATCGATGGCTATTTCAGTCTGATGGAGATCCGCGCCAAGCTCCTGACTACCCACCGCGTAATCGCCAAGGTCCTCCATAAGAATCAGCAGGTCAGAGCCGTCAACATCAACAAAATATATTTCTGGCGTGCAGATATCGGTTTGGTGATCCAGCTCCGAGTAGTAACGCGCCTCTCGCTCGTAAAGATTAAAGCTGACCGCCACCTCGCGGTTTGTGGGATTTTGAGCGCTGTATTTTGCGATCATACAGAGAGGCTCCGTGCTGTCCTCAAATTCGAGCGTTAAACGAGACATATCGGCCATCATACCTGTCCCTTCACCAACACTCTCTATCCCAACAGAACGTAAAGGCCGCTGCAAAAGATCGCCGAGAAACTTAACGGTAAATCCCTCAGGCAATGACGGTAACTTCATGAGTCCAACAACAAGTGAACGCGACGATTCTGCCGGCCTTTGTTTTCTATTTTACTAATTTTCACTGGGCCTATTTCGCTCGTATTTTTGACATGCGTACCGCCGCAGGGTTGAAAATCAATTCCCTGCACACGAACCATTCGAATATCACCTACACCTCGCGGTGGTTGAACCGACATCGTTCGGACCAAACCCGGATTAGCATCGAGTTCAGCTTCAGTAATCGCCTCTAAACCAACATCATGTCCCGCCCGAATAAGAACATTCATCTGCTCTGTCAGCCACTCTTTATCTAACTGCTGGTCACCCAAATTAAAGTCTAATCTGCTTTTATCGGCTCCAACTTTACCGCCGGTAACAGGCACAGGAATTAATGAGCCAAGCAGATGCATACTGGTATGCATACGCATAAGTCGATACCGGCGCTCCCAATCAATAGCGAGTTCGACTTTATCGCCAACAGTCAGACCATGATCTTCTCCGGACACCTGATGCCAAATGGAGCCCGGTTCGACACCCTTGCGTGTATCTATCACCCTCACGGATCTGCCACCACCGCCAGTCAACCAGCCAGTATCGCCGGGCTGGCCACCACCTTCAGCATAAAAAATCGTTTTATCAAGCTCGACAAATTCGGCATCCAATGCGGTCACAACGGCATCCAGTTGCTGCAGGTAGCTGTCGCGTTGGAACACTGCGTCTGTCACAGAATTTTCCTCATAGAGACTCAGGAATTAGTTATCCTACTCCATCAACATTAAGACGGGGAGCTTATGAGATTATCACCGCTAGATCGCACTGACCTCAACGCTGAGCAACAGGAGGTGCTTGAGGCAATCGAAAAGGGACCCAGGGGTGCCAATAATCCTGGTATTGGAATGATAGGGCCCTTTGGCTGCTGGGTTAGAGCACCAAAAGTTGGTTATTCAATTCAAGCTCTGGGCGAAGCTATTCGATTTAGAGGATCACTTCCAGAGAATATTAAAGAGGTCGCTATCTGCGCAGTTGGGGCCTATTATCGATCAAAATTTGAATTCGCCGCCCATCGTCGACTAGCGAAACTTGCAGGTGTAAACGAAAAGGCTCTGGATCAAATGGTAGCTGGCGAAGAAC
>MDSZ01151635.1_pt1 | contig 50714 bp, 42 predicted proteins | sample 811201 | NCBI WGS metagenome assembly MDSZ01 (sample SAMN05326647, study PRJNA326480) | marine metagenome | isolation source: seawater | place: Indian Ocean: North | collected 2010
GCCGCCGGGCCGCCGACGCCCGGAGCGACAGCGAGGGGCAAAGGCGGAAGGCAAGACAAAAGGGTTCGGCACTCTGCCGCCCGCAAAGCCAGTCTGCACATGGGGGTTGCGCGGCACGGAGCGGCTTCGCCGCCGTGCCGCGTGGGGCGCGAAGCCCGCGCCGATGCGGGCGTGTCCGCGTGCTTCGCACGACCGGACACGCCAGAGCTTGCAGGGGGCGCAGCCATGACCGACCGCCGCGACGATGATTTCCGCATCCGCCCCAGCGCCCCGAAGAACCGGGGCCAGGGCTTCGTCTCCAAGGTGCTCAAGCAGGCAGGCAAGGCCAGCAGCGGCAAGTCGTCGGTGCGTCGTCTTGGTGCTGCCGGCGGCTCCGGGAGGGGCACGGGCCAGCGGCCCGGCTCGCGCCTGGGTCGCGGCCACACGGCGGCGCGCTTCGCCGGGGCGAAGCTGACGCCCATGTCGCGGCGCGTGACCATCAAGACGCTGCTGGTCAACCAGCGCCAGGCCAGCCCGCAGTCGCTCGCCAAGCACCTGCGCTACATCGAGCGCGATGGCGTAGGCCGCGATGGCGAGCCGGGCCAAGCCTACGGGCCGCAGACCGATGCCGCCGACCTCGACGCCTTCAAGGAACGCTGCGCCGACGACCGGCATCACTTCCGCTTCATCCTCTCGCCCGAGGACGGCGCCGAGCTGGAAGACCTGCGCACCTACACGCGGCACCTCATGGGCCGCATGGAGGCCGACCTGGGCACGGGCCTCGATTGGGTAGCCGTCAACCACTGGAACACCGACAACCCGCACACGCACATCGTCGTGCGCGGACGCGACGACACCGGCAAAGACCTCATCATCGCGGGCGACTACATCGCCGATGGCTTCCGCCATCGCGCCGCCGAACTGGCGACCGAATGGCTGGGGCCGCGCACCGAGCTGGAGATCCAGCAGACCTTGCTACGCGAGGTGGAGCAGGAACGGTGGACGAGCCTCGACCGTACCTTGCAACGAGAGGCCGGCGAGGATGGTCGGGTGCAGATCGAACGGTTCAACGAACCTGGGCTGCAACGCCAGCGCCTGCTGCTGATCGGCCGGCTGCAACGCTTGCAGCGCCTGGGCCTGGCCGACGAGATGCAGCCCGGCACCTGGGCCGTCCATGCCGACGCGGAAAAGACCCTGCGCGCCCTGGGCGAACGTGGCGACATCATCCGCACCATGCAGCGGGCGATGCGCGGCGAGCCGCGCGAACTGGCGGTGTTCGAGCCGGGCGACGACGGCCGAACCATCCTCGGCCGCGTGGCCGCGAAGGGACTGGCCGACGAGCTGCGCGACCGGGGCTATCTGGTCATCGACGGCGTGGACGGCAAGGCCCACTACGTCGCGCTCAATGCCCGCGACGAGCTGGCGAACTACCCGACCGGCGCCGTGGTGGAGGTGAAGGGGGCGGCCGACGTGCGCGCGGCCGACAAGAACATCGCCGCGCTGGCGAGCGATGGCCTGTACCGCACTGACCACCACCTGGCCGTCGCGCAGGGTCAGGCCGTGCCGGGCCGCGATTCGCACGAAGTCGTCGCGGCCCACGTCCGCCGGCTGGAAGCCCTGCGCCGCGCCGGCATCGTGGAGCGCGTGGCCGAGGGGCTATGGAAGGTGCCGAACGACCTGGCCGAACAGGGCCGCCGCTATGACGCGCAGCGCCTGGGCGGCGTGGCGGTGGAACTGAAATCGCACCTGCCCATCGAGCGGCAGGCCCGCGTGATCGGTGCCACTTGGCTCGACCAGCAGTTGATCGGTGGCGGGTCGGGCCTGGGCGACCTGGGCTTTGGTGGTGAGGCCAAACAAGCGATGCAGCAGCGCGCCGACTTCCTGGCCGAACAGGGGCTGGCCGAGCGGCGCGGGCAGCGCGTGATTCTGGCGCGCAACCTGCTGGGCACGCTGCGCAACCGGGAGCTGGCGCAGGCCGCCAAGGACATTGCCGCCGAAACTGGCCTGGAGCATCGGCCCGTGACTGACGGGCAGCGCGTGGCGGGCATCTACAGGCGCTCCGTCATGCTCGCCAGTGGGCGCTACGCCATGCTCGATGGCGGCATGGGGTTCAGCCTGGTGCCGTGGAAACCAGTGATTGAGCAGCGGCTAGGACAGCAGCTTGCCGCTACGGTGCGCGGTGGCGGGGTGTCGTGGGAGATCGGGCGGCAGCGTGGGCCTGTCGTCGGTTAACTGCTCACACTAGCAGAGTGTGGCGCCAGCGCGCCATGATAAACCGATTGACGGTCGGTTTTTTGTAAGGGATACTTCTAGGTTCGAGTCAAAGCTCGGAGCTGACAACCTTGACCAATCACAGCGTACCAACACTGGGCGATCTGGAGATCGCCGTGCTCGAAGACATCTGGCGCTTCGGCCCGTCCGACACCAAGGCGGTGTATGCCCGCATTGGGCAGGCTCGCTCGATTTCTCCGAACACCGTGCAATCTACGCTGGAACGTCTTTTTCGCAAGGCCATGCTCCGGCGAGAAAAGATCAGCCATGCCTATGAATATTCAGCACGAGTTTCCCGCCGCGAATTGATCCAGAAGTTGGTGGAATCCACGGTGCGTCGCGTCGCAGGCCCGCAGCCGGATGCGTTGCTGAGCGCCTTTGTCGATCTTGCTGCAAGGGCGGATGACGACCAGCTCAAGAGGCTGGAGGAGTTGATTGCCCATCGTCGCGCTGAATTGGATCAGACGTGATGACGAGTTATGGGCCACTGCTTCAGTTTGCATTGCTATCCGGTTTCGTACTGGCGGTAACGCTTACCTTGCTGATTGGAGCCTGCGAGCGCCCATTGCGCCGTGCGCTGTCGGGAAAGACGCCTTCCCAGCGAGCAAGGGTATCGTGGTGGATGCTGGTAACACCTGCCTCGGCGGGTATTGCCTACGCGGCCATGACCATTGCCATGCCGTCGATGTTTGATGATTCGGCCCGATTTGCCGCTGCCTGCTCTGCACACGCTGAAACGCTCTTGCACCTGTGCGTTTGGCACCCGAGCGGCAATGGGCAAAGTGCTTGGCTATGGGGAGCATTGGCATTGTTGGCAGGATACGCGGCTTGGCTGGCTTCACGGGCCGCAGTGGGTCTTTGGCGTGCTCGGCGAACCCTTGCCTCGATGGTGCGCCTGAGCTGGCGTCCGGGGCATCCAGACAAACTTCGCGTGCTTGATGTCGATCAACCTATGGCGCTGGCCTGTGGCGTCGGGCAAGGTCACATCCTGCTTTCGACCTCGTTGATGCGGCGACTTGATCCGACGCAGTTGCGCGTGGTGTTGGCGCACGAACAGGCTCACATCGCCAATCGCGATGTTCTGCATCGTTTGATCGCCGTCGTATTGTCGAGCATCCAGTTGCCAGGTACTCGCCGCCGGTTGTTGCGTGATCTGGAACTCGCATTGGAACAGCGTTGTGATTTTGCCGCTGCAACCGAAGTGGGATGTCCTGTCGCCGTGGCCGAAACCATCGTTGTAGTGGAGAAGATATTTCGGCAACACGCCAAGGAACAGGTGCCATTGACGATGGCGTTCTTTTCCGATTTTGTCCCTGAGCGCGTCGAGGCGTTGCTGTCGCCCAAGCACTCGTCTGTCTCATACTTGGGGCCGGTGCTAGGCAGTCTTGTTCTGGTGTTTTGCAGCCTCTCTACAGGCTGGCTGCATTCTGCAACCGAATCTCTCATCGCCGTGATGACGAGGTAACCATATGCCTGTGTGCTGTGTTTTTTTGTCCAAAAAACCGATTGATGCTCGGTTTTATGGTGATTTCGCTCCGGCGTGCGCGGGATGTCGTCACGCGGAATCGTTTGCTCGCCAACTTTTGTCGTCATGAGGGTTTCCATGAATTTGATCCGCGTAGTGGCCTTGGTGTTCGTCGGAGCCTGCGGCACGTCCGCAGCCTGGGCCGCCGAAACCTTGCGATTGGAGGATGCAGTCTCCCGCGCATTGGCCGCTCACCCATCCATTGCCGCTGAAACGGCTCAACTCCAAGCCGTGCAAGCCCGCACGCAGCGCGAGGCGTTGCCACCGCCTTACACCGTTGGCGGCGAGGTAGAGAACGTGGCCGGTAACGGCAACCTACGAGGTGTTCGCTCGGCGGAAACGACATTGCGCATTGGCCGGGTCATAGAACTCGGCGGCAAGCGCGAGGCCCGTCAGACGTTGGGCCGGGCCGAGATGAGGGAGCAAGAGCATCAGGCCACCAAAGTGCGGATCGACTTGGCAAGCCTGACTACAACTCGCTTCATCGAGGTGCTCGCCAGACAGCAGCGGCTGGCGTATGCCGAGGAACGTATCCAGCAAGCGGAGCGCACCCGCCAGGAGGTTGCAGCGTGGGTGCAGGCCGCTCGAAATCCCGAGTCGGATTTGCAGGCCGCGGAGATTGCGCTCGCTGAGGCGCAACTCAATCGCGAAAGTGCTGCACACGAGCTGGCTAGCGCAAAGATGACTTTAGCAGCGAGCTGGGGCGCGCTGGCGCCTGACTTCGGTGAGGTCGTCGGTGACCTGCAAGCCTTGCCGACTGTGGCGCCGTTCGAGACGCTGGCTGCACGCTTGCCTTCGACGCCAGAACTGTGGGCCTCGCGATTGCGGGCCGACACCATTGGCGCCCGGCGCCGGCTCGCCGAGGCTGAGGCCAAACCAAACATCGACGTCAGTTTGGGCGTGCGACGCCTGGAAGCCTTCAAGGATCACGGCGTGGTGATGTCGATCTCGGTGCCGTTGGGTAGTCCAACGCGCTCTGGATACGCGGTGTCTCAAGCAAATGCGGAGCTTGCTGCGCTGGAAGCGCGGCGTGATGCCGAACGCTTCGAGCGCCACCAGACGCTGTTCGACAAATATCAGGAACTCACGCACGCGCGGCACGAAGCCGAATCGCTACGCACACGAATGCTGCCTATGGCTGAAAGTGCCTTAGCGACGACTCGGCGCGGCTTTGAACAAGGCCGCTTCTCTTATCTGTCACTGGCTCAAGCGCAGCGGACGCTGTTCGATTTGCGTGCGCGAACTGTCGAAGCCGCCACCCGCTATCACCTTTTGCTGGTCGAGGTGGAACGCCTCACCGCCACCGTCGAGGACACCGCACCATGATTCGCATTCTTTCCCTGTTGCTCCTTTGCGTGCTTGCCACCGCTTGCGGCCCCGGCGGCGACAAATCCAAAGAGGAGGCCAGTGTCCAAGCCAGTGGAAGTTATGAGCGTGGGCCGAACAATGGCCGGCTACTCCGTGATGGAGACTTCGCCCTAGAAGTCACCATCTACGAAACCAACGCACCTCCGCATTACAGGCTCTACGCCTACCGCGATGGAAAGCCAGTCGCTGCCACCGATGTCGTTGCGACCATCAAACTCTCCCGTTTGGATGGCGAGGTCAACCAATTCACGTTCACGCCAGAGGGCAACTATCTAGTCGGCAGCGGCGAAGTGACCGAACCGCATTCGTTCGATGTCGCCGTGTCCGCCGAACATGCCGGAAAGAAGTCCACTTGGTCTTACGAGTCCTATGAGGGTCGCGTAACCATTCCGGCCGGCATCGCCAAGGATGCCGGCATCAAGACTGCATCGGCCGGGCCAGCGGTCATCCGAGATGTTGTGCGGTTGATGGGAACCGTTGTTCTGGATGCCGATAGACACGCGGCAGTTCGCGCACGCTTCCCTGGCATCGTGCGATCGGTGAACGTGCAACAGGGCGAACGAGTCCGCCGTGGCCAGACGCTGGCCGTCGTTGAGGGCAACGACAGTATGCGCACCTATCCAATTGTCGCGCCGTTCGATGGCGTGGTGCTCACGCGCAATACGAACGTGGGTGACGTGGCCGAGGCAGGTGCGCTGTTCGAGCTGGCTGACCCGTCCAACGTATGGATCGACTTGCGTGCCATTGGCACTGATGCCGAAGCCCTACAGCCAGGACAGCCAGTGCGAATCCGGTCAGCGACGGGAAAGACCGAAGCCAGCGGCAAGATTCAGCGACTGTTGCCGGTAGCTGGTAGCGGCCAGAGCGTCATTGCCCGCGTCAGCATCCCGAACCCGGAGGGACGCTGGCGCCCCGGAATGACCGTGGCGGCAGAGGTCACAGTAGGTACGCGCAACGTACCGCTGGCGGTGAAGGAGTCGGGGTTGCAACGATTCCGCGATTTCACCGTGGTGTTCGCGCAGGTCGGCGACACATACGAAGTCCGAATGCTCGAACTCGGCGATCGTGATGGTGAGTACGTTGAAGTGACTGGCGGACTCAAGCCCGGCACTAACTACGTGGCCGAGCAAAGTTTCCTGATACGCCAAGACATCGAAAAGTCTGGCGCAAGCCACGATCACTGAGGACGCAGATATGCTCGAACGCATCATTCGCGCGTCCATCGCGCATCGCTGGCTCGTGCTTCTATTGGTGCTCGCCCTGTCCGGGCTGGGTATCTGGAACTACAGCCGCTTGCCGATCGACGCGATACCGGACATTACCAATGTCCAAGTGCAGATCAATACCGAGGCGCCAGGCTACTCGCCAATGGAGGCCGAGCAGCGCGTCACCTTCCCGGTTGAAACGGCGCTGGCCGGCCTCGCCCGGCTGGACTACACCCGCTCGATTTCCCGCTACGGTCTGTCGCAGGTCACTGCGGTCTTCGAGGACGGCACTGACATTTACTTCGCCCGTCAGCAGGTCGCCGAACGCTTGCAGCAGGCATCTTCGCAACTTCCGGCGGGCCTGAATCCCTCGCTCGGGCCAGTGGCAACCGGCCTGGGCGAGATATTCATGTACACCTTGGAACCCGAAAAGGGCTACGAGGAAATATGGACACCCACCACGCTGCGCACCTTGCAGGATTGGTCGGTACGTCCGCAGCTTCGCAATCTGAAAGGCGTCACCGAGGTCAACACCATCGGCGGCTACGTGCGTCAGTTCCACATCACGCCCGATCCGGTCAAGTTGCTGGCCTACGAGTTGACGATGAATGACGTGCTGAACGCCGTCGCGCGGAACAACGCCAACGTCGGCGCCGGCTACATCGAACGTCATGGCGAGCAGTACCTGATCCGCATCCCCGGCCAGATTGGCGACATCGAGCGGCTGCGAAAAATCGTCGTGGCAACGCGCGATGGGCTGCCGCTGCGAATAAGCGATGTGGCGGAGGTGCTGGAGGGTAGCGAACTGCGAACCGGCGCAGCCACCAAGGACGGCAAAGAGGTCGTGTTGGGCACGGCTTTCATGTTGATTGGCGAGAACAGCCGGGCGGTTGCGCAGCGCACAGTAGAAAAGCTCGCTGAAATCGACGCGACACTACCAGAAGGAGTCCGCGCGCACGCCGTTTACGACCGCACTCAGCTCGTTGATCGCACCATTGCAACGGTGCAGAAGAATCTTCTGGAAGGCGCGCTGCTGGTGATAGCAGTGCTGTTCCTCCTGCTGGGCAACATGCGCGCGGCACTGATAACCGCGGCGGTGATCCCGATCGCCATGCTGCTGACGATTACCGGCATGGTGCAGAACCGCATCTCGGCCAACCTGATGAGCCTGGGCGCGCTGGATTTCGGCCTGATCGTCGATGGCGCGGTCATCATCGTGGAAAACTGCTTGCGAAGGTTCAGTGAGCGACAGCATCAGCTCGGTCGCCTGCTGACCCGTGATGAGCGTTTCTCGCTGGTTTCCAGCGCCAGCGCAGAGGTCATCAAGCCCGCCCTGTTCGGGTTGTTCATCATCACGGCTGTTTACCTTCCGATCTTCGCGTTGTCGGGCGTGGAAGGAAAGATGTTTCACCCGATGGCCCTCACCGTCGTGATCGCATTGACTGGTGCGATGGTGTTGTCGTTGACCTTTGTGCCTGCGGCTGTCGCACTGTTTGTCACCGGCAAAGTTTCCGAAAAAGAAACCAAGGTGATGCGCGGCATCAGCCGCCTCTATGCGCCACTTCTCCAGAAGGCAATCAAGCTGAGAGTCGTGGTTGCCGCGGCGGCGGCAGTGCTGGTGGTGCTGTCCGGTTTGCTTGCCACACGCTTGGGCACCGAGTTCATCCCCAATCTGGATGAGGGTGACATCGCCTTGCACGCGATGCGCATTCCCGGAACGAGTCTGACCCAGGCGATTGGTATGCAGCGCCAATTGGAAGCGCGGATCAAGCAGTTTCCAGAGGTGGAGGAAGTCGTCGCCAAGATCGGCACTGCCGAAGTTGCGACCGATCCCATGCCTCCTTCTGTGGCCGACACTTTCATCATGCTCAAGGATCGCAGCGAATGGCCCGATCCTCGCAAGCCGAGAGGCGTCCTGCTTGCGGAACTGGAGAAGGCGGTGAACGCCATTCCCGGCAACAACTACGAGTTCACTCAACCCGTGCAGATGCGCATGAATGAGTTGATCGCAGGTGTCCGTGCCGAGGTGGCAATCAAGGTGTATGGCGATGATATGGAGCAACTTGCCCGACTAGGCTCGGAGATTGAAGCTGTGGCCGAGAGCATCGAGGGGTCTGCTGACGTGGCGCTCGAACAGATCACGGGCCTGCCGATGATGACGATCACGCCGAACGTGGATGCGCTGTCCCGACACGGTTTGGCGATCGACGACATACAGCAGACGGTGGCAATCGCCCTTGGCGGCGCTGTCGCCGGCCAGGTATTTGAGGGGGATCGCCGGTTCGATATCGTGGTTCGGCTACCCGAAGCGCAACGCCAAGATCCGAAGGCACTGGCGACACTGCCCATTCCGGTTTCGACGGGCATGGCTGCCGGGCTGGGCCAAGCTGCTTACGTGCCGCTCGGCCAGCTTGCGTCCATCGAAGTGGCGCCCGGCCCCAATCAGATCAGCCGTGAGAACGGCAAGCGCCGGATCGTCATCACCAGCAACGTCCGCGGGCGCGATTTGGGGTCGTTCGTGGAAGAACTGCGAGAGCGGGTAAGCCGCGAAATCACGCTGCCAGAGGGCTATTGGGTCAGCTACGGGGGGACGTTCGAGCAGCTCATTTCGGCAAGCCAGCGCCTGTCCGTCGTCGTGCCCGCCGTGTTGGTTCTGATCTTCGGCCTTTTGTTTATGGCCTTTGGTTCAGGCCGGGACGCCGCCATCGTCTTTAGTGGTGTGCCTTTGGCGCTGACCGGCGGCGTGGCTGCATTGTGGCTGCGCGACATTCCGCTTTCGATCTCAGCAGGGGTCGGCTTCATTGCCCTATCCGGTGTGGCGGTGCTCAACGGCCTGGTGATGGTGAGCTTCATCCGCAAGCTGCACCACGACGGAGCGCCGATTCAGGATGCCATTGTGAATGGCGCGATGACGCGGCTACGCCCGGTGCTAATGACCGCGCTGGTTGCAAGCCTTGGCTTTGTACCGATGGCAATCAATGTCGGCACCGGCGCGGAAGTGCAGCGACCGCTCGCAACTGTCGTCATCGGCGGCATTGTTTCCTCGACGCTGCTGACGCTACTGGTACTGCCGGCCTTGTATCGCCTGATTCATCGGCGTGCCGACCGCCAGGACACCACGCCAGCGTGAGAACGCTGATTCTTACCACCTGATCGCAGGATTGCGGCGATTGAAAATCACTTGCCGCTCTCGGTCAAACAATTTGCGGAGTTTATTCAAGGTATGAGATTCATGCACGAAAGGCTGTCTGGAGTATTGCCGAGTCCTAACAGGCCGACTAGCCAGCGGATTTCCCTATATGTCGGGGCCGCGCTTCTTCTCTTGTTAGCGTGCGCGAACCAGGCGCTGGCCCATGCCGTTGCCGAGGGCGACAAGGGCTACATCCAGGAAATATCCGGCGTCAACCTGATCCCCTTTATGTATCTAGGGGCGAAGCACATGGCGACGGGGTACGACCACATCCTGTTCCTGCTCGGCGTGATCTTCTTCCTGTACCGGATGAAGCATATCGCTTTGTACGTGACGCTATTTGCCATCGGCCATTCGACCACGATGCTGCTTGGCGTGTATTTCAACGTCGGCATCAACAGCTACATCATCGACGCGATCATCGGGCTTTCGGTGGTTTACAAGGCGCTCGACAACATCGGTGCATTTCAGCGATGGCTTGGTTGTCAGCCAAACACGAAAGTCGCAACGGTTGTGTTCGGACTCTTTCACGGGTTTGGGCTATCCACCAAGATCATCGAATACAACATTTCACCGGATGGTCTGCTTCCAAACCTGTTGGCATTCAATGTCGGCGTTGAAATCGGACAGTTGCTTGCGCTCGGCGCCATTCTGATCGCAATGAGCTACTGGCGCCGAACAGCAAGTTTCTGGCGCCATGCGTACACCACAAACGTGGCGATGATGAGTGCCGGCTTCATCCTGATCGGCTATCAGCTAACTGGCTACTTCATTTCCTGAACCGCACTCGGAGAAAACATCCATGCACAACGTATCCAAGCCAACTCTTGACGATCTGCCTACATCGAAGCAACTACTGCGTTCAACATTTATTGCGATCGTCGCCGCCATCGTAGTTCTGGTCGCCTTCGTCCTGCCTTCCGAGTACGCGATCGACCCAACAGGAATTGGCCGTGCGCTCGGGCTGACGGAAATGGGAGAAATCAAGACGCAGTTGGCCGAAGAAGCTGCTGCCGACGCCGCAATGGATGCGGCTCAGGCCGCCACCGTGACGACAAGAAATGCAAGCGCCGCCGCTCCTGCGCAGGCGCAAAGCCAGGTGACGAGCGATTCGCCTTGGCGCGATGAAATGCGCATTGCACTCAAGCCCGGCCAAGGGGCCGAAGTGAAGTTAATCATGAAGGCCGGCGAACAGGCCGAGTTCAGTTGGATTTCCGAAGGTGGCGTAGTGAACTTCGACACCCACGGCGATGGCGGAGGACAGTCCATCAGCTATGAGAAGGGTCGCGCTGTGCCCGCAAGTGATGGCGTGATCCAGGCCGCCTTTAACGGCAATCACGGTTGGTTCTGGCGAAACCGTGGGGATGCCGATGTGACAGTGATCGTTCGCACTCGCGGTCAGTACGCGGAAATGAAGCGCGTCCTGTGATTGAACGACCAGACAGGGGCGAATGCCCTATGCACTCCCGCCGTCTTGCTGCGCCGTGCGCGTAACGGGCGGCCGAAGTTTCCCGCCCTGCCTTGTATGCAGGGCCTCACCCCAGGAGATAGTGAAATGAAGATTCGTCCATTTTTGATTGCCGCCCTGGCTAGCACGTTGCTCGCTTCGCCGTTCGTGATGGCCCATCCCGGTGGGCATGATGACGACGAGAAAGCGATGCCGAAGACATGCGAGCAATTGGCTGATACCAAGCGGTACATCAGCGATGTGGCTTATCCCGAAGTGAAGAAGCTGAAAGAGCAGTGCGACGCCGCGAAGAAGAAGCCGACTGCCACGCAGTCTCCGGCAACCCGCCGCTCGTCCAGCGGCGGGAACTGATTGCTCAAGGCTGTAGCCGTGACTCACCGGGTCGCGGCTACAGCCTGTGAGGCCCACTAGCTGAGAGTTATCTGTCTATGCTCGCAATCCTCCAGAACATAACCTTCCGCCGGCTGTTTCTCGCACAAGTTTCATCGCTTGTGGGAACCGGCCTGGCGACTGTGGCACTCGCGCTGCTGGCCTACGAGCTGGCTGGCCCCGGTGCTGGCGCAGTCCTGGGCACGGCGTTGGCGATCAAGATGACCGTCTATATCCTGCTGGCCCCGGTGGCGGGCGCTGTTGTATCGCCCGAAAAGAGAAAGACCGTCCTAATCTCACTCGATGCGATCCGGGCTTGCGTCGTGCTGATGCTGCCCTTCGTCACCGAGATTTGGCAGATTTACTTGCTGATTGCCGTATTGCAGTCGGCCTCGGCTGGATTTACGCCGTTGTTCCAATCTTTGATTCCCGAGGTGCTTCCCGAGGAACATGACTACACCCGTGCTTTGTCCCTGTCGCGGATGGCCTATGACTTAGAAAGCCTGCTAAGTCCAGTGCTCGCAGCAGCCCTATTGGCTTTGGTCAGCTTTCACGTCTTGTTTGTTGGTACGGCTTTCGGCTTTCTGTTCTCGGCCGGACTGATTATGGCGGCGGCATTTCCGGCAGTCGTGGTCGCTAGTAGGCGCAACGGTGGATTCGGCGAAAGACTCCTTTGCGGAACACGCATCTATCTCCACACGCCACGGTTGCGCGGTTTGCTGGCATTGCACCTTTGCGCGGCAGCCGGTGGCGCGATGGTGTTCGTCAACACCATCGTGATCGTGCGGAACTTCTTGGATGGCAGCGAACAGCAGGTTGCGCTGGCGCTTGCGACCTTCGGTGGCGGCTCCATGCTGGCCGCGCTGCTATTGCCCAAGGTGCTTGACCGAATCTCCGATCGCCGCGTGATGTTGTCCTCCGCGACGATGATGGTGCTTGCGCTGCTGACCACTACTGCGGCCTGGATCGCATTGCCATCTTGGCGAGATTGGGCGTTGCTGCTGCCGGCATGGGGCATGTTGGGTGTTGCCTATGCCGGATTGGTGACGCCAGGGGGGCGCTTGGTACGGCGGTCGGCAAATGAGGAGGATCTCCCGGCGGTGTTCGCCGCGCAATTCTCCTTCTCGCATATCTGTTGGCTGCTGGCGTACCCGTTGGCAGGCTGGGTTGGCCTCAAGTTCGGTCTTGCCATTGCCTTGGCTGCCCTGAGTTGCCTTGCGGTCGTTGGGATGCTTGCCGCAGTTCGGTGCTGGCCGCGAGACGAGCAATCAGTTCTTGTGCATGAGCATAGCGATCTTCCAGATGACCACGCGCACCTTAGGTCGCATGGCGTAGCGCCGCACGCACATTCGTTTGTCATTGACGCGCTGCATCGGCGCTGGCCTGGATGAACAGGCCGAGGTTCTGGCAATGGTTAATGAGCGGCTTCTTTCTCGGTTCGCAGGGAGTGAGTATTCGATGGAATTGAGACACCTGAGATATTTTCTCGCTGTAGCCGAGGAGCTTCACTTCGCACGTGCCGCGGAGAAGCTGCACATCGAGCAATCGCCCCTGTCCCGAGCCATCAAGGAGTTGGAAGAAGAATTGGGCGTTGTGTTACTCGCCCGTACCACACGCAGTACGCGGCTGACTCGTGCTGGCAAACTCTTCATAGTGCATGTGCGCCGCGTGTTCTCCGCCTTGGAACAAGCGCGCGACAGTGTGAAAGCAGCGGCGAATGGCTTTCATGGGCAGTTGCGCGTGGCCTTGTCCGATGGCATCACGCCATCGCGCCTGCCAGCTTTGCTGGCGTTGTGCCGCCAAGAAGAACCCGAGGTTGAACTGCGATTCTTCGAGGTGCCATTGTCTCAGCAGATCAAGGGGCTGCATGAAGATATGTACGACGTGGGGTTTGCACAGTCCGATGACGTGGGCGATGGCATCGCCACCATACCGGCCTGGAATGACACGCTCATCGTGACGGTGCCAGCGCGGCATCCGCTGCTGGCACACAAGCGCATCCCTTTGGAGGAACTGCTGCGCTATCCGCTGGTTCTGTGCGATCCACAAGTGTGCGAAGGCCATGCCAAATTCGTCGATCGGGTGCTGCGCCGAGCCGACATTGAGCCGCTGGTCGCAGAGCGTGTCGCTACGTGCGATCTGATGATGGCCTTGGTATCGGCCGGCCTCGCGCTTGGGTTTACGGGCGCCGCGCGCATTGCCGCCAATCCCGATTCAGGCGTGGTGGCCCGGCCGCTGGCATTGCGCGTGCCGCCGCTGACAACCTACTTGCTGTACCCCGACGGCGAGCCGTCCGAGGTGCTGGCGCGGTTCGTTGAGCGCGTGCAGGCCATCGAGTCACCGGAACCCGCAAGGCCCAAGGCGGGTCGTCATTCCGATTTCCTAGAGGAGCCTCCGCCATGAAGAAGACCGTCCCATTCTTGTTGGTGGCCGCATTGACTGCCTGCGGCCAGTCCGAAACGCCTCAGAAGGCCAACACGTCGGAGGCGAATATCCCGACAGTGGAAGAACTGGCGGCCAACCCCGAACGGCTCAAAGAGTTGCGCCAGCAATGCAAGACCGATCGCCCAAAGCTCGGCGACTTGCTGTGCAACCGAGTGGCCGAGGCCACACGCAAGCGGTTCTATGGCGACAGCGAAACGCCGTACACGCCGCCAAAGGAACCGCCCAAGTTCTGATCGTTGGCGATTCGCCGCATCGCCTTCATTTTTCTGTTCGACACGCCGCAATACGCCTTCGCTTGCGGCGTTTTTCTTTGGCTCGCCGTCACACTAATTCTGTCTTTTTGCTCGACCTTTCTGCTGAAAACGGTCTTTGACCGGCACTGACCCGGCACCGATCCTGACGCTTGCGGCACGCCCTTGTGCCGCTCTTTCCATGAGAAAACAGCGCAGGAGAAATCGGAGGCCAGGTCATGCAAGGGACGAACGTGCTGTTCGGTCAGATCGCCGTGGTGTTCGGCATCGTGATCGCCGGCGTGTGGGGCGCCACACAATGGACAGCAGCCTCCCTTGGCTATCAAGTACGCCTTGGCTCGCCCTGGTTCGATCTTCTTGACACGCCGATCTACCACCCGTGGAAGCTGTTTGAGTGGTGGTTCTTCTTCGGTGCCTATGCGCCGGAGGTTTTCGACACCGGCGGCGCCATTGCCGGCGCCAGCGGCATGGTCGCCGTGGGCGTTGCCATCGCCATGTCGGTCTGGCGCTCGCGCCAAGCGCGCCTCGTCACCACCTACGGTTCTGCACGCTGGGCGAACGCGCAGGACATTCGCAAGGCTGGCCTCACACAGCCTGCCGGCGTGTTCCTGGGCCAGCACGATCGCCAGTACCTGCGGCATGAAGGCCCGGAACACGTCCTGACCTTCGCGCCCACACGCTCGGGCAAGGGGGTGGGCCTGGTGGTGCCCACCTTGTTGAGCTGGCCAGCATCGGCCGTCATCCACGACATCAAGGGCGAGAACTGGCAGATTACCGCCGGCTGGCGTTCGCGCTTCTCGCATTGCCTGCTGTTCAACCCCACCGATGCGAAGTCGGCCGCCTACAACCCGCTGCTGGAGGTACGGCGCGGCGCGCATGAAGTGCGCGACGTTCAGAACATCGCGGACATTCTGGTCGATCCCGAAGGCGCGCTGGAGAAGCGCAACCATTGGGAGAAGACCTCGCACGCGCTGCTGGTCGGCGCGATCCTGCATGTGCTCTACGCCGGCGAGGACAAGACGCTGCGTGGCGTCGCCAACTTCCTCTCCGACCCGGCCAGTCCGTTCGAGCTGACCTTGCACCGGATGATGACCACGCCGCACCTCGGCGATGGGCCGCATCCGGTAGTCGCATCGGCTGCGCGCGAAGTGCTCAACAAATCGGACAACGAGCGTTCCGGCGTGTTGAGCACCGCCATGTCGTTCCTCGGCCTGTACCGCGACCCCACGGTGGCCGAAGTCACCTCACGCTGCGACTGGCGCATCGCCGACCTGATCGCTGCCGAACATCCGGTATCGCTGTATCTGGTAGTGCCGCCTTCGGACATTTCGCGGACGAAGCCGCTCATCCGTCTGATCCTCAACCAGATCGGGCGGCGGCTCACCGAATCGCTCGACGGTTCCGATGGCATCGAGCGCCGCCACAAGCTGCTGCTAATGCTCGACGAGTTCCCGGCGCTGGGCAGGCTCGATTTCTTCGAGACGGCCTTGGCCTTCATGGCGGGCTACGGCATCCGCAGCTTCCTCATCGCGCAGTCGCTCAACCAGATCGACAAAGCCTACGGCCAGAACCATTCGATTCTGGACAACTGCCACGTCCGGGTGACGTTCGCCACCAACGACGAACGCACCGCCAAGCGCATCTCCGAAACACTCGGCACCGCGACCGAGCTGCGCGCGCAGCGCAACTACGCCGGCCATCGGCTCGCGCCGTGGCTGGGGCACCTCATGGTGTCGCGTCAGGAGACGGCTCGCCCGCTGCTGACGCCGGGCGAAGTCATGCAGCTTCCGCCTGACGAAGCCGTGGTGATGGTGTCCAGCGTGGCGCCGATCAAGGCCAAGAAGCTGCGCTACTACGCGGACAGCAATTTCAAGCGCCGCGTGCTGCCGCCGCCTGCGCTGGCAGGCGGGCAGTACGCGGACGCGCCGCCATCGCGCTCGGACGACTGGAGCAGCTTGGCGATTCCTGCCGTGCCCGCCGCACCTGCGGCCGATGCCGCCGAAGGCTTCAGTGGTTCGACCGACGACGGCGGCCCACGCCGCCAACCCGAACTCTCCGAAACCGTCACCTACGCCCCCGAGCTGGCCGTGCCGACTGCCGACCTCGCGCTGCTCGATGACGACGACGACCTGCCGCTTCCCCTTCCTCGCCAGCTTGACCCGGCCATGCAGCGCACGGCGCGGCTGGCATCGCTGAACCCCAACGACGGAATCGAGCTATGAGCCACTACCGCCTCAATCTGTTCATCCAGCCGGAGCACGCCAAGCGCCTGGACGAGCTGGCCGCCAAGAAAGGCGTGTCCAAGTCGTCCATCGTCGCCGCTGCCTTGGCGTCCTGGCTGTCGCCGGACGCAGCAGACCAGCGCGAGGCAGCCATCGCCAAACGGTTGGATCGCCTGTCGCGCCAAGCCGAACGCCTGGAGCGCGACCAGAACATCCAGATCGAGACGCTGGCGCTGTTCATTCGCTACTACCTCACGGTCAGCACGCCAGTTCCCGAGGCGCACCAAGAGGCCGCCCGCGCCCAGGGCAAAGCACGCTTCGAGCAGTTCGTTGAACAGTTGGGCCGCCACCTGCTGCGTGGGCGAAGCCTGGTGCGCGACGTGGTGGAGGAACTACATCCCGACCCGATGCGAATGGAAGACGCGGCGGCAGTCGCGCAAGCGCGGGAGCGTGCGTCATGAGCGCCGTTCCGCAGTCCATGACCGCCACATCACTCGACCGGCGTATCCAGATGCTGCGTACAGCGATGGGGCCGCTGATTGCCACCGCGCTCGAAGACCCGGACGTGGTGGAGGTGATGCTGAATCCCGATCGCACCCTCTGGGTGGATCGGCTTTCCAGCGGGCGCGCGCCGATGGGCGTGGAGCTGTCCGAAGCGGACGGCGAGCGAATCATCCGCCTCGTGGCCGCGCATGTCGGCGCGGAGGTGCATCGCGGTCAACCGCTGCTGTCCGCCGAACTGCCCGAGACGGGCGAACGCTTCGAGGGCATCTTGCCGCCGGCCGCGCCGGGGCCGGCCTTCGCGCTGCGCAAGCGGGCCATCGGTGTGATCCCGCTGGAGCGGTACGTCATCGACGGGATGATGACCAGCGCACAGGCGGGCTTTCTCGTTCGCGCCGTGCGCGAGCGGCAGAACGTCTTGATCGCCGGTGCCACCAGCAGCGGCAAGACGACCTTGGCCAACGCGCTGTTGGCCGAGATTGCCGCCACGGGCGACCGCGTGCTGGTGCTCGAAGACACGGTGGAGCTGCAATGCGCAGCCCGCGACCACGTTCCGCTGCGCACGCGCGCAGGCGTGGTGTCCATGACGGAGCTGGTGCGTTCGTCCATGCGCCTGCGGCCGGATCGCGTCGTCGTCGGCGAAGTGCGCGGCGCCGAGGCGCTGGATCTCATCAAGGTGTGGGGCACGGGCCACCCCGGCGGCATCGCCACGATCCATGCCGGCTCCGCGCTCGGCGCGCTGCTGCGCCTGGAGCAACTGATTCTCGAAGTGGCGGTGAATCCGCCCCGTGCGTTGATCGCCGAGGCGGTCAACGTGGTGATCCACATCGCCGGGCGCGGGCGCAAGCGCCGCATCGAGAGCATCGCCCGCGTCGTCGGCTTCGACGGCGTGGGCTACCAACTGGCCGATGCGATGGACGCGCCGTTTCCCGAGCCGCCACCGCAGTCCGACCTTTCTTTCCCATCCCTCAACCACCCTGGAGAACTGCCATGACGCAGATGCACGTTCCTGCTTTCCGTGTTTCCGTAAATCCGCCTTTGCGCCTGTCCAACCTGGCGCGGTTGCGCAGCCTGGCCCGCCCTGCCAAGCAAGGGCTGCTGCTGGCCGCGCTGCTGCTGTTCCTGGCCGGAACCGCGCAGGCCGCCGGTTCCTCGATGCCGTGGGAAGGCCCGCTGCAATCCATCCTCGAATCCATCCAGGGGCCGGTGGCGCGCATCGTCGCGGTCATCATCATCATCGCCACGGGCCTCGCGCTCGCCTTCGGCGATACGTCGGGCGGATTCCGCAAGCTGATCCAGATCGTGTTCGGTCTGTCCATTGCGTTCGCGGCTTCGAGCTTCTTCCTGTCGTTCTTCAGCTTCTCCGGCGGGGCCGTCGTATGAGTGCCCCGGACACCTTCGCGGCCGGCTTCGAGGTGCCGCTGCATCGCTCGCTGACCGAGCCGATTCTGCTGGGCGGTGCGCCGCGCACCGTGGCAATCGCCAACGGCACGCTGGCCGCTGCTGTCGGGCTGGGCCTGCAACTGTGGATTCCAGGCGTTGTGCTCTGGATCGTCGGCCATTCGCTGGCGGTGTGGGGAGCGCGCGTCGATCCGCAGTTCATGCAGGTCTTCGCCCGGCACATCAAGCATCGCCCGCTGCTGGACGTGTGAGGGAGGACGCCGCGATGCTGAACCTCGCCGAATACCGCCAGCGCCCGGCCTTGCTTGCCGACTGGCTGCCCTGGGCCGGGCTGGTCGCGCCGGGCGTGATCTTGAACAAGGACGGCAGTTTCCAGCGCACGGCCCGGTTTCGCGGGCCTGACCTCGACAGCGCGACGCAAGGCGAGCTGATCGCCACGTCGGCACGCTTGAACAACGCGCTGCGTCGCATGGGATCGGGCTGGGCGCTGTTTATCGAAGCCGAACGCTGCGCAGCCGCCGACTATCCGCACTCGGCGTTTCCCGAGCCGCTGTCGTGGCTGGTGGATGAGGAACGCCGCGCCACCTTCGAGGACTCGGGCAACCACTTCGAGAGCGGCTATCACTTGACGTTGGTATACCTGCCGCCCGAGGAATCACGCGCCCGCGCGGCAGGGATGCTGTACGAGAACCGGCCCACCGAGGGCGTGGACTGGCGCGAGAGATTGACGGCCTTCGTGGCGGAAACGGATCGCGTCTTTGACCTGCTCGATGGCGTGATGCCGGAAATCGCGTGGCTCGATGACGGCCAGACGCTGACCTACCTGCACGCCACCATCTCGACGCGCCGCTACTGCGTTGGCGTGCCCGAAGTGCCCTTCCACATCGACGCACTGCTGACCGACTCGCCGCTCGTCGGTGGCCTGGCGCCCATGCTGGGCGACCAGCACTTGCGCGTGGTGTCGGTACGGGGCTTCCCGACCTCAACCTGGCCGGGGATTCTGGACGATCTCAACCGCCTGGGATTCGCGTATCGCTGGAGTACGCGCTTCCTGTGCCTCGACAAAGCCGAGGCGGAACGGGAATTGGGGCGCTTGCGCCGCCAATGGTTCGCCAAGCGCAAGAACGTCATCGCGCTGCTGCGCGAGACGATCTTCCAACAGGAATCGCCGCTGGTCGATACCGACGCCAACAACAAGGCGGCCGATGCCGATGCCGCCTTGCAGGAGTTGGGCAGCGATCAAGTCGCCTTCGGCTACCTCACCGCCACGGTGACGGTACTCGATGCCGACCCGGCCGTGGCCGACGAGAAGCTGCGCATGGTGGAGCGCGTCATCCAAGGGCGCGGGTTCGTCACCATTCCCGAAACGCTGAACGCCGTCGATGCGTGGCTGTCCTCGATCCCTGGCAACGCCTACGCGAACGTGCGCCAGCCCATCGTCTCGACGCTGAACCTGGCGCACATGATGCCGGTGTCGGCGGTATGGGCCGGGCCAGAGAGGAACGCGCACCTCGACGGGCCGCCGGCCATCGTCACCCGCACCGACGGCGCGACGCCATTCCGGCTGGTCACGCACATCGGCGACGTGGGGCACATGGCGGTGGTCGGCCCGACGGGCATGGGCAAGTCCGCGTTTCTGGCCGTGCTGGCGATGCAGTTCCGCCGCTATCCGCGCTCGCGCATCTTCGCGTTCGACATGGGGCGCTCGATGCGCGCCACGATCCTGGGTTTGGGTGGCGAGCATTACGACCTCGGCGTCGATGGCGGTATCGCGTTCCAGCCGCTCGCGCGAATCGACCGCGACGGCTACCGCACCTGGGCGGCCGAATGGATCGAAGGCCGTCTGCTGCACGAGGGCGTGGTGATTGGCCCCGACGAGAAGGCGGCCATCTGGTCGGCAATCGGCAGCCTTGCCGGTGCGCCGGCGGAGCAGCGCACGATGACCGGGCTTTCTGTGCTGCTGCAATCAAACGCGCTGCGCCAGGCGCTCGCGCCCTACGTGCTCGGTGGTGCCCACGGCAAGCTGCTGGACGCCGATCACGACCGGCTGGGCACGGCCGACGTGCAGTGTTTCGAGATGGAAGAACTGATGGGTAGCCCTGCCGCCGTGCGGTCAGTGCTGGGCTATCTGTTCGCGCGCTTCGACGAGCGGTTCGATGGCGCACCGACCCTGCTGATTCTCGATGAGTCCTGGCTGTTCCTGGACGATCCGATGTTCGCCGCGCGCATCCGCCAGTGGCTCAAGACGCTGCGCAAGAAGAACGTCAGCGTCATCTTCGCCACGCAGAGCCTCGCGGACATCCAGAACTCCAGCATCGCGTCCGCGATCATCGAGAGCTGCGCCATCCGCATCTTCCTGCCGAACCCGCAGGCGACCGAGCCGCAGATTCGCACGATCTACGAAGGTTTCGGCCTCAACAGCCGGCAGATAGAGATCGTCGCCACCGCGCAGCCCAAGCAGGACTACTACTACCAATCCCGCCTCGGCAACCGCCTGTTCGACCTCGACCTGGGGCCGGCGACGCTGGCTTTCGCGGGCGCTTCCACACCGCAAGACCAGCGCGACATAGACCGCGTGCTGCTGGACGCCGGCGTGCCCGGCTTCGCGGGCGCTTGGCTGCGCCATCGCGGCCTCGATTGGGCAGCCGACCTGCTGCCCTCGTTCCCCGGCCTGGCGCCGGGTTCCCTCCGTACCACCGACCACTCACAGGAGAGCCTGTCATGAAGAAGCGCCTTATCGCCGCCGCCGTCGCGGCCATGCTTTGCACCGCCACCGCCCATGCGCAATGGGTCGTGGTCGATCCCACGAACCTCGTGCAGAACACGCTGACCGCGATCCGCACGCTGGAGCAGATCAACAACCAAATCCAGCAGCTACAGAACGAAGCGCAGATGCTGATGAATCAGGCGCGCAACCTCGCCAGCCTGCCGTCCAGCGTGGTGAACCAGTTGCGCGCCAATCTGGCGACGACCGAACGGCTGATCGCCCAGGCCAGGGGCTTGGCCTACGACGTGACGAATCTGGATCGTGAGTTCGCACGCCTGTACCCGGAGCAGTACGCCGCCACCGTCAGCGGCGACCAGATGTACCGCGATGCGCAGGAGCGTTGGAGGAACACGCTCCACGGCTTGCAGACCACCATGCAGATGCAGGCCCAGGTGTCGCAGAACCTGGGCGAAGACGAAAGCGTGCTGGCCGACCTTGTGGGCAAGAGCCAGTCGGCCCAAGGCGCGTTGCAAGCGATGCAGGCCATGAACCAATTGCTGGCCTTGCAGGCCAAGCAGTCGATCCAGTCGCAGCGGCTTCAGATCACGCAAGACCGGGCCGCTTCGCTGGAGCTGGCGCGGCAGGCGGCGGCTACGGAGCGCGCTCGCGAAGTGCGGCGGCGCTTCTTGGGCGATGGCACGCCGTACACGCCGCAGCGCGTGGATTTCTACGGCAACTGACGGGAGGCTGCCATGCGATGCGTCCTCGCCCTTTGCGTCGTGCTGCTGGCCGCTTGCAGCGAGCAGCCGGCCGACAACCTCGCCGATGCCTTGGCCGCCGATCCCGTGCGGCTCAAGGCATTGCGCGCGCAATGCGCGGCCAACCGGCAGGCCACGGGCGAGGACGCCTGCCGTGCCGCCGCCGAAGCCCTCCGGCGGCGCTTCTTCTCCGGCCAGACCGGGCCAGATGAATACCAGACGCTGGCCGATCTGCCGCCGATCCCACCGAGCTTCGATGAACCCGACGAAGGCGAGACGGCGGCCATGCCTGCCCAAGAGGACGCGCCATGAACGACGTGACCATCATCGACCGATTCCTCGCCACGTTCGCTCTCTACATCGACTCGGGGTTTGGGCTGTTGCAGGGCGAAGTGGCCTTCCTCACCGCCACGCTGATCGTCATCGACATGACGATCGCCGGACTGTATTGGGCGATGAGCCATGCGACCGGCCAGGGCGAGGACGTAATCGCCAAGCTGCTGCGCAAGGTGCTCTACGTCGGTGCCTTCGCTTACATCATCAGCAACTTCAACTGGCTGGCCGGCATCGTGTTCCGCTCCTTCGCCGGGCTGGGCCTGACGGCCACCGGCTCGGCCATCACGATGGAGAACTTCTTGCAGCCGGGCCGGCTTGCGAAAACCGGCATCGACGCAGGTGCGCCGATTCTGGAGCAAGTCGGCGAAATGGCAGGCTTCCCCGAGGTGTTTGTGAACCTCGATGCCATCACGGTGATGTTCCTCGCCTGGCTTGTCGTGGTTCTGTGCTTCTTCGTGCTGGCGATCCAGCTTTTCATCACGCTGATCGAGTTCAAGCTGACGACGCTCGCGGGCTTCGTGCTGGTGCCGTTTGCCTTGTGGAACAAGACGGCGTTCCTCGCCGAGAAGGTGCTGGGCAACGTGGTGTCCTCCGGCGTCAAGGTGCTGGTGCTGGCCGTGATCGTCGGCATCGGCTCGGGCCTGTTCGCCGAGTTCCAAGTTCATCCAGATGAGCCGTCCATCGACCACGCGCTGGTCATCATGCTGGCCTCGCTCACCTTGCTGGCGCTGGGCATCTTCGGCCCTGGCATCGCTACGGGCCTGGTGTCCGGTGCGCCGCAGCTCGGCGCCGGCGCTATGGCCGGCGCTGCTGTAGGCGCAGCCGGCACGGCCGTTGCCGTAGGCGCTGCCGCGACGGGCGTGGGCGGCGCGGTCATGGCCGGGGCGCGCATGGCGCCCGCCGCCGCCAAGCTCGCCGGCAGTGGCGCGCGCGCCGCAGCCTCGACGGCCAGCAGCACACGGTCGGCGTTCCAGGCTGGTTCCGCCGCCGCAGGCGGCGGCGCGAAGGGCGCGATGGCGGGCCTGGGCAACGTCGCCAAGACCGGCGCGCAGTCCGCCGGGCGTGCGGCTGCATCCCGTGCTTCCGCTGCCGGACAGCGCATGGCTGCTCCGTTCCGCGCTGGTTGGAACGGCCAGGCGGCCGACACAGGCACGGCCGGGGGAGCCGGAGCATCCAGCCAGGCCGCCGCAGGCGAGGCCGCTTCCGGCGCAGCCAATGCACAACCCGCTTGGGCCAAGCGGCTGCATCGCCGCCAACAACTCACCCATGCCGCGACCACCACCGCCCACGCGCTGCGCGGTGGCGATGGTGGCGGCTCCGGCCAGGGGCCGAGCCTGCGCGATTCCGATTCATAAGGAGAACTGAACATGCGATTCAAACGACCGCAGGTGCGCTACGCCGACACGCCGCAGCCTGCCACGCCGTACCAAGCTGCCGGCCAGGTGTGGGACGAGCGCATCGGCTCGTCGCGCGTGCAGGCGAAGAACTGGCGCCTGATGGCCTTCGGTTGCCTGACGCTCGCGCTGCTTATGGCCGGCGGCCTGGTGTGGCGCTCGGCGCAGTCCATCGTGACCCCCTATGTCGTGGAAGTGGACAACGGGGGCCAGGTGCGCGCGGTCGGTGAAGCCGCCACGCCGTACCGGCCCAACGATGCGCAGACGGCGCACCACATCGCGCGCTTCGTGACGCTGGTGCGCTCGCTGTCCATCGACCCGATCGTCGTCCGCCAGAACTGGCTGGACGCCTATGACTACACGACCGACAAGGGCGCGGCGGTGCTCAACGACTACGCGCGGGTCAACGACCCGTTCGCGCGCATCGGCAGGGAGTCGGTGACGGTGCAGATCACCAGCGTCGTGCGCGCCAGCGACACGTCTTTCAACGTGCGCTGGACGGAACGCCGCTACGTCAACGGCGCCGCGGCCGGGCTGGAGCGGTGGACGGCCGTGGTGTCCATCGTGCTCCAGCCGCCACGCACCGAAGAACGCCTGCGCAAGAACCCCCTGGGCATCTACGTCAACGGCCTGTCGTGGAGCCGCGAGCTGGATTCTTCCGAAGGAGTCAAACCATGAATGATCTTTTCCACAAATACGCCTTGCCGTTGATGCTTCTTTCCCTCGTGGGCTGCGCCACGCAGGGCAAGCCGCCGCCCATGATCTCGCTCGATGAGCCGGTGCAGGCGCAGCCGCTGCCGGAGCCGCCCGCGCCGTTGGAGGTAGTGGCCGTGCCCGAGGTACTGCCGATGCCGGCACAGTTAAAGCCAGTGCCCGAGGCAGAAGACGACAAGCCCAGGCCGGAACCGGCAGATGAGAAAGTGCGCGTCTCGCGCGCCAATGCCGAGGCGCGTGTCGCGCCCACGCGCGAGGGCTACGTCAACGCGATTCAGGTGTGGCCCTTCACGGATGGCGCGCTGTATCAGGTCTATGCGGCCGTGGGCCGCGTGACCGTTATTGCACTCCAGCCGAGCGAGGAATTGGTGACGGTGGCCGCTGGCGATACCGTGCGCTGGATCGTGGGCGACACATCCAGCGGTGGCGGTGCCGACCTGCGCGTGAACGTGCTGGTCAAGCCGATTCGCTCGGGCCTCAAGACCAATCTCGTCATCACCACCAGCCGCCGCACCTACCTGCTGGAGCTGACCTCGACGGAAAAGACGTGGATGGCATCGGTATCTTGGGAGTACCCGCGCGACCGGATGCTGGCCTTGCAACGCCAAGCGCAGGCGGCCAGCGCCGCAGCGCCGGTCGATAGCGGGCTGTCGCTGGAGAACCTGCGTTTCCGCTACGCGATCAGCGGCAGCAATCCGCCTTGGAAGCCGCTGCGCGCCTTCGATGACGGCGAGAAGGTTTATATCCAGTTCCCGGCGGGCATCGCACAAGGTGAGCTGCCGCCGCTGTTCGTCATCGGCGCGCAGGGCGACGGACAACTCGTGAACTACCGCTTCCGCTCGCCGTATTACATCGTCGATCGCCTGTTCGGTGCCGCCGAGCTGCGCCTAGGCGCTGACAAGGGCGACGTGGTGCGGATCGAGCGCACGGACGGCGTTACACGGAGGAACTGACCATGAGCCAGGACGACACTCCCGACCTTGCCACGCCGCGTCCGGGCAAGGTCGCGCCCGAAGCGGTGGCGCTGCGCGCCCAGCCGCGCCCGGTCACGCGCCTGAATCGGCGCACGCTGGCCATCCTCGTCGGTGGCCTGTCGGTCGTCGTGCTCGGCGCCACGATCTGGTCGCTGCAACCGCAGCGGCGTGGCGCCAATGAGCAGACCGAGCTTTACAACGTCGATCGCGTGTCGAAGTCGGAAGGACTGGATGCGTTGCCGACGGACTACTCGAAGCTGCCGCCGGCCTTGCCGCCCGATGTGCCCGAGCTGGGGCCGCCGCTGCCGGGCGATCTTGGCCCGGCAATCGTGAACTCGCAGCAGCCGGTGACGCCGGCCTATGCGCCACCGGGGCATGATCCTGCGGATGCCTTGCGCAAGGAAGCTGATGCGGCGGCGGCTTCGTCGGTGTTCTTCCGCTCGGGCGGCCAAGGCCAAGCTGCCGCCACGGTGGCGCAGGCGGCGCCGGGTGCGCCTGGTGGTGCAAGCGCGCTCGCGGCTTTCGATCCACTCGGCGCTGGGCCGGCCTCGACCGCGGCCCAGCCTGCCGACCCGACTGCCGTGCAGAACCGGCAAGACCAGAAAGAGGCGTTCCTGAAAGGCGGCTCTACGGAAACCCGCAATTCCGGCAACCTGGCGCTACCGGCATCGCCTTATCAGGTGATGGCGGGCACGGTGATCGCCGGCGCGCTGGTGACAGGTATCAAGTCGGACTTGCCCGGCGACGTGATCGCCACGGTGACGGAGCCGGTCTTTGACACGGCCACGGGCAAGTTCCTGCTGATCCCGCAGGGATCGCGCATCCTCGGGCGTTACAACAGCCAGGTCAGCTACGGGCAGAGCCGCGTGCAGGTCGTGTGGAACCGGGTCATCCTGCCCGACACGTCATCGCTGACGCTCGACAACCTCGTGGGCACCGACCCGGCCGGCTACGCCGGCCTGGAAGACGACGTGGACTGGCATTGGAATCGCATCGTCGCGGGCGCGGTGCTGACGACGCTGCTAGGCGTGGGCGCCGAGCTTGCCGCGCCGGAGAACCGCCAGGACGGCAACCGCATCGTCATCGCCGGGCGCGACAGCGCACAGGACAGCATCAATCAAGTCGGCCAGGAGATCACCCGGCGCAACATGAACATCCAGCCCACGCTGACCAGCCGGCCCGGCCTGCCGGTGCGGATCATCGTCAACCGGGATCTTGTGCTGCGGCCGTACCAGCCGCTGTTCTTCAACCGGGGAGCCTCGCAATGAGCACGACCAAGAAGCTGCGGCTCGGGCCACTGCCCAAGACCGAGAGCGTCAAGATGACCTTTGCCTGCCCGGCCAGCCTGAAAGCCGACCTCGAACGCTACGCCGCGCTGCACGCGCAGGCGTATGGCGAGTCGGTCGATGCAGAGAAGTTGATCCCGCACATGCTGGAGGCGTTTATGGCGGGGGATCGGGGATTCAAGAAGGGCACGGCGACCCGGAGCACGCCATCGAAGCTGCCATGATGGCGTCGCATACCAACGGCATCCATCGAACGCGCAGCCCCAAGCTGCGCGTTCTTCATTCTGGATGCCGCCACGCCTCTTGGGCTATGATGATGCGACAGGCCCGCCATTCCTCGGCAACCCAGCACGACACAGTGCGATGCTGCTTCCCCTCCCGACGCTCTTATGTGGCTCCTAGCCCGCGAAGCCGCAGTGCTGCAAAGCGGCCCCGAAAAGAGCTAACCTACTGTCCCACATACGGTTTCAAGCCCTTCGTGATTTACACGAAAGACTTGACACCGGCACTTTTTTGCCCGCCAGGCAGGCTTGCGGCACACTAGCGCCCTTCCCGAGCATCCGCTCGTTTATCTGCTCAAGAGTCCGTATGACCCGTTCTCCCTTCCGCCGCATGGCCTTCAGCGCGCTGCGCCGCCTGCTGTACCTCTGGGTACGCTCGGAAACCATCAACCAGTCCGCCTTCCCCCTCAAGCTCGATCGCAGCAAGCCGGTGTTCTACGTGCTGCAGCAGCCCTCGGTGAGCGACCTGGCCGTGGTCGACCGCGAGTGCACCAAGGCCGGCCTGCCGCGCCCGGTGCTGCCGGTGGCCGTCGGGGAACATGTCGAGCCGGCGGCCTTCTTCTACCTGACGCCGGAGCCGGACTGGTTCGGCCGCCAGGACAAACGCGGGATTTCACCCACCCTGGATCGCGTCGTCAGCGCCCTCGGCCAGCATGCCGTGGATGACGCGCAGATCGTCCCGGTCAGCGTGTTCTGGGGACAGTCGCCGGATCGCGAGACCAGCGCCTGGAAACTGCTGTTCGCCGACAGCTGGGCCGTCACCGGCCGCCTGCGCCGCCTGGTCAGCATCCTGATCCTCGGGCGCAAGACCCGCGTGCAGTTCTCCACGCCGATCCACCTGCGTGAACTGGTCGAGCAGGACAAGGGCCAGGAGCGCACCCTGCGCATGGTGCACCGCATCCTGCGCGTGCACTTCCGCAACCAGAAGGCCGCCGTGATCGGCCCGGACGTGTCGCACCGGCGCAACCTGGTCAAGGGCCTGGTCCACGACCCGCTGGTACGCCAGGCCATCGTCGACGAGGCCGAGCGCGAGAAGATCAGCCTGGAAAAGGCCGAAGCCCAGGCGCTGCGCTACGGCAACGAGATCGCCTCGGACTACACCTATACGGTGATCCGCTTCCTCGAGCTGGTGCTGTCCTGGTTCTGGAACAAGATCTACGACGGCATCAAGGTGCACAACATCGAGGGCGTGCGTGATATCGCCCAGGGCCACGAGGTGATCTACGTGCCCTGCCACCGCAGCCACATCGACTACCTGCTGCTCTCCTACCTGCTGTTCCGCAACGGCCTGACGCCGCCGCACATCGCAGCCGGCATCAACCTCAACATGCCGGTGATCGGCGGCCTGCTGCGCCGTGGCGGCGCCTTCTTCATGCGCCGCACCTTCAAGGGCAACCCGCTGTACACCGCAGTGTTCAACGAGTACCTGCACACCCTGTTCAGCAAGGGCTTCCCGGTGGAGTACTTCGTCGAGGGCGGCCGTTCGCGTACCGGGCGCATGCTGCGACCGAAGACCGGCATGCTGGCCATCACCCTGCGCAGCTTCCTCCGTTCGCATCGCCTGCCCATCGTCTTCGTGCCGGTGTACATCGGCTACGAGCGCGTGCTCGAAGGCCGCACCTACCTGGGCGAGCTGCGCGGCGCGAGCAAGAAGAAGGAATCGATCTTCGACCTGTTCAAGGTGCTCGGCGCGCTCAAGCAGCGCTTCGGCCAGGTGTCGGTCAACTTCGGCGAGCCGATCAAGCTCGGCGAATTCCTCGACCAGCAGCAACCCGGCTGGCGCCAGCAGGAGCTGGGCCCGCAATACCGGCCGAGCTGGCTCAACGAGACCACCAACCGCCTGGGCGAACACGTGGCGCGCCACCTCAACGAGGCGGCGGCGATCAACCCGGTCAACCTCGTCGCCCTGGCACTGCTCTCCACCAGCAAGCTGGCGCTGGACGACCGCGCCCTGGCGCGCGTGCTCGACCTGTACCTGGCGCTGCTGCGGGCCGTGCCCTACTCGCCCCACACCACCCTGCCGGAAGGCGACGGCGCGGCGCTGATCGAGCACGCCAAGGGCATGGACCTGCTGGCCGAGCAGAAGGACGCCCTGGGCAAGATTCTCTACCTGGACGAGCAGAACGCCGTCCTGATGACCTACTACCGCAACAACGTGCTGCACATCTTCGCCCTGCCGGCACTGCTGGCGAGCTTCTTCCAGAGCAGCGCACGCATCAGCCGCGAGCAGATCCTGCGCTTCACCGGCGCACTCTATCCCTACCTGCAGTCCGAACTGTTCATCCGCTGGGAGCAGAGCGAACTGGAAGGCGTGGTCGACCAGTGGCTGGCCGCGTTCGTCGAGCAGGGCCTGCTCAAGGTCGAGGGCGACGTCTACGTGCGCCCGGCACCCAGCTCCCGCCAGTTCGTCCTGCTGACGCTGCTGTCGCGCTCGGTGGCGCAGACCCTGCAACGCTTCTACATGGCCATCGCCCTGCTGCTCAATGCCGGGCAGAACGCGATCAGCGCCGAGGAGCTGGAAGACCTGTGCACGGTGATGGCCCAGCGCCTGTCGATCCTGCACGGCCTGAATGCGCCGGAGTTCTTCGACAAGAGCCTGTTCCGCCACTTCATCCAGAGCCTGCTGGACCAGGGCGTGCTGCGCCAGGACGAGGCCGGCAAGCTCAGCCACCACCCGCTGCTCAGCGAGCTGGCCGAAGGCGCCGCCAAGCGCGTGCTGCCGGCCGAGATTCGCCTGTCGATCCGCCAGGTGGCGCTGGACCGCAACGAGGACGAGCCGACCAGCGTCTGACGCCGCTGCCGCACCGGGTGGATGTCGTTTTCCCCATCCACCCGCATGGCTCGATACGCCAGGCGTGAACCAAGGCGAACCTGGCAGGCGTCTGGCAGTCAGTCGTCAAGCCACACACCGGCAGGAGGCCCGGCCATGATCGACTCCCTGATGTTGAGCGCTGCACGCATCACCACCCTGGCGGCTGGGCAGATACTGACCAACGCCAGTGGTTTCTTCTTCCGCCGCGAGCAGCGGCTGTTTCTCGTCACCAGCCGCCACGTCGTGCTCGACGAACCCAGTGGCCATCAACCCGACAGCCTGCAGATCGAACTGCATACCGACGCCAGCAACCTGGCCAGCACCGTCAGTTTCTCCATCCCGCTGTATGACGGCGAGCAGCATCTGTGGCGGCAAGGCATGGACAGCGCCGGCGAGATCGATGTGGCGGTGATCGAACTGGATCAGGCAGCCCTTCCCCATGACGGCGCCTACCACGCCTTCACTCCGCAACACCTGCTGCAGCCTGACGAAGATGTCGAAATCGGCTCGACGCTGCTGGTGGTGGGCTTCCCGCTCGGCTTCCAGGACAGCCTGCACCGCATGCCGGTCGCCCGGCATGCCGGCCTGGCCTCCTCGTTCGGCCTGCGCTTTCAGGGGCTCGGCTACTTCCTCACCGATGGCCGCACCCATCGCGGCATCAGCGGCGCACCGGTGGTCAAGCGCGCCGAGCTGGACAGCGAACTGCCCTGGCGCCTGCTCGGCATCCACTCCACGCGCCTGCTCGGCAACCGCGACGAGGACCAGGACGAAGCCCTGGGCCTCAACTGCACCTGGTATGCCGATATCCTGTTGACGCTGACCGAATCACCCGCCCCGTAGGAGCGGCTTCAGCCGCGAGCGCTTCGCCGCAGCGCGCGGCGACCTCAGGCCAGCAGCAGCGGCAGGAGCAACGCGGTGCCAATACCCAGCAGGCTCATGCCCAGGGCGGCGAACGCGCCGCACTCCTCGCCCTCCTGCAACGCATGGGCGGTGCCGATGGCGTGGGCGTTGATGCCATAGCTCAGGCCGCGCGCCGCCGGATGATCGACACCGGCCCAGCGCAACAGTAACGGCCCCAGCGCCGTGCCGATCACCCCGGTGAGCATCACCATGACCGCGGCCAGCGACGCGACCCCGCCGATCTGCTCGGCCACCGGCATGGCGATCGGCATGGTCACCGACTTCGGCGCCAGGCTCATCACCACGCTCCAGTCGGCGCCCAGGGCCCAGCCGATGGCCAGGGTCAGGCTGACCGAGAGCACGCCCCCGGAGAAAAGGGTGATCATGATCGGCCAGAACAGCTGGCGAATACGCTTGATGTTGTGTTGCAGGGGGACCGCCAGCGCCACGGTGGCCGGACCGAGCAGCCAGGCCACCGGCTCCGCACCGGCGCGGTAGGTCGCGTAGTCCACCCCGCAGAGCAGCAGGGTGGTGACGATCAGCGTCACCGAGACCAGTACCGGCTGCAACACCAGCCAGCCACTGCGGCGATACAGCCAGGCAGCGATCAGGAAAGCGGCGAGCGTCAGGGCGATGGCAAACAGCGGGTGGTGAGTCAGCAGCGTCATCCCTTGCGCTCCTGGCGGCGAATCAGCGTCTGCAGCAACCAGCCGCAGAATGGCACCGTGACCAGCAGCGACAGCACCAGCGCGGTGGCGATCACCGGCAGCTCGCCGAGCAGCAGGTCAGTGCTGGTCATGATCCCCGAGGCCGGTACCGCGAGCAGCAGCGGCAGGTAGGGCAGCAGGCCGCCGGCGGCCTGTTGCAGGGGCTCGGGCACGGCGCCGCGCCACATCAGCCAGACCGAGAGCAGCAGCAGGCCGATGATGGACGCCGGCAGCATCGGCAACAGCCAGTGGTTGAGGGCCACGCCAAACAGTTGCAGCAGGACCAGCCAGAACAGGCCACGCACCATCATGATCTCGATTCCTCCTTATAGCGCCCGCGACGGAACAGCGGGCGCGGTTCAATGACCGAGCGACCATACAACACACTGAGCCCGTCGAGGCCCTTGAGTGCATCGGCCAGCGACTTGTCGGCACGCACGGCGAAGGCATCGAAGCCACACTGGCGCATGTGCGCCAACTGATCGCGCAGCACGTCGCCCACGGCCCGCAGCTCCCCACGCCAGCCCAGGCGCGTGCGCAACAGGTAGGCCTGGCTGTAGCCACGGCCATCGCGGAAGCTGGGAAAGTCGATGGCGATCAGCGTCAGGCTGGCGAGCAACGGCTGCAGCGCTTCCGGCTCGTCATCCACCTGCAGCAACAGACCATCGGCGCTCATCGCCCTGCCCTCCAGCACCGCCGCAGGCTGCCGTGCGCGCCAGGCCGCCAGCGGCAGGATCAGCGGCGCCGACGGGGCGTCGTCGCCGTCGTGCAGCTGCCAGGGATCGTCAGCGACGATACGGGCCTGGCCCTCGACCAGGCGGATCAGGTTGTTCATGCCGCCACCTCCCGGCTGTACACGCGCTCCTTGAAGGGCTCCAGGCCGATGCGCTGGAAGGTGTCGAGAAAGCCTTCGTTGACCTCGCGGTAGTCCACGTAGGTGCGCACGATGCGCTCGATCACCTCGGGCACCTGTTCGGCGGCGAAGGACGGGCCGATCACCTTGCCCAGCGCCGCCTGCCGGCCCTGGCTGCCGCCGAGGGTGAGCTGGTACCACTCGCTGCCGTTCTTGTCGACGCCGAGGATGCCGATGTTGCCGATATGGTGGTGACCGCAGGCGTTCATGCAGCCGGAGATGTTCAGGCTGATGTCACCCAGATCATGCAGGTAGTCGAGGTCGTCGAAGCGCTGCTGGATGGCCTGTGCAACGGGAATCGACTTGGCGTTGGCCAGCGCGCAGAAGTCGCCCCCCGGACAGGCGATGATGTCGGTGAGCAGGCCGGCGTTGGCGGTCCCCAGGCCAGCCGCCTGGGCCTGCGTCCACAGCGCGTGGAGGTCGGCCTTGCGCACGTCGGGCAGCACCAGATTCTGCTCATGGGCGACGCGAATCTCGCCGAAACCGTAGCGTTCGCTCCAGTCGGCCAGCGCCTCCATCTGCTCGGCGCTGACATCGCCGGGCGGAGCGCTGATGCCGGGTTTGGTCGACAGCAGCACGCTGACGTAGCCGGGAACCTGATGCGCCATGACATTGCGCGAGACCCAGCGGGCGAAGGCCTCGTCGTGTGCCAGGTGGGTGCCGAAGTCGAGATCGATGGCATCCAGCGGCACGTAGGCCGGCTTGCGGAAGGAGGCCGCAACGCGCTGGTACTCGTCGTCGGTGAGCTGTGCCGGGCCATCCTTGATCATCTGCCACTCGCGCTCCACCTCGGCGGCGAACGCCTCGATGCCCAGCGCCTTGACCAGGATCTTGATGCGCGCCTTGTACTTGTTGTCGCGCCGGCCATGGCGGTTGTACACGCGCAGGATGGCCTCGACGTAGGACAGCAGGTCACGCCAGGCCAGGCCCTCGCGCAGCACCTGGGCGATGATCGGCGTACGCCCCAGGCCACCGCCGACCAGCACGCGCAGGCGCAGCTCGCCGGCCTCGTCGCGGTAGAGTTGCAGGCCGATGTCATGCACCTGCACCGCCGCGCGATCCTCCTCGGCAGCGCACAGGGCGATCTTGAACTTGCGCGGCAGGAACAGGAATTCCGGGTTGACCGTCGACCACTGGCGCAGGATTTCTGCCAGCGGGCGCGGGTCGAGGTACTCGTCGGCAGCGACCCCGGCGAAGGCCTCGGTGGTGATATTGCGCACGCAGTTGCCGGAGGTCTGGATGGCGTGCATGTCGTGCTCGGCCAGCCAGTCGAGGATGTCCGCCACGCGCTCCAGCTCGATCCAGTTGAACTGGATGTTCTGCCGCGTGGTGAAGTGCCCGTAGCCCCGGTCGTATTCGCGGGCGATATGCGCCAGGGCGCGCATCTGCCGTGCCGACAGGGTGCCGTAGGGAATCGCCACACGCAGCATGTAGGCATGCTTCTGCAGGTACAGGCCATTCTGCAGGCGCAGCGGCAGGAACTCCTCCTCGCTCAGCTCGCCACTCAGGCGCCGCTGAATCTGGTCGCGGAACTGGGCGACGCGCTCGCGCACCAGCGCGCGGTCGTAGTCGTCGTATTGGTACATGCCGGCTGCCTCCTGATCACGGGGTGTCGACTATGCCTGCCGGCCGTGCACCGAAAACAGCGCCAGAAAAGCCTAAAAAAACCGGATCAGACGGACCGGGGAGCGACCGGCAACCGGCTCTGATCAGCGCGGCGCGATGTCGCAGGGGGCGCGCCGCCGGGCGCCTGGCTGCAACGCTGGACGCCTTGATCGACGCGACCTGCAGCCAGCCGAAGGCGTTTCCGGGGCGCCGACCGGGTGCATCTGATCTGCTTTTTTAACGAAAACCTGAGCCTGTTTTGCGAACAGCCCCGCTCGGATCATGACGCCAGCCTGATAAACGCCTGATGAGGGCAACGCACATGACCGACCTGATTCCCGCGCGGAACCTCGACACCGCCAAACCCATCCGCCTGACCCCGGCCCAGGCCGGCGGCCCGATTCACACCCGCAGTTTCAGCGGGCGCTACCGCAACCTGCGCCTGCTCGGTGCCGGGCTGCTGTTCCTGCTGTTCTTCGGTACTGCCTGGATCAACTGGAACGGCCGCCAGGCCGTGCTCTGGGACCTGGACAACCGCCAGTTCCACATCTTCGGCGCGACCTTCTGGCCGCAGGATTTCATCCTCCTCTCGGCCATCCTGATCATCGCCGCCTTCGGCCTGTTCTTCATCACCGTGCTGGCCGGCCGCGTCTGGTGCGGCTACGCCTGCCCGCAGAGCGTGTGGACCTGGATCTTCATGCGCGTGGAACAGATCACCGAGGGCGATCGCGGCCAGCGCATCAAGCTCGACGCCGCGCCCTGGTCGCTGCAGAAGCTGGCACGCCGTGGCGCCAAGCACGCCCTGTGGCTGGCGGTGAGCCTGGTCACCGCGCTGGCCTTCATCGGCTACTTCACGCCGATCCGCACGCTGACCCTGGAGCTGGCGACGCTGCAGGTCGGCGCCACCACCGCGTTCTGGGTGCTGTTCTTCACCGCTGCCACCTACATCAACGCCGGCTGGCTGCGCGAGAAGGTGTGCCGCGACATGTGCCCCTACTCGCGCTTCCAGAGCGTGATGTTCGACAGCGATACGCTGGTCATCTCCTACGACGCCGCCCGTGGCGAGAACCGCGGCCCACGCCGCAAGGACGCCGACTACAAGGCCGAAGGCCTGGGCGATTGCATCGACTGCACGATGTGCGTGCAGGTCTGCCCCACCGGCATCGACATCCGCGATGGCCTGCAGCTGGAATGCATCGGCTGCGGCGCCTGCATCGACGCCTGCGACAGCGTGATGGACAAGCTCGGCTATGCCCGTGGCCTGGTGCGCTACAGCTCCGAACACGAACTGGCCGGCGGCAAGACCCACTGGCTGCGCCCGCGCCTGGTCGGCTACGCGGCGATGCTGGCGGTGATGGTCGGCGCCTTCGTCTGGGCGCTGAACGAGCGGCCGCTGATCTCCCTGGACGTGACCCGCGACCGGGGGCTGTTCCGCGAGAACGCCCTGGGCCAGATCGAGAACATCTACAGCCTGAAGATCATCAACAAGACCCAGCAACCGCGCAGCTATGCCATCGCCCTGGTCGAACCCGGCGACTTCGAACTGCACGGCCCGCGCACGCTGAACCTGGCGCCGGGGGAGATTCGTGACCTGCCGCTGAACGTGGCACTTACCTCCTCCGAAAACGCTGCCAGCACACGCACCCTGGAGTTCGAGGTCCGCGACCAGGCCAACCCGGACAGTCGCGTCAGCACCCAGAGCACCTTCCTCGCGCCACTGCGTTGAGGCCTGGCACAGCGTGCTGTCTGCTCAACCGGAGCGCCCCTCTCTCCCCACGGGGAGAGGGTGCAGGCACGCCTGGCCCTGCTCCATCGCCGGGTGGCGACAGCACGCTCGCACCTGCGCCCCCTCTTCATCGATCCACGAGGCACTGCCATGTCTGCCGCTCACCCCGTAAAGTGTTCGCCCATACCCTTTGCTGCGGTGAACCAGGACAGGATGAAGCGCTACGAAAAATTCGCCGACGAGATCGCCGAACTGATCCGCACCGGCGTGCTCGGCCCCGGCGAGAAGGTGCCCTCGGTGCGCCACGCCAGCCGGACCTACGGGGTCAGCCCCTCGACTGTGTTCCAGGCCTACTACCTGCTGGAGGATCGCGGCCTGATCCAGGCGCGGGCGCGCTCCGGCTACTTCGTTCGCGAACACGCCAAGCGCCCCCTGCACGAACCCGAGCTGACCAGCCACGCGGCCCACACCACCGACGTGGACGTCAGCGAGCTGGTGTTCTCCGTGCTGGCCTCGCTGAAGGACCCGCACACCGTGCCCTTCGGCTCGGCCTTCCCCAGCCCCGACCTGTTCCCCCTGCCGCGCCTGGCCAAGAGCATGGCGCATGCCCTGCGCATGCTCTCGCCGCACGAGATCATCGCCGACATGACCGCCGGTAACGCCGACCTACGCCGGCAGATCGCCCTGCGCTACATGGTCAGCGGCGTGATGCTGCCGATGGAGGAACTGGTGATCGGCAACGGCGCCATGGAGGCGCTCAATCTCTGCCTGCAGTGCGTGACCCAGCCCGGCGATCTGGTGGCCATCGAATCGCCGACCTTCTACGCCTGCCTGCAGGTGCTGGAACGGCTGCAGCTCAAGGCCGTGGAGATTCCCGTGCACCCGCGCGAGGGCATCGACCTGAGCGCCCTCGAACAGAGCCTGGAGCAGTTGCCGATCAAGGCCTGCTGGTTCATGAGCAGCCTGCAGAACCCGCTCGGCGCCAGCATGAGCGAAGCCAAGAAGCAGGCGCTGTACGAACTGCTGGTCAAGCATCAGGTGCCGCTGATCGAGGACGATGTGTACGCCGAGCTGTATTTCGGCAGCCACCCGCCCAAGCCGGTGAAGAGCTTCGACCGCGAAGGCCTGGTGATGCACTGCAGCTCCTTCTCCAAGAGCCTGGCGCCGGGTTACCGCATCGGCTGGGTCGCCGGCGGACGCTATGCCGAACAGATCGCCCGGCTCAAGCTGATGACCACCATCTCGCCCTCGGTGCCGGCTCAGGCGGCGCTGGCCGACTACCTGCAGCACGGTGGTTACGACCGCCACCTGCGCAAGCTGCGCCATGCCCTGGAGATGCAGCAGAGCGCGATGCTCGCCTCGGCCGCCCGGCACTTTCCCGCCAGCACACGGGTCACCCGCCCGGCCGGCGGCTACTTCCTCTGGTTCGAGTTTCCCGAACGGCTGGACTCGCTGCAGCTGCTGCGCCTGGCCCTGGCCCAGGGCATCAGCCTGGCGCCGGGACCGATCTTCTCCGCCAGCCAGGGCTTCCGCCACTGCGCACGACTCAACTACGGCCATGCCTGGAACGCACGCAGCGAGCAGGCCATGGAAGTACTCGGACGCCTGGTGGCGGGACTGCTCTGACGCCGCGCACGTGCCCCGTAGGGTGGATGACGCCTTTTCATCCACCAAGCAGGCAACCACGGTGGATCGATAAAGCGCGATCCACCCTACGCCTAGCCATCCCCCCATCCATGCCCCGTAGGGTGGATGACGCTCTTTTCATCCACCAAGCAAGCAACCACGGTGGATCGGTGAAGCGCGATCCACCCTACACCTCGCCATCCAGCCATCCATGCCCGTAGGGTGGATGACGCTCTTTTCATCCACCACCCAGGTAACCACGGTGGATCGGTGAAGCGCGATCCACCCTACGCCTCGCCGTCCACCCATCCATGCCCCGTAGGGTGGATGACGCTCTTTTCATCCACCAAGCAGGCAACCACGGTGGATCGGCAAAGCGCGTCATCCACCACCCAGGCAACCAGGGGCGACCCTACTTCCACCAGTACTCCACCTGCACCCCGAAGTTGGAACCGTTGCGGGCGCTGCCGAAGGCGCCGTTCTCGGACAGTGCCGAGCCGTCGGCCAGCAGGTTGGCGGCCCGTTGCGCCGCCTTGTTCCAGCTGGCGTAGGTGTAGTACAGGCGAATTTCCGGACGCTGCCAGAAGCCCGGGCCGGCCGGCGACCAGGTCGGCGCGATGGTGAACTTGGTCAGTTTGCGCGTACCACCGGGAGCCTCGACCTGATCGCGGCCGAGCTCGCCCACCAGCTTGAACTGCTCGGTGAAGGCATAGCTGGTACGGCCACCGACGGACAGCCAGTTCTGGTCCGCGCCGTCCGGGCGCTTGTCCTTCTGATACACCAGCTGCACCTGGCCACCGAGACGCGGGGTCACCTGGAAGTCGAAGAACTCCACCAGCCGCCAGCTGCTACTGCTGTTGTCCAGGGTCGGGTCGCCGGTGTATCCCAGGCCAGTGCCCGGCCCACGCCCGTACTGCAGGGCGAAGGTATTGACGCCGCCGAGGACGTCCTGCTGCTTGTGCTGCGCGGTCACCGCCCAGCCGCTGTGGCCGTCGGTGCTGTCCGGCTTGTCGATGTAGCTGACGCCGACTTCCAGCTCGCCACCCGGATTGACCTTGAAACCACCGACGTTGAAGTCGTGGCGGTTGATGTAGGGCTCCTGATCGTAGTTGTCCTTGCGCGAGAACACGTAGCTGTACTTGAGATCACCGATGACCATCTCGTCGATACCGAAGCCGGTGGCACTCTGGTTCCAGTAGTAGAAGTCGGAGATGTGGATGTCGTTACGCTTGTAGAAACGTCGCCCGGCCCACAGCGAACCGCCATTGAGGGCCGGCATGTTGCTCCATTCCGCGTACATCTGGTTCATCCGCGCGAAGCCGTAGTCACCGGTGAACTTGGGCGTGTGCCCGTACTGGTTGTAGAGCTGCGCCATGCCCTCGACGCTGATCACCGAACCATCATCGAGTCGCAGCAGGTCCTGGCGCAGGTCCAGCTCGGCGTACTGCTCGCACTCGTTGCCCAGGCGGTACTTCGATTGCGCCCCCGGCAGCTGGAAGCATTGCTGGGTGCCGCCGGTATCCGCGCCACCGATGCCGCTGCGCACGTAACCGCTGAATTCGGCGGCCTGCACCTGCGGCGTGGTCATGGCCAGCGCCAGCACGCAGGGGACGCCGAGTGAACAGGTGAGGCGTTGCTGTGTGGTCTTCATCGTTGCTCCTGATTGTTGTTATTGAGCGATGCTGCGGATTACCGCCGCAGCGGCGGTTTCGTTGCCCTGCTGCAGCGTGGCCCGGATGCACTCCCGGGCGGCTGGGCAGCCCCGGATTGCGTCCGGGCTGAACGATCAACCTCTCTTCAATTGCGCGACCTTGCCGTCACCGGCCTGGCGCTTCTTTGCCAGCAGGCGCTCGCCGCTCTGCGCGTCGAACAGCAGCACCCGGCTCGGCTCGAAGCGCAGCGCCAGGCTGGCGCCGACCTGCGGCACCTGGTCCGGCGCGAGGCGGCAGCAGACCTTGGTCTGGTTGAGATTGACGAACACCAGGGTGTCCGGCCCGGTGGGCTCGGTCACCTCCACCTCGGCGCAGATGCTCGGTGCCTCGGCGGCGCCGTCAGCGGCCAGCTGGATCTGCTCGGGGCGAATGCCGAGGATCAGGTCGCGGTTCTCCAGGCCCGGTGCCAGATCCCCCAGCGGCAGTTCGCAGCGCGCCTGGCCGGCGACTCCGAGCGCCGAGTCGAGTGCGGCCCAGCACTGGCCATCACGGCGTTGCAGGCGCACGGGGATGAAGTTCATCGGCGGCGAGCCGATGAAGCTGGCGACGAACAGGTTGGCCGGGTCGTTGTAGATCTGCTGCGGCGTGCCGAACTGCTGGATGATGCCGTCCTTCATCACCGCCACCTTGTCACCCAGGGTCATGGCCTCGATCTGGTCATGGGTGACATACACCGTGGTGGTCTTCAGGCGCTGGTGCATCAGCTTGATTTCGGTGCGCATCTCCACGCGCAGCTTGGCGTCGAGGTTCGACAGCGGCTCGTCGAACAGGTAGATCTTCGGCCGTCGCGCCAGCGCCCGGCCCATGGCCACGCGCTGCTGCTGGCCGCCGGAAAGCTGGCCGGGCTTGCGTTGCAGCAGATGTTCGATCTGCAGCAGCCGGGCCACCCGGGCCACCTCCTCGTCGATGGCGGCTGGCGCCAGCTTGCGCATCTTCAGGCCGAAGGCGATGTTGTCGCGCACGCTCATGGTCGGGTACAGCGCGTAGGACTGGAACACCATGGCGATGTCGCGATCCTTCGGGCTCATGCCGCTGATATCGGCGCCATCGACCTCGATCGCGCCGCCACTGATGTCCTCCAGCCCGGCGATGCAGTTCATCAGGGTGGATTTGCCGCAGCCGGACGGGCCGACCAGGATCAGGAACTCACCGGAATCGATCGACAGCTCGATGTTCCTCAGGGTGTCCGGCAGACCGCTGCCGTATGACTTGTTGACGTTGCGCAGTTCGAGGGTAGCCATTTCATTTCTCCAATCGCCGAGGCGTCAGCCCTTCACCGCGCCGGCCGTCAGGCCGCGCAGGAAATACTTTCCGGCCACGATGTAAACCAGCAGCGTCGGCAGCCCGGCGATCATCGCCGCGGCCATGTCGACGTTGTATTCCTTGGCGCCCGTACTGGTGTTGACCAGGTTGTTGAGGGCCACGGTGATCGGCTGCGCGTCACCGCTGGCGAACACCACACCGAAGAGGAAGTCGTTCCAGATCTGGGTGAACTGCCAGATCATGCAGACCATGATGATCGGCACCGACATGGGCAGCAGGATGCGCCCGAAGATGGTGAAGAAGCCGGCGCCATCGAGCCGCGCCGCACGCACCAGGGCCTCGGGCACGGTGACGTAGTAGTTGCGGAAGAACAGCGTGGTGAAGGCGATGCCGTAGACCACGTGGACCAGCACCAGGCCCGCGGTGGTGTTGGCCAGGCCCAGCTTGCCGAGGGTGAACGAGGCCGGCAGCAGCACCGTCTGGAACGGCAGGAAGCAACCGAACAGCAGCAGGCCGAAGAACAGCTGCGAGCCACGGAAGCGCCACATCGACAGCACGTAGCCGTTCAGCGCACCGACCGCGGTGGAGATCAGCACGCCTGGCACGGCGATCTTCACCGAATTCCAGAAGTAACCGTCGACCACGCCCCAGGCCTTGACCCAGCCGATGAACGTCATCGTCTCGGGCCAGGACAGCAGGTTGCCGCTGCGGATGTCCTCGGGCGTCTTGAGGCTGGTCAGCAGCATCACCACCAGCGGCACCAGGTACAGCGCGGCGGCGAACAGCAGGGTGGCGTGGATGGCCAGACGGCTGGGACTCAGCGCCCGCGTCCGGCGCTTCGTCCCCAGGCGGTCATTAGTGGTGGGTCGCGGCGCGACGCTCGCATCAGTCATGGCGTTTGCCCCGCAGTTCGGAATAGAGATAGGGCACCAGCAGCGAGAGGATCGCGGCCAGCATCAGCATCGCGCTGGCCGAACCGATGCCCATCTGGCCGCGGCTGAAGGTGAAGGAGTACATGAACATCGCCGGCAGATCGGAGGAGTAGCCCGGCCCACCCGCGGTCATCGCCGCCACCAGGTCGAAACTCTTGATGGCTATGTGCGCGAGGATCATCACCGCGCTGAAGAACACCGGGCGCAGGCTCGGCAGGACGATGCGCAGGTAGATGGTCGGCAATCCCGCGCCGTCCACCTGGGCAGCGCGGATGATCGACTGATCGACGCTGCGCAGGCCGGCCAGGAACAGCGCCATGACGAAGCCCGAGGCCTGCCATACGGCGGCGATCACCAGGCAGTAGATGACCCGGTCCTGATCCACCAGCCAGTCCAGGCGAAAGCCTTCCCAGCCCCAGTCACGCAGCATCTTGTCCAGGCCCAGGCCGGGGTTGAGCAGCCACTTCCAGGCGGTGCCGGTGACGATCATCGACAGCGCCATGGGATACAGGTAGATGGTGCGGATGAAGCCTTCGCGGCGGATGCGCTGGTCCAGCAGCACCGCGAGGAACACGCCGATCAGCAGGCTGATGCCGATGAACAGGCCACCGAACACCAGCAGGTTCTGGCTCGCCACCCACCAGCGGTCGTTGTCCATCAGGCGCATGTACTGCTGCAGCCCGACCCACTTGTAGCTGGGCATGAAGCTGGAGTTGCTGAACGACAACACCAGGGTCCAGAGGATGTAGCCGTAGAAACCGACCAGCACCACCAGCATGCTGGGCGCCAGCACCAGCTTGGGCAGCCAGCGTTGCAGCATGTCGAGGGGCGAGGCCTTGGTCATTACCGGGGTGAGACTCATCGGGCAGTACCAGTCAGCGCAGTGAAATTCGGGCCGAACGCTGCCCCGACCAGGCCAGGGCGCGGTCGTGCGAGGCAGGGTTCAGGAGAGGGGGCCGGACGTGCCGGCCCGCTGGTGCTACTGGGCGGCCTTGATCGCCGCGTAGATCTGCGCGCCGGCCTTGCTCGGGTCGGCGTCCTTCTCGCTCATGAAGTTGGTCACCACATCGAAGATGGCGCCCTGCACGGCGAGGTTGGTGGCCATGCTGTGGGCCATGCTCGGCTCCAGCTTGCCGTGCTTGTCCGCGTCGAGGAAATCCTTCATCGAGGCCTGGGCGCAGCTGTCGAACTGGCTCATGTCCAGGTCGGCACGCACCGGGATCGAGCCCTTGTTCCGGTTGAACACGTACTGGAACTCGGGCTCCAGGGCGATGCGCGCCAGGGCGTGCTGGGCGGCGATGTCGCCTGCGTCCTTGAGCCGGAACATGGCCATGGAGTCGATGTTGTAGGTGTAGCTGCCGGCCGTGCCGGGCATCGGCACGCACTGGTAGTCCTTGCCCGCCACCTTGCCGGCGGCGGTCCACTCGCTCTTGGCCCAGTCGCCCATGATCTGCATGCCGGCCTTGCCGTCGATCACCTCGGCGGTGGCCAGGTTCCAGTCACGTCCGGCGCGGTTCTCGTCCATGTAGGTGGAGAGCTTCTTCAGCGCGGTGAACACCTCGGTCATCTGCGGGCTGGTCAGGGTCGCCTCGTCGTTCTCGACGAACGCCTTGTGGAAACCGTCGGCGCCCATGATGCTCAGCACCAGGCCTTCGAACACGGTGCTGTCCTGCCAGGGCTGGCCACCGTGGGCCAGGGCGACGAAACCGGCGGCCTTGAGCTTGTCACCGGCGGCGTAAAGTTCGTCGAGGGTGGTCGGCGCCTTGTCGATGCCGGCCTTGGCGAACACCTGCGGGTTGATCCACAGCCAGTTGACCCGGTGGATGTTCACCGGCACCGCGACGTAGTGGCCGTCGTACTGCATGGTGTTGGCAACGGTCTTCGACAGCAGGCCATCCCAGTCGTTGGCCTTGGCCACCTCGTCCAGCGGCGCGAGCAGGTCCAGCGCGCCCCACTCCTGCAGGTCAGGCCCCTTGATCTGCGCCGCACCCGGCGGGTTGCCGGAGACCACGCGGGTCTTCAGCACGGTCATGGCGGCGGAACCGGCGCCCCCGGCCACTGCGCCGTCCTTCCAGGTGAAACCATCCTTCTCGACCAGGTCACGCAGGACCTTCACCGCGGCGGCCTCGCCACCGGACGTCCACCAGTGCACCACTTCCACCGTACCTTTGGAGTCGGCGGCCAGGGCGGCGAAAGGGAACAGGGAAGCGAGAGAGACGGCAGTGGCGATGCGAGTAATAGCGTTCATCGGAATACCTTTCTTGTTGTTATCGGGCAAGTCGTGGTGCTTGCGTTGTCAGGGAGTGTACTCAGGGTCGCCGGCGGCTCGGGTAACGAAAGGATGCATGAATGTCACTGCCTCGTTACATCGGCGGCGAGCGCCGTGGCCAGGCTCGGCGCCAGCGCCAGACGCGGCAGCAGCAGCGCCTGGTAGGCGTGGTAGAGGTCGGGTTTGCCCGGCCAGATGCTGGCAGCCGGCCGGTTGTCGCTGTCGAGTTCGTGATGCCAGCTGCCACCGCGCAGGTCGATGAAGTGCGCGTCGATGAAGGCCCAGAACTGCCGGTACCACTGTTCGTAGAGCGCCTCGCCGGTGCGCTGCAACAGTGCCGCCGCTGCCGCGACGGCCTCGGCGTGCACCCAGTGCAGGCGTGCGCGAACCACCGGCTGCTGCCTCCAGTCGAGGCTGTAGACCAGCCCCGGCGCGCCGTCGGCCTGCCAGGCCTGCTCACAGGCGCGGGCGAACAGGCCCCGGGCGTCGGCCAGCAGCCAGTCCGGGGCGGCGCACCCGGCCTGTGTCAGCGCGGCCTGCAGATGCAGCAGCAGGCGCGCCCACTCGAAGGCGTGGCCAGGCGTACTGCCGTAGGGGCGAAACGGGTCGGCGCGGCGCTCGGCGTTGTACTCCGGCAGCGCCTGCCACTGCGCATCGAAATGCTCGAGCACCACGTGCCCGCGCGCGGCGGCGTGCCGATGGATCAGGCGTTCGGCGATGCGCAGCGCACGCTGCAACCAGCGCGTATCGCCGCTGACATCGGCCAGGGCGAGAAAGGCCTCGGTGGCGTGCATGTTGCTGTTCGCCCCGCGGTAGGCCTCCTCGTCACGCCAGTCAGCGCTGAAGCTTTCGCGCAGAGCGCCCTCCTCCTCGCTCCAGAAGTGCCGTTCGATGATCCCGATGGCGTCATCGAGCAGCGCCTGCGCGGCGGGGCGCCCCGCGACCCTGGCGGAGCTGGCCGCCAGCGCGACGAAGGCATGCAGGTACGCGGACTTGCCGCCGCTGCGCGTCGCATCGCTGAACCAGCCGCCATGCGTCTCGTCCCACAGCGCGCCGCGCAACGCGGCGAGGCCATGGTCGACCAGCGCGGCGTACCCGGGCAGGCCCTGGATGTGAGCCAGGGCGAAACAGTGGGTCATGCGCGTGGTGTGGATCAGTTCGGCCACCGCCCCCTCGGCGATGCGCCCCTCGGCATCGAGCGCGGCGAAGCCCTGCTCGACCTGCGCCCGCCGCGCGAACGGCAACAGGCGCAGGCCTTCGTCGGCCAGCCAGGTGAGGTGGGCGGGCTGGCTCAGCCAGCTGTCTGGATTCAATGCGGCTCCGCTCATTGTTCTGATTCCCTGCAGATGGGGGGCCGAGCGCCGCACAGCGGCGCGGCGACGGCGACGAGACAGGACAGGACAGACGACGGCGCATTCGGCCCGCGCGGCCCCGGCTGGATGAACAGCCGGATGCCGCTTCACCCATCCCTCCGAAAGGCGCGCCGCGAAACGCCCAGCAGCCACTCGTCCCCGCAGCGGATTCTAACGAGCGCCACATCAGCGCCAGGTAACGAACGGGGCTGCCTTTGTCACCAAACGGTGACATTCAGTCCGGCGTGCGCGGCAGGCGCAGGGTGACGCGCAGGCCGCCCTCCCGCAGGTTGCGCAGGCTCACTTCGCCGCCATGGCTATGGGCGATGTTGCGGGCGATACCCAGGCCCAGGCCATAGCCCTGCTGCTGGCCGGCCAGGCGGAAGTGCGGTTCGAACACCTGCTCCAGACGCTGCTCGGGCACCCCCGGCCCTTCGTCATCGACATGCAGGACGAAGGCCACGCCGTCGTCCTCGATGTGCAGGTGGGCATTGCTGCCGTACTTGCGGGCATTGTCGATCAGGTTGCCGATGCAGCGCCGCAGCGCCAGAGGCTTGCCCGGATAGGCGCTGCTGGCCTGGCCATCGAGGGTCACGCTGCCGTTGCCCGCCGGCGCCAGGTAGGGCTCCACCAGGCAGTGCAGCAGGTGGTTGAGATCGACCGGCTCGATGTTCTCGTGAATGTCGGTGTCCTTCACGCATTGCAGCGCGCCTTTGACCAGCAGCTCCAGGTCGTCCAGGTCGCGGCCGAACTTGGTCTGCAGGCTCTCGTCGTCGAGCAGTTCGACACGCAGGCGCAGGCGCGTGATCGGCGTGCGCAGGTCATGGGAAATGGCGCTGAACAGTTGGCTGCGTTCGGTCAGGTAACGGCTGATGCGCTCGCGCATGGCATTGAACGCACGGGCCACTTCCACCACCTCGCGCCCACCGCCTTCGGCCACCGGCTCCACCTCCGCGCCCAGCGACATGTGCCGCGCAGTGCGGGCCAGGCGCTTGAGCGGGCGACTCTGCAGGTGCACCAGCAAGCCGATGAACAGCAGCAGGAAGACGCTGGTCAGCAGGATGAACCACAGCTGCTGCGCGGGCAGGATGGGTTCTTCCAGGCTGGTGTAGGGCTCGGGCAGCAGCGAGGCGATGTACAGCCACTCGCCCGGCGCCAGCTGGATCTGTGTCACCAGCACCGGCGGATTGACCGGTTCCAGGGTCAGGGCGTAGTGCGCCCAGGAACGCGGCAGCTCGTCGAGTTTGAGGCCGCCATTGAAGATGCGCAGGTCCTCCGGGCTGACGAAGGTCACCGAGATGTCTGCGCTGCTACCCAGAGACTTGTGCAGCACCGCGGTCACCGCCTCGGTCACCGCCTGCGTGCGTGGCGTGTTTGGCAGCAGCTTCATCTGCAAGGGGCGGTCGTTGAGGCTGACCACGAAGCGCGTGCCGCCCATGCTGCGCAGCTGGTCGAGAACCAGTGGCCGGTAGGCGACCGGCAACGAGCGGAAGTAGCGCACGCTGGCGGACATCGAGTGGCCCAGGCTGCGGGCCGTGGTGACCAGCCCTTCGAGCTGGGTGGCGCGCAACTGCGACAGCCAGATGACGCTGGACAAGGTCTGCGCCGCAAGTATCGCCAGCAGGGTGAGCAGCAGCATGCGCCCCAACAGCGAGCGTGGCAGCGGCAACCAGCGCCGTGAGTCAGCGCCCATCGCCGGCCTGCACGCTGACCATCGCCGCCAGCTGATAGCCGCTGCCGCGCACGGTGCGGATCAGCCGTGGCGGCTTGTCGGTATCACGCAGGCGCTGACGCAGGCGGCTGACGGCCATGTCGACGATGCGCTCCAGCGGCATCACCTCACGGCCACGGGTGGCATTGCCGATGGTGTCGCGGTCGAGAATCTGCTGCGGGTGATCGAGGAACAGCTTGAGCAGGGCGAAATCGGCACCGGAGAGAATCACCTCCTCGCCGTCGCGGTGGAACAGCCGGTGGCTGACCATGTCCAGGCGCCAGTCCTCGAATGCCAGCACCTCGCCGCTGCGCTCCTGGGTGAACTGCGCGCGGCGCAACAGCGCCTTGATCCGCGCCAGCAGCTCGCGCGGGCTGAACGGCTTGCCGAGGTAGTCGTCCGCCCCCAGTTCGAGGCCGATCACGCGGTCGGCCTCGTCGGAGCTGGCGGTCAGCATGATGATCGGCACCTGGGCGAAGCGCTGGTGGCCACGCACCCAGCGACACAGGCTGAAGCCGTCCTCGTCGGGCAGCATCACGTCGAAGATGACCAGGTCGGCCGGCTGCGCGCACAGGCTCTGGCGGAATGCGCTGCCGTCGGGCACGGCGCGCACCGCGAAGCCGACACGGCTCAGGTAGGTTTCGAGCAGTTCGCGAATTTCCTGGTCGTCATCGACCAGCAGTATCGACTTGCCGGGCTGGCTCATGGTCCACCCTCCTTGTTGTATTCATGCCGCCACGCGCCGCGCTAGTCGGCGCCGTACGCCTGCTGCAAGGCCACGCCGGCACCGGTCAGCCCCGGGTACTCGGCCGTCACCAGCCACACCGGAATGCCGTCAAGGTAATGGCTCATGCAGCCCTTGTCGCTGAAACTCTTGGCAAATCCACTGGCGAGAAAACGCTCGGCGAAACGCGGCACGACGCCACCGGCGATGTACACGCCGCCACGCGCGCCAAGGGTCAGCACGTTGTTGCCGGCAACCCGCCCCAGCCAGCGGCTGAACTGCTCCAGCACCTGGCCGGCGAGCGGCTCGCCCGCCAGGCCGGCGGCGCTGATCGCGGCAGGCGTCGAATGCACCTGCGGCTGCCCGTCCAGCGTGCAGATCGCCCGGTACAGCGCCAGCAGGCCGTTGCCGCTGAGCACGTCCTCGGCGCGCACGTGGCCCAGTTGCTGGTGCAGGACCTGCCACAGCTCGGCCTCGCGCGGGCTGCCGACGGGCAGGTCGACATGGCCGCCCTCCCCCGGCAACACCAGCCAGCGACCGTCCTCCAGCCCCAGCAGGGTGCCGACGCCAAGCCCGGTGCCAGCGCCGATCACCAGTGCCGGACGTCCGGCCTGGGCTTCGCCAGGGCAGACCTGGAGGCGCTCGCCGTCACGCAGGCGGGTCATGCCCAGGGCCATGGCGGAGAAATCGTTGATCATCAGCAGGTGCTCGATCTGCAGCGCCGCGCAGAACGCGGCTCGCTCGATGCGCCAGTGATTGTTGGTGAAGCGGAACAGATCACCGCTGACCGGCCCGGCACAGGCCAGGCACACGGCATCCACGGCGCCCAGGGGCAGGCCCTGGGCATGCAGGTAAGCGGCAATGGCCTGTTCGGGCCCGGGAAAATCGGCGGTGGCCAGGACCTGCACCGCCTGCAGTTGCTCGTCACGCCACAGGGCGAAGCGTGCATTGGTGCCGCCGATATCACCGACCAGCGCCAGCTTCACGGGCGCAACTCCCGCAACAGGGCGCTGCACAGAAGGGCTACCTCAGGGGCATGAGGGGGCATGCTTTCGACTCCAAACCGGAATTATTTTTGTAGTTCAGACAACGCACGACACAGTAAACCGGAAAATCATGCCCTTCAATCGGATTAAAGTAGTGATAACAACAATATTTCACAGAACACGTGACGCACGTCCCGAGCCCCTGCGGCAACGGACGGGGCGCCGCCGCATTCACGCCTCGGCATGACCCCGGACAATATCCGCGGCATGGCCGCCCCCTAGACTCGCACTGTCCATGGGCGCACGGCGGGCGCGATCCGCCGCCCTTCCGGTAATCCGCACGGAGAAGCAACATGTCACCCGATATCGTCATCGTCGGCGCCGGCCCAGCCGGCCTGTGCCTGGCCAGGGCCCTGTCCGGGCACGGTCTGTCGATCATGCTGCTGGAGCGTCAGGCCGAGCAAGCCCTGGCCGACCCCGCTTTCGACGGCCGCGAGATCGCCCTCACCCATGGCTCGCAGGCACTGCTCGACCGTCTCGGGTTGTGGTCGCGGCTGCCCGCCGAGGATGTCGCCGTGCTGCGCGATGCCCAGGTGTTCAACGGCCCTTCGCTGTTCGCCCTGAAGATCCGCGCCGAACAGGCCGGCGCCGAACGGCTCGGCCACCTGGTGGCCAACCAGGCCATTCGCCGCGCCGCCTATGAGGCCGTCCGTACATGCAGCGACGTGCACCTGCTGTGCGACACCCAGGTGCGCGCGATCCAGTCGGGCGAACACGAAATCAAGCTGGTCCTGCAGGACGGCCAGGTGCTGCAGCCGCGCCTGCTGGTCGCCGCCGACAGCCGCTTCTCGGACACCCGGCGCCAGCTCGGCATCGGTGCGCAGCTCAAGGACTTCGGCAAGAGCATGCTGGTGTGCCGCATGCAGCACGAGCTGGAGCACCAGCAGGTGGCCTGGGAGTGGTTCGGCTACGGCCAGACCCTCGCCCTGCTGCCACTCAACGGGCGGCAATCGTCGACGGTGCTGACCTTGCCGCCACGCGAGATCGAACGCCTGCTGGCGCTTGACGAGTCCACCTTCGCCCGCGAGATGGAGCAGCGCTTCGACCGCCGCCTGGGCGCCATGCAACTGCTCGGCAGCCGCCACGCCTACCCGCTGGTAGGGGCCTACGCGCGGCGCATGGTCGGCAAGCGCTGCGCGCTGCTCGGCGATGCCGCGGTGGGCATGCACCCGGTCACCGCGCATGGCTTCAACTTCGGCCTGATCGGCGTGCAGCTGCTGAGCGAGGCCCTGCTGGCGGCCCACGCCAGGCACCAGGACATCGCTGCACCAGCCACGCTGAGCCGCTACGAGCGCCAGTTGCGCCTGGCCACCTGGCCGCTGTACCAGGCCACCAACCTGCTGGTGGAGCTGTACACCAACGACCATCTGCCCGCCCGCCTGCTGCGTGGGGCCGGCCTGCGCATGGCCCAGGGCCTGCTGCCACTGAAGAAGGGCATCGCCCGCCATCTCACGGCCCGCGCCTGAGCCACTCCGAGGGCGCGGCGCACCCGGCGCGCCCTCGACCGGCTCATCTGATACGCATCAGACAGCACTTTCTGAGTCTGTTTTGTTTTCCCCGGCCTCCCTACAGTTTCGCCATTCGCGCGGCTGCGCGCGCATTACTGTATGGAAGGTTACCGCGATGCAATCTGCTGCTTCCCACCCGGCCTACAACTACAAGGTCGTCCGCCAGTTCACCCTGATGACCATCGTCTGGGGTGTCGTGGGCATGTGCACCGGCGTGCTCATCGCCGCCCAACTGGTGTGGCCGGAACTCAACTTCGACACCCCCTGGCTCAGCTTCGGCCGCCTGCGCCCCCTGCACACCAGCCTGGTGATCTTCGGCTTCGCCGGTAGCGCACAGTTCGCCGCCAGCTACTACGCGCTGCAGCGCACCTGCCAGACGCGTCTGTTCTCCGACGGTCTCGCCGCCTTCACCTTCTGGGGCTGGCAGCTGACCATCCTGATCATGCTGGTGACGCTGCCCATGGGCCTGACCACCACCAAGGAATACGCCGAGATCGAGTTCACCGGCGCGCTGTGGATGGCCGTGGTCTGGGTCGCCTACGGCATCGTGTTCTTCACCACCCTGACCCGCCGCAGGACGCCTCACATCTATGTCGGCAACTGGTTCTTCGGTGCCTTCATCCTGGTCATCGCCATCCTCCACGTGGTCAACCACCTGTCGATCCCGGTGAGCTGGTTCAAGTCCTATTCGGTGTATTCCGGCGCCACCGACGCCATGGTGCAGTGGTGGTACGGGCACAACGCCGTGGGCTTCTTCCTCACCACCGGCTTCCTCGGCATGATGTATTACTTCGTGCCCAAGCAAGTGAACCGGCCGGTGTACTCGTACCGCCTGTCCATCGTGCACTTCTGGGCGCTGATCACCCTGTACATCTGGGCCGGCCCGCACCACCTGCACTACACCGCCCTGCCGGACTGGGCGCAGAGCCTGGGCATGGTGATGTCGATCATCCTCCTGGCGCCGAGCTGGGGCGGCATGGTCAACGGCATGATGACCCTGTCCGGCGCCTGGCACCTGCTGCGCACCGACCCGATCCTGCGCTTCCTGGTGGTGTCCCTGGCCTTCTACGGCATGAGCACCTTCGAAGGCCCGATGATGGCCATCAAGACCGTCAACGCCCTGTCCCACTACACCGACTGGACCATCGGCCACGTCCACGCCGGGGCCCTCGGCTGGGTGGCGATGATCACCTTCGGCTCGCTCTACCACCTGATCCCGAAGGTGTTCGACCGCGAGCGCATGTACAGCATCGGCCTGATCAA
>MDSZ01207573.1_pt1 | contig 50586 bp, 46 predicted proteins | sample 811201 | NCBI WGS metagenome assembly MDSZ01 (sample SAMN05326647, study PRJNA326480) | marine metagenome | isolation source: seawater | place: Indian Ocean: North | collected 2010
CCAGCTCCAGCAGCGCCTGGCCGGCCTGCACCGAGTCGCCGTCGCGGGCCAGGATGCGCCGCACCGTACCGCCGACGGGATGCTGCACCGCCTGGCGATTGCCGCTGACCATCACCGTGCCACTGACCGGCACGCCGCGATCCAGAGGCGCCAGCGCGGCCCAGGCGAGGAAGCCGCCGAAGCCGACCAGCAACAGCCACCAGCCCAGGCGAGTCGGTGCCCCGGCATCGACCGCATGCAACCCCTGCACAGGAGCCGGGGCACTCATTGCTGGCCTCCCGGCTGGGCGCCGTAGCTGATGCTCAGCGCCGGCGCGACCCGCCGCACCGGCGCGGTCTGCGCGGCGGAACGGGCGCTCTGCTGCAGATCCTGCAACACCCGTGCGGCCGGGCCGAAGGCCTGCATCTGCCCGGCGCGCAGCACCAGCAACTGATCGGCGCCCTTGAGCAACGCCGGGCGATGACTGACCAGCACCAGCGTGCGCCCCTGCTCGCGCAGGCGATCGAGCGCAGCCAGCAGCGACTGCTCGCCGGCCTCGTCGAGGTTGGCATCGGGTTCGTCGAGGACGATCAGCGCCGGCAGGCCGTAAACCGCCCGGGCCAGGCCGATGCGTTGCTTCTGCCCGCCAGACAGCCCGGCGCCACCTTCGCCCAGGCGCGTGTCGTAACCCTGCGGCAGGCGCAGGATCAGTTCGTGCACGCCGGCCATCTGCGCGGCAGCGATCACCTTGTCCGCCTCGACCTCGGTGAAGCGGGCAATGTTCTCGGCGATGCTGCCGGCGAACAGCTGCACGTCCTGCGGCAGGTAGCCGAGGTATGGGCCAAGCGCCTGCTTGTCCCATTGCTGCAGGTCGGCGCCGTCCAGGCGCACCTTGCCCGCCAGCGGCACCTGCGCCGCCACCAGCAGGCGCGCCAGGCTGGATTTGCCGCAGCCGGATGGCCCCAGCACGACCAGACGCTGGCCCGGCTCCAGGGCGAAGCTGACCCCCGCCAGCACCGGCGCACAGGCCGACAGCTGCTCCACGCGCAGCTCGCCACGCGGCGCCGGCAGGCTCATGCCGCTGGCACGCGGCGGCTGCGCCTGGAGCAGGTCACGCAGGCGCTGGTAGGCCTGCTGCGCACCGCTCCACTGCTTCCAGGCGCCGATCAGCTGATCCAGCGGACCGAGCACGCGGCCGCTGAGGATGGAGCCGGCGATCATCATCCCCGGCGTGATCTGCCCATCCACGGCGAGCAACGCACCCAGGCCGAGCATCAGCGATTGCAGGGCCAGACGCACGCCCTTCGAGGCCGCGGCAAAGACCGAACCCTGCTCGCTGGCGCGATTCTGCAACTGCAGAAAGCGCCCGTGCTCGGCCTGCCAGCGCTGGCGCAGGCGCGTCAGCATGCCCATGGCTTCGGTGGCTTCGGCGTTGCGCAGATGGGCACTGGCCGCCTGGGTCGAATGGATCGCCAGTTGCCCGGCCTCGGCCAGGGGCGCACGGGTCAGCCACTGGTTGGCCCAGCTCAGCACCAGCAACAGCGCGGCACCGCCCAGCGCCAGCCAGCCGAGCCAGGGATGGAAGAGAAACAGCACCACCAGATAGAGCGGGAACCAGGGCGCATCGAACAGGGCGAACAGCGCATTGCCGGTGGCGAACTGGCGCAGGCTGGTCAGATCGTTCAGCGGCTGCGCGCTGCTGCCGCGCGCGACCCGCAGGCTGGCATCGAAGGTGGCGTCGTAGACGCGACCGCCCAGCTGCTGGTCGACCTGCGCGCCGAGACGGATCACCACCAGGCTGCGCACCCATTCCAGCAGGCCCATGAAGGCATACAGGCCGAGCACCATCAGCGTCAGCATGGCCAGAGTCATGTGGTTGCCCGAGGCCAGCACGCGGTCGTAGACCTGCAGCATGTACAACGCCGGGGCCAGCATCAACAGGTTGATCACCGCGCTGAACGCGCCGATGCTGACGAAGCCACGCCGGCAGGACGCCAGCGCGGCGAGGATTTCATTGGAGGGTTGCATGCCTTCGAGCCCCAGGAACGCCGCCTGCCGTGATTGACGCAGCAGGCCGCGCTTGTCGAGAATTCGTGCGACCACCGTGGCGCGAGTTGTTCAGGCCAGCACCACGGCGGTCGTTGCCGGCGGCCGGGAGAGCGATCTCCCCGCCGCCTTTTTCATCACCGCCCGATCAGGCCGCCAGGGCCAGGTCGTCGGCCAGCTCCGGTACGCCAACCGTTTCGGCCGAGCCAGTGCTCAGCGGACCGGCTGCCAGGGCAGCGGCGACCACGTCGAAGGTGTCGTCGGTGGAGACACCGTAGTCGTCGAGGATGTCGTTCAGCTGTGCTTCGAGCTCACCGGTGTTGCCGGACATCAGGGCGTAAATGGTGTTGTGCACGTCGGTGCCGCTCAGGCCCAGACCATCGAAGGTCGCCTGCTCGTCGAACAGGTGGTAGCCACTGGCATCCTTGTACAGATAACCACCCAGGTTGACGTTATCCAGGTCACCGGACAGCACGTGCGTGGTGATGTTGTAGCTCAGGGTGCCTTCGGCGACGAAGGCGCCGGTGCTCTCGTACCCGGAGATGGCGTACTGCGTGCCGCTCAGGTAGCCCGGATAGAAACCGCCGGTGTTGCTGCCCTCGTTGACGTTGCCACTGGTGTGGTTGTTGTCGGCGAAGGTCAGCTCCCAGGCCGAGAGGTAACTGCTGATCGAGTTACTGGCATAGGTGGCGCTGTAGGAAATGGACAGACTCATGGGTTGATCTCCTATCGGTGTCATTCACGGCCCGCCAACGAGCCGCGATTCGCTCGGGATGAGCAAATTCTCAGAACTGGTACTCGACGCTGCCGGTCAGGGTTCTGCCGCGACTAAGAGTGAAGGCATACACATCCCCCAGCGGCACCAAGTAGGCACGATCAAAGGCGTTCTCCAGGGACAGGCTGAGCCGAGTCTGGGGTGTGGCCTGGTAGCCGGCGAAGAAGTCGTAGACGACATAAGAGGCCCAGTCGGCCGGGTAGATGGCTTCGAGGTTGCGCTCGGTGTAGGACTCGGTATAGCCCTCGCTGTAACGGATACGTGTGCCCACATCCAGCCTGCGATCCAGCCAGCGGGTCCCCAGCACCAGCGAGCCTCGATCCATCGGCATGTACTCGGAGCTGCCCATCAGGCCGCCACAACTGACCAGCGAATTGGCATAGTCATCCGGGATCGAACCAACACCGACGCCCGGTATGAAACCGAATCGCTCAGCGCCGCCCAACCAGGCATTCTTCGAGCAGTACTCGTTCTTGCCTATCATGTGGGTGTAGGTGAGGTCGGCGTAGAAGCGTCCGTTGTCGTAGTTGGCCTGGTACTCGACACCGCGAAAGCGTGTCGAGGTCAGGTCGTTGACATGCGCCACAGTGCCCAAGGTCGGCCCCGTACCGAACCCCGGCACCTGCCGGTTGATGGCCATGTAGGTGAAGTCGTCCACCCGCGTATCGAAGTAGGCAACCTTGATGCCCAGACTGTCGTTGGCCTGCAACAAGCCCTGGCGAAAGACGTTGAAGCCAACCTCCCAGGCACTGGAACGCTCAGGCTTGAGGTAGGGGTTGGGATACATCCACTCACCACCTCCGCCATGCGGCCGCCCATAGATCAGCGTTTCGGTCACCGCCGGCGGGCGCCAGCCCTTACCGTAACTGGCGAATACCTGCAGCCAGTCCAGGCCCGGCTTGATCGCCAGGCCGAAGGTCGGCGAGAAGCGCCCCTCCTCACGATCCACATCGAATGTCAGCGCTTCCTGGGTAAAGGTCGCAGGCGGCGTGAAGCGGCGGATGGTCATGCCGGTTTCACCCTGCAGCCGATAGCGGTCGTAGCGCAGCCCGGCGCTGGCGCCCTTGCTGATCACCACGCCGGACAACAGTTCGGGGTCGACATACATGCTGCCGTTGCGTTGCTGATGGCCACTCTGCTGGTAGTTCTGACGCATGCCATCGATGTTCATGTTGACCCGACCGTAGTCCTGCAGCCCGCGGATGTTCACCGACAACCCGGGGTCCTGCTGACTCACGGCGGTATAAACACCCGCCGACTGCTCGAGCAGATCGGCAGCATGATGAGGCGGCGTGCGGTCGATCTGCTGCCGGTCGATCACCGCGACCGAGCGTGGCTGCAGGTAGGTTTCCTGGCGCTGGCTGAGCTGGCGCCCCTGCACCGTGGTCGACTGCAGCTGCAGCGTCTGTTCATCACGCAGCGCACGGCGGGTCAGGGTGACCTGACGCAGGCCGTCGAAGCGGTAATCCACCGGCGCACTGCCGAGCAGGCGACGCAGCGCCTCATCGAGCGGGTAGCGCCCGCTCAGCGCGGTACTGGCGAAGCCCTGCAGGCGTGCGCTGTCGAAGAATACCTGCACCCCCGCCTGCTCGGCGAAGGCCAGGGCAGCGCGGTCCAGCGGTTGCGCGGGGATGTCGAATGCCATCACCTGATGCTGGGTCGAGCGCGCCTCGGCCACGGCTTCGGCCGCCAGCGCGGCGCCGTTCAAGGCCAGGGCCACGCCCAGCGCGACACCACTGAGCAACGCGGATGAAGGATGACGGAGAGCAGGTGATGCTGCAGAACGACGACGACTCACGACTAACCCCAGGGTTTTCTTTATTGATAATGAAAATCACTACCAACAAAGACGCGCAACCCGGAGAAACTCAGTAAGGAAATCGTGAAATTTTTTCTGCCGGTCCTGTCGGAGCGCCTCGATGCGCCTCAGTAGATCAGGCTGATGCCCAGCATTTCTGCCCGCTGCAGGTGCATTTCCCGCGCCAGGGTGGCCAGGGCATCGTCGAGTGCGTCCAGGCGGAAAACCCCGCTCACCTCGCGCTGTGCCAGCGCCTCGCTGCCGAGGAGAATGTGTCCGCTGCGATAGCGGTTGAGCTGTTCGACCACTTGCGCCAGCGGCACGCGGTCGAACACCAGCAAGCCACGCTGCCAGCTGGTGACACGCTGCAGGTCGAGCGCCACGTCGCTGATGCCCGAGGCGTCGTAATGCACGCTGTCCCCCTCTTCGAGGCGCTGCTGCTGGCCGCCGGCACTGACCTGCACGGCGTGCTCCAGCACACCGACCAGAGCGCCTTCGTCAGCCTCGCGCCGCACCAGGAAGCGCGTGCCGAGGGCGCGTGCTGTCCCGCCGGACGCCTCGACGACGAACGGCCGATCCGCCTGCGGCGCCACCTGGAATATGGCGGCACCGGCCAGCAGCTCCACCCGCCGCCGGGTCGCGGAGTAGTCCAGGCGGATGGCACTGGCACTGTCGAGGATCACCTCGCTGCCATCGGCCAACGTCAGGCTGCGCACCTCGCCGCTGGCGCTGCGATGGTCGGCCATGAGCGGCAGCAACAGGCGGTCGCGCTGGCTCAACCCCAGGCCACCGAGCAGCAGCGCCAGGCAGGCCGCCGCGCCCCAGCGCCGCAGGCGCGCCTTGCGCACGGGATGCTGGGGCCTGGCAGAGGTCACTGGCGGCGCCCGATGCTGCCGGGGCCTGTCGACCGGCAGACCCGCCAGGGCCGCCCAGGTACGCTGGGCGAACGCGAGCGCCTCGGCATGCCGGACATCGGCCTGCAACCAGTGCTGCAGCGCCTCGGCCCGGGCGTCGTCGAGTGCATCGTCAGCGAGCAGCACCGCCCATTCGGCGGCGGCCTCACGGATGCTCCGCTGCTGCGGATCTTGGCTAATCACGCTCACTCTGGATTCTCGTTATAGGTCGCTGCGGAGCGGGCGGCTGATACCCGTTTCAAGTAATGACGTGCGACGCGGGGGTTTACCGTAAACCATCGTCATGCCTGTTCGTCCACCTCGAGCACGCGCTCCATCACATGCGCCAGGGCGCGTGCCAGGTGCTTCTGCACCGAACTGTCGGAGATCTCCAGCTGACGCGCCACCTGGGCGTGGGTCAGGCCCTCGATGCGGTTGAGGCGAAAGATCTCCTGAGTCCGCGCCGGCAGCTCGGCGACGGCCTCCTGCAGGCGTTCGATACGCTGGCGCGCGGCGGTGATGTCGTCCAGCGAGCTGCCTTCGGCCTCGATTTCATGCAACAGGTCATCACCGAGCAGGTCGGTCCTGCGCCGAATCTGCTGGCGCTGGTGGTCGATCAGCAGGTTGCTGGCCGTACGGTAGAGGTAGGCCGGCGAATTGTCGATGCGCTCGCCGCCGCTCTGCTCGGCCAGACGCAGAAAGCTCTCCTGAGTGAGATCGGCGGCCAGTTGCGGGTCGCGACTCTTGCGCAGCAGAAAGCTGTGCAGGGTCTCGGCGTGCTTCTGGAACAGGCCTTTGAGATCCAAGTCCGACAATCGTGCATCCCTGGTCTTGGGCGATAGGAAAGCGGCATCTTATTTTTATTGAGAAGCATTTTCAATTTATCGACTCGAGGCAGCCCAGCAGACAGTCCAGTGCCGGCTGGCGCTGTGCCCGGCGCAACAAGGCGACCAGTTCGCGGTGGAAGGTCAACGCGCCCAGCTCGATCACCCGCAGGCGGGTCGGGCGCTGCAGCCACAGGCCGGCACGCGGCACCAGCGACACCCCCATGCCGTTTTCCACCAGGCGCACGATGGCTTCCAGTTCGTCCAGCTCCAGCGCCTCATGTACCGTCAGGCGTTGCTCTCGCAGGAAGCGGCTGACCTGGCGGCCGCCGAACGAGGTCCGGTCGTAACGCACGAACGGTTGCTCGGCCAGCAGCCGCAGCGGGTCATCCCCCTCGACGTGCAATGGTGCGACGAGCACGAAAGGTTCGCGCGCCAGCGGCACTTCGAGAATCTCCTTGGGCAAGGCGAACGGTGGCTTGATCAGCAAGGCCAGGTCCAGCTCGCCGGCATCGAGCTGACTGAACAGCTGCAGCGAGACACCCGGCACCAGCTTCAGCTCGACCCGTGGCGCCAGCTGGCGAAAACGCGGCAGCGCCTCGGCCAGCAGGCCGGTCTGCAGGGTGGCGATGGCACCGACGCGCAACTCGCCGACACAGTCGCCAGCCCCTGGCGGCAGGGCCATCTGCCCGTACAGGGCGAGCATCTGCTCGGCCAACGGCAAGGCATGCCGGCCGGCGGCATTGAGCACCGCACTGCGGCCGCTGCGGTCGAACAGGCGCACGCCGAGCTGCTGTTCGAGCACACGCATCTGGGCGCTGACCGCCGACTGGGTGAGGCCGACCTGCTGGCCGGCCGCGGCGAAGGTACCCAGGCGGGCGACGGTGACGAAGGTTTTCAGCTCACGCAGCACGGCGGCCCCTATCGATCAAAAATATTTGAGCTTGTGAGCAAGGATATTCGCTTTCGATCAATTCTGCTGTTGGTAGGCTGGAGCAAAAACCAACAGAGGTACTCCGTGATGGCCCTTGCTCCCTTTCACCTGGCAATTCCCATATACGACCTGGCCGCCGCACGGCATTTCTATGGCGAGGTGTTCGGCTGCGCCGAGGGCCGCAGCAGCGAGCACTGGGTGGACTTCGACTTCTTCGGCCACCAGCTGGTCATCCACCAGGCGCCGAAGATGGCCTACCAGGAGTCGGCGGTGAGCAACCCGGTGGATGGCCACGACGTACCGGTGCCGCACTTCGGCGTGGTGCTCGCCTGGGCCGACTGGGAAGCGCTGGCCGAGCGCCTGCGCAGCCGCAGCACCCGCTTCGTCATCGAGCCCTACGTGCGCTTCGCGGGGCAGGTCGGCGAGCAGGCCACGATGTTCCTCCTCGACCCGTGCGGCAACGCCCTGGAGTTCAAGGCGTTCAAGGACATCGGCCAGCTGTTCGCGCGCTAGGTCCGGCGCCGCCGCCAACCGCCCGGCTCGGTGCGCGCCTAGGGCAGTTCGGCTACAGGCTGCGCGGGCTCGGGCAACAGCTCGCGCAGCGCCGCATTGGCCTGCAGCAGCAGCGGCAGCAGTGGCTCCAGCACGGCTGGCGCAAGATGGGCGCAGATATCGGCCTGGCGTGGCAGCGGCAGGCCGCTGAGCACGCGAGCGGAAAGCGCCACGTTGGCATCGGCGGCGGCCGCCTCGGTGAGCTTGCACAGGTAGCTGGTAGAGAAGCTGCGCAGGCTCTGCACGATGAGCTCGATGTCGACGATATGACGGGCGATCTGCAGCACCTGGTCGGCGTCGTGGATGCCGTAGATCAGCACCTTCACCTGCCTGGGCGACAGGCATTCGGCATAGCGCGCCGCAGTGGCGAAGGCCCCGATCACGCACAACCGCCGGGCCACCTCCAGGTGCAGGCTGTCGGGCAGGCTGAGGTAGGTATCGAGGATGCTGCGCGGATCGAGGTGCGTGGTGACCTCGGCAAGGAACTCGATGGGCAGCGTCATGATCAGTTCGCGCAACTGCGCCGGCGGCATGTGCGGCGACAGTTGCGCAGCCTGCTCGGCGCCCAGCTGTTGCACCAGCGCCGCTTTCACCGCCACCGGCGCCATGCGCTGCGAAGCCAGCAGCAGGCGTTGGGACAGGCTCAGGTTGGGGGCTTTGGCCATCGGGTCCTCCTTGTCGTGAGCGAGGCCCGCAGCATCGCGCAGCGGCACGCGGGGCGCAGCCATCTTTGCGCCGGTCACGCCCGCAGCGTTCAGCCGTGACTGGGTAGGGAGGAAACGCGGCTCAACCCGGCGCGCGCTCAACCCGGCGCGCGCTCGATCTGCGCGCGCAGCAGCTCGGCGAAGGCACTCGCCTCCACCGGACGACTGATCAGGAAGCCCTGGATCTCATCGCAGTGCTGGCTTTTCAGGTAGTCCATCTGCGCCTGGGTCTCCACGCCCTCGGCGACCACCTTGAGCTCCAGGCTGTGCGCCATGGCGATGATGGCGCGGGTGATCGCCGCGTCCTCGCCACCCGGCGACAGGTCGCGGATGAAGGTCTGGTCGATCTTCACGTAGTGCACCGGGAAGCGCTTGAGATAGCTGAGCGAGGAGTAGCCGGTGCCGAAATCGTCGATCGCCAGCTTCACACCCAGCGCGCGCAGCTGCTGGAAGGTCACGATGACGCTCTCGACGTTGTCCAGCAGCTGGCTCTCAGTCAGTTCGAGCTCGAGGTACTCGGGCTCCAGCCCGGTCTCCTCGAGCACCTGGCGGACCAGGCTGGTGAGATTGCCCTGGCGCAGCTGGTGCACGGACAGGTTGACCGACACGCGAATCTCCGCCAGCCCCTGGCGCTGCCACTCGCACGCCTGGCGACAGGCCTGACGCAGGACGAACTCGCCGATCGCGGTGATCAGCCCGGTCTCCTCGGCCAGGCCGATGAATTCGCCCGGCGGCACCAGCCCCTGCTGCGGATGACGCCAGCGCACCAGCGCCTCGGCGGCGTTGAGCTGATCGTCGGCGAGGTTCAGCTTGGGCTGGTAGAACACCTCCAGCTGGCCCTCGTCGATCGCCTTGCGCAGCTGGTTTTCCAGCTGCAGGCGCCCCAGGGTGCAGGCCTGCAGGTTGTCAGTGAAGAACTGGAAGGTGTTGCCGCCCAGGTGCTTGGCATGCTGCACGGCCATGTTCGACTGGCTGATCAGCGTGCCGACCTCGCGGGCATAGTCCGGCATCAGGCTGATCCCCAGCGACGCGCTGACCACCAGCTCGTGGCCGCCAACGGTCATCGGCACGCGCAGCTTGGCCAGCAGACGGCTGGCCACCCGCGCCAGGCTGGAGAGGCTGCCGTAGGCATCGAGGATGATGGCGAACTCGTCGCCGGACAGGCGCGCGATGCAGTCGGCCTCCGGCACGGTCTGGGTGAGGCGACGGCTCATCTGCCGCAGCAGCTGGTCGGCGACCTCGTGGCCGAGGCTGTCGTTGAGCAGTTTGAAACGGTCCAGGTCGATGTGCATCAGGGCGATGCTGCGTCCCGTCTGCCGCGCACGCTGGCTGGCCTCGTGCAGGCGCTCGCGGAACAGCGTGCGGTTGGCCAGGCCGGTCAGCTCGTCGTAGTGCGACAGGTAGCGCAGGCGCTCCTCGGCCTCGCGGCGCGCCGTCAGGTCGGCGAAGAAGCCCACGATATGGCTGGGCCGCCCGGCCGCGTCACGCACCATGTTGAGCTGCAACCACTGCGGGTAGAGTTCGCCGCTCTTGCGCGTCTCGATCAGCTCGCCCTGCCAGTTGCCGCTGCCATCGAGTTCCTGACGGATGCTCAGGTACTGGCGGCGCATCTCGTCGCTGCCGAGCAGGCTGGTGACCCGGCGCCCGAGCACCTCGTCCCGCGAATAGCCGGTCACGCTGCTGAAGGCACGGTTCACCGCCAGCAGACGGTAGTCCGGGTCGAGGATGAAGATACCCTCGCTGGCCGCTTCGAAGACCATCGCCGCCAGCCGCTGCTGCTGCTCCTGCTGGCGCCGCGCGCTGATGTTGCGGCGGGTGCCGAGCATGCGCAGCACGCGCCCGCTGGAGTCGCGCTCGACCGCACGGCCACGGTCCTCGACCCACACCCAGTGCCCGTCGGCGTGGCGTACGCGGTATTCGACGTGATAGTCCTCGCTGCGTCCCTTCATGTGCTCGAGCAAGGCACGCCGCAACGTCGGCAGGTCGTCGGGATGCAGGCGCGGGCGCAGGTCGCGCAGCATCTCCCTGACCTGTTCGGGGTCGAGGCCGAACAGCTCGCGCAGGTGCGAGTGGTGCACCTGGTCGCTCTGCAGGTCCCAGTCCCACAGCCCCAGTTCACTGGCCTCCAGCGCCAGCGACAGGCGCGCCTGGCTCTTGCCCAGCGCGTGCGTGGCCTCGTCCAGCTCCAGGGTGCGCTCGGCCACGCGCATTTCCAGTTCGCCATGGGCATCGCGCAGCTCGCGCTCGGCGCGCCGACGTTGCTCCACCTCGCTAGCCAGCTCCCCGTTCAGCCCTTCGGCGCGCTGCTTGGCGTGCTCCAGATGGGCGATCAGCGCCAGGTTGTGAAACCGCTGCAACAGGCTGCGCTGGACCAGACGATTGACCTGCCAGGCGACGACCAGCAGTGCCAGGAAGAGAATGACGCTGATCAGCCCCCAGCCGCGCTGCAGGCTGTTGTCGCTGAGCAGCAGGAAGGCCGCCGACGGCAGCAGGCAGGGCAAGGCGAAGGTGAGGAACGCCGGCAGGCTGACCGCGTAGGCGACGCTGGCGGAGAGGATGGCCGCGGCGATCAGCCCATAGACCAGGGCCTGCTGGTAGAACACATCGGCGGGCACCAGGACGATCACGGCGAAGGCCAGGCTCAGCCCCGAGGCACCGGCGCCGAGCAGGAACACGCGGCGCCAGTAGGGTTCCGCCTGGCGGCTGGGCAGGGCGTCGTCGAAGGCCTTCACCTGGGTCAGGCGCAGCAGCACCAGCAGCACCACCCAGGCCAGCCACAGCGCGAGCAGGGGCACGCTTTGCTGATGCCACAGCAGCAGGGGGCAGGCCAGGCCGACCAGCAACATCAGCAATGTAGGCAGACGCGAGCCCTGGAAAAGCAGGCGCGTGCGCTCGACGGCGATATCCGTGGCGAACTGATGCTCGGTCTGCTGCGGGTCCAGCGTCATCTCTTGGATTGCGGCGCTAGTAGTGGCGGTCATAGGCGATGTTCTTGTAATGGTGCCTGAGGGCCTGCCCGCGCAAGCGGCGGTCGCAGCCCTGACGTGGCGGCAGAATACCCGAGACAGACGCTGTGCCCAACAGAGATGTGGGCAATTTCACAACCTGGCGTCCAACTTTCGGCGGGCGTCCCGCGCCATGGGCGCAACGCGCGCGGACACCGGCTGGCTGACCTGCCAGTCATCGGTTGAGCGCTTTCGCCCGGGCCGCCCGCAAGGCACTTGCAGCCCCCTGCCAACAGCTCCTAGGATGGCGCCCTCCCGCTCAAGGAAGAATGGCCCTCAGCCCATGGATGAACTGCAACGACGCTGGCTCTTCGCCCTGTCCGCACCGATGGTGGCGATCAATGCCCGCTACGACGCCCGCTACGACCTGCCGAATTTCTACCCGGACAACGAGTTCGTCGACCTGACCGAGTCCTGGGACATCGCCGATCGCCCAGCCCTGCTGGCGATGATCCAGCGCATGACCGACAACGGCCATGCCAGCGATCTGAGCGGCGCCTACTGGGACAACGCGCGCCTGCTGCCAAGCGAATGGCAGAAGCTGGTCGACAGCCTGGATGCCAGCCAGCAGGTCGCCTACCGCTACGTCGCCGATACCATCCTGGTGTGCGGCTCCGGCGGTATTCGCGCCTGGGACCTGGGGCGCATGAGTTTCCTCGCCCGCATCGGTCAGCTCAACGGCTGGCTCAGCCTCGAGGAAAACCTCTGGCTGCACAGCCGCCTGAGCCTGCGAGCGCGCTACTACTACCAGAACTGGCAGAGCTACCTGGCCGGCTTTCTCATCGGCCGCAGCTACTGGAGTTGCCTCGGCCACGAGCAGGCAGACGAGCTGGCGCTGTGCATCAGCCGCCAGGGCAGCAACCCGACGCACGTCGCGCTGGCACGCGAGCTGGCGATGAACCCGGCGGCAGGACTGGATGATCTGCACTGGGACCTGGAGCTGGATCTGCCGGAAAAACCTGAATCGCTGGAGGCATTCGACTGGTCATGAGTTGCTGGGAACACCTCGGCATCGAGCCGACAGACGATCAGAACGCCATTCGCACGGCCTACCGCACACGCCTGCCCGAGGTCCACCCGGAGCGCGACCCCGAGGGCTTCCAGGCGCTGCGCGGTGCCTACGAGGATGCCCTGCGCCACGCACGCGGCGAAGCGAGCGAGGCCGGCGAGGCGGCCGCACTGCCCAGCGCCAGCGAACAGGCCGTGCAACAGTTCGTCGAGCTGCTGCAGGATGCCGGCCGGCGCTTTAGCCCCGAGGCCTGGCAGGACTACTGCCGGTCGCTGGACCAACTGCCGCTGGACGTGCTGGAGAGCATCGACGGCTCGCTGCGTCACCTGCTGCTCAGCAACGGGCCGTTGTCGCACCGTTGTGCACAGCTGCTGACCGAGCGCATGGCCTGGGCCAACCGCCTGATGCAGCTGCCCTTCGAAGAAGCCGAGCCGCTCGACCAGTTGCTGCAGCGCATCGCCGAACCCGACCCGTTCGACCTCGCCACCCTCAGCGACTGGCCGAGCGTGGCGCAGGTGGAGAACCTCTGGTACGTGCGCACCCTCGAGCACCTGTTCCAGAACCGGCCGCTGCAGGAGTTCCGCGGCTGGAGCTCCCTGCACCTGTGCCTGCCGATGCCCGCCGATCCGGCCTACTACCCGCACCTGTACCGTCAGTGCACCCTGGCCGGCGTGGCCCTCAGCGGTGCCCTGGAGCACTACCAGGCGCGTCACGCCGAGCAGCCGGACGATCTCGACATCCTCTACCTGCTGGCGCTGCAGAAGCAGCACCATGACCAGGATGCCCTCGACCTGTGGACGCGCCTGTGGCTGGAACGCGAGATGCCCGAAGCGGCCGCCTGGCTGCTGGCGTGGAGCGCCTACCATGCGCCGGAGCACCTGCCCCTGCTGATCATGGCCTGCGACCGCAGCCAGCAGGATGTGGACCGCCAGTACGCCCTGGACGACAACCGCCTGGGCGATGGCGAGCCGGCGCAGAGCCCGCAGACCCTGGCCCGCTGGCTGCGCGCGGCCGACACCGACCTGCCGGCCCTCGCACGCACCTTCGTCGCCTGGCAGCTGGGCGACAGCGAATGGCCGTTCCTCGCCGAACTGTTCAGCGCACTGGATACGCCGCTGACCCGCCTGTATCGCCAGGCCTGGTTGCTGCAGCGTGGCGAGGCGGCGGACATCGAGCCGCTGCTGAACCTGACGGTCGATGAGCACCCGCTCGGCGTCATCGTGCAGCAAGGCTTCGCCTACCTGGCCGGGCAACAGCTGCAATGGCTGCGCGAATCGCCCGCCGTGCAGGCACTGCAACATGCGCTGGCCACGCCCGGCGCGGCCTTGCCCCAGGCCCTGGGCGACAACAGCGTCGCCCGCGCGCAGATGCTGAGCTGGCTTCGCCGCCTGCGCCACTATGCGCCCGACACCTTGCAACGCCTGCAGGACGTGCTCGCCCCGCTGGCGGACGGTCTGCATCCCTATTGCCTGAAGCTGCAACTGCGCCTGCTGCAAGCGGGACAGCCGTTGCCGCCGCTGCCCGCCGAGCCCGAGGCACGCTGGCAGCTGCAGCGCCAGACCTTGCTGCTGATCGGCCTGCTGGAGCAGCCACTGCAGTGGCTGGGACGGCTGCGTGAGCGTGTCGGACGCGTGCCCACCTCCGCCGAGCATCCGGCCCACGCCTTGCAGACGCAGTGGCTGGCGGCCGACGCCGTGCCTCAGCAGTGGCTGTTCGACCTCGACGAAGGCGATGCCCTGCAGGGACTGCTGGCGGCCGAACTGGTCAGCCCGAGCGTGCTGCTGGGCAGCCGCCGGCTGCCCTCGGTCGCCCGGATCGAAGCCGGCGCCCGGCACCACGGCCATGAGCTGGCGGGCGATCCCCTCGGCCAGATGATCCTCGACGCCCTGCTCTACCACGACCCGGACCTGCCGCGCGCGCTGCGCGACCAGGCCCTGCAGCGGCTGCACGGTTTCACCGGGCCCAGCACCTGGTTCGACGCGTTCCGCGAGGGCCTGGTCAAGGCACGTCCCGAGCCCCTGGCGCAGTCGATCTGCAAGGACAACGGACTGCCCTTCTCGACCATGCAGACGATCTTCGAGTCGATGCGCACCCTGTATCAGACCAAGCCTGGCGTTCCCACCTCGGGTCAGCTGCGTTCGCTGCAGCAGGCCAAGGACAGCACCATGACACCCATCGCGGTGCGCCTGGCGATCACCCTGCTGCTGTCACGCAGCGAGCGCCTGCTGCCTCGGCATCAGCCCGACAGCCTGCGCGCGCAGTGGCAACCCTGGCGACTGGGCGGACGACTGAACCGGCTCAACTTCACCCTGCAGACCATCGCCCTGGCGGCGATCGCCGTGCCCCTGGCCGGCCTCGCCAGCAAGGCCGGCAACGGTCTAGCCCTGGCGACGCTGCTGGTCATCGGCCTGGCGCTGATCGGCTGCCAGTTGCGCCGCCTGCACGACATGAGCCGTGGTGCCGGCACCCTGGTGATGCTGCTGGCCGGCAGCTTCTTCATGCCCTACATAGCGCTGCTGCTGTTCTTCTGGCCAGGCGACCCGCTGCCCAACCGCTACGGCCCGCCCGCTGGCCGACGGGCCGACGCCGGGCAGGGACTGCAGGCCCGTCTGCGCCAGCTCAACGGCTTCCGCGAGCCGCCGGCCGGCTAGAAGCGCAGCGCCTGCAGCTGCTGCTCCAGGCGCTGCCGCGCGGCGGTGATCGGCTGCTCCTGCTGGGTGCCGAGCACGTTCTGGAACTCGTCCAGCCACTGGCCGATCTGCTCGCGCTCCGCCCCCAGGGTCTGCATCCAGGCGCGTTCCAGGCGTGCCAGCAGCGTGCGGTTGGGCAAGGTATCGCGCGGGTGGATCTTCAACCCGGCCAGGCGCGCCTGGCTGGTGGCCCGTGCCTCGGCACTCAGGCCGGTGGGGCTGCGGTCGATCACATGGCCGTGGCGCTGGCCGTTCTCCAGGGTCACGTCCACTTCCAGCAGGCCGTTGATGTCGTAGCTGAAGCGCACATCCAGTGCCTGCACCTGCCCGGTCTGGACCAGCTTCACCTCGAAGGCATCGACGAAGATGTTGTCGCGCACCCAGGGGCGCTCGCCCTGGTAGACCTCGATGCGGATGTACTCCTGCTGCGCGTGGGTGGTGTAGTAGCGCTGCACCCGCGAGGTCGGGATCACCGTGTTGCGCTCGATGATCGGCGAGAAGGCGCCGGGTTGCTCGTCGCTGCGGCGCGAGGCGATCCCCAGGGTATAGGGGCAGACATCGGTGAGGATGACTTCCTCGATGGCATGGTCGCGCGCCTTGCAGGCGGCCTGGGCGGCGGCGCCGAGGGCGACGATGGTGTCCGGGTCGAGGTGCCGGTAGGGCAGACGGCCGAACAGGGTCGCCACCAGTTGCTGCACCGCACTCATGCGCGTGGCACCGCCGACCAGCACCAGGCTGTCGAGGTCGCGCGGATTGAGCCGCGCATCGCGCAGGGCCTGTTCGATGGGCTGGCGCAGACGGGTCAGCAGCGGCGTCCAGATCTGCAGGGCCCGCGCCTCGTCCAGCTGCCACTGGCGGCCCATCCAGTCCAGCGTCTGCGGACCGTCGGCGAGGCGCCGCTTGAGTTGCTCCAGGGCATCTTCCAGGCTCGCCAGCGCCTGGCTGTCCAGCGCGCTGCGCGCCAGTTGCCAATCGTCCAGGCAGGCCCCGAGCAGGGCTTCGGTGAAATCTTCACCCCCCAGGAAGTTGTCGCCGGTGGAAGCATGCACCTCGATCAGCGGCAGCGCGTATTCGAGCACGGTGACGTCGAAGGTGCCGCCGCCCAGGTCGAAGATCAGAGTGCGTTCGAACTGCTGCTCGTGCAGGCCGTAGGCCATCGCCGCAGCGGTCGGCTCGTTGATCAGGCGCTCGACGCGCAGCCCGGCCAGCTCCGCCGCGAACACCGTGCGCTTGCGCTGTTCATCGCTGAAATAGGCGGGCACCGAAATCACCGCCGTGCTCACCGGCATGCCGAGGTGCGCCTCGGCATCGGCCTTGAGCGAGCCGAGCACCAGCGCCGAGAGTTCTTCCGGGGTGAACTGGCGGTCGCCCAGCGTGAAACGCTTGTCGCTGCCCATGTAGCGCTTGAATGCCGCCACGCTGCGCAGTGGATGAGTGGTCAGCCGGGCACGGGCAGCGCTGCCGACGAGGATGCTGCCATCTTCGTCCAGGCTCACCGCCGACGGCGTGAGGACCTCGCCGAGGGCATTGGGAATGAGCTCCGCACGCCCCTCGCGCCAAACCGCGATGAGGCTGTTGGTGGTGCCCAGGTCGATGCCCAGCAGGGGGCTTTCCATGGCGTGGGTACCGGTAGACATCGGCGTCACGACTCCTTCAGATCCATTGAGAGGCGCAGTCTACTCCGCGCGCAGGCCTCGGCAAACCGCCTGGTCGACACGGTTTGCCCTCCCCTGTTCGGCCCCCTAGAATGCCGCGATGCAAAACGACCCCGAACTCCTCCTCGCTTCGCTCAACGACGCCCAGGTCCAGGCCGTGGCTGCCCCGCTCGGCCGCCAACTGGTACTGGCCGGTGCCGGCTCCGGGAAAACCCGTGTGCTGGTGCACCGCATCGCCTTCCTGATTCAGGCCATGGGCGCTTCGCCTCATTCGATCCTGTCGGTGACCTTCACCAACAAGGCCGCCGCCGAGATGCGCCAGCGCATCGAGGACATGCTCGGGCACAGCCCGGCCGGCATGTGGGTCGGCACCTTCCACGGCCTGGCCCACCGCCTGTTGCGCGCGCACTGGCAGGAAGCCGGCCTGGCCGAGAACTTCCAGATTCTCGACTCCGACGATCAGCAACGCCTGATCAAGCGGGTGATCCGCGACCTCGGCCTGGACGAACAGCGCTGGCCGGCCAAGCAGGCGCAGTGGTTCATCAATGGCCAGAAGGACGAGGGCTTGCGCCCGGCGCACATCCAGGCGGGCGGCGATCTGTTCCTCGCCACCATGCGCGGTATCTACGAAGCCTACGAGGCGGCCTGTGCCCGCACCGGGGTGATCGACTTCGCTGAGCTGCTGCTGCGCGCGCTCGACCTCTGGCGCGACAAGCCGGGCCTGCTCGAACACTACCAGCGGCGCTTCCGCCATATCCTGGTCGACGAGTTCCAGGACACCAACGCCGTGCAGTACGCCTGGCTGCGCTTCCTCGCCAAAGGCGGCGACAGCCTGATGGTGGTCGGCGACGACGACCAGTCGATCTACGGCTGGCGCGGCGCGAAGATCGAGAACATCCAGCAGTTCTCCAGCGACTTCCCCGACACCCAGCTGATCCGCCTGGAGCAGAACTACCGCTCCACGGCCGGCATCCTCAAGGCCGCCAACGCCCTGATCGCCAACAACAACGGGCGCCTGGGCAAGGAGCTGTGGACCGACGGCAGCGACGGCGAGCCCCTGGCGCTGTACGCCGCGTTCAACGAGCACGACGAAGCCCGCTACGTGGTGGAGAGCATCGAGGACGCCCTGCGCAAGGACGGCCTCAAGCGCAGCGAGATCGCCATCCTCTATCGCTCCAACGCCCAGTCGCGGGTGCTGGAAGAGGCGCTGCTGCGCGAGAAGATCCCCTACCGCATCTACGGCGGCCAGCGCTTCTTCGAGCGCGCCGAGATCAAGAACGCCATGGCCTACCTGCGCCTGCTCGACGGCCGCGGCAACGATGCCGCGCTGGAGCGCATCATCAACGTGCCGGCGCGCGGTATCGGCGAGAAGAGCATCGAGACCATTCGCGAATACGCCCGCGCGCATGACGTGCACATGTGGCAAGCGATCCGCCTGATGCTCGCCAACAAGGCCCTGCCGGGCCGCGCTTCGAGCGCCCTGAGCGGCTTCATCGAGCTGATCGAAGGCCTGGCGGAGAAGGTCCTGGCGATGCCCCTGCACCAGATGACCCAGGTGGTCATCGAGCAGAGCGGCCTGCTCGCCTACCATGAAGCGGAAAAAGGCGAGAAAGGCCAGGCCCGCGTGGAGAACCTCGAGGAACTGGTCAGCGCGGCACGCACCTTCGAGAATGACGAAGACGACGAGCTGACCCCGCTGCAGGCCTTCCTCACCCACGCCTCGCTGGAGGCCGGGGACACCCAGGCCGCCGAGAACGAGGACAGCATCCAACTGATGACCCTGCACAGCGCCAAGGGCCTGGAATTCCCGCTGGTGTTCCTGGTGGGCATGGAAGAGGGTCTGTTCCCGCACAAGATGAGCCTGGAAGAACCGGGCCGACTGGAAGAAGAGCGCCGCCTGGCTTATGTCGGCATTACCCGTGCCATGCAGAAGCTGGTGATCAGCTACGCCGAAACCCGGCGTCTCTACGGTAGCGAGACCTACAACAAGGTATCGCGCTTCGTCCGCGAAATACCCGCACCACTGATTCAGGAAGTCCGCCTGAACAACAGCGTCAGCCGCCCGGTGAACACCAGTTCCATGGGTGGCAGCAGCCTGTTCGCCGGCAGCGCCGTACCGCAGACGCCCTTCAACCTGGGGCAACGTGTGCGGCACAGCCTGTTCGGCGAGGGCACCATCCTCAATTTCGAGGGTGCCGGCGCACAGGCGCGGGTACAGGTGAATTTCGAAAACGAAGGCAGCAAGTGGCTGATGCTGGCCTATGCCAAGCTGGAAGCCTGTTAGAACCTACCGTATCTGGAGAACCATCGATGAATCGCCGCAACCTGTTCGGCGCCGCCCTGGCCCTGATGGCCACCTTCGGCCTGCTCGGCTGCAAGGAAGACAAGGCTGGCAGCGAGCAAACCGCAGCCGCAGCCGCGCCCGCACAGACCATCCACTGGAAGATGGTCACCTCCTGGCCGAAGAACTTCCCCGGCCTCGGCACCGCAGCCGAGCGCCTGGCCGAGCGCATCAACGCCATGAGCGCCGGGCGCCTGACCGTCAAGGTCTACGCCGCCGGTGAGCTGGTGCCCGCCCTGGAAGTGTTCGACGCCGTTTCCCGCGGCACCGCCGAGATGGGCCACGGCACCCCGTACTACTGGAAAGGCAAGGTGCCGGCCGCGCAGTTCTTCAGCAGCGTGCCGTTCGGCCTGTCCACCCTGGAAATGAACGCCTGGCTCAGCCACGGCGGCGGCCAGGCACTGTGGGACGAGACCTACGCGCCGTTCGGCGTGAAGCCGCTGTCCGCTGGCAACACCACCATGCAGATGGCCGGCTGGTTCAACAAGGAGATCAACAGCCTGGATGACATCAAGGGCCTGAAGATCCGCATGCCGGGCCTCGGCGGCGAAGTCTGGAGCAAGCTCGGCGCGATCACCGTCAACCTGCCCGGCGGCGAGATCTTCACCTCCCTGCAGACCGGCGCCATCGACGCCACCGACTGGGTCGGCCCCTACAACGACCTGGCCTTCGGCCTGCACAAGGCCGCCAAGTACTACTACTACCCGGGCTGGCAGGAGCCGCAGGCGGTGGTCGAGTCGATGGTCAACCAGAAGGCCTTCGACGCCCTGCCGGCCGACCTGCAGGCCATCGTCGTGGAGGCGGCACGCGCGGCCACCCTGGACATGATGGACGACTACGTGTTCAACAACGCCAAGGCGCTGGGCAGCCTCAAGGCCGAAGGCGTGCAGCTCAAGCGCCTGCCGGACGACGTGCTGCAGGCCATGCGCGAACAGTCCGCAGCCGTGCTCGAGCAACTGGCGGCCGCCAGCGACCTCAACGGCCGCATCTGGGCCTCGCAGAAAGCCTTCCTCGAAGAGGCCAGCGCCATGCAGGCACTGACCGAGAAAGAGCTGTACAACTGGCGCTGAGCCAATCGAACGGGGCCACTGAAGGCCCCGTTTTTCTTAGGGATGACTGTCCATGCGTCTTCGCTCTCTGCTTCTCCTGCCCCTGCTCGCCCTCGGCCTGACCGGCTGCAAGGACGATTCCGCCCCTGCCGACGCAGCCCAGGCGCCTGCGCAAAGCTTCCACTGGAAGATGGTCACCACCTGGCCGAAGAACGCCCCGGGCACCGGCGTCGCCGCCGAGCGTCTGGCCGAGCGGATCAACGCCATGAGCGCCGGGCGCCTGACCATCAAGGTCTACGCCGCTGGCGAGCTGGTGCCGGCGCTGGAAGTGTTCGATGCCGTCTCCCGTGGCACCGCCGAGCTCGGCCACGGTACGCCCTACTACTGGAAGGGCAAGGTGCCGGCCGCGCAGTTCTTCGGCGCCGTTCCCTTCGGCCTGTCCACCCTGGAAATGAACGCCTGGCTCAGCCATGGCGGCGGCCAGGCGCTGTGGGACGAAGCCTACGCACCCTTCGGCCTCAAGCCGCTGACGGCGGGCAACAGCACCATGCAGATGGGCGGCTGGTTCAACAAGGAAATCAACGGCCTGGCCGACATCAAGGGCCTGAAGATCCGCATGCCGGGCATCGGCGGCGAGGTCTGGAGTCGCCTCGGCGCCACCACCGTGGTGCTGCCGGGTGGCGAGATCTTCACCGCCCTGCAGACCGGCGCCATCGATGCCACCGACTGGGTCAGCCCCTACAACGACCTCGCCTTCGGCCTGCAGAAGGCGGCCAGGTACTACTACTACCCCGGCTGGCAGGAACCGCAGTCGGTGCTGGAGCTGCTGATCAACCAGAAGGCCTTCGACAGCCTGCCGCCCGACCTGCAGGCGATCGTCACCGAGGCGGCCCGTGCCTCGACCCTGGACATGATGGACGACTACGTGTTCAACAACGCCCTGGCGCTGGACGAGCTGAAGAAAAGCGGCACGCTGCTCAAGCGCTTCCCCGACGAGGTGCTGCTGGCCATGCAGCAGGAAACCGAACAGGTACTTGGTGAACTGGCCGCGCAGAGCGAACTGAACGGCCGCATCTGGGCCTCGATGCAGGCCTTCCAGGCGCTGGCGACCTCGATGCAGGCGCTGTCGGAGAAGGAACTCTACGACTGGCGCTGAATGGACGTAGCCTGCGGGCTCCGTTCGTCGTTCGGGCAGGCGCGCGGATTTCGTCCGCGCGGGGCCTGCCGCTCCAGGCAAAAGCCAGAAACATTCTGTCACTGGCCACGCCCATCCTTGCCGGGCAAGATGCCGCCCAAGCTTTTCCACAAGAGAGAAAACCGTGATGCAGCGTTTCCTCAGTATCGCCATGGTCCTGTGCCTGGCGCTGACCTTCAGCTTCGAAGCCCACGCCAAGCGCTTTGGCGGCGGCAAGTCCTTCGGTTCCGCGCCTAGCCACCAGACTCGCCAGGCCACGCCGCAGTCGCAACCGGCAACCACCGCGCCCACCGCAGGTCGTCAACCCGCTGCCGCCAGCGGCGCATCGCGCTGGCTCGGCCCGCTGGCCGGCCTGGCCGCCGGTGGCCTGCTCGCCTCGATGTTCATGGGCGATGGCTTCGAAGGCCTGCAGATCATGGACTTCCTGATCTTCGGCCTGATCGCCTTCCTGATCTTCCGTTTCCTCGCCGCCCGTCGTGCTCAGCAGCAGCCGCAAGCCGCCACCGCTGGCGCTCCGTACCAGCGCGAAATGCCGGCCCAGGCCGCACCGACCTCGATCTTCGGCGGCAGCGGCGCTGCGGCGGCGCGCCCGGTGATCAACGCCCCGGCCTGGTTCAACGAGCAGAGCTTCCTGGCTGCCGGCCGCGAGCACTTCATGAACCTGCAGCAGCACTGGGACGCGAACGAGATGGACAAGATCGCCGAGTTCGTCACCCCGCAACTGCTGGACTTCCTCAAGCGCGAGCGCGCCGAGCTGGGTGACGGCTTCCAGTCCACCTACATCGACGAGCTCGACGTGCAGCTCGACGGCGTCGACGACAACGCCGAGAAGACCATCGCCACCCTGACCTTCAGCGGCCTGTCGAAGACCTCGCGCTTCGACCAGGGCGAAGCGTTCAGCGAAAGCTGGCGCCTGGAACGCGCCCAGGGCGACAACCAGCCCTGGCTGATCGCCGGTATCCGCCAGAACTGATCAGCAGCGCAGCATGAAAAACCCCGGGCTTGCCCGGGTTTTTTCGTTTCGGCCCTGGCCGGCCAGCGGCTTCTGCAACACCATCAGCCCGTTCGGCAGCAGCGCTGCGGGCACATCCGAGGGCGGCGCTGCAGCGGCGACCTAGCCGGACGCCTGCCCGCCCGCCGCCCGGCGCATGCCGATGTGCGGGATGTCGTCCTCCAGGTAGACCTCGGTCACCGGCTCGAAGCCATAGCGCCCGTAGTAGCCCTGCAGGTGCGCCTGCGCCGACAGGTACAGCGGCACGCCCGGCCAGCGCTGCCCACACTCGGCCAGCGCCCGCTCCATGAGCTGGTGCCCCAGGCCACTGCCTCGCGCCGACGCGGCGATCACCACCCGACCGATCACCACCTCACCGTCCATGCGCTGCGGATCGAGCAGACGCAGATAGCCCACCAGGCCATGCTCGTCGCGCGCCAGCAGGTGGCAGGTGTCGCCCAGCAGGTCCTGGCCATCGGTTTCCAGATACGGGCAGTTCTGTTCGACCACGAACACCTGGGTACGCAGCGCCAGCAGCGCGTAGAGCGTGGCGGTATCGAGTTCGCGGTGGTGCAGGCATTGCCAGGAGAGAGACGGCATAGGGGCGCTCCGTAAAAATCAGCAGTATGCCGCGACGCCCGGAGGTTTTCATTCCACCCAGCAGCTACTGTATAAAGCCGATCCCACCGCATCAGGAGCCGACACCGTGGAAGAAGTCATCGAACAGCTGCGCGAACTCAACGAGCCGGTGCCGGTACCGCTGGAGCTGCCGGAGGAAGAGACCCTGGTGGAGATTCAGGAGCAGATCCTCATCCACCTGCCCTTCGAACTGCGCGAGTTCCTGCTCAAGGTCAGCGACGTGGTCTATGGCCGCCTGGAGCCGGTGACCGCCAGCGACCCGCAATCGCACACCTACCTGCCGGAAGTGGCCTCGGTGGCCTGGGACCTCGGCCTGCCACGCGACCTGGTGCCCCTGTGCCAGGACGGCCGCGACTACTACGCCGTGGACGTGGAAGGCCAGGTGTGGCTGTGGGACGGCGACGAGGGTGAGCTGACCGACGAGAGCTGGGATTCGGTCTGGCACTGGTGCCGCGACGTCTGGCTGGAAAGCTGATCGGCGTCGCCGCCATGGCGCCGCCCACGGCTGGCCGCTACGCCTGAACCCGAGGCAGGGGCTTCAGCCGCGACCGGCACACCCCATCAGGCAAACCCGGCTCACACCTCGCCCTGTTCCAGCGCCAGCAGGTTGAGCAGAAACCGCGCGAAGTACAGCAGGTCCTGCTCCATGGCCTGGCGCGCCCCCTTGGCATCGCCGGCCTCGATGGCGGCGAAGGCGTCCTCGTGAAAGTCGTTGAGCCGCAATGACAGGTCGGCGCCGGTGAACAGGCGGTTGAAGAAGGGACCGATCTGCAGCCACAGCGCCTCGATCGAGCGCAGCAGCACCGGGTTGCCGCACGCGCCGTACAGGTGCAGATGAAACTGGCTGTTGGCGTTCAGGTAGTCCTGCACCTGGCGCCGTTCGATGGCTGCATCCATGCGCTGCACGCAGTCGCGCAGCAGCGCCAGGTCCGCGCTGTCCAGCCGTGGCGTCGCCAGTTCGACCGCCATGCCCTCCAGCGCCAGGCGCACCTGGAAGATGTTCTCGTAGCGCTCACGCGTCATCGATGGCACCCGCACCGAGCGTTGCTGCTCGCCCTCCAGCACCCCCTCGGCCACCAGCCGCTGCAGGGCGGCGCGGACCGGCATCGGGCTGGTGCCCCACTCGGCAGCCAGGTCGCGGATCTTCAGCCGCTGGCCCGGCTGGAAGCGCCCGGCCAGCAGGCCCGAGCGAATGTTCTGGTACAGCTGTTCCTGCAGGTTGTCAGCCATGGGCCGGCTCCCTCGGTGGCGCCGGCAGTTGAGCAAGGGTGAGGCTACAGTCGCGCATGGAAGGCTCCGCTGGGAAAATCCGACAAGTCTACGTCGATATGGATTTTGTGTGAAAAAACGCTATAGCGTAAATATTCTGTGATCACAAATTATCAGTTTACTACCTGAACGAACGGATAAATCCTACCGTTTACTATTTTGTGATCACAAAATATGATGCACGAAACCCCATCGAGGCACTTCCCATGACCACTGCCAGTGGTATCAGCCAAGCCGCCGTGGAGCGTTTCGTCGCTGCCGAGCGCGAGCTGTTCCTGTCCCGCAACCCGAAATCCGCAGCCCTGGCCGAACGTGCACGCCATTCGCTGTACGGCGGCGTGCCGATGCACTGGATGGCCGACTGGTCGACACCGGTGCCGCTGTTCGTCGAGCGCGCCAAGGGCGCACGCTTCTTCGACGTGGACGGTCATGAGTACATCGACTTCTGCCTGGGCGACACCGGCACCATGTTCGGTCACTCGCCCGATCCCGTGGCCCGCGCCATCGCCGAGCAGGCCGGCAACGGCCTGACCACCATGCTCCCCGGCGAGGATGCCGTGGTCTGCGGCGAACTGCTGGCGCAGCGCTTCGGCCTGCCCTACTGGCAGGTCACCGCGACGGCGACCGACTCCAACCGCTACGTGCTGCGCTGGGCGCGCGCCATCACCCAGCGCAAGACCCTGCTGGTGTTCGACGGCTGCTACCACGGCACCGTCGATGACGTGATGGTGCGCCACAGGGACGGCCAGACGGTGCACCGCTCGGGGCTGATCGGCCAGGCCTACGACCTGACCGAGCACAGCCGCGCCATCCCCTTCAACGATGTCGCAGCACTGGAGGCCGCCCTGGCCCAGGGTGATGTCTGCGCCCTGCTCTGCGAACCGGCGATGACCAACATCGGCATGGTCCTCCCCGATCCGGGCTTCATGCAGCGCTGCCGCGAGCTGACGCGCCAGTACGGCAGCCTGCTGATCATCGACGAGACCCATACCATCTCCACCGACATCGGCGGCTGTACCCGCCTGTGGGGGCTGGAGCCGGACTTCTTCGTGGTCGGCAAGCCCATCGCCGGCGGCGTGCCCTGCGGCATCTTCGGCTGCAGCGCGGCGATGGCCAGCGCCATGAACGCAGCCCGCCAGCGCGCCAGCGAGGGCAGCCAGGGTCATGGCCACAGCGGCATGGGCACCACCCTGTCGGCCAACGCCCTGGCCATGCACTGCATGCGCGCCAACCTGGAGCAGGTGATGACCCAGGACGCCTACGACCGCATGCTGCCGCTGGCTGCTCGCCTGGCCGAAGGCTTCCGTCAGCTGATCGGCCGGCACGGCCTCGACTGGTCGGTGACCGAGCTGGGCGCACGCTGCGAATTCCAGTTCTGTGCCACAGCGCCGCGTACCGGGGCCGAAGCCGAGGCCGCCTTCCATGACGAGCTGCAGATGGCCTTGCACCTGTACCTGATCAACCGCGGCATCCTCATCACCCCGTTCCACAACATGACCCTGTGCTGTCCGAGCACCACGACCGAGGATGTGGACAAGCTGATCGTGACACTCGACCAGGCCTTGAGCGAGCTGCTGGCCATCCCCGGCGCCCGCGAGTAAGCCCCAAAGGATGCCTGTGGGAGGGGCTTCAGCCGCGACAGTCGCCGCTGAAGCGCCTCCCACAGACGCGCCCCACGACCTTCTACGAGAACCCACATGCAATTCGCCCATCCCCAGGAAGCCCGCGACTTCCTCGAACGCCACCCCGAGGTGCGCAGCATCGAACTGATGCTGATCGACGCCAATGGCATCCCGCGCGGCAAGCTGCTGCACCGCGACGAACTGCTGGCCATCTACGAGAACGGCCGGCCGCTGCCCAGTTCGATCCTGTCGCTGACCCTCCAGGGTGAGGACGTCGAGGCCAGCGGCCTGGTCTGGGAAGTGGCCGACGCCGACTGCTGGACCTACCCGCTGCCCGGCAGCCTGACCCTGCAACCCTGGCGCACTGTGCCCACCGGCCAGCTGCAGGTGAGCATGCACCCGACCCAGGGCCTGCCAGCCACGCCGGGCGACCCGCGCCACGTGCTGGTGCGGGCCATCGACGCGCTCAAGGCCGACGGCTATCACCCGGTGATGGCGGTGGAGCTGGAGTTCTACCTGCTGGACAAGCAGCGCGACGCCAATGGTCGCCCGCAGCCTGCCGTGCAGATGAACGGCGTGCGCCCACAGGCGCCACAGGTCTACGGCGTCTACGAGCTGGAACAGCTGCAGCCGTTCCTCGACGACCTCTACGCCGCCTGCGAGGTGCAGGGCCTGCCGGTGCGCACGGCGATCTCCGAATACGCGCCGGGCCAGCTGGAGCTGACCCTGGAGCACCGTTTCGACGCCCTGCAGGCGGTGGACGAGGGCGTGCGCTACAAGCGCCTGGTCAAGGGCGTGGCCAACAAACACGGCTTGCAGGCCTGCTTCATGGCCAAGCCCTTCGGCGACCTGGCCGGCAGCGGTCTGCATATGCACGTCTCGCTGGCCGACGAGAACGGCAACAACCTGATGGCCAGCGACGACCCGCAGGGTACGCCGCTGCTGCGCCACGCCATCGGCGGCATGATGGCCACGCTCGACGATGCGCTGGCGATCTTCTGCCCCAACGCCAACTCGTTCCGCCGTTTCCAGGCCAACAGCTATGCACCGCTGGCCAAGAGCTGGGGGGTGAACAACCGCACCGTGTCCTTCCGCGTGCCGGGCGGACCGGCCCACAGCCGTCATGTCGAACACCGCATCTGCGGCGCCGATGCCAACCCCTACCTGGCGGCGGCCGCGATTCTCGCCGGCATCCACAAGGGCATCCGCGAGCAGATCGATCCGGGGGCGGCCATCGTCGGCAACGGCTACGAACAGGCCCGCGAAACGCTGCCCACGGATTGGCTTACCGCCCTGCGCAACCTGGAAGGCTCAAGCTGGGCGCGTGAAGCGCTGGGCGAGGGCTTCCTCAAGGTGTTCCTGGCGATCAAATGGGCCGAGTACCGCCAGTTCATGGGCGAAGTGGGCGAACAGGACTGGCGCTGGTACCTGAGCCACGCCTGACTCGGCCAGGTGGATGAACAAGCGTCACCCACCCGACTGCGCCATGTAGCCCGGATGAAATCCGGGGAAGTTGCCGAACCAGCCCCCGGATTGCATCCGGGCTACGTCCCGCTCACAGCGGCAGGCAGCGCGCGCCCCCGGCTTCCAGCTGCGGTCCATCGAAACACCGCCGGCCCTGTTCATCGAGCTGCGCCGGCTGGCCCGGGTAATAGGGATTGTCGAAGGCGCGTAGCTGCTCGGCACTTGGCGTACCTTGAGGCAGCTGGGACAAGCCCTGCAGCAGGCGACGATAGGCCTCCAGATCCTGTAGTCGTAACGCATAGCGGCGATAGTCCGGCGAGCCGATCTCAAGCAACACATTACCCATCGGGTTGCGCCAGTTGCGTTGCCACTGCTCAGCGGGCAACTGCTGCAGCGCCCCGACAAAGACTTCAGGCGGAAGTTGCGACAGCTCGGCCATCGGCTGATAGAACGTCAAGCTGACATTGATGCTCATCTGAGGACGAAGGCCCCACTGCAACATCAGCTACTCCGTCCAGGAGCTCTCGGCGTCCGGCAGCGCCTGGAGAAGCAATGCCGCCAACTGAAACTCATACTGCAGCGGCCTCAGCAAGCTGCGCTCAGCTTGATCGAATGCCGGCACGCTGCTCGGCGCGGGCATCAGCCCCTGGCGATAGAGCACGGCCTGCCAGCGCATGTTGCGCTCGACCATACGCACCATGATCATCTTCGCGATCAGCGTATCGGCGCGACGCATCTGCCCTCGCAGCAGCTGCAGCTCCTCATCCAGACGCCCCCGAACCTGCTCACCTTCCCCCGCCTGAGCCGCCTTGAGCAGCTGCAGAGCCAGCAGCTGCTGGCCATTCACCAGGTAATGGTAGGGTGGCAACGGGGCCATGATGCTGGCCTCCAGCAGATTGCGGTAGTCATCGAGCTGGAGGAACTGCCAGTAGCGCTCGCGCAGAAGACGCTGCTCATCCGTCTCCACCCAGCCAGACACGCCACTCAGCAGTGTGCTCAGACAGCCATCTTTCTCTATCGCACAGAACAATGGTCCATTCGCTATAGCCAACGTCGGGACCAGCGGCTCCGCAAAACCCTCATCCAACGGGCCGTGGCTGCTGCGCCAGGTGCGATAGGCCTGCAGCCGCTCGGCACCCAGTGCCTCTGGCGACTGCCCAGGATCGGCATCCAGACCATTGAGAAACACATAGGCCCGACTCTGCCCCGCATCGATCTGGGCCTGTTCGAGCCAGGTTTGAGCGTCGGCACTCAGCGGCTCATCCCGCATCCAGGCATAGCCACTCACGACCAGCAGCACCGGCAGACTCGCGAGCAGTGCAACGATCCCTCTGCACATCATCGACTCACCTTGATGTACCCGCCCGCCACGCTGATGCCCATGCCGCCGTAGTCCTGACAGCCCTCGTCGAACACCTCCAGCACGCGCAGGGCGATGCCTTCGCGCAGCAGCTGCACGGAGCAACCGGCGCCCAGCTGGGCGTCCTGCAGTGTCATCGCGGCGCCATCGCCGTGCAGGCGACCGTCCAGCTTGCCGATGGCTGCCGGGCCGTATTCCTCCACCCGCGCCCCGGCGCGCAGCGGCGAGAAGCGGGCGCGATAGCCGCCCTGCGGGTCGGCGCTGATCTGCAGCTCGCTCCACACCGCCTGCCCGCCGTAGCGCAGGTAGCGACCCTGGGGACTGGCGGCCAGCGCCTGGTAGTCCAGCGCCTCGGCCACCTTGCCCAGGTGGAGGCGGGTCGAGGCGCCGTTGAGCTGCCTGTCCAGGGCCACGCCCAACCAGGCCCGCGCCATGCCGGCATCGCCAGCGCGCAGGTTGGCCAGGATCAGGTTGTTCAGGGCCAGCTCCAACTGTGCCGAGTCACCCTGCTCGACGCGTCGTAACTGACGCTCGAACGCTTCGATGGCCGGCGCATACTGGCCGGCCTGGTAGGCGGCGGTGCCGCGCTGGTTGCACTGCACCACGGTGGCGCAGTCCTCGGTTGCCTGCGCACTGCCGGCGACGGCAAGCAGCAGGGACAGGTACAGACGTTTCGAGCGGATTGGCATGGATGGCATCCTTGCAACAGGAAGTGGCGAGTCTAGTTTGAATCTTGCATCCCCAGGGCCGACGGGCCTTACTCTCAGCAGCCCCACACGTACTCGGAGCCATGATGGAAGCCGGAACCGCGCAACTGACGATGACCGTACTGATGACCCCGGACATGGCCAATTTCTCCGGCAATGTCCACGGCGGCACCCTGCTCAAGTACCTCGACGAGGTGGCCTACGCCTGTGCCAGCCGCTACGCGGGGCGCTACGTGGTGACCCTGTCCGTGGACCAGGTGATCTTCCGCGAGCCGGTACACGTCGGCGAGATGGTCACCTTCCTCGCCTCGGTCAACTACTGCGGGCGCACCTCGATGGAGATCGGCATCAAGGTGATCACCGAGAACATTCGCGAACGCTCGGTGCGCCACACCAACAGCTGTTTCTTCACCATGGTGGCGATGGACGACCAGGGGCGCCCGGCAGCGGTGCCCGAACTGCAACCGGACACCCCGGATGGCCTGCGCCGCCAGCGCCAGGCCGCACAGCGCCGGCAGATCCGCGAGGAGCTGCAACTGCGCTACAAGGCACTGAGTGAGGAAAAGGCCTGAGCACGTTCTGCCAGAGGCCGCGCCTTCAGTCGTGGCCGATGTAGAACAACAGTTCGCGGCGCTGCGGATGGTCCTTGAGCCACTCGCGAATCTCGTCGGCACGGGCAATCGCCTCCTCCCCCGCGATGCGCGTGAAGCGCTCGCGCCGCGCCTGCTCGCTGGCCTGCTGACGCACCTGGCGCTGCCAGGCCTCGGTGAAGATCGCCGGCATGCGGTGGCTCAGCTCCAGCGCCTTGAGCAGCTGCCACTCGCCGCTGTCGAGCCAGGCCTCGTCACAGGTGCCGCAGAGGTCGAGGCGGTTGGCACGGGTACCGCTGATCTGAAACTTGCTCATCAGCTTGGCGCACTTGGGGCAGCTCAGGGCGTGGCTGGACTCGCCCACTTGTTCCTCGGCGGCCAGTGTCGCCACACCCTCCTGCTCCGGCTGGCGCTCGGCCCAGTCGCGGTAATGCAGCAGGCTGACCAGGGTGCCCGAGCACTGCGGGCAACCATGGCCCAGCAGGCCGTCTTCGAGTTTTGCCGGTTGCAGGCGGCTGGTGCGGCAGGCGGGGCAGTGCATGGTGACGTCCTTTTCCAGTTGAATGCGCGCACGCTAATGCACAGCCGACACAAGGGCAAGTTGGTAGCTGAGAACTGCTTGGCGGATAGGCTAAGCTCTGTCTCCCGAAGTCGGAGTCACCATGATCAACCTGTTCGATGCATTCCTGTTGATACTGTTCGCCGCCGTCTGCGCCTGGCTGTGGCGCGGCCACGGCATTCGCGAGCGGGCCCTGCAACTGGCCAAGCAGCATTGCGCCAAGCTCGATGTGGAGCTGCTGGACGGTGCCGTGGCGCTGCGCCGCCTGGCCATCCAGCGCGACGCCAGGGGCCACCGCCGGCTGGCCCGGCTCTACGACTTCGAGTTCACCGTCACCGGCGAGCAGCGCCTGCGCGGGCAGATCAGCATGTTCGGCGCACACCTCGGGCGCATCGAGCTGGAGCCGCACCCGGTTCTGGAGCCGCAGCCCGAGCCGGTTTCGGTGCAGCATCCGGGCAACGTCATCCGCCTGGAAGACTGGCGCCGCAAGGCGCAGTAAGGCAGCGCGCAGCCTTGGTCCCGGGCGCCGGCTTGCCGGCGATACCGTGCCACTCGATCGCCGGCAAGCCGGCTCCTACATGACGCGGTGCCCCATCAGCCGCGTTGCAGCAGGAAGTTCGCCACCCGTTCGGCACTGTCTGCCGGCTGTTCCTGCATGAAGCAGTGCCCGCCTGGCACCACCTGGCTGCGGACGTGGCCGTTGCCTGCGCACCAGCGCGCCACCGATTTCGCCACGAAGGGGTAGGTACGCGCGCCGTGGATCACCTGCGTCGGCGTCGAGATCTTACCCAGCGACGGCCACAGCCGGCGCGGGTAGGAGCCGAAGATGTCGGCTTCACGGCTCGGCCGGCACTTGAGTTCGACGCCACCCTCGACATCCTTCAAGGCATGCTCGACGTAGGCGGCGAAGGCCGCTTCATCCCAGCCCTTGAACATGCCACGACCGTGCAGGGCAGCATGGGCGCTGGCGCGGTCCGGCCATTGCCGGCGGCGCTTCTGCGCCCGTTTCGCCATCCCGGTGCGCTGCGCCAGGCCAACCACGTCGGACAGTGCCATGACGCCGATCATCGCCGGGCTGAACAGGACCGGGTCGAGCAGCACGGCGCGCCGGAACAGCTCGGGATGGCGGGCCAGGATCAGGCTGGTGAGCACCCCGCCGAAGCTGTGCCCGACGGCAAAGCGCGCTACCTCGCCGAACGGGCCACGCAGGGCCTCGAAAGCCTCCACCGCCAGCTCGGCGCTGCGGTTCCAGCCGTGGAAGCGACCGCCATGGTCACTGTCGCCATGCCCCTGGGCGTCGCACAGCCAGAGGTCGAAGTCCTCCGCCAGCAGCGTCAGCATCGGCGTGTAGACCCGCCCGCAGTAGCCGTTGCCATGCAGGAAATGCAGCAGCGGCTTGCCCGACGGCGGGCTGTGCCAGCCGCGCAGGGTGAAACCGGCAGAAGTGGCGTGAGACCAGGACAGCAGTTGCATGAGGTTATCCACAGCGATGAAAGCGCGGCGAGTGTATCAGCCAGCCGGGTCGATCCGGCAGCGGGCGAACGCCGCCGTCAGTGCATCGGCGTCGTGCGCCTGCGCGAAGATCAGCTCCAGACGCGAGTCCTTGCGCCATTCGCTCGTCCCCCAGTCCTGCAGCGCCTGCCCCTGCACGGCATTGAGCGAACGCCAGCCGGCCGCGCCGTGCACCACCGCCTTGGCACGCCGCCAGTCGAGGCCCTGCAACCACTGCCCGAGCGAGACCAGGTCGAAGCGCTGGCTCGAGTGCCAGCGCCAGCCGATGCTCCAGCCTTCCGCCTGAGCCTGCACCTGGCAGATCGGCTCGGCCGCGTTGCGCCAGATCTGCGGCAGGCTCGCCGCACCTGTGGGTAACCCGGCGCCGACCCCGCCCGTTGCGGCCTGCGCCGCCACGCCCGGCAGCTCGGCCAGATCGAGCTGCCCATGCTCGCTCCACCGCAGCGGCACGGGTGGCAGCGCAGCGGTAATCCGCGCGCGGCTCGCCGCATCCAGCCCGGCACTCTTGTTCAGCAGCAGCAAGCCGGCATCCGCCAGGGCCTCACGCTGCACCTCCGGCAGCGCCTGGCCCTCAGCCAGCGCCTGGGCATCGAGCACCAGCAGCGCCGGTTGCACGGCCAGCACGCCGAGCCAGGGCGGCTGACGCAGCTGCGCCAGCAACTGCGCCGGGTGACCGAGGCCGGACGGCTCGATCAGCAGGCGGTCGGGCCTGGCCTTGCGCAGCAGGCGGCCCAGGCCGACCTGAAACGGCGCGCCGTTGACGCAGCACAGGCAACCGCCCGCCACCTCGGCCATGGCGACCGCATCGTCGCCCTGCTCCAGCAGCGCAGCGTCCAGGCCGATCTGGCCGAATTCGTTGATCAGCACCGCCCAGCGTTCGTGCGCCGGCTTCTGCGCCAGCAGATGACGAATCAGGCTGGTCTTGCCTGCGCCCAGCGGGCCGCCGATCAGATGAGTGGGGATGTGAGTGAGCATGGGCCTATGGTCGGTGCTTCATGGCACAGACTGCAACGGGTCGGCGTGCTAGATTCGCGGACGGTTTTTCCCGGAGTCGAGCAGATGCGTGCATGGTTGTTGCTGTTTTCCCTACTGCCGGGCCTGGCGCTCGCCGAGGCCTGTATCGTGCGTAGCCAGGCGGAGCGCCTGGATGTGAAGGTGTGCCAGGAGAACCGCAATATCCCCTCCTCGCTGTTCCACGAGGGCTTTTGCCAGCCGCAGCTGAAGGGCCAGAAGGTCGAGGTGGAGTTCGTCGAGCAATGCCCGCAAGGCGCCTACGGGGTCTGCCAGAACGCGCTCGCCGGCAACGACCTGTACCAGCAGGACATCCACTACTACGGCGTGGCCAGCGATGCGCTGTATCTGGAGCCCGCCTGCACCAGCCAGTATCGCGGCAAGTGGATCAAGCCCTGACATCAAAGCGTCATCGAACAAGCGCCTAATAGCCACGGGTACCTCACGTAACCCTCATGTCGAGTCACGCGTCGACATGATCTCTTGGTGCTTGAAGCCGGGGCAGTCGCTCCGGCTTTTTTTTGCCCCACCGGTGTCTCCGGCACCTGGCCGACCAGCGGCGTCCTTGGCATGGAGCGCTCGCCTCAGGCCAGCCAGTCCAGCGTCAGAAGCAGGCGTCGTTCGCCGGCCGGAGGCTGCGGCGAGCGGTGGATCAGGCCACGCCCTTCGTTGCCCTGCCATTTCTCCCCCTTGGCCAAGGCCACATGGCCAGCGCCCAGGCGGCGGATGCAGGCCTCATCCTGTGGCTCGGCAGCCGCCTGACCCAGCCGGCTGCGCGGCATGCCTCCCTCCTCCAGCCACTCGCTGCCGACGCCGGCGTAGCTGGTGATCAGCCGCAGCGGCACATGATCGACGTGGAAGCGCGGGCACATGGCCTTGTCCAGCACCCGCAGGCGCAGGCCGATGCGCCGCGCATCGAGCAGGCAGGCATAGGCGCCCACCAGCCAGGCCACGTCGGCGAGGAAGGCGCTCTGCCCCGGCATGTCGGCGTACTGCGCCACCAGGCCGAGCAGGTTCGGCTCGCTGTCCGGCTGCGCCAGCTCCAGCGTCATCGACTGCGCCAGCGGCTCGCCCTGGGCCAGCAAGGTCTCGGCGAACAGGCTGATCCGCGCCGGCAGGTGGCGCTGCCAGACCGCCAGATTGACGCCGTCGTGCAGCACCTCGCCAAGCACCTCGACACCTTCGCCCAGCACCTGCCGGGAGGCCTTCGGCAACTGCAGGGCGAACATCAGGCCGCCTCCTGCTGCCAGGGCCCGAACGGGTCGGCGAGCAGGCGCCAGGCCTCCGGGCCACCGGCCATTTCGGCGTCGCTCAGCAGGCAGTCGTCCAGCTCACGACACAGGCGCGCGAAATCGATGTTCTGGCCGATGAACACCAGCTCCTGGCGGCAATCGCCGACCTCGGCGCTCCAGTGCTTCATGATGGCCTGCAGGCCTTCTTCGTCCTGCGGCCAGTGCTGCCTGGGCACGAAACGCCACCAGCGCCCGGCCAGGCCATGGCGCATCAGGCCGCCAGCCTGCGACCAGCTGCCCGCCTCCTGGTACTTGCTGGCCAGCCAGAAGAAACCCTTCGAGCGCAGCAGGCGACCGTTGCTCCACTCGCGGCTGAGGAAGTCGAAGAAGCGCTGCGGGTGGAAGGGCCGCCGCGCGCGGTAGGCGCTGGAGGCGATACCGTATTCCTCGGTTTCCGGCACGTGCTCGCCGCGCAGCTCCTTGAGCCAGCCCGGCGCCTGCGAGGCGCGGTCGAAGTCGAAGCGGCCGGTGTCGAGGATCGTGTCCAGGGCGACCCGGCCCATGCTCATGACCTCGATCTCGGCATGGGTGTTGAGCCCACGCAGGATGGCCATCAGCTCCTCGCGCTCGGCCTGGCTGATCAGGTCGATCTTGCTGATGAGGATGACGTCGGCGAACTCCACCTGCTCGATCAGCAGGTCGGTGATCGAGCGCTCGTCCTCCTCGCCCAGGGTTTCGCCACGGCTGGCCAGGCTGTCCGCCGCGTGGAAATCACGCAGGAAGTTCACCCCGTCGACCACCGTGACCATGGTGTCGAGCCGGGCCAGGTCGGACAGGCTGCGCCCCTGCTCATCGCGGAAGGTGAAGGTCTCGGCCACCGGCAGCGGCTCGCTGATGCCGGTGGACTCGATCAGCAGGTAGTCGAAGCGGCCCTCGCTGGCCAGGCGGCTGACCTCGTCGAGCAGGTCCTCGCGCAGCGTGCAGCAGATGCAGCCATTGCTCATCTCCACCAGCTTCTCTTCGGCGCGGTTGAGGCTGACGTCGCGCTGCACTTCGCTTCCGTCGATGTTGATTTCGCTCATGTCGTTGACGATCACCGCGACCTTGCGGCCTTCGCGGTTCTTCAGCACATGGTTGAGCAGGGTGCTCTTGCCGGCGCCGAGAAAGCCGGACAACACGGTAACGGGTAGACGCTGATGCATGGGGTGTTCCTCGTTCAGTCACGGTCACGCTGATGTTTTTCGCGCTGCTCCTGACGCTCCTTGGCTTCGATGCACAGGGTCGCGGTCGGGCGCAGCAGCAGGCGTTTCAGGCCGATGGGCTCGCCGGTTTCGGCGCACCAGCCGTATTCGCCACGGGCCAGGCGTTCGAGCGCCTGGTCGATCTTGTCCAGCAGCTTCTTTTCCCGTTCCAGCAGGCGCAGCTGCCATTGCCGCTGCTCCTCGGCGGCGCCGATGTCGGCGACGTCGCTGCTGCTGTCGGGTTCGCGCAACTGGGCGAATTCGTCGTCGATGCGCAGTTGCAGTTCGCTGCGCTGGCCCAGCAGCAACGCCCGGAAGAACTGTTGCTGGGCCTCGTTCATGTAGTCGTCGGCCGGCTGGGCGAGCAGCTCGACCTGGGTGGGCACGGTCAGGGTCATGGCAAATCGGCTAGCTTGTTTTGATTGTTATAACATAACATTAATTTCTGACAGCGACCCACGGATTTACGATGAACGAACAACCCCTGCCGGATATCGCCGCCCAAGCCACCCACCACGACCTGTCGCTGGACTGGGTCGGCATGGCCGGCATCGCCCTGCCGATCCGCCTGGCGGGCGAGGCGGTCACGGCCAGCGTCGACATCGGCGTCAGCCTCGACGATGCCGCGGCGCGTGGCATCCACATGTCGCGCCTGTACCTGGCGGCCCAGCGCCTGGTGCACCTCGAGCTGAAGGTGCCGGCCATCCTCCAGGTGCTGGATGACTGTCTGAGCAGCCACCAGGCACTGTCCGACAGCGCCAGCCTGACCCTGCGCGGCGCGGTGCCGCTGAAGCGCCCGGCGCTGGTCAGCCCGCTGCACGGCTGGAAGGCCTACCCGTTCGAGATACGCGCCCGCCAGGACGGCCGCGGCCTGACCATCGAGCTGCAGGTCGAGGTCGAGTACTCCTCCACCTGCCCCTGTTCGGCGGCACTGGCGCGGCAGTTGATCCAGCAGCGCTTCGCCTGGGACTTTCCCGACCGGCAGGCGGACTACCTGAACACGCTCGACTGGCTCGGCTCGACCCAGGGCATCGTCGCCACGCCGCACAGCCAGCGCAGCACGGCGACGCTGCAGCTGCGCCTGCACCCAGCATGCATCGAGCTGCCCTTGCTGGCGCTGATCGACAGCGCCGAGCAGGCCCTGGGCACACCGGTCCAGACGGCGGTGAAGCGCGCCGACGAACAGGCCTTCGCTCTGGCCAACGGGCAGAACCTGATGTTCTGCGAGGACGCCGCACGCCGCCTGCACCATGCGCTGGGCCAGTTGCCCGAGGTCAGCGCCTTCCGCCTCAGAGTGGTCCATGCGGAAAGCCTGCACGCCCACGACGCGGTGGCCGAAAGCCGCTGCAACTGGAGCTGAGGCATGCCTGCCCAGCCCTTCTGGTTGCAACTGGAGTCGGCCCGCGCCGGTCACACCCGGTCGTTGCAGGCAACGCTGGACGCCATCGCCTGGAACGACGCCGGCCTGATCCCGGTGATTAGCCAGCGCCACGACGACGGCGAGGTGCTGATGCTGGCCTGGATGAATCGCGCCGCGCTGACGGAAACCCTGAGCAGCGGCCAGGTCTGCTACTGGTCGCGCTCGCGCCAGCGCCTGTGGCGCAAAGGCGAAACCAGCGGCCATCGCCAGCGCCTGCACAGCGCCCGCCTCGACTGCGATGGCGACGCCCTGCTGCTCAGGGTCGAACAGACCGGCCCGGCCTGCCATACCGGGCGCCCTGCCTGCTTCTACAACGAACTGGACGGCGAGCAGCTGCGCGTCGCCGTGAGCCGTCCGGGATGAAACGCATCGCCATCGCCCTGGTACACCTCTACCAGTACCTGCTCAGCCCCCTGCTCGGCCCGCGCTGCCGCTTTCATCCGAGCTGCTCGCACTACGCCATCGAGGCCCTGGAGAAACACGGTCTGCTGCGCGGCCTGTGGCTCAGCCTGCGCCGGCTGCTGCGCTGTCATCCCTGGCACCCGGGTGGCTACGACCCGGTGCCCGAACCCTCGCCCAAGGAACGCCCATGATCCGCAAGAACCCGTCCGGCCACCTGCCGCTCATCGCCGAGTCCGCCTATGTCGACAAGACCGCCATCATCTGCGGCAAGGTGATCATCGAGGACAACGTCTTCGTCGGTCCGTACGCGGTGATCCGCGCCGACGAGGTGGATGAGAGCGGCGACATGCAGCCGATCGTCATCGGCGCCAATTCCAACATCCAGGACGGCGTGGTGATCCACTCCAAGTCCGGTGCGGCGGTCACCATCGGCGAGCACAGCTCCATCGCCCACCGCTCGATCATCCACGGCCCGTGCCGCGTCGGGAACCGGGTGTTCATCGGCTTCAACAGCGTGTTGTTCAACTGCAGCGTCGGCGACGGCTGCGTGGTACGGCACAACGCGGTGGTGGACGGCTGCGACCTGCCGGCGGGCTTCCACGTCACCTCCACCCAGCGCATCGGGCCGAAGACCGACCTCGCCAGCCTGCCCCGCGTCAGCGTCTCGGCCAGCGAGTTCTCGGAAGACGTGGCGCGTACCAACATCGACCTGGTGCGGGGCTACAAAGCCCTGCAGAACGAGTTTTGAGCGTGCTGATCCGCAACGCCCGGCTGGTCAACGAAGGTCGTGTGTTCGAGGCCGACCTGCGCATCCGCCACGGGCGCATCGACGCCATCGCCAGCAGCCTCGCCCACCTCCCCGGCGAGGCCGTGCTCGACGCCGCCGGCCAGTACCTGCTGCCGGGCATGATCGACGACCAGGTGCACTTCCGCGACCCCGGCGCGCCGCACAAGGGCAGCTTCGCCAGCGAGTCGCGCGCGGCGGTGGCCGGCGGCATCACCAGCGTCATGGACATGCCCAACACCCAGCCGCCGACCCTGACGCTGGAGGCGCTGGCGGCCAAGGAGCAGCGCGCCGCCCGCTGCTCGCGGGTCAACTACGGCTTTCACTTCGGCGTCAGTCACGACAACCTCGACACCGTTGCCGCGCTCGACCCTGACCGCGTGGCAGGGGTGAAGGTGTTCATGGGCGCCAGCACCGGCAACATGCTGGTCGACGACCTGCCTGCGCTGGAGCGCCTGTTCCGTGACTGTCCGACCCTGCTGCTGACGCATTGCGAACACACCCCGCGCATCCGTGAACGCGAGGCGAGGTGGCAGGCCAGGTACGGTGACGACATCCCCGCCGACCAGCACCCGTCGATCCGCGATGCCGAGGCCTGCTACCAGTCCTCCAGCCTGGCGGTGAGTCTGGCCCGGCGCCATGGCACGCGCCTGCACGTGCTGCACATCAGCACGGCACGCGAACTCGAGCTGTTCCTGCCCGGCCCGGCGGCCAGCAAACGGATCACCGCCGAGGTCTGCGCCCACCACCTGTACTTCGACGACAGCGACTACGCCGCCCTCGGCCACCTGATCAAGTGCAACCCGGCGATCAAGCAGCGCGCCGATCGCGACGCCCTGCGCCAGGCCCTGCTCTGTGGACGCCTGGACATCATCGGCACCGACCACGCGCCGCACAGCCTGGAGGAGAAGCGGCGTCCCTACCGGCAGGCGCCGGCCGGCCTGCCGCTGGTGCAGCACGCCCTGCCGGCGCTGCTGGAGCTGGTGGCCGACGACCTGCTGCCACTGCCGCTGCTGGTGGAAAAGACCAGCCACGCCGTGGCCGAGCGCTTCGCCATCGAGCAGCGCGGCTACCTGCGCGAAGGCTACTGGGCCGACCTGACCCTGGTGGAGCGCCTGGCGGAACCCTGCCCGGTAGCGCAGCAGCCGATCCTCGCCCATTGCGGCTGGACACCCTTCCAGGGCCGCAGCTTCCGCCATGCCGTGCGCAGCACCTTGGTGTCCGGGCAGCTGGCCTGGCATGCCGGCCAGGTGCAGGACGACTGCCAGGGCCTGCCGCTGCGCTACCGACGCGCCTGAGTTACCAGCCGCCGCCTCCGCCGCCGCCAGCCCCTCCGCCGGAGGAGCCGCCGCCATGGGAGGCGGACGAACCGGAACCGCTGTCGTCGCTGCTGGAGCCGGAGAAGCTGTCGACCGATCTCGGCGCCTCGGGTGGCACGGACGCCGTCATCAGCATCCGGTCGAGGTTCCAGGCTAGCGTCATCGCCTCACCCGAGGTCATTAGCTGCGTGAAACCCTGTGGCTGGTAGTCCACCTCCACCGGCGCCAGCGTGCCCTTGCGCAGCTCGGCGGTGAAGCGCTGGGTCCACTGCCGCTCGACCCCCAGGGCCATGGCGTAGGGCAGATGCCGCTCGTACAGCGCAATGCTCATCACCGGGGCCTGGCCCGCCTTGTCCAGCACGTCCCTCTCGGCCAGGCTCAGGTAGTTGCGGTAGCCCTCCAGCTCATCGAGCAGGCGCCGTCCGGCGATGGTGGGCGAGCGCATGAGCTTGCGTGCCACGGCGACGATGGCGAACAGTGCCAGACACTGCAGCACGGCATCGCCGCCCACCAGGCCTGCGGCCACGCCCAGGCACGCCAGGGCGAACAGCAGCAGCGGGAGTCCGGTCCCGATCATCCCGTGGGTCAGGCAGTAGAGCGTCCCGGCCCCCAGCAGCATTCCCAGCAGCATCAGCCAGACGGCGTTGTTCGCAGCCTCCGCGTCGCCCGTGGACGTCACCAGCAGCGCGATCCCCGTCACCAGGGCGAAGAAGGCACCGAACAGCCAATGCCCGGTAGCATTGCTGAAGTTGTTCCGCTCGATCCCTTTGACGCTCTTCAGCAGCACCTCCAGGGCGTTCGCCAGACGCGGTTCGTAACGCCCGCCCAGGGTCAGCGAGCCGCCCTCCCGCGTGATCAGGGCATTGAGCACGCGCCGCTCCTCCTCGCGTATGGCATCCCCGTCCACCTCCCCCCGCGTCAGCACCAGGCCGCTGGTGTCGCGTTGCAGGCTGAGCCAGCCGCGAATGGCCAGGTCGGTGAACATGATGCTCAGCGCCCGCACGCCCTTGCGGTCATGCTTCAGGCCACGGCGCCACACGTACCCGGCCATCAGCGGACTGACGCCCCGTGGCAGCTCGAACAGCGGGATCACCAGGCCCTTGGCCGGCCCGCGCCCCTTCGCCCACCAGATCAGTGCGTAGAACAGCAGCAACCCGCTGAAAGCGGCCACCAGCAGAATGCGCCGCAGGTTGTCGGCGAGCAGCACCAGCAGCTCGTCCCACCAGCCGGGGCGAGTGACCAGCCCCGCCTGCCAGGCCAGGGCGACGGTAAAACCTTCACGCGCATCCAGCTCGCGCGTGGTCGCCAGGCGCAGGCGGTTGCCCTGCTGCTCGAGCACCTCGTAGGCCCCTTCACGCGAACCCCGGTAGCCGGTGTAGCCATGTGCCGCCTGGATCTGCGCGCCCTCCGGCAGCAGTACCTCGACGCTGGCGTGGCGGATCGGCAGCGACCAGTCGTTGCCGGTCACGTTCCAGTAGAGTTCATCGACGCTGGCGTGATGCAGCAGCTGCGCATTCATCCGGTAGGTCAGTTCGTAGACATGAGGCCCAGACTCGAGCCGCACATCGGCGCTGCCCAGACGCAGACGCAGGGCATGCTCGAGGCGCTGCTCGGTGACGCTTTCCGGACGCCCGTCACGCGTGGCCGATATCAGCGTCAGCGGCGTGCTGCGCAACAGGCCGTTGCCCAGGCGATAGCGGACGGGAATGTCGCGGTAGATACCACGGACGATCATCTTGCCTTCGGCCATCACCGCGATGCGCTCGGTCACCAGCACGTCGCCACTCGGCTCGACCTGCATGCGCACGTCATAGGCCTGAATCGCCTCCTCGGCACGCAGGCCGAACGCGCAGAAACAGCACAGCCACAACAGCACACGCAGTCTTCCTGACATGACACTCTCCTCGATGCGCGTACCTGCGCAGCCATCTCTCGGGCAAATCGGAGCGGCACCCTACCCGAGCGCCCCGGCGAGAAAAAGCGAATACCGCACAGGCGCGGGATATTCGCCGGCACGGCGACGGCGTGCTACCAGCCGCCGCCGCCACCGCCACCGCCGCCGCCACCGGAGGAGCCGCCACCGGACGAACCACCCGAGGAGCCGCCCGACGAACTGCTCGACGGTGGCGTCGAGGCCAGGGCGGCCACACTGCTCAGGCCCGTGGCCAGGGCGCTGCTCATGACCTGCGCCGAGCTGAAACGGCGACGGCTTTCATACCAGTCCGGCTGGTAATCACGCAGCTGCGGATCGATCAGGCCACTGGCCAGCGCCTCGCTGAAACGCGCGCTCCATTTGTCCTCCACGCCCAGGGCCATGGCGTAGGGCAGATGGCGCTCGTACAGCGCGATGCTCATCGCCGGGGCATCAGCGGCCAGCGCCAGGACGTCGCGCTCGGCCAGTTGCAGGTAGTCACGGTAGCCCTCGAGGCCGTCCAGCAGACGGCGCCCGAGCAGCGTCGGCGCCGGCAGCAGGATGTAGGACACCACCAGCAGCAACAGATACAGCGCGATCAGCAGAATGGCCGCCCAGGACGTCACCTCGGCGATCATCAGCAGGCCCATCGGAACCGGCCAGAAGAACATCAGTGCGCCGAAGCCCACGCCGAGCTTCTTGCCGAACGACGGCTGGTGCAGCGCCAGCGTGAACATGATCAGCGACGCCACGGCGAAGGCCAGGCTGAACGCCAGCCCAACCAGCGCCATGGGCCAGTCATCGTCGCCCCTGGCGTCGACCAGCAGCATCGTCAGGCACGCCAGCAAGGCCCAGAACAGGCCCAGCGTCCAGATCCCACGGTTGTTGCTGAACCAGGCCTTGCCCTGTTTGCTCAGGTGTTCACCGAGGCCACCGAGGGCGTCGGCCATGCGCGGCTCGTACTTGCTGCCGACCTGCAGCGAGGCATCCGCCTTATCGGCAGGCAGCAGGCGCTCGAGCACATCGGCGTCGAGCGCCGTCAGCTCACCATGTGCCTCGGTGCTGCGACTCAGGATGAAGCCACTGCGCGGCCGGTCCTTGATCAGCAGGTGCTTGCCGATGGCCATGTCGGTAAGCCATACGCCGAAGGCGTGCGCCGCCGAGAAATCGCCACGCAGGCCACGGTGCCAGAGGTAGCCCACCTGCACCGCCGTCATGTTCTGTGGCGCCTCGAACAGGGGAATGATCACGCCCTTGCGCGGGTCTCGCCCGACGCGACACCAGGCGATCAGGTAGAACAGCGCGAGCCCGACCAGCAACGCCGCGCCGAGGGCCAGGCCCAGATTGTCACGCAGCAACTGGGCGGCACGTTGCATGGCCGTGGGCCGTGGCACCAGGCCCGCCTGCCAGTCCACCGCGACCGTCAGGCCGTGATAGGCCGGCAATTGCCCGGTAGTGGCCAGGCTCACGAAGTCGTCACTGCGCAGCAGTACCTCATAGTCCTTTCCCTGCGCGCCAGAGGCCCCCGTGTAGGCCGCCAGCTGGCCGATCCGCGCCCCGCCGGGCAGGCGCACCTCGACCGAGGCACGGCGAATGGGAAAGACCCAGCCGTTGCCGGTGACGTTCCAGTACAGCTCATCGCGATCGGCGTGATGCAGCAGGGCGCGCGCCACCCGGTAGCGCAGCTCGTAGCGGTAGCGCCCAGGCTCGAGCAGCACCGACGACGAGCCGAGGTAGTAGCGCACCCAGGCGCCGTTGCGTTCGCTGTGCACCGACTCGGGCTGGCCATCGCGGGTCACCCCCAGCAGGGTGATCGGGCTGGTCTCCCGCAGGCCCGCCGGCAACGCATAGCTGACCGGCAGATCGCGGTAGATGCCACGCTGGATGTCCTGCCCCTCGGCGCGCACGAGGATGCGCTCGGTGACCAGCAGGTTGCCATCGCTCTCGACCTGCAGGGTCACGGCGAAGTGTTCGATCGCTTCTTCCGCCAGTGCCAGACCCGGCAGCAGGCAGGCCACCAGCAGCAGGCCACGTAGCCATCCTTGCATGTTCAGAACTCCATCTTCGGTGACTCGGCGTCACCTGGATCATCCAGGCTGAAGTACTCGGCCTGCTCGAAGGCGAACGCCCGCGCCACCAGGTTGCTCGGCACCGACTCGACCAGCACGTTCAGTTCGCGCACCGCACCATTGTAGTAACGCCGGGCCATCTGGATATGGTTCTCGACCTCGCTGATCGAGCCCTGCAGCTCGCGAAAGCGCTGGTCCGCCTTGAGCTCCGGGTAATCCTCCACCAGCAGGAACAGCTGACGCAGCTGGCTGCCCAGTTGCGCCTCCACCGGCGCCCGCTGGCCCAGCGGCGAATCCCTCAGCTGCTCCGCGCGCTGCCGCTCACGCACCAGCCGCTCCAGCGTCTGCTGCTCGTAGCCCAGGTACTGCCGCACGCACTCCACCAGTGCCGGGATCAGGCTGGAGCGCCGCTTGAGCTGCACATCGATGCCGCTCGCGGCCTCGGCCACGCGGTGGCGATTGAACACCAGGCGGTTGTAGTAAAAGACCGTCGCACCGGCCAGCACCAGCAGCGCGCCGACGCCCCACCATAAACCCGAACCCTGCATAGCTTCTCCTTGTTCAGCCTGTTGTGACGGCGACTGTCCTCATCGCGACACCCCGGGGGGACATCCCGGCGCGATGCTCGTATCCTGTAATGCCAGCCAACCCGCGAGGCCCGCATGCAGATCGAGCTGATCGAGATACGCGATCACCTGAATCGCTTCGCCCCCTTCGACAATCTGCCGGAGCAGACCCTCGACGATATCGCCCGGCAAGTGCAAGTAGGCTACTTCAAGGCCGGCAGCGAAATCCTCGTCGCTGGCGAACCGATCCACGAACTGCACTATGTACGCAGCGGCGCGGTGGAGATCCACCGGCGCAGTGGCGAACTGCACAATCGCCTGACCGAAGGCGACCTCTTCGGCCAGGCCGGCCTGCTGCGTGGCAACAAGGTACGCCTGGCCGCCAGGGCGCTGGAAGACAGCCTGATCTATTTCATCCCCGGCCCGCTGTTCCAGCAGCTGTGCGACCAGTTCGACAGCTTCGCCGATTTCGTCGAGGCCGAAGGCCAGTCGCGGCTCAAGTCGGCCCTGGAAGACAGCCACGGCAAGGCCAGCGAGCTGATGAAGATCAAGGTGCGCAAACTGATCGGCCGGGCGCCGGTCAGCGTGCCGCTGGACATGCCCGTGCAGCAGGTGGCGCAGGTGATGAGCGAGCAGAGCGTATCCTCGGTGATCATCGTCAACCCCGGCCGGCGCTGGCCCAACCCGGCGCAGGTGCAGGTCGCCGACCAGCAGACCCAGGTGATGGCGGGCATCCTCACCGACCGCGACCTGCGCGTGCGCGTCCTCGCCGAAGGGCTGCCCGGCGATACCCCGGTCAGCCAGGTGATGACACCCGGCCCGGTCACCGTGCAGGCCGACGAGTCGGTGTTCGAGGCCATGCTGTGCATGCTGCGCAACAACATCCACCACCTGCCGGTGCTGCAACGCCGGCGCCCGGTGGGCATGATCTCCCTCGCCGACGTCATCCGCTACGAGTCGCGCAGCAGCCTCTACCTGGTCAACAGCATCTTCAACAAGGACTCCGTGGACGGCCTCAAGGGCCTGCTGCCGGACCTGCACGCCACCTTCGTGCGCATGGTCGCCGACGATGCCAGCGCACACATGGTGGGCCGCGCCATGAGCAGCATCGGCCGCGCCTTCACCCGCCGCCTGCTGGTGCTCGCCGAGGAGAACCTGGGGCCGCCGCCGGTGCCCTACTGTTTCATGATCGCCGGCTCGATGGCGCGCGACGAACAGCTGCTGCTCACTGACCAGGACAACGCCCTGGTGCTCGACGACAGCTTCGATCCGGAACAGCACGACGCCTACTTCGCCGAACTGGCGCAGTTCGTCAGCAACGGCCTGGCCGCCTGCGGCTACGCCTACTGCAAGGGCGGCATCATGGCCAGCAACCCCAAGTGGCGCCAGCCGCTGAAGGTCTGGCGCGGCTACTTCACGCGCTGGATCGAGCAGCCCAACCCCGAGACCCTGCTCAACAGCAGCATCTTCTTCGACCTCGACGGGGTGTATGGCAAGACCGCGCTGGTGGAGAACCTCAAGGAGCTGCTGGCGGAAAAGGCCAGCGGCACCCCGGCCTTCCTTGCCGCACTGGCGCGCAACGCCCTCAACCGCACGCCGCCGCTGGGCTTCTTCCGCACCTTCGTGATGGAAACCGACGGCCGCCAGAAGAACATCATCAACCTCAAGGGGCGCGGCACCGCGCCGCTCACCGACCTGATCCGCGTGCACGCCCTGGCCTGCGGCTCCAAGGCGCAGAACTCGCTGGAGCGCCTCGACGCCATCGCCGCCACCAAGCTGCTGCCCAAGGAAGCCCTGGATCACCTGCGCTACGCCTTCGAGTTCCTCAGCCTGGTGCGCATCCGCCACCAGGCGCGCGAGGTGGAAGCCGGCAACCCGCCGGACAACTATGTCGAGCCGGAGCAGTTCAGCTCCAGCGAGCGCCACCACCTTAAGGAAGCCTTCCAGGTGGTGAGCAACGCGCAGAAGTTCCTGCGCTTCCGCTACCCGGCCCAGCCGCTGACCCGTCCGCAATGAGTGCCGATCACAACCCGGACTGGCCGCAGCGCTTCGCCGAACTCGCCGCCAGCAGTCAGGACGAACGCCTGCGCGCCTACTACGCTGCCGGCTGCATCACCGCCGATACGCCCCTGGCCGAGGCGCCGCTGGTGGCGCTGGACGTGGAAACCACCGGCCTCGATCCGCGCGAACATGCCATCGTCAGCCTCGGCCTGGTGCCGCTGGACCTGCAGCGCATCCGCTGCGCCGAGGCGCGCTACTGGGTGGTCAAACCCACCAGCGAGCTGAGCGCCGAGTCGGTCACCTTCCACCACATCACCCATTCCGACATCCGCCACGCACCGCGCCTGGCCCATGTGCTGGAGGAACTGCTGGAGGCCCTGGCGGGCAAGGTGGTGGTGGCGCACTACCGCAACATCGAGCGCAACTTCCTCGACCAGGCCCTGCGCGAGCACCTGGGCGAGGGGCTGCTCTTCCCCATCATCGACACCATGGAGCTGGAAGCGCGCCTGCATCCCAAGCGCACGGTCAGCTGGTGGGACCGCCTGCGCGGCCGCGAACCGCTGTCCATCCGCCTGGCCGACAGCCGCCTGCGCTACGGCCTGCCGCTGTACAGCGCCCACCACGCCCTGACCGACGCCCTCGCCTGCGGCGAACTGCTGCAAGCCCAGGTGGCCAGGCACTACCCGGCGCATACGCCGGTGGGCGCGCTGTGGAGCTGAAGCCAGCCACCTTGTAGGAGCGGCTTCAGCCGCGAGGTTTCTGCCGTCCAAGGAGGCGTTTCCTTCCCCTGGATTCCCGCCTGCGCAGAAATGACGACGATTGCAGCCCCGTAGGGTGGATAACGCGAAGCTTATCCACCACCAGGCGAGCGGATGGCTAAGATATGGCCGGCACGCCGTCTGCTCAACGCCGCAGAAGCATCGCGGCTGAAGCCGCTCCTACGGGGTCGGTGGCGCGAGCAAGTAGCCTGGCGTGAGGATCATCCATTCAGGACAAAGCAGATACACACCCATGAATCGCCGCAAGAAGATCAAGCAACTACTCGAAGCCCACGCCAGGAAGGCCAACGCCAAGCTCGCGCCCAAGAGCAACAAACCCAAGTACATCAGCAAGGCCGACAGGGCGAAGCTGGCGGCTGAAGCCGCTCAAGAGAGCGTCACGCCCGCTGAGTAAGACGCGGAACGGATGACGCAGACAGGGAACATCGCGGCTGAAGCCGCTCCTACAGGTCAGCCGCGTAGGGTGGATAACGCGAAGCTTATCCACCATCAGGCGGGCGGATGGCCAAGATATGGCTGGGCTCAACGCCGCAAAAGCATCGCGGCCAAAGCCCCCCACAGGGCGCTGTGGCACTAACCCAGCACCTTGTCCGCCGTGTACACCGCCTCGTCGAGAAACGCGTTGACCGCCGGATGGTCGCGTTCGCCCTTGCGATAGGCGAGGAACACGCCGCGCTGGATGTCGGGCAGCAGGGGCACCGCGGTGACGCCGGGCAGCGGGCGGACCAGGCGCAGGCCGGAGACGATGGAGATGGAGTTGCCGGAAGCGACCATCGCCGCGACCATCTCGAAACCGGCGCAGTGCGCATTGATGCGCGGCGCGAAGCCCGAGCGGCGACACAGGTTGGTGATGAATTCGCCGAACGAGCTGCCGGTGGAGTCCAGCGCCCAGGCCTCCTCGCGCAGGTCGGCGATGGTCAGGCTGGCGTGCCTGGCCAGGGCGTGGTCGATGGGCAGCAGCACGTGCAGCAGGTCCTGGGTCAGCGGGATCAGCGCGTAGTGCTCGCGGTTCTCGTCCGGGGTCACGGCCAGATCATCGATCACCGCCACGTCGATCTGCCAGGCGCCCAGGGCACTGAGGCTTTCCTGCGGCTCCAGCTCCAGCACCACCACGTTCAACCGGGGATAGCTGCTGCGCAGGGCGCGCACGGTTTCCGCGATCACCGCCACGGAGATCGACGCGAAGGCCGCCACGCGCAGTTCGCCGGCCACTTCGCCGCGCAGCAGCGCCAGCTCCGAGCGGGCTTCGTCGAGCACCATGAGGATGCGCTCGGCATGCGCCACCAGGCGCTCGCCGGCCGGCGTCAGCACGACGCCGCGCCCACGCCGCTCGATCAGCGCGACATCCACCTCGCGTTCGAGCAAGGCGACCTGTTGTGACACGGCCGACGGCGTCAGGTGCAACGACTCGGCAGCGGCCGCCATGGTGCGGCAACGGGCCAGTTCACGCAGGGTGCGCAGGCGGGTGATGTCCATGGCAGGATCTCAATAGTTAAGAGTTGCTAACGAATATATTAAAAATAAATCAGTATACATAATGATAAAGCCGTTCTTAGATAGGGTTGTCCACACGCGCGGAACCGGGCGCGTGTCCACTCACCCAGAAGAAGAACCTCGCCATGGCTATCAGCGTTTTCGACCTGTTCAAAGTCGGCATCGGCCCGTCCAGTTCCCACACCGTCGGCCCGATGCGCGCGGCCGCCCTGTTCACCCACGCCCTGGAGAACCACGGCCACATGCCGCAGGTGACCCGTGTCGTCGCCGAGCTGTACGGCTCGCTGGGCGCCACCGGCAAGGGCCACGGCAGTGACAAGGCGGTCCTGCTCGGCCTCAGCGGCCATGAGCCGGATACCGTCAACGTCGACCAGGTCCCCGAGTACATCGACACCATCCGCCGCGACAAGCGCATCGTCCTGGCTGGCAAGCACGCCGTCGCCTTCGACGAGAAGGCCGACCTGAAGATGTTCCGCAAGGCGCTGCCGCTGCACGCCAACGGCCTGCGCTTCGCCGCCTTCGACGGCGCGGGCATCCAGGTGCACGAGGCCACCTACTACTCGGTGGGTGGCGGCTTCGTGGTCAGCGAGGCGATTCTCGCCGATGGCTCCAAGCACAAGGTCATCGCCCCGGACGCCACGGCCCTGCCGCTGCCGTTTCGCAGCGGCGCCGACCTGCTGCGCCTGAGCCGCGAGCACGGCATCGGCATCGCCGAGGTGATGCGCCGCAACGAACGCCACTGGCGCAGCGACGAAGAGACCGACGCCGGCCTGCTGGAAATCTGGAAGGTGATGCAGGCCTGCGTGGAGCGCGGCTGCCGCACCGAAGGCATCCTGCCGGGCGGCTTCAAGGTGCGCCGGCGCGCCGCGATCCTGGCGCGCAAGCTGGGCGGCTTCCAGCGCAGCTACATGGAAGATCCGCTGCGCATGCTCGACTGGGTCAACCTCTGGGCCCTGGCCGTGAACGAGGAGAACGCCGCCGGTGGCCGCGTGGTCACCGCGCCGACCAACGGCGCCGCCGGCATCATCCCGGCGGTGCTGCACTACTACGCCAACGCCATCTCCGGCGCCAGCGAACGCGGCATCATCGACTTCCTGCTCACCGCTGGCGCCATCGGCATCCTGTACAAGGAGAACGCCTCGATCAGCGGCGCCGAAGTGGGTTGCCAGGGTGAAGTCGGCGTGGCCTGTTCGATGGCGGCCGGCGCGCTGTGCGCGGTACTCGGCGGCACCCCGGAGCAGGTCGAGAACGCCGCCGAGATCGGCATGGAGCACCACCTGGGCCTGACCTGCGACCCGGTCGGCGGCCTGGTGCAGATTCCCTGCATCGAGCGCAACGCCATCGCCTCGGTGAAGGCGATCAACGCCGCGCGCATGGCGCTGTACGGCGACGGCGCGCACTACGTGAGCCTGGACAAGGTGATCAAGACCATGCGCGAGACCGGTGCCGACATGCTGACCAAGTACAAGGAAACCGCCCGTGGCGGCCTGGCGGTGAACATCATCGAATGCTGATGTTCGACCGCTAGACGCGAAAACGCCGCGAACTTGCAAAGGTTCGCGGCGTTTTCGTTGCTGCCGGGGAAGCCCTCTCCAGTATCGGAAGAGGGCCAGCAGCCGCTCAGCGCGGCTCGCTGCTCAGCCCCTTGATGATCGCCACGCAGCCGACCAGCAGCACCACGGTGAACGGCAGGCCGGTCGACACCGCCATCGCCTGCAGGGCCACCAGGCCACCGCCAAGCAGCAGCGCGACGGCCAGGGCGCCTTCCATGATCACCCAGAACATCTTCTGCGAGACCGGTGCGTTGATCTTGCCGCCGGCGGTGATGGTGTCGATCACCAGCGAGCCGGAGTCCGACGAGGTGATGAAGAACAGCACCACCAGGACGATCGCGGCGAACGAGCTGATGGCGCTGATCGGCAGCTGATCGAGCATGACGAACATCTTCAGCTCCAGGGCCGCCTGCTGCAGTTCGGTGAGGCCGCCGAGGGCCTGGTGCAGTGCGGTCCCGCCGAAGGTGCTCATCCAGATCACCGACACCAGCGACGGCACCAGCAGCACCGCCGTGAGGAATTCACGCACGGTGCGGCCACGGCTGACCCGCGCGATGAACATGCCCACGAACGGCGACCAGCTGATCCACCAGGCCCAGTAGAACGCCGTCCAGCCCTGGCTGAAGTTGGCGTCCTCGCGC
>MDSZ01146504.1_pt1 | contig 50555 bp, 33 predicted proteins | sample 811201 | NCBI WGS metagenome assembly MDSZ01 (sample SAMN05326647, study PRJNA326480) | marine metagenome | isolation source: seawater | place: Indian Ocean: North | collected 2010
AGGAGTTTGGCTGAGCAGTCGAAGGAACTACATGGCGTTTCATCAATCGCTATTGCACATAGGGTTGGAATTGTGGGTCCTGGTGAACCCATAGTTTCCATTCACGTAGCTTCGCCTCACCGTAAGGAGGCTTTCGAATCTTGTTCTTGGTTGATAGATGAACTCAAATCGCAGGCGCCTTTGTGGAAGAAGGAAGTCAAGCCGTCAGGGATGGTCTGGAAAGCGGGATTGGGGTGAAAATATGGTGGAAGGTATCATCGATGTCGCCGACAAACCTGCAGTCCCTCGTGTGGCTAAAGCTAGTGGTCGCTTACAGTTAGGCAGTGATACTGCCAATAGTATCAAGGCCGGTCCTCTGAAGAAAGGAGATGTCCTCGAAGCATCTACAATTGCTGCGATTCAAGCGGTGAAGGAAACCCCTCGTATCGTCCCTCATTGCCACCCGATTCCGATCGAAGGTTGTTGGGTTGATTGGTCATGGGATGATTCTACCCTAATCTGTACAGTTACTGTCAAAGCGACGTACCGAACAGGTGTAGAGATGGAGGCTTTGACCGGTGTTAGCGCAGGGCTTCTATGTGCATGGGACATGGTCAAATCGATGGAGAAAGACGAAGCAGGTCAGTATCCAAATGCAAGGATTACAGATGTTTTAGTCCTTGAAAAGCGCAAAGGATGATTCCGCAAGGCTTGACTTCTTCCAGCATTTCGCAAGGGTATGGCAGGGGTAGCAGATCTCGTCGACCATTTCAGAGCCGCATGTGAGAATGCTGCAATAGCCAGCGATGTTTGGCGTGGTAAAGGGGACGGTAAAGCCGCAGATGGCGCAGCGGTGGAAGCCATGCGAAGTACATTCGATAGAGTGCCATTTGATGGTAGGGTTGCAATTGGTGAAGGAGAGAGAGATGAAGCCCCCATGCTATGGATTGGTGAGCCTCTTGGAAATATGCAGGGCCATCCGGAAGCGCTGAAGGTCGATATCGCTGTAGACCCATTAGAATGTACCAATAATTGTGCTACGAACAGCCCTAACTCAATCGCAGTACTGGCAGCAGCGCCAAGAGGCGACCTATTACACGCTCCTGATTGCTACATGGACAAGATAGCGGCAGGTTCAGATCTTGCTGGAGAAATCAGTCTAGATGCTGAAGTCGAGTGGAATTTGCAACAGGTAGCCTCAGTTCTTGATAAACCGATTTCGGAAGTCAAAGTAGTGGCTCTCGATAGAGAGAGGCATGCACAACTATTCTCCGAGGTAAAGGCAGCAGGAGCACAATTGCATTTGATGCCAGACGGTGACATTTCTGCAGCAATATGGGCGGCTGAACCAGATGGTCCCTATGATTTGCTTTTGGGAATTGGAGCTGCCCCAGAGGGAGTCATCACCGCTACCGCACTTCGTGGGCTAGGTGGCGTCTTTGAAGGGCGGCTTGTATTCCGCAGCGATTCAGAGAGAGAAAGAGCGGAGAACATGGTGGGTGGTGACCTTGAGAGATTGTGGAAGGCGGACGAATTGTGCCGGTCCAGCGACTCAGTTTTTGTTGCGACCGGTGTTTGCCCAGGCTACCTTCCAGGAGTTGAACATCTCGATGAGGGAATCAAGACCACTTCTCAGGTTATCGACGTGGCTAGTGGAGATTCCCAACGTATTGAGACCATTCACCGTTGAGAGCAGGTTCTAACATTGTGCCCTGATTTTCCGCAATTTCCGCAGCGTCTTTTTCCATTTCTAGGTCTTCTCTTTGCTGCCGCTCTTTCAGGATGCAAGCGAGAACAAGTTCTGACGTTATGTCCACCCCTGCCACATTCATTACAGACTCTACGCCCATCTTTACGCGCTTTTCGCTTCTTGGGGCGATCAGGGTGCAGACGTGGGCAAGTACGGGTATTATGCCCGCGTCGGTTACAATGTGTACAACGGCGCACTCCATCCCTTTTTTTGAGAGGTTTCCTATCTGGGTTCAACTTCTGACAGGTGCGTGTATTATGTCCCCTGCGGTTGCAATTCGAGCAACGGCGCTTTCCCCGATTTTCCAGTCTGTGCGAACGTACCTTGGCTGCAGCGGGATTGAGAATCGGACAAGTGCGGCGATTGTGTCCCTTAAGCCCGCAGTGAGAGCAGATGTAAAAGAAGGCAGCCTCATTCATGCTGCATTTCTGCTAAACTAACTTGTATATTATTAGCCGTATGATTTTCCTAATCAGAAATACAACGCCCGTATCGATTGCTATTGCAATAACTTGACTCCCTCGTCGATTCATTGAAAATCAGATGGCCTTTGCCCCCTCTGCTGATGACCATGGATTTCCCCGTGCCTGCAGATGTTCCTGAAGAGATGATTGATACTTATTTGGCTAATTTGGCTGCTGCCACTTGTGGTACTGGTAGGATGAATTTGTTCGCTTGCGACCAGAAAATAGAGCATCTCAACGATGATTTCTATGATGGTGGCAACAAGATTCCTAGAACTTCTAATGATCCAAGTCACTTATTCCAGATTGGCGCTCAAGCACATTCTCAGGGCACTTTGGGTGTGTTGGCTGGACAATTGGGACTTATCTCAGGCTATGCTCGAGATTTTCCCGACATACCATATCTTGTCAAACTCAATAGTAAGAGTCACGTGGTAAAGACTGCACAGAGAGATCCAGTGAGTATGGCGATGTGGGATATTGATGATGTATTCACATTAATCAATAATGGAATCAATGTAGTTGGAATCGGATACACAATCTATCTTGGTAGTGAGTATGAACATGAGATGTTGACCGAGGCGGCGACAATGATTCGCCAGGCGCATGAGAATGGCCTAATCGCTGTCACTTGGATATACCCGCGCGGACAAGCAATTCCCGATGAAAAGGATCCACAATTAATCAGTGGTGCAGCGGGCGTTGCTCTTTGTATTGGGGCTGATTTCACCAAGGTCAATTACCCGCGCGCCTTTGACGGAATGACAGATCCAGAAAGTCTTGCGATAGCAGTTGAGGCTGCAGGCCGCACTGGGATTATCTGTTCTGGAGGTGGAAGTCTACCTGCCAAGGATTTCCTTACTCGCCTTTGGGAGCAGGTCAACATCTCTGGAGCAAGAGGTGCAGCTACTGGGAGAAATATCCACCAAAAGAGTACTGAGGAAGGAGTGCGCATGGCTGCTGCTTGCCACGCAATTATTTGTGGCGGTGCCTCAGTCGATGAGGCTCTGGCAATCTACCAAGGATGAATATTCAACTGAATGAAGGATTGTTGTTCTCATCCAACTTGGCATCGTTGTTCAGGATGATGGGTTGGCCATCGGTCCAGTCGGGACAGTTGTCTGAAACCCAGTTCCTTGTTGCCCACTCGCATATGTCGTATCCGCCCGAGAGGATTCCGCTCCTCTTGATGTATCCTACTTTGACTATGTCCTTGTCTTTGGACAAAACGTTGCCCAACTGTTGGCTGGTGGTGCCGTGACGCATGGTGGTATTGATGTGTTCAAGGATCTCCGCAGTGTTGCGGGGCCTCTCTGCTAGAAACTTCTTGATTTTCTCTCTTATTCGTACTGTTTTCATTTTTCCACCTCAGTCATTTTGACAGGTCTCAACACTTGGCCGGGACCCGCTGGGCTGTAGGACCGCTGTGACTGATATAACCGTTCTGCCTCGAAACGGAAGTAGGGTTACACTTACTGACCTTGATTGACATGTATTTGACCTCTAATCCGGGACCAAGTGTAGAAATTAATCCACTTCCAGTGGAAATACGTAACTAAAAGTAATAAATGAACAAAATTAAGTCAACTTGATAACTACTGCTTTCCGTCGATTCATCAGGAGGATACCTGAGGTGCCGGCGAAGATCCGTAGTAACTACCGTCGTCGTCTATTGACACACCTGAGTGTTGGAGCTTGCAAAGTGAGTGAAGCTGCTTTGGCTACTGGATTACGTCTCCCACATGCTTCTGCTGAATTGAAAAAGCTGCGTGACGAGGGCCATGTGGCCGCAGATCGGGATGATGCTTCGCGCGGTGCAGTCCAGAGATTAACCTCCACCGGACATGCCTTATTGGAGTCGGATGAATTAGCCAGGTTGAGGGCATTGTTACGTTCAGGAATACCTCCTGGAGGGGAAGGTTGCATTGTCGCGAGAGATGGCGATTCACTACTATTGGCTTACGCGAAGAACCCTTCGAGGGGCCTATTATTGATTCCTGAAAGGGGAATTTCAGACGAATCAACTTCCACAGGAAATGTAGGGGTGGGGGCTCATCCATTTTGGGCTTGGCCTACTGAAAAGGGTTTACGATGGTATGATGCGAATACTCTCGAAAGAATAGGGATGCCGGAACAAACTTCCATAGAGACCATTGAGGGTTGGTCTCAAAGACCGATGACTGTAGGATTGGTAAGGGCTCGTTCGCTTTCGCCAAATTCAACGGATTCGTTAGCCGCAGGATCTTGGTTCCGCGAAGAGGAATGGCATGTTACACCCGAATTGCCTTATTCTATCAGAACCGGAGATTGGGTACTTGGAGAGGTACACGCAAAGGCACCTTTGGTTAAGCCGGATGCCCCAGTTCTTGCGGTTGTTAGAGAGAGATATGTTGCAACTATGCTGTGTAATGCTGCACGAGATGGCGCAATCGTATTGTCAGATCGTCCATCGAGTTCTCCTTTGCCAGTGGATATACTTGAACGTTGGATTCACGAGGCTCATCCGCGACTTCCTCCCGCCGAATTGAGAGATCGACTAACTCAGGTGCAGAAGGCTGCATTGACCGGATGGCGTGCTAGAAGAAGGCGCTCTCGTGTCTCTACCACTTGGCAGAGATTCAGAGACTCTTGGCAAGATGTCGAATGGCAGGAGAATCATTTCATGGATACTAATGTTGAATGGGATGTTTCTCAGTTGGATGACAATGCGCTCAAGGCGGTAATGCAGTGGGTAGTTATGGAGAGTGGTAAACAATTAGTTGTGAATTGGCCGGCGCATAGACCTTTCAACTCTCAATTATTTGAGGAGTTGCTCTGCGATAATAGCGTGAGGTTGGTGGTACTCCCCGAAGAATTGTCAACTTCAGCTCTTGTTGTTAAGGAGGATACAGAGGGTTGGCCAATGGCAAGGTTGGTATTGAATACAGCATCCGAGATACCCTTTGTATTGAGTCAACATGTGGAGGAGAAGCTACGCCCTCCTGAAGGTTGGTTCATTCCAACATGTCCGGCTGATCTAGATACTCTGCCAGATATACAGAACAGTGATGGAGAACCAGAAAATCTCGAAGAGGCGATGTTATTGTCAACTTCCTTGTATCCTGAAGGTGATGAGAATTGGGCCAACCGGGTGGAGACTAGATATCCCGAAGCGGCTTGGATTGCAACACCTAATCAGAACAGATGGGCTAGATGGCAACGGGTTGGTTTGTCAATAGATTCTGTATGGTTTGATCTGTTGCGCCCCGAGTTGGTACCGTTGAATGAGCTTGTGGATGTTTCCATTTCTGCTCCAGTTGAGTGGAAGAAACAGGCTTCTGAATTGTTGAGGGCGGCGATAATCAAAGAACCGGATATTCTGATAGACATGCGGAGGCGTTCAAAGGATTCGCAATCAGCGGCAATATGTTCTGAGCATGTATTGGCAACTGCTCCTTGGGTGATTCCTCACCTAGGAAAAGGAATGGCCAATTGGGCTTGGAAATCGTGGCTAGAATCTCCTACAGGAGACGTGATTGCAGCATTATGTGGATTGGAATGGTGTTCAAAGAATGGCTTCATCAAGAAGAGTTGGAACAAGGAAGTACTGCAAGTATCTCAAAATTTAGAGGAACAACATCCCTTGAGGGCGTGGGGAAATCTTGCGGAATGGAGTGCGCAAATTAGAACACCGTCGTTGTTTGAAATGCAAGTGATTGCCGATAATTTGGATGGGGAATGGTGGGCACATCTATCTCCAGGCATATTAGCAGCCCAGTTAGAATCAGAAGAGGGCCGCGAATGGCTGCTTCAATCTCATAGGTCATGGGCAGCATATTGTTTGAGGCCAAAGGGTGAGAGGGTAAATTGTCCAGGTATAGATGCTGAGCATCTTGGAATGACGCCGGGTCTGCACCTGTTGATGCGACATTATCTCGTGAATTTGGAAAACAGCGAGGATGAAGGTTCGGCGGGATTGTTGGATTTACTCGAGTCAATTGAAGATTTGATTTCTGAAGAATCGCCTAGAAGTGGTAGGACTCACCCTTGTGCAGGTTGGTTAGTCCGGCCGGTCGAGCAATGGTCTTCAATCTCGATGCTTCCTACATCGCTTGCTCGTGATGAATTGATTGAGAGTAGATTGCGTCTTGGTTTGAGTGGTTTTCATGAGGATTTGTTGAGTCCAAGTCAAGTCCAGTTGCCATCAAAGGATTGAATAGAGGCAGGTTCAGGCGAGTCTGCCGCACCAGCAACACCGACTGGAGTGCCTCCCTCGCCGGGTTGGCGCAATGAGAGCTGGTACCAATGAGTGCGGTCTGCCACCCGCGAAGACCGAGGGGATCTTCGGAAATGAACCTCGGAGCAAACGGGTGGCGATACCGATCGAGTATGGGTCCTTGCCGGACGAGAGGATGAAGGCAAGACAACCCCTCAATCGGACAGACGCCCCAGCGTGAGGGTCATGCCCCTGAGGAGACAGTGAGGAGGGCTGTTACACGCTGGGGCACATTCTTTCGAAGGTAACTCCTATTCGCTCCCAACCGGCGCAATGTACCAATGGAGAGAAGATTCTCCCGCTGTCTGGTTGGCGGTACCTTTGACAGGTTTCACGCAGGACACAAGCATCTTCTGCAATTAGCAGCGAGTAATGCCGAGTATGTTGAGGTCTGGGTATCTGATGATTTGATGTCCACTTCCAAATCACCTTTGGTCCTACCTTTGGAGGAGCGAATAGAGGAATTAACGGATTGGGCTGAGTTGAATCACGGCAATAGAATCAGCGTTCATATCCTAAGAGATCAACTTGGTCCAGCCCCGGTCAGAGAGGATTGCGACGCTATTATCTGCACGATTGAAACCCGAGAGAATTGCGAGAGAATAAATTCGATTAGGCAAGAGAATGGACTTAGTCCATTGGAGATTATTCAAGCCGAACACCTGAATGATGGCATTGGAGGGATTATCAGCAGTACTAGAATCAGGGCAGGGCTAATCGATAGAGATGGAGAACCGTGGTTGCCAGAATCTACAGTTAGTCTTGCTATGCCTGAACATCTCGACGAATCATTGAAGCAGCCCATGGGTGTTCTGTACGAAGGTCCTGAAGATTCACCTGAGGTGGCGATGTATAGGTTCCTTGAGGAGGTGTCAGAAGATGCCTTTATTGTGGCAGTGGGCGATGTTTGTGTTCAGACGATGGTCGAGTTAGGAAGGAGGCCAAATATCGCGGTAGTGGATGGGCAGACCAAAAGAGTTGAATTAGCAGATTCAGATAAGGTCGACCTCTCTTCGTGGAGCGAAGTGATAACTTGCAGCAATCCACCAGGGACTATCTCTTCCAGTTTGGTTTCGGCCTGCAGAAAAGCCTTGCATAGTGAGGTTGATTGTGTCATCTCAGTTGATGGTGAAGAAGATCTTGCACCGATTCCATTGCACTTATTGTTACCATTGAATGCTGTACTGGTATATGGCCAACCCAGAAAGGGCGTGGTGGTTCGGATGAGTGATGAAGAAGTGAAGTCGCGTTGTAGGGATATGATTGATTCATTCGAGGTGATCGATTGAGCGATTCACTTCTTGTAAGTGTCACTGTCGCTGTTAGAGATGGTCAAGATTGGGTGGACGGTTGCATCCAAACTTTGGTTGATCAGACGTATAGGCCATTGGAGATAATTGCAGTTAATGATGGTTCAACTGATGAAACCTCAAAGAGGCTGCAAGATTGGCATGACCCCGAAGGCAAGAAACACGGTGTTCCAATTCACATCATTGACCAGAACCCGCTAGGGCTTTCCGCTGCAAGGCAGGCAGCTTTGGAAGAATCGAGTGGTGAATGGGTTGCTATCACGGATATTGACTGCAGACCTCATCCAACTTGGATAGAGCACATGGTGTCTGAGAGCAAGGGTCTTGGAGATGAGAATGTAGTAAGTGTCACTGGACGAGTTATTTTCGATGAGGGCGATACCATCATCAGTAGAATTAGAGCCCAAGAGATTGAGAGTAAATACCGCAAACGCTCTCGACGTACGACGCTGGCTAATGGGCCATGTAGCATGTTTCTCAAATCAGAATTACTTCGAATTGGAGGATTTAATCCATCTTGGTATCATGCCGAAGATATGGAGGTTTCATTGAAATTAAGTGCTGACAAAGGAGTAATCATTCATACTCCTGATGCCGTGGTTCAACACGTTGCCGAAGAAGGATTGTCTCTATTTCTTCACAAGAGAAAGAGGGATGCACGGGCTCATATGCGAATTGTACGCAAATATTCCTCAACTGCGAGGAAAGGCCCAGGTTTCGATTTCATCGGCTCATCTTGGTTTGTCTTGGCTCTATTGCCATTCTTGCTTTCTGCCATTTTTTTGGTTGCTCGTATCGCCTTCACCGAAGTAAGATTCGAGGTGAGCGCCTTAGGCTCACAGTTGTTGTTGACGATGTTTGGAATCTATCTATTGTTAGGGATTGGATTGATGCGCAGTTTCCTTGGTAGAGGTCGTTTGGTTACTAGAATCAAGGACGCGATTCTATTGCCGTTTGTTCTAACTTTGTGGAGCATTGCATTGTGGCAAGGAATACTCCTTGGCTTGTACGATGCAGTAACCGGACGTAATGGACACGCCTAATCTAGAGGCGCAGGCTCACCGTCTTCTTCTGGCATTGCCAAGAAAGCAAATCCGAAACCAATCAGTGCAACTGAGACAGCGTATGTACCAGGATCGACCCAGTTGTTGTAGGAAAGACCCCAGTAGAAGTAGAAGATGAATCCAATAGCCAGCAACCAAGATGAAATGGTCCTTCTCCAGCCACCTTCTTCAGTACTCATCAGGGCTGGCCAAAGGTCATTGACGAACAGTCCTTTCAACCAAGCAGCCATTCCACCTTCAACACCGCTGTTCAAGCCTTTGGCTCCAATGCCAACCAAAATCAGTCCTAATCCTAAGAATAACCCATCGCCGATGACATGGAATCCTTGTCCAGCAGTATCGGTCATCAATATGTCGCCAAGGTTTCCAAGGCTAAGGAAACCGACCCATGATATCTTTCCACCAGGGTGTGCCACTACCAGTACATTCAGAATTCCAAGTAAGAGAATCCATGAACCAAGACCGAAGAACCAAGTCGAAGCCGTTCTTCCTGGGTTCAACAAAGAATGAATGAAACCGCCTTCGGAGCCAGTGTCAGCATCATCTGCCATGGCCACGCCGACCAGCGGTCCTCGTTTAAGGTCCACGGCTTGTTCACAGGCGAGATTGGAATCGGTAACTTCCATTGTTCACGCTGTCCAATGATTCATCTGCTTGAATCATTATTCCCGTTGCGTCTATCGATTCCGGCATACAACTGTTGATTTCTTTACTGCGGCCATACCTGCCGCGACTAACAGTTTTTGAATTGATTAGGCCCAACATGTCGAGATTTGACAGTAAGTCGGTGACTCTTCTTTGTGTCAGGTTGTTTGATCCATAATGCTTGCATGCTTGGCGATAAATCTCGTAGACCTCACCTGTTGCGATGTTGGATAGTCCATTGCGTTCATTTAGAAGAACAGCAAATAGCACCAACTTTTGCTGTGGAGGCAGAGTTTTGATGACCGGAGTTATCTGGTCGCACTCGATTTGATTTTGTGCCATTCTAACATGATGAACTTCTACCTTTTCATCACCGCTTTGCTCGGCCTTCTCGGTTGAAACTCTAATCAAATCTAGTGCTCTTCTAGCATCACCATGCTCTTGGGCAGCAAGTGCTGAACAAAGAGGGAGAACCCCTTCTCCGAGAATACCTTTCTTGATACCCTTCTCAGCTCTTTTCTGTAAGATGTCGCTGAGTTGACCTGCATCATATGGTGAGAATATGACGCTCTCTTGGCCTAGTCTACTCATCACTCTAGGGTCAAGGTATTCAGTGAATTTGAGGTCGTTACTGATTCCGATTACACAACAACGCGCGCTCCCACGTCGCTTCAGATCCTCGTTAATGTTACACAGGTTGTATAGAAGATCATCTCCAGTCTTCTTCACCAAGTGATCGATTTCATCGAGCACGATGACATGAACTCCTCCACGACGGTTCATCCTCCTGACCAATTCATCAAACACTCTATCGGTTGGCCAACCAGTAAAGGGGATATCTTCCATTTCATGCGATTCTAGTAATGAATTGCCGAGGAATGCCAACACTCGATACTGTGTATCTATGGTTCTACAATTAACATGTACCGGATTTACAGAATTGCCAATTTGTTTTCCTTTGTCTTCAAGTTGTGAGCAGATGAAACGTGTAACTGCTGTTTTTCCCGCACCAGTAACACCGTACAGAATCATGTTCGAAGGAATCTGTCCCTTGAGGGCTTCTACTAGATTGAACCGAATGGCCTTGATTTCCCGCTCCCTGTGTGGCAGTTCTTTGGGTGAGTGGCTATGTCGCATCACCTCTTTATTGATGAATAGACTTGGATGAGCAAGGAAATTATCGAAAATATTTCCTCCCATTTTTTAACACCCTTGCTCTCCAACTTAGATTCTAATCGATGCAGCGTCTCAACACGAGCGCGATGAGGCGTCCTAGTCCGAGGGGGGGTAATAAGCCTGTTCACGTGGTTCGGTCTCATAGGTGGATTTCCTCATCCACATGCGCTCTTATATTGTGCAATTGGATTTGGACAATTGAACATCAATTTTCTCATATTATATTCTAAGTCGTGCGTTTTTTGCACCACTTCAAGTCATGCCTTTTGCAGAACGCCGAGTATGGCCTCCGCGGATTTGGCCGCAACTCATGTGAAAAATTTGAAGTCGCTTTCATCGATCTCTACACATCAGCAATTATTATTTCAATATTGAGCAAACAGAATTTGTGAAAGAGATAGATGACTATATGAATGAGAAGAAAACAACCCAATTGAAGTGTTAATATAATAAAGAATAAATTAACATAAAAATTAATATTTAATTGCCGACTAATTCCCCTATATTGGATTCAAACCATCAGAGTCTAGGATGAAACCATCACCATCTCCGACCTGTATTACATTATCTGAAAGAGAAGGTAACTCTGCTGATAGAATCGGAGTTTTACTGCTACGAGGATCATCCAACCAAGTATGAGTAACCAAGAATTTGGTATTTGGGTTTGCTCGGGCTAACTCATCCAATGTGCTAGGTTTGAAGTGCATGCTGACATCCACTTCATCTGGTACTCCCATCTCTATGACTACTACGTCGCATTGTGGAACCCTGCTAGATATCGCTTCACAAGGCCCAGAATCCCCAGTATGCATTATCTGTAATCCGGATTCATGTATCAGGAGGTATCCATGGGGATCGACTTCCTCGTCGTGTTCTACCTTGAACCTCTCAAACTGCCACTTTGGAGAATTTCCTACAACTCCTTTTTCTTCTTCATTCCATTCAAGAGAATCAAGCCGGTCAGTCATGCTTCCTGGATATGCAGTTTCACATAGTTGACTAACCCGCTTTCTGCATCCTTTGGGTCCATGGATGGACAAGTCAGACTCTCCTGATCGGTCAGAAATCCATTTCCGTTCCAAAATCAAGAACGGTATTCCGAAGTAGTGATCTCCATGCCAATGGGTGAAGAGTATACTCTTGATATGTTTAGGGCTCAATTCCCTGCGTCTCAATGATGCTAATGCGGTTGGAGGACAATCGATGAGAATCGATTCATCAACCAGTAACAAGGAGTGGTATCTGCCTTGAGGCAGGAAAGCATTGCCAGTTCCAAGGAACTCCAGTTTAACCGCCATGAAGTAGGCAGGGGCTCTCATGGTTTGACTGTTTCACTGCGTCGGGTTGTTTCAACTGAGTGGGAAAAGCCAATCTTGATGAACGAAGTTCCGGTCGCCGCCCCGTCGAGGTTTTGCCATGGCGGATTTCAGTGCTAAGAATCCCTATTCATCGCAAATGATTGAGAACACTTTGTTGAATGGGGAAGGGGCGACAAAGGAGACTCGACATTTCGTGTTCACCTTGCCAAAGAAGGGTCTTGATTACAAGGTTGGAGATGCACTCGGGATAATTCCCGAAAACCCCCCTCATACCGTTGAGGAATTGTTGGAATGCACGGGCTGGGATGGAGATTTGCAGGTTTCCAGTCACGCAGGAGACAAGACTCTGCGTGAAGCCTTGAAGTGCGACTATGAGATACACAGAGTGAACAAGAAATTCATCAATAGTCTAGCAGAAAAACTTGCTGAACAAGGTTCTAGTGCTACGGCCAGAATCATTTCGCGAAGTCGTACAAATATCACTACTGGAGAAGTGAACTCATGGGCATGGTCTGGCGAATCCGGAGATTGGCCAGAAGGTTATCGTGGCGGCAGCGGAGCAGGTTCGGCCTCCAAAGCGATTCACCTTAGCGATGATGCTGAGGCTATGGAAGACTACATCTGGTCGAGAGATTATATTGATGTGATTAACGAATTTGGATTACATCACGAGCCAGAAGAAATGTTATCTCTACTTGACAAGTTGAAGCCTAGATTGTATTCGATTGCCAGTAGTATGGATGCTCACCCGGGAGAAGTCCAGTTGACAATTGCCATAGTTCGATATGAACACCATGATAGGCAGAGAGGGGGATTGTGTACAGTCTATCTCGCAGATGAAGCTGAGGTCGATTCAACCCCGGTCAAGATTTTCATGTCTCCAACCAAGTCATTTGTCTTGCCAGATGATAAGAGCACGGATATTATCATGGTTGGACCGGGAACAGGTATTGCGCCGTTCAGAGCCTTCCTAGAACAGAGAGAACACGATAAGGCGAAGGGAAGAAATTGGTTGTTCTTTGGAGATCAATCTCACAAAACTGAGTACTATTACAGCGAACAGATTGAGGGTTGGTTGGAGAATGGCACCTTATTCCGTTATACTACTGCATGGTCGCGAGATCAGGCAGAGAAGATCTACGTGCAACACAGAATGGCTGAGCACGGAGCTGAGATTTGGGAATGGCTTGAATCGGGTGCTTACTTCTATGTCTGTGGCGACAAGAATTACATGGCCAAGGATGTGCATAGAACCTTGATTGAAATCGCGCAGGAGCATGGTGGGATGTCGTTGGATGATGCAACTCATTTTGTTGAGAAGACAATGATGCGAGAAGAGAAGCGCTACCTCCGAGACGTCTATTGAGCAATTGTTGTGGTGTAAATTGACAACCGTTGTGTTCATCAGCCGTCTACTTCTCGAGTGTTGTAATGAGTTTCAAGAGGGTACTTATCGCCAACCGTGGTGAAATCGCTCTGAGGATACTCAGAGCACTCCGTGAAATGGAGATTGAGGTCGCAATAATTCATGGTCGTGAGGATCGCCTTTCTCTACCGGTTCGTCTTTCAGATGTTGCTGTGCCGATTTATCGAGATAACCCGTTGGACTCCTATCTCGATGTGGAGGCGGTGGTCGAGGCAGCGAAGACTGTCTCAGCAGATGCAGTTCACCCTGGTTATGGGTTCCTCGCTGAGAATGCAAACTTTGTTCGTCGGCTTGAGGAAGAAGGAATCACATTCATCGGCCCCTCAGCAGACGTCATTACTCTACTAGGAGATAAGATAGAGGCTAGAGCAGCGATGGAGGCGGCTGGCTTACCAGTTGCCAAAGGAAGTAGTGAACCAGTTTCAGATGCAGAAGTAGCCAGCACATTGGCCGATGAAATAGGATATCCTGTGATTATCAAGGCTGCAGCTGGTGGAGGGGGGATTGGTATGCAGATTGTGACTTCAGCAGACCAATTCGAATCAGCATTGAATCTCTGCCAGTCAAGGGCTCGCAGTGCCTTTGGTGATGAACGCGTATTCGTGGAGAAATACATCGAAGGTGCTCAGCATGTTGAGTTCCAAGTACTCGGGGATGGAAAAGATGCGATTCATTTTGGAGAGAGGTTCTGCAGTATCCAAAGGCGACACCAGAAGTTGGTCGAGGAAGGCCCTTGGCTAAGCGATGAAAAGAGGTCCGAGATTGGAGATTTAGTTTGTCGTGGTGCAGAGGCGGTGGGTTACAAAGGCTTAGCAACATTCGAGTTCTTGCGCGATGCTCATGGAGAATTCTATTTCCTTGAAGTCAATCCAAGAGTTCAGGTCGAACATACGGTAACCGAATTGATCACTGGACACAATCTTGTTCAAATGGGAATCAGAATTGCTGAAGGAGGAAACTTACCTCTATCTCAGGAGGAAATTGTTTGGAAGGGACACGCTATTCAATGTAGGCTAAACGCTGAAGACCCTAGACAATTCATCCCTTCACCTGGTCGTCTTTGGGATTGTCACTTTCCTGCGGGTTATGGAATCAGGGTGGATACGCACGCCCATATCGGTTATGACATGCCGGGGTGTTTCGACAGTTTGTTGGCGAAGTTGTTGACTTGGGGACATACTAGAGAAGAGGCCATAGCACGTATGCGTTCAGCATTGGATGAAACTATTCTTGTAGGGGTTGACAACCTAGTGCCATTGCATCGAAGGATAATGGATGAGAAGGATTTCCTTTCGAGAGACATTACAATTCAGTATATCGAGATGCATGAAGATTTACTCGGGTGATTTCATGGACGTTGTGATGATTGGTAGCATAGCATACGATAGTGTTGAAAGTCCTGCAGGTTCAATCGTTGAAGGATTGGGTGGTTCAGCGACCTTTGCTGGAGTCTCAGCTTGTAGACTGAATCGTTTTCGCGATGGAGGCATTCAAGTTGGAGCTGTTGGAGTTGTCGGTAAGGATTTCTTAGAGTCGGATGTGGAGAGACTCGAAGGACATGGTCTGAATCTTAGGGGCGTCGAGCGATCAAATGATTTGACCTTCAGGTGGAAGGCTAGATATGGAGAAGATTTTGGAGATGTAGAGACGCTCGATACTCAAGTGAATTGTATCATTGGATATACCCCAGTGGTCCCTTCAGATTGGCAAGATTGTTCGGTTCTTCTATTGGCAAATATGGCACCTGCGTTGCAATTATCGATGCTTGAGCAAGTAGATGAGTCCGCATTGGTATTGGCTGATTCAATGGAAAAATGGATTGTCGAGGAATTAGATGGCGTCAAGCAGGTTATGTCGCGTACGGATGTATTGGTCATCAATGAAACAGAGGCTGAATCAATTAGTGGACATGCAGATGTTAACAAGGCTGCAGAAGTTTTGGTTGAGATGATTAAGGGCGATTTGGTAATTATCAAATTGGGTGCTCAAGGAGCCATGGCATTCCATGGGAATGAAGTCATTCATGTTCCCGCAGTTCCTGATTGTGTACCTGCTGATCCTACTGGGTGCGGGGACAGTTTCATCGGTACTTTGGCTGCCCATATGGCCATCAATATCGCTGCAGAAAGAGCACCAGAACATGGATTGAGAGAGAGTATGGTAGATGCTACAGTAGCAGCATCTCTGGCTCTAGAAGGATTCAGTATTCAAGCAATTGAAGCGGCTGGACAGGTAGAATACTCCAGAAGGGCTGCAGCAGTTGATTCAGTTGTCTGAATCAAGTCTCGGCAAACTAACATCTTTTTTCGAATCGCTAGTTGCAGACAGTTCAGAGAATCGCAACGGCACATCATTCTCTGGTAGCGTTCCATTACGGTGATTTTCTAACAATCTTTCAACTTCTGCAGAATTTAATCCATCTTCTGAATCTGCCATTTTCTGAATCTCTTTTAGGAGTTGAGCGTCTTTGTTACGCTGTGCTTCTAGTCTAAGCGCTTCTGTGGTTCTTGAATTCCCTCCTCTGCCCGAAAAGAGTTCTTTTCCACGTTTTGCCAATTTACTCAGCCCTGGGATGAATTTCCCGCGTTCTGTTTTACCACCTTGACTCGATTTCCTTCCGTGCATCTTGATTCTCTTGTATCCACCATCATTCCTTTGATTCATCAGTTTTTGCATATGCGGGAATCTACCCATAACCTCTGTGTTATCTTCTAGCTTCTGCTTTATTGCATTGGCTACCAATGGTGATGTCTCGTCATCCATAATCTCTGCTTCAATGACTTCGGCCTCGACTTTAATGCGATCTTTTTCAGGGTCATTTTGATTCACTGGTGGTAGGAAACTTGGGATGAAGGAAGTAGGTGTGGGACTATGACCTGCTTGCATACCGTCTCTTAGTAAGGAATCCCCTCCTCCATGAACTTCGGCAGCCTGCTTCAACATATCCATAGATGATTGTGGTTGTTGTGGCATACTTTGCCAAGGCGGCATCATCGGTGCTTGCATCTGTTGAGGTATTTGAGTCTGCATTTGTGGTTGCACTTGTGGTTTTGGTTCTATTTGGGTACTTCCGAATAATCCACCCTCTCCGAACATGGAATATCCTTCATTGGGTAGTGGTTTGACATCATTCATCGCCCACGGGTCTTCGATTCCAGTAGTCGTAGGTCTATTGAATGCGTACTCATCGTGCGCTGCTCTAGCCCTATTGAAGGCTTCAGATTGTACTGGGCGTTCACTGAATTCTGGCTCATTACTGATGATTGCTGAACCTGCAACAGTTCCAATCCATTCAGGGGGTAACTCCGTATTGTCTTCTTTCTCTTCAATATCTGTACCTAGGAAGGCGGGTATGGACGGGTTTGGAATCAGTGGTTCTGGCTCACTTTCTGCCTCTAGTCTTTCTACAACAGCCTTAGTGGCTGGAAAGTCTGCCTCCCTCATCAATAGGTCAAGGCTCTCTCTCGCTTCATCGAGAGTTTGGCCATCTTGCAATCGTTGAACTAAAGCAGTCATCCGCATCAGTGAGAGATCGTTACCATACAGAGTGTGGCAATCTCCATTGGTAGTATCGATAGTCAAGGTAGGTCTACGTCCTAATGCCCAACCTAGAATTATTGCGCTTCCAACGCCGAGGAACCAGAATTGGGCAGGAGGAAGAAATACTCTCCAAGCCGCGTAGATGAAGAATAAGCCGATACCAAACATCCAGCGTGGAATCAATGGAGTGGTATGATGTCGCATTCTAGCTACAGCTTCATGCTTCAGATTGAGGGTGTGGCCAGACCTTCTTTCCAACACTAATCGCGAGGCATCTAGTACGGCTTTGCATCTACCGTCAAAGCCAGCCAAGCGCAGGGAGGAGAACACTTCCGCATCCCCTCCCTCGCAGCGAGTATCCTGCGAGTGTGAGTGCATCCCAGCGGCCTGACGAATTCTCACCGATTATGAATGCTACGTAACTTGAAGGACGCGAGAGGCGTGTTTTTGAGAGGCTCTTGAAAAGCCATCACAATGGAATCAATTCAGAGATTCCACCAATTATCCGTGGGTTTGAATCAAGTTGATTCAGCAGTGCATTTACCGGGCCGTCAACTCTAGCAAGAAGCGGTGAATCCCAATCTACAATGAGTTCATCATTCTCAACCTTGGAAACTCTACCAACGATGAACTGTAAATCTGATGAGATGTGAACGACGTCTCCAACATGAAGTTCACGACGTTGGAATGGATTCTTGTTAACCTTCATGCTTGTACGACTAGTAACTTGTAGCGGGCTATCTTCAGACTCATCATCTGTTGGTTTGTGTACCAGAATTGCTCCTCCTCCCAACCAAGATTCTTCGGCATTCCTCATTGCAATTCCAACTCTGTCTCCGGCTAGCGCCTGCTTGACATCGTCATCCATAACTTGCAAGGAACGAGCATTTGCGGTACCTAGTGCTGGCATTGCTGCTAATTCATCATGGACCGATACAGTACCTTGCTGGACATACCCTATAGCAACTAAACCAATCCCTTTGACATTGAAATATTGGTCGACTGGGACCAATAGTGGCCTTGTAGCTTCTTCTTTGAGTTGAGGAATCATTTCTTCTAGCATCAACATCAATCGACTTCTGATTTCCACCCCATCCGCTGGGACCATATTCCAATTTCCTAGTCCAGCCTGTTGAATAAGTGTGGAAACTTGTTCTGAATCTACCCATTCTCCTTCTGAAGGATTGATTGTATACACTCCCTTGGTGATTCCGGCTGATGAGAACGCCACCAAGGCTTCACCCAGTGAGGCATCAACCATTTTCACTTCAAGAAATCCGGCTCTTGAAACGCTCAATGCTTCAAGGAAAGGAGCCAACCTTTCAGGATATTTTGCCGGGCGTATCAGAGAAAGTATACGCGGTTCTCCATCTTCGGAAGTCTCTTTGTGAACATAGGTGTGCACATCCCTTTGATCAGATGCTTTGGCAATGTCTTTGGCTAATTCGTCGCTGCCAATCATGGCGATGTTCAGTACCGGCATAGTAATCGGCAGAGGCTCATCATCAATATGATTTCATCATTCCTTTTTCCTAGCCAACAGGTCTTGACGAATTGCGCTGGCTTCCTGCCACTCAATCTCTTCCTCGGGGGTTTCAGGAATCAATTGCGGAATTGGTATGGGCCGCATCTGGTTATCGATAGCTACCATGAAGAAGAATCCAGAGCATATTTCTTTGCGGCTCCAATCCGCTTTGCTCATAGCATAGGCCTTGACCTTACAGGCTGCGCTGTGAGTAGATGTGAAGACAACTTTGCCAACGACTTCAATCAAATCCCCTTTTCTTGCAGGGCTCTTGAATTCCATGGTATCTACCGAAACGGTGACGAATTCCCTATGGGCGAATTTACTCGCTACAATTCCTGCGGCTTTATCCATCATTTCCATCAGTTTTCCTCCAAACAGTGTGCCGTAACTGTTGGTGTCCTGAGGGAATACTTCCTCGATCAAGGTGACCGGTTCTTTGCTGAATGGTTCCATGCTCCTCATACCTGCGGGGCGGCCTAATGCTTTCAAGGCGTTCCTTGTCGGAAGCCCGTGCAAGGTAATGCTAGCCCTGCGAAAAGTGCCGTGGCGCTTGTTTCGGGAGGTATCGATTCACCAGTTGCAGTAGCTAGAATGCTAGCAGATGGTTGGACCATACACGCGGTTCACGCATCTCAGGAGCCTGTAACAGGCCCAGAGGCTGAAGAAAAGACAGTGAAGTCTTTACAATATCTTGCGCAAAAATTCCCTGAAGGAATCTCCAATGAATTGCAGGTTGTTCCAGTCGCTGAAGTACTCGCTGCTTTCACTGAAGGAGATGCCCACCGCGACTATTTCGTACATATGAAGAGGCTTTACCAAAAACTTGCTCACCTATGCGCTCTAGAAGTTGGAGCCAGCCATGTCTTGAGTGGTGAAAATCTAGGCCAGGTTTCTTCTCAAACTCTAGGAAATATGGGTGCTGTTGAAGTGGCGTCACCATTACCAGTATTGCGCCCATTACTCGGCCTAGATAAGCAGGAAGTCATCGCTATGGCTAGGGCGCTTGGAACTTACGAAATCAGTGTCGGTCCAGAGGAGTGCGATGCATTGGGGCCAAAGCATCCAACCACGATCGCAGATATGGACAGATTGCTACGAAATGAGACCTTAGTAGGTGGCCTTGTTAAGGCTGCTGAAGGATGTTGGTCTGAGAGGAGAACGGTGCATCTTTTCTGAACACGGCCCCTAAGGGGCCGCTCATCAAACGCCCGATGGTTTTTCATGTGGGTGTCATGTCGAGGCAATGAATCACTCCGCGAGGTGACTGGATGAAGAATGAAAGAAAGAGTATTCCTGCATTGCTATTCGTGTTCCTAATGTTATTCTGTAGTTTATCTTCAGCGACTACAACTACGACCTTCGGAAATGGTTCAGAAGAAGTTGTTATTGAGGTCAAGGAGCCTTTGACTTATACGAATGTAGTGGATGGAAACGTAGCTCTACCGGATGGAGGTACAGTGACTAGTGCATCGGTGAAAGTTGGTACAGCAATGGCTAACCATAGTCAAGTGATTACCTTTGATGCGAGTAACAATGCGGATATTTGGGACCCTTCTTACAACAATCAAAGAACTTCCTACAGCAATAAGGATGATTTCACCTACACCGAGAAGTATCTAAGTTTGATCAGTGATGGTTTCACAACAGATTTTGAGAATACTGATGCTGGCTTCCATTCCAGTGCCATTCCTCCTGCAATGAGTAGTTTTGATCATGCGATAATGACAAATCAGGATGTCATCAATTTGAGTTGCAATAGTGGAGAGTCATGTTGGGGTACTAATCCGTTTGATTCGTACTATCCCGACGATGGTCAACCCGGCAGTCCGTTCGAGTTTGAATTGTATAGCCCAAGCATGTGGGTTAGCCCGACTGGTTACATAGCTAAGTTTTCATCTTACCATTCATTGTTTTACAATAATTCCGGCACCTCAAGTAATCCGGTGAATAACATGTATGATTGCGCATATGTTCAATATGATATCTCTTCCAACGGAATGGATTGGGCTAACGCATGGCAAACTATTGATTTTGATGTTGCCAATAGTAGTGGAATCAGCTACAGCAATGGTTTGTACCCTGTCGGTAATGGGCATAACAAGATTACATATTGTGATGGGGTAGCAACAGGAAGTTATGCATTGGGAGGCACTTCAGTCCACTCTCAGTTGAATCCCAACGGATGGGGAACTTTGGCATTAGACCTTAGAGAACATATGAACAAATACATCCGGCTACGTTTCGTACTCGAGAGAAATGAGAATCTTGGAAAGAATCCGGCCGACTCTTTCCTTCCAGGTTGGTATATCGATGACTTCAGGTTGGGAGATTTGCTGCCACAATCAGGAAGCGTTGTCGTCGAAGGTTTCTCCGCATCATTGGCAATGGGTCAGCATGGTTTCCCAGATGGATACGGCTTCTTGCAATTGGAATCTGAAACCACTTCAACCAATAGTTTGAGTGTGGACATATTGAATGCTCAAGGAACTGATGTGGTTGTTGACAATTCAGGCCAAGTCCTTTCCGGATTAGAGGGCAATACCATCGAGTTGTGGGGTATCAATGCTTCACAATATCCGCAGATTCAACTTAGGTTCAACTTTGATAGTGGAACCTATCGTCTTTCCACTCCAACTTTACACGCTATCCATCTGGGCAGTAGAGTCGGAAGCGGATTCAATGATACCCGTATGCTGATAGCAAGTCCACCCGCAGAGCAAGGGCAGTGGTCAACAAGTGGTGTCATGGGCGAAATGCTGATGTTTTTCCCTACTTTGACTGATAATTCGATATCACCTCCTGCCTTAAAAAGCAGTTTCAATCAGCCGATAACTGGAATTAAACCAATCATCACAGATGATTGTACTGATGATCCAAGTATTGAAATGGAAATTGGAGAATCAGCTCCTGTTTCGGTAACTCCCAATCAAATGTGGACACCTGATGAACCGTTATTCAGTTTCGTCACTCATGTCTCATATTCAGTTCCGTGTTCAGTCACTGGTTTGTGGTTTGACTTACAATTCGGATTCAGTCCCAGAAGTGTCCTTCTAGACATCGCAGGAGATGGAGATTACGAGTGGGGTTTTGCAGAGCCTGCCTTCGGCCATTTCGGTAAGCAGAACGTTTTCTGGGATACGAAGGTTGGTGAAATCAATTTGGCCAAGGATAGTAGCATGGTAACTTTGGGTCCATCGGGAGTTGGCCAAGGTGGAACATTCATGTTGCCTAGAGGTGCAAATATCCTCGCCGCAGAAGTTGCACTGGACCAGAATACAATTTACTCAAACAATAACCCCGAAGAGGGATTCGTCATGGATATCTTGTCCGGTTCACAGAATGTGACCTTAGGTGAATGGCAGAACGTTAGCACTTGGTCCAGCGGTGGTTTCAATACTCCTGATGTCGACTTCAAAGGTGCGCTGAACTCATTGATGAACAATCCAATGGTGCCTACAAGCCATGTTGATCAATATGGAAATGAATGGCTATCTTTCCACTTCAAGGCTCAGAGTCCTAATGCTTCAACTGGAGCAAGTATGAGGATGCAGAATCTGATTATTCTGTACGATTGGAACACAGAACTCGGTAGTACTCATGATTTGGTACGCGAGTTATCTCAGGGAATCGCTCTAGGAACTGAAGTAGGAGGGTTCGTAGATGTACCGTTCAAGATGCACGCAACTTCGGGTGGCGCCTTGTCGTTGTTTGATCTATCAGTAACTTCAGCGAATGGTTACGACAGCACACTTACTTTGACGGATTCTCCTGAAGGGCTTTACCCAGATGGCAGAATAATCGAAGCAGTCAGTATGCACAATATCGATTCTTCTACCGGTGCATCATTCCAAGAGGCTCGTCTGAGAATCGAATCTACGAGCGGTTCCATCGAGTTGGGTTACTCAGACCTGATGGATTTCTGGGAAGTAGATGATAGCGAGAATCTGATAACTTTGCAATCGTCTACTGCTGAAGATCTTCTTGGAGCCAAGAAGATAACTTGGAGGTTTACTATCAATCCGTCATGGGAGGATTCTCCAGAAGCGCGTTTGTTTGCTACTCTAATTGCAGATAATGGAGTAGAGGGACTTCCCGGAGCGATTGCCTTGGTGCCGAGTGAAGGTAATGCAATTGAGAACGATGCTGGAATAACTGCTTTTGACGTTCAGAATAGTGCAGGTGAATCACAGACCTTGTCAGATGCCCGTTCCAATCAGATGTTACGTTTGGTTGGAAGTATCAGGTTGGAAGGGTTGGATGCAGCACCGGATCCCTCAGCATATCGTATTCTTTTGGAGCGACTAATCATCAACAATACCGACCCCTCGAACATAACTTATTCTTGGCTTGAAATTAGTAACGCTTCCGGACCAAACAGTGGAGACTTCGATTGGCAGGTTGATCTTGGTGAAGACGCTGCAGGAACAGAGAATTATCGTTTCCGAATGTCTGAATATTCTGGTGGCGATACTTTGTGTCCACCTGCGGAATATTTCCCAGGTCCAGATTGCGAAGTTGAGTTCCAGCTGACGATTGACACATATTCACCATCTCTTGTCGAAACAATGGTGTGGGATGGTTCAGCATCACCCAGCCATTCTGGTGGTTATTGGAGGCCTTTGTATGACGATACGTGGGTAGAGCCATCTCAAACTCAATGGTTCAATTTCTCTGCACAAGATATCCCAGAGCCTCCTGAGAAGTTGATGCTCAACTATTGGGTTCAGCAAGACCACGATGACGGTGACGGAATCCCACAGGAGAGTGAGTATCGTCAGTTGGAGATGACAGGTGACGGTGGCGCTCCTATCTCCTATTATTATGGAAGTATCAATGATATTGCCAATGATGGTTATGATGGTCGGGTCAGCCTCTACGTCTCCGGTAATGATCTAGCGGGCAATCTGATCATGGCCGGTTCACCCGGACTGGATCATGATTTGGTATCTTATGTCGGCATGGGAAGTCGCAATCCAGGTATTGAGAGTTTCAAGATTCGTGATTCTGCAGGAAATGAATTTGACACCACTACTAAGACGATGTATGCAGGTAATGAGTATCATCTCATAGTAGAGGGAAGAGATGACAATGGTTGGAGAGATATCCAGTCTTATGAGATAGATTTGAACCCAGGTGTGCCCGGAGATATGGTCCTCAAGTATTATCCGAGAAATAATACCGCTATTACAGATAGTCAGTGGATTGAGATTATTGAAGCATCTAACGAAAGCGACGGTACTCAGATGCTTCGTAGAAATGGGCAGGCATTGATTGATCCATTCGAGACAGAATTCATGCTCGATATGCCGATTCGCTTACAGTGGGCAATTCCTACTGCAACTTCTGTAATGACACCTCAAGTTCGTGTCAAGGATTTGGATCCCAATAATCCTTCTTCGGTATTGACCGAATCTGGAGGTAGGTACAAGCAGAGGTGGATTTATGGAGATGGATTCCTCTTGGATACTACTTCTTTGCAATTGACGGATATGACGGGTCCGTTCATCACCGAGTCCGTATATGATTTCGGCAGTGGCTCAAGTATGGATTATGTCTATTCAGGAGATACTGTACAATTCTCGGGTCAATATGCATTCAAGGATGGATATCCAGACCATGTTGTCACTCCAGAAATACCAATGGTCATGGTAATTACTAGAGAAGATGCATCAGCGGATTCCAGTGGTAATGAGCAACTTTTGGGTGAGACAACCTACCATCCATTTGACGGAGGAACTTTCTCAATCAATCTGACCGCCCCTAGCAAAACGAATGATTTCAGATATATATTCCAAGTTCAGGCCTCTTCATTGCCTGAGGGAGCAGTTGACCACACTACCACTTCACAAGTCTTCAGAATCAAAGTTGACAGTAGCGCTCCAGAGGTATTAGCCAATACATGGCAAGTGACTGACACTAAGGGCGCAACTCTTTCAGATGGAATCATGCCATCATCATCGATACATTGCGTTGATGTTCAGTTGATGATTAAGGAGACAGAGCGCCTATCGCCACAGTCTATCTATGTCAACTGGATGTATTTCCAGAATGGCGAGAATTGGAGTTTCGCCGAGAGTAATTATGGCGGTGCATTATCGAAGAATCTCAGTCTCGTAGGTGGCGGTGACCAGATAATCGCTGAAAGCGCCGAATGTATCGATCTATGGCCAGATGGCCATGAACTTCCTAGTAGAGCACAATTGCAGAACGTGATATTGAGATTCTGGGTGACCGGCAGGGATACTGCAGGTCTAGGTTTGTCTGGAGGAGGCGATTCCGAAAATCCGATTCGTGGGACACAGGATCAATGGACCAGCGAATATGAAGTGGTATACGAGCAAGCAGAATTTGAGGTGACCCAATTCAAGATGTTCCCGAATGCTCCCGAGGTAGGTGAAGACGTTCAACTTGACATTACCGTACGTAATGATGGAAACACCGAAGGAATTCTTGAGATGAAGATAGAGGTAGTCTCAGCAAGCGATGGCGCTCGGGCAACCGTGGCTATCGTTTCAACACCAATGATTGGCGTATTCGATGGGACTCTTGGTTCAAATTCTCACAATATGGAGGTGTCGATTGAGCCTTTCAGAGAAGCAAAGGCGGATCTTCACTTTGAGATAACCAATAATTTGACTGGCGAATTGATCTATACGAGTATTAATGCTGGCCAGACTTACGACATTAGTCTAGCAACTCAAACCGATGACTCTTTGCCAATCGGAATGATTCTAGCAGCATTAGGTGCTTTGATTGGTATTCTCATCATCGTTGTTGTAGTATTGGTGCTGCGAGGTCGTAGCGAAGGTGAATACGATGACGAGTACGAATATGAGGATGAAAAATCATACCCAACATTGCCATACGAGGCTCAGCAAGGATATGGTGGAGGTGCTGAAGGAGCTTATGGCGGAGGTGGTTACGACCATGCTGGTGGTGGATACGGAAGTTATGGAACTGAGGTATCTGCAGAGATGCAACAAGCCTTGGCTGAATTCCCACAGTGGGACCAACAAACCATTCAGGGATACTTCGATATGGGCTGGTCAGTGGAGCAACTGCGTGATTGGGTCCGCCAACAGGGATGATGTGAATGAGCCGACTCCTCGAATGGGAGGACCATCTTTGGGAGGATCCTGACGGCGGTCGGATAATTCTGCATGGGGTCCTACCTACTGTGGTTCATCCACAGGCAATGCGTCCTAGGATGCAATGGGATGGATTGGCATTGGTTGCTGGAGAAGATGATCTCGAAGTTTGGGAATTTGAGGACAAGTCCGAGAAAGAAAGTGCGGGGATCAATCTAACAGAAGCGATGTTGGGGGGTGGAGCAACGCGATTGTACCTCGAACGCTTGATGCTGCTTGAAGAGGTATCTGGAGGTAGATTTCCTGATCCTGAACCATGGCGTCTGCTTAGATTAGCAAGGAAACATGGACGCAACGTGTACAATCTTGAACCACCACTCGACGATGAGGCTTGGGTCGAACATCTGGGCGAGGAAGCAGACTATTTGACCAGATGGAGGACCCTGCTGAAAATTCCACGACAGGGCAGAAGGTTCGGCAAATTGTTGAAGCAAGCAAGGGCATTGTCTTCTCCACCTCCTTCAGGTCCAGTTGAATTACAGGCTGCTTCGGCCTTAGCAGCCGCTTGGTGGTGGCTATTGGAAGAGAGCCTATCTCCCGAGTTGAGGATGAGTCGAGACCGCAGGATATGCGCGAGATTGAGGGGGGCAATGGCTGACTTGCGAACTGAACTTGGTGCAGATGCTACATTGTTGGTACCTTCTCCTCAGGTGAGGGTCGGAGAGTTGTTGGCTATCCTCGATGCAGGAATCGAGCCGGAAATCGCAAAGGTATGTGGCTCCTCGGACGGAGAGGAGGAGTGAATATGGCGAGTTCTGAAGCACCGATGGTTCAGGTAGAAAATCAGTTGATTCGTTTTACTCCTGCAACACCTTTCGACCCTGAGAAAGCAGTAAAAGAACTAGGTGCAACCCGTAGTGGTGATTATGTCATCCATGCTTTGCAAAGGCCTAGGGCCACCATTCTAATCGACAAGGATGGAAGAATTGTTGTTCATGGGACCATTCAACCTCAGGCGGCTCGCGCAGCAGCGAGGGAGTTCTTGCTGCGTATTGGTGAAAGCGATGAAGGATTGACTTCGGAGAAAGGACCAGTTATTGCCTCCTTTGATTTAGGTAGAAGATTGGAAATTGAAAGGGTCCCAATTTATGCTAAAGAGGCTAAGATGGATACTAGATTGAATTGTTTGCGAATCGATGATCAACGACATGATTTGGAACTTCTAGTATGGGCTAACGGTAAGGCCATCAGTACAGATGCTAGACACGCCAATCTAGTGGCAATGGCTGCGGTGCACTGGCGCGATAAGTTCGAATCTGACGGTCTCTTCCTCGATGGTTCGAGCGAGGATTGATGACATGGCTATCGAGAATGGCCGCTGGACAGGCCCAATCCTAGACAATCATTTCCATCTTGATCGTGGGCATCGGTTCCTCAGTGCTGCAGAGGATTTCAAAAGAGTAGGCGGCACTGACCTTGTTTTGGTACACAAACCGGATTTCATGGACCTCCCTCTTTCGGTAGATGAATGGCGTATTGCATACGATGGCACAGTTTCAATGGCAGAGGAAGTGAAGTCCAATCTCGGCCTCTCGGTCAGAGTTATTTTGGGTCCACATCCAGCAAGCTGGGCACATCAGCGGCAGGCATTGGGTAGTGAAGTCGCTGGAGAATTGTACAAGGATGCTGTTGAATTAGCAATCGAATATTGTGCTGAGGGCAAATCTTGCGCTGTAGGCGAGGTTGGCAGACCACATTGGAAAGTTGAGGAAGAGGTTTGGCAAGAAGCCAATGAATTGCTTTCTTGGACTATGAAGAGGGCATCTCAGGAGGATTTGACTCTTCAGTTACACGTCGAGGGTGAAGGAGCTTCCACTTACTCTGATCTTGCTCTAATTGCTGAACGAAGTGGGCTTTCATGCAAGCGATTGGTAAGACATCATGCCCCGCCTCAAGTAGATGAACAAACAACATCCGGGCTGATACCTTCTGTAGTGGTGGGCAAAGGTAGTGTTGAGGAAGTCATGAATACCGTCTCTAGATGCAAGGATGGTTTCCTTATGGAAACAGATTACATGGATGATCCACGGAGGCCAGGTGCGGTTCTAGGTCCCAAAACCGTCCCTCGCCGTACGCAGGCACTTGTTGCTGCTGGATTAGACGAAGAAAGCCTATGGCGCACTCACCAAGACCTGCCGGAAAGTCTCTATGGAGAAGTGGATTAAGGCTCAACTAGTAGTCGACAAGCATATCATGGGGACGTGTCAGGCAACATTGTGCGAACCGTTCAGCGCGCCTTATTGCTGGGACTTGCATGTCTACTAGCAATACAGTTGTACAGTCAAGATGTACAGGCACAATTAGAGGTCGATGTGACTTTGACTTGTGAATCAAATCAGGTGGAATTGGATGTCAGTCCAGGTTCTGGCGGTAGCGAGTCGGTGGTCTGTAGCATAGAGAATGGGGCAATGTATGAGAAGACGGTTGCGCTTTCTTTGAACATTTCAGGAAACGATGTCGATGCTTCGCTTTCTGATAGCCAAGTAGTGGTTGCAGCCAGCAGTACAGAACAGGTTTCATTGACCTTTGAGGCTGCCATCCGTTCTGAATCTGCAGATTTTTCGGTTGATTTGGACGCCACAGTAGAGAAGATTGGCATGGTTCCATTGAATCAACAGGTACAGAGTACCCAAACTCACAGTCTAACAGTTTCGATTCTGGCTTTCACCGAGTTGGAGTATTCAGCCACCGCATTCACACTGAAAAGCGCTCCAGATGAGTCATTCAACATTTCAGCCAAGGTCAGGAATACGGGAAATACTCCTGTAGATGTTGATTTCTTCATCAGCAATAATGATGAGATATTAGCTAAGGGAATAGATTGTAAATCCGAACCCACTATCAGAGACCTTGAACTGAATGGATATGTTGACCAAACTGCTATGCAGTGCACCGTTTCCAGTGATTATGAGAAATCTGAAGAGGTGGTCATCAAGATGTATGCTAGAGCCAAGAAGACCTCAGATTTGGAGTATATCTCGCCGGACCAAAGTGTCAGGGTTTCAGTCGAAGTTCCTTCAGAAGGTGGTTTCAGTAGTTTGACAGAAGATTTGAGCGAGGAGGATCTACAAGTTCTGATGTATGCTGGTGGAGGATTGCTACTTCTATTGATTGTTCTAATCGTCATGGTCAGGATTTCACGCAGTAGAGGTGGCGGTGGCGTGGATGCATGGGATGACGAAGATTTTGATTTTGAACTCTAGTTGTTTTTTTACACCTTTATTTCCTGTGGAAAGCGCGCGAAACGCTGTATTGCAGTACTCTTGCTACCCCAAGAGTCAAAGACGGAGTGTGGTGAGCAACACCTACCCATAGGGTAGGTGTGAACATGCTGGGATTACAAGGAAAGGTTGCTTTCGTATTTGGTGTGGCAAGCGAAGAGAGTATCGCGTGGGGTATCTGCAAGCGATTAGCCGAAGCAGGAGTATCTCTCTATCTAGGTTACCAAAAGAGATTCATGAGCCGCGTTTTCAAATTGAAGGATGAGTTGGATGCAATTGCTGGATTCTACCCTCTAGATGTTGCATCTGATGAAACCACGGCTGAATTCTTCTCTTCTTTCAGCCAAGAGAACCCCGGGCTCAAAGCAGATATTCTTGTTCATGCCATCGGATTTGCTCCTAGGGAATGTTTTGATCGTCCAGTATTGTTCGTTGAGGGTTCTGCCCTTGATACCGCAATGACTGTCTCAGCACACAGCCTACAACGCTGCCTAAGGCACGCTTTGCCCTATCTGAATAATTCTTCATCTACGATAACCTTGACCTATGCTGCTAGCACGCGCTTTGTGCCTTCTTATGGAATCATGAGTATTGCCAAGGCAGGTCTAGAGTGTTGGACTAGAGAGTTGGCGTGTCATCTAGGCCCTGAGGGGCATCGCGTCAATGCAATTTCCAGTGGGCCAATCAAAACTATCGCGGCGGGAGGGATTCCAGGATTTGACCGGATACTGGATCATGTCGAAGCAAATTCACCACTACGTCGCAACGTAACGCAGGAGGATGTAGCAGGTTGTGCCGCATGGTTGGCCTCAGATCTTTCTGCAGGAGTTACTGGGCAGGTTATTCATGTCGATGCTGGATATTCTGCTACCATGGTGCCGGAGAGCATAATGTGAGGGGTCAACATGTCTGCTAAAGAAATCAGTATTGCTGAATTAGAAGGAACTGCACAAGGTCCCTTTGAACCGATTGCAGTCGTAGGTATGGGCTGTATCATGCCCGATGCTGAAGATATCGCCAAATTCTGGAATAATATCGTTAATGCACATGTTTCAATCAAGGAGGTGCCATCTAATCGATGGAGTATCGATGATTTCTGGGCCCCTGGTTCGCCCGGTCAAGTGGAGTATGCCAAAACTTACGCCAAGATTGGGGCATTCGTTGAGGGATATGATTTCGATTGGCGTCGCTGGAAGGTGCCCCCTGGAACTCTTGGGCAGATTGACATTTGTCAACAATGGGCAGTAACTGCATCAGCAGCAGCTTTGGAGCATGCCGGCTATCTTGGAGATGACTCGCGCTTTTTGATTCCAAATGCTTCCACAGGAGTTGTCATGGCAAATGCTCTTGGAGGAGAATTCAGGAATCTCTCCAACCATCGAGTATGGGCAGATCAGTTCACTCGTCAGGCAGTTGAGGCGGGAGGAATGCCTGAGTCCGGCAGGGATGCTCTGAAGCAGGCTATCAGTGAAGGCAAACCGGAGATTGATGAGGATGCTATGCCTGGTGAACTCGCCAATGTTATGGCTGGCAGAGTTGCTAACTTGCTAGATCTTCAGGGGCCTAACCATTCTACCGATGCTGCTTGTGCCTCAACAATGTCTGCGGTTCTTGATGCCTGCAGAATGCTACAGGCTCGTCAGGTCGATCTGATGTTGGCTGGTGCCAGCGATCGCACTATGGATCCTGCAACTTATGCTAAGTTCAGTGCTATCGGTGCTCTTTCACCTACACATTCCACTCCTTTTGATGCCCGCGCAGATGGATTCGTAATGGGTGAAGGTGCAGGAGTATTGGTCCTCAAACGTCTAGATGATGCCATCGAAGATGGAAATGATATCCATGCAGTCATCAGGGGAATCGGAGCTAGCAGCGACGGTAGAGGAAAGGGGATAACCGCGCCTAGTCAAAGAGGACAGATGCAAGCCTTGGCTAGAGCATATGCACAGGCAGGTTTCAGTCCAGCAACTGTGGATCTTGTAGAAGCTCATGGGACCTCAACAAAGGTTGGGGATGCGATGGAGTTGGGAACTTTGCGCAAGTTGTGGCATGAATCACCTGCGGGAGACAATGTTGCAGTAGGTTCTGTCAAAAGCCAGATTGGACACCTCAAAGCGGCTGCTGGAATTGCTGGGATGTTGAAAACGATTAGTGCAGTCAGCAAGGGAGTTATTCCTCCCAGCGCAGGATTTCAAACTCCGAATCCAACCGTAGATTGGGATTCCATTCCATTCTATGTCCCAACATATGCTAGAGAGTGGCCACGTCCAAAGGATAGACCGCGTAGAGCTGCCGTTTCTGCCTTCGGTTTTGGGGGGACCAATTGGCACGTAGTTATGGAGGAGTTTGACAAGCGATTCCATCACAAGATTGCGATCGAATGGAGGAGTAGATGGGCTACTTTCCTAGCTGGACCGCAGCCCGTATCTACAACTCCCGTAGTTGCAGAGAAAGTAGCAGCCGGAGGTATTGTTGCCAAGGCCAAGGTGGCTAAGGAAAGTGCCGAAAGTATCCTCGATGCCAAGGCCTCTCCCAGTATGACATGGGAGGAACTCAAGGAGATTGAAGGCGGAATATTGTTGCTTGAATCTGATGATGTAGAGAGTTTGAAGGAGGAATTGACTCAAGCCAGAGAGCAATTGCTTTCATCTGGAAAAACATTTGATGAAGATCCATTGGGAAGGCGGTTATCCAAGGAATTAGCCGCTGCCAGCGAAGGTTTCACTTGTGTTGGCTGTAGGATTGCGATAATCGCTACATCATGGGCTGAGTTTGACAAGCGCAGCGCTTTGGCTTTGAAGACCATGGAAGGAAGGGACAAGTGGAGTTTCCTCAAGTCGCAAGGAATTCTGATTACCGACGAGGCGCCATTGCCAAGCAATGCCAAGGTTGCGCATATGTTCCCTGGTCAGGGTAGTCAATACGTTGGAATGACGTTGGATTTGAGTAAGCGATTCTCTGGTGTGGCAAATGTTTGGAACCAGGCTGACAAGACCATGGTGGATATTCTCGATGGAGAGACTCTTTCCAGTTTCGTGTTGCGTAGTGGATTGAATGAAGAAGAGCGCGCTGAAGCCGAAGAGAAACTCAAGCAGACAGAGTATACTCAACCAGCTATGTTGACTGCCGATTTAGCAATCAACCAGATTCTTGCAGACCATGGACGAAGACCTGACATGGTGGCAGGACACAGTTTGGGAGAATATGCCGCATTGATGGTTTCAGGAATTCTTGGAATGGACGGGGCTTTGCGAGCAGCAGCAGCTCGAGGAACTGAGATGGGTTCTGTTGAGATCTCCGACAAGGGGCTGATGGCTTCCGTGACCGCTGATTACAATGTGATTAAGGACGTTCTAGCATCAATTGATGGGTATGTCATTGCAGCCAACAAGAATTCACCAAAGATGACTGTTATTGCTGGAGATACTCCTTCAGTCAAGGAAGCGATACGAAGGTTCGAGGGACTAGACATCAATTGTGTCACCTTGCAGACCAGCCACGCTTTCCACTCAACTATTGTTGAGCCGGCAGCGGAACCTTTGCGAAGATTCCTTGAAGGACTTGAAATCAATTTGCCTGAGATTCCAATAACCTCGAATGTGGATGGTGGCTTCTATCCGATGAGTAGAGATCCTCAGAGAACCGCAAAGCAGCAAGTTTTGGACAAATTGGCTCCGCAGATGGCTAGTGCAGTGGAATGGACAAAACAGATTGAGACCATGTATGCATCAGGTGCTCGCCTATTTGTTGAGGTAGGTCCGAAGCGTGCATTGACTGTATTTGCTTCACAGATTCTAGAGAAGCGACCTCACATCTCAATGATGACTAACCATCCGAAGTTTGGTGGAATTCCGTCTCTGTTCAATGCTCTAGCCGAGATGGCGGTTGCAGGACGCCCATATCGCTGGCCGCGTTCAGATTCTCCATTGCTTACTGAAGGGTTCAGAGCAGGGCCAATCGAGGCTTGGCAAGAAGAAACTGAGGAAATGCCTGTGGCTTTACCTGAATCTGTAGAACAGGTTGTACCAGAAGCCCCCCAACCAGTAGCCACGACAGATGTGGAGGTTCTTGCCGAGGATTCTGGAATGGATGAATTAGAACTCGAGATTGAGTGGATAGCAAGTATTCTTGCTGGAGTTAGTGGATATCCCGCCACTATGTGTCGTGGAAATGTAGATCTTCGCAGCGGTTTAGGATTGAGTGATGAAGTAGTTCAATCTGTATTCAATTCCCTTGAGAAACAAGGTAGAGTTGCTGCTGACTTTGATACTTCTGAAATCAAGACAGCTGCGCAAATATGCGATTGGGTAGAAGGAGTGCCGGAGAATTTCCGTGCGGCTACATCCAGTAAGCGCCCTAAATCCTCTCCTAACCAAGCGATTGCTCCGCAAGGACAAGTCGTTCATAAGGTGGTAGAGAAGGTCGTTGAGAAAGTAGTCTCGACAGACCCGTTACAGAGTCGCAGAGATGACCCATTTGTCGTGACTGGAGTCAGTCTTGGGTTGCCAGGTAAAGGCAAGGTATTCGATGATGATAATTTCGAGAAATTAGTACGTGGAGAAACTTGTATCAGCGAAGTGCCGGATGATTACAAGCAGAAAATTCTCGACAAGAACATCGTACGCCTAATCAAAGGCAGAGATGGACAAGCGAGGATGGAGGCTGCTGAGGAATTCGGTGATATTCCACAACTAGCAGGTTTGGCAGGAGACTTCGACATAACCGAAGAATTCGGAGTTGATGCAAAGATTGCCCGTTCTTGGGATACTTCTACTCAATTAGCAGTGGCAGCAGGACTCATTGCTTTACGCGATGCTGGAATACCATTGACTCCAGAGGAGAAGATTGGCAAGGGAGGTTTGCGTCTCATAACTAATTGGCAGATACCTCAGATATATCGCGACCGCACAGGGGTTATCTTCTCCAGTTGTTTCCCCGGTTCCGCTAAAACCGTCAAACATAGTGCCCACAACGGGTCTGATGAAGAGGGACGTTTCGACAGGTCATATCTTTTTCAGATACTGAATATGGGACATTCCCAATTCGCACAATATACGGGAATTAGAGGCCCTAACAGCACCATCAATTTAGCGTGTGCTTCTACTGCAGCGTCATTCACTTTAGCCGAGGATTGGTTGACTACTGGCCGTTGTGATAGAGTAGTAATAATCAGCGCTGATAACGTCACTGGCCCAGATCTTTGGGAGTGGATTGGTTCAGGTTTCGCAGCCAGTGGGGCCGCATCCACAAGCAATGTCATCGAGGAAGCGGCTCTTCCTTTCGATGCCCGTAGAAATGGACTGATTCTTGGTATGGGCGCAGCCGCATTTGTCATTGAGCGCAAGAGCGAAGCCACACAGAGGGGAGTTCAGCCGTATGCGGAATTGCTTGGAGCGCATATCGCCAATTCATCTTATCATGGGACCAGATTGGATGTTGAGCATGTTGCTGCAGAGGTTGATCGTTTCGTGTCCCAGATGGAAGATAGATGGGGAGTTAATCGTAAGGAGATCGCATCTGAGACTTTCTTCTACAGTCATGAGACCTACACTCCAGCGAGAGGAGGTTCTGCTCAAGCAGAAGTAAGGGCCTTGCGAGAGACCTTCGGCAAAGATACCGATTCGTTGGTTATTTCCAATACAAAGGGATTCACAGGGCATCCTATGGGGGCGGGAATCGAAGATGCTTCGATGGTTCACGCCCTACATACCGGACGCGCCCCTCCTATTGCAAATCACAAGGAGGTAGATCCTGAATTAGGAGATCTCAATCTGAGCAAGGGAGGATATCATGAAAATATGAGGTATGGATTGCGATTTGCTGCAGGTTTCGGTAGCCAGGTCGCAATCACATTCATGCGCTCATGTGAAGTTCAGGGCGATAGAATCGACATGGATAGATTGATGCGATGGAATCAGAAACTTGCAGGAACAGACAACTTACAATTGAAGGTCTTGGATGGTAAATTGGTTGCATATCTTGATGGGGAAGACAATCTACATGGCGGCGTACAGGGCGAGGATTGGAAACCTGGAGAAGATATGAGCAAAGAAGCTGAAACCGTTCCGGAACCTGCCGTAGAAGCAGAGCCTGAACCGGTACCTAAGGAAGATTCACCGCCGTCTACAGTAGAGTCGGTCTCGAGTGTTGACAAGGATTCGGTTTCAACTACGGTTGTCGAGGTTGTAGTGGAACACACCGGATACCCTGCAGATTTCATCGAATTAGATCAAGATCTGGAAGGTGAATTGGGCATTGATACAGTCAAGCAGGCCGAAATCATGGGAGATATTCGCGAAAAGTTCTCTTTACCAGTAGATGAATCGTTTATCCTCGCTGAGCACCCTACCTTGAATCACATGATCGATTACATTCTCAAAATGTCAGGTTCCAGTATGGCATCTGCTCCTGTGGAATCAGGGATTGATGACAAGGTAGAGGAAGAACCTGTTTCAGAAACAGCAAAGGAGCCAGAACCAGAAACTGAGGAACAGGTAGAACCCGCGAAGAGTGCCGCTTCTGTAGAGGTGGATCGAAGCGAAATCGAAGCAGTTGTCCTAGAGGTGGTTGTGGAACATACCGGTTATCCTGAGGATTTCATCGAGTTAGATCAGGATCTAGAGGGTGAATTGGGAATTGACACTGTGAAACAAGCGGAAATGATGGGTGACATCAGAGAGCGGTTCTCACTTCCAGTAGATGAGTCATTCAGTTTAGCAGAACATCCTACTCTCAATCACTTTGTCAAGTATATCGTCAAGATGCAATCTGGTTCTGAAGAAGTTGTTCAGGCCGCAGAGAATGAGGCTGAACCGATGCCAGAGGCTGTTCCAGAACCAGAATCTGAGCCAGAACAGGTACCAGAGGAGCAACCAGTATCGGAACCTGAGCCAGTAGTTGAACCTGAAGTGAAAGACGTAGTTGCTGAGCCCAGTGCATCGATAGATGTTTCAGAAGTTGAAGCCAAGGTTCTGCAGGTAGTTGTTGATCATACAGGATATCCAAAGGATTTCATCGAGATGGATCAGGACCTTGAAGGCGAATTAGGAATTGATACGGTGAAACAGGCAGAAATGATGGGCGATATCAGGGAATTGTTTGAACTGCCCGTGGATGAACAATTCAGTTTAGCAGAACATCCTACATTGAGCCATTTCGTTGAGTACATCATCAGAATGAAGGGTGGAACAGTATCTCCTCCAGAAGCGGTTTCAAGTGTTGCAGAGAGCGAAGCAGAAGAGATTCCTTGGCGCTGGTCAGACAATGTGCTTTCAGAAGTTCTTGCAGAATACCATCTTGACGATAGAGATGAATTGATCGAGGTCGCCAAGAAACATGATGACGGCAATCGATACCTCAAGCGGGAAGAGATTCAGGCTGCTGCAGAGGAGTTGAAGGATAGTAAAATGACTTGGAGATACTCGGACAATGTGGTTTCTGCAGTCCTTGCCGAGCACGGCCTAGATGATGCAGACGCTTTGGTTGAAGCCGCTAAGGTACACGATGATGGGAATCGCTACTTGAAGAAGGAGGAACTTGAGGCAGGGGCCCGAGACCTTGTGGGAGATGAACCGCCTCCTGATGATGAGGAAGAATCCCCTTTAGCGAATAGGGTGGTCACTGAAGAGCAATCGCAGGAGACCGCCCTACAGACCAGTCCACGCGCAGGAGTCCGCAGGTGGCAGGTCGAAGTCGAGGAAGCCCTTTCTGAGAAAGATCCAATTCTTCTGAGTGGAACCGTATTGGTCACTGATGATGGCATTGGTATTTCCGAAGAGGTTTGCTCAATACTACAATCCAAGGGACTATCCACCATTCGTGTATCCCTCGAACTAGAACTCAAGGAGATGGTTTGCGAAGAACATGCAGGACAGAAAGTGTACAGAGTGGATCCTTCAAAGGAATCGCAGATTAATGAAATGTGTATGGAAATCAGGCAAGAGTGTACAGATGATTCTCTTTGTGGTATCATGCACTTTGCTCCAGTACAGTTGTCTGGTAGTAATTGGGAGGTTGGCGCCTCTTCAAGAGCAGCTACTTTGGCCAGTCATTCCTTGTTTGGAATGCTCAAGTATCTCGATGAACTTCTAGCATCCTCGCCATCAGCGGTAGTTGCTTCTTTGTCCGCCATGGATGGTAGACATGGCAACATTGGAGAGAGGTTCAATTCTCTGGCATGCGGAGCCTCTGGTATTGTCAAATCATATGCACATGAGCGTACTGATATTCGTTGTCGAGCATGGGATTTGCACCCCGAGTTGGCGGCAGATACTTCCCACGTCGCTGAGTTGTTGATGGATGATTTGTTACAGAACGGGGGAGATGTAGAGATTGGTTTCGACAAGGACCTGCGCCGTTGGCGTTTAGTTATGTTCGATGAGGAATTGGTGGCCGAACCTACTAGCCTACAGCCAGATGATGTCTGGTTGGTTAGTGGCGGCGGGTCTGGTGTAACCTCGGCAGCCATTAACGGATTGGCCAACTCTTGTCGAAATGCAGGTGCCATGTTCGTCTTGTTAGGTCGTACTGAGGCTATGGACGAACCTGCTGGTTGGTTGGATTGGAATGAGGATCAGTTGAATGAGCGTAAGATGCAATTACGCGAAGAATTGGTCGCTGCTAGCGAATCTGGAAAGGTCTCGATGGTAGAATGGAATAAGGCCTGGCAGCCATATCTCAGAAGCCGAGATATCCACAATACGATAGCGAAGATTCGCAAGAGTGGAAATAAGGCGATATATCGAGCCTGCGATGTCACCGACTTGGATTCATTGCAAGAAATTGCCAAGCGTCAGGGCCCAATTACCGGAATCGTTCATGGGGCTGGAATAGAAGATAGCAAACTGGTCGCTGAGAAGACTTGGCAGACCTTCTCCACTGTTGTTTCGATTAAGGTAGATGGTTGGAAGGCTTTGGTTAGTGCTGCTGAATACTCAGGAGGAGAGCTTCGATTTGCCGCATGTTTCACCAGCGTTGCTGGACGATTAGGTAATGGAGGTCAGACGGATTATGCCGCAGCGAATTCGGTCTTGGATGCTGAAATGGCGCGACTTACAGCAGGAGGAAAAACTCGTGCAGTAGCAACGGCTTGGACTGGATGGAAGGATGTAGGAATGGCTACACGTGGAAGTCTAGAGAAGATATTCGAAGCAGCAGGAATCGAGACGATACCCGTGGACAAGGGAGTCTCAATCTTTGTTGATGAGGTGCTCCGAGGCGGTAAGCGTAGAGTCATGTGCTGTGGTTCAATGGGAATAATGGACAAGTTCGAATCATTTCGCGCACCACCTCTGAAATTACCAGCAATGATGTCTGGATTGATTGCGGATCCTGCGCGTTTCCCATTCGTCGACCGCTTGTTGGATTTGCAAGAAGGCGAGCGAATGGTCAGCGAGTGTTTGCTCTCTACCGAGGCACATCCCTTCCTTGCAGACCATTCAATCGATGGAGTACCATATCACCCGGGAGTCATGGCATTGGAGATGTTTGCTGAGAACGCCTTACTGCTACTACCGGAATTCTGTCTTGCAGGTTTTGAGAATGTCGAGTTCGGCTTGCCTATCAAATTGATCAAAGGTCCCCAGAAAGTACGCATAGTGTCTGAACTGGTTCGTCGCAAGCGCGACCACTATTGGGTTTCTTGCCACCTTGAGAGCGATTTGGTCAATTCGAAGGGAGAGGTCTTCGGCAATCCAAGGATGCATCACAAGGCCACAGTCAGATTGGTTCGCAAATCAAATGATTTGACCAAACATATGGCGTCTGAACTACACGATATTCCTGACATCGGCATCCCAGCATCTGGTGAGTTGCAGCATCACCCCAGTTTCATCTATCTGCGATTCTTCCATGGCCCAAGGTTCCAAAGTCACGGTGGAATCATTCGAGGTTTCGATGTTGGAGAGATGAGAGGGGCAGATGGTATTGCATTGATGCGCCATCAATTGCCCGAAACAGATCAGTTTGCAGTAGAGAAGGAGGGCGAATCCATTCTTCTAGAGGCTTTACCGATGTTGGTTGAGGCAGGATTCCAGAATGCTGGACTAGTGACGATGGAAAGCGATTCATTGATGTCTTTGCCAGTAGGAATTGAGTGGATGACTGTACTTGCAGTTCCTGAAGTTGGAGAACAATTACGCGTAAGAAGCGTGTGCCGCGCTACGGAAGATGGAGGCGTTGGGGTACACGATGTGGTAGTGGTTGGTGAGGATGATTCACCATTATTGTCTCTCAAAGGTTTGAGACTCAAAGCGATGGCTCCCTTGGCAGAGGAGATGAAGTTCACTCTGGATGGATGAACGTGTTTGAATTCAATCAGAGCCCGAGAATCACACTAGTATTGCTCGATATCTTAACCGAGTATGATACAATTCCAGATTTGGTGAATATTGATGAATTCCAGTCATTCAAGACAGAAAAACGCCGATTAGAGCATATTTCTACAAGAATCGCACTCGCCGAAGGCTTGTCTAGTTGGGGCTTGGATCCTAAGATGATTCATGTTGTGAGAGATGACAAGAGGGCGCCTTCGTTGAGATGGATACAAGGAACATTCCGTTCTCAAGAACTTCCAGGGATTTCGTTGGGGCATTCACATGGTAAGGCAGTTGTGGCATTAATCGAGCCAGGGTGGTGGGTTGGAATCGATGCTGAACCTGAAGATAGGGTAATTGCTAGTAATGCATTTGATCAGTTTTGTAAGGGTGAGGAACTCAAGATGATTCGGGAACGTCCTGAGGATGCAGTAAGGTTGTGGACGAGCAAGGAAGCCGTTCAGAAAGCAATGCATTTGGGTATGCATCTTAACCCACGTGACATTACCTTTGCAAATGAAATTCCAATTGTAGGGGAGACACAGGAAATTTCTATTGGAAATCAAAAAATTCAATTGAAGAATATGTTGTTTCAAGCGTATCATGTTTCGGTTGCTTGGAAGCCCGCAGAAACAGTACAATTAGATGCTGAAGAATTGCTCATTGCGGAATTAGCTGAGCGAATAAGAGACGATGAGGGTAACCTGAAGTTTCAGGTCGGATGCAAGACAGTTCGAGGAAGAATCTAATTCCAGAATGCTGCTTCTTCCCAAGGTAGGCCAACTGCTATTCCAAGAATCTCTAGAATGACATAATTGAAGATCAGATATGTGATGATGGCAATCGTAAATACAAGAAGAGAGGTATTGATAACTCTCCTTCTTTGTCTCTTGGCTTCATCCAGAGTACAGATTCCTTGTTGACGGAAATAACGCCAGAGGCCAAATGCAAGGAACCCTAGAGCCAAAGCGTAGAAGATGTATCTAGCAGGTCCGAAGTACATCTCATTGGATAATGCAGCAGCGGTTGAGATACTAGCAAGCCCGAACATTACCAGAACAACGCTAGGAAGGCAACACATGCTAGCAATTACAGCACCTCCGCTTATCCACCGCCACATACCTTTGGAATCATGGACTACTGAATCAGAGCTTTCTGCTTCGGCCATGTTTACTGCTGGAAGAGTGTAATACATCAAGCGTTGTTTTGTTTCTCTTGCTAAAGGGGCCTTCAAAGCGAGCTCTATTTGGCTTAGGCGAAGAGATTTGGTGAAGAAAAAGTGCGGGTGGCGGGAATTGAACCCACGACATGAGGTTGGAAACCTCAGGTGATACCACTTCACCACACCCGCGTTGGATGGACCTGCGACCATCCTTTCGGATGTATTGATTTCGGTCTCGTATCTTGACGAGGAATCAGTATTTCCAGGATGATTCTTGTTGCCAACTTGGCGGCTCTGGTGGAGGGGGCATACCTTCTGCAAAGAGTCCGCCTGAGATGAATTGTTGCGTTCCTTTGCGTTGTTTTCGAGTCTTTGGTTTGACAACTCTAATCACAATGCCGAGACCGACCACCACGAGAACAGCACCAGCGATAATTAGTCGCAGATTTTCTGTACTCATCTCGATTCCTGCCAAATTGAAATCACCTTTGCTATTGCTTGCGGATTCTGCTTCTGCATCGTCTTCCGGAGTAGTATCGACAACCTGTAATTCGATGGTCACGCTGTCCATCGCTTGTTCTGCACCGGGCGCTTCAGTCTTAATCACTGAGAGGTATTCTCCAACTTTTGTCCCGCTTGCTCTGAGCACTATTTCCTTCACTGCACCTGCAGTTCCTGCACTGGTGAATTGTAATATCTGCCTGTTGTCATCACTATCCATTCCTATCGGCATGTCCCAAATGAGAATAGCAACTACTGAGATATCGGCTTCATTGCTTACAGTACAAGTGACTACCAGTTCCTTTTGCTTCATCATATCGAGGATAAGATCGGATTGTATACAGTTTAGAGATACGGTCACAGACCATGAATCAGGGTCATCAGGGAAGTTGTCCACTCTTGAAGCACCAGAACTCTGGTTGTCGCCCCATCCATCTCCATCAGAATCTTGCCATTGGCTCGGAATATCAGGGAATGCATCGTCTTCATCGGCCCATCCATCTCCATCTCCATCTACGCACCCTCTACTGGCCTGCATTGAAGTGCCAGCCTCGTTTGGACAATCGTCTGCATTGTTTCCAGATAAATTGTCACCGAACCCATCTCCATCATTATCTGTGGATTGTGTTGCGTCCTGTGGCCAGATGTCGGCCCCATCGTCGGTGCTCCATGTAGAGTCAGCATCACTCCAACCATCATCATCGCTGTCTATGCAACCTAATCTATCTACAGTAGAACTTCCAGAAATATTTGGGCATTGGTCAGCCATGATACCCAGAGCTTCGTCGCCATATCCGTCGCCATCTGAATCTGCCCATTGACTGGCTTCATCAGGGAATGCATCAGCGCCATTGCCAGCATTCCACAAAGTATCGGGATTGGACCAACCATCTCCATCTGAATCTGGACATCCGTAGCGGTCTTCGGTGGAATCACCTTGTACTTGAATACAAGAATCTGGTTCTAAACCTGAAGCATTATCGCCGTACCCATCATCATCGAAATCCTCCCATTGGCTAGGAATCAATGGGAAGGCGTCGGCTCCCATACTGACCATCCAAGACTGGTCCGGGTCAGAGTATCCATCTCCATCGCTGTCTGGACAACCCATTCGGTCGTGAGTTGAAGTTCCGTATGTGGTTGAACAATCGTCTTCCAAGGCATCGTCTAGGCCATCAGCATCGGCATCTCCTGCTCTGAGTGGATCATCCGGGAAGTCATCGTTATCATCACTCATTCCATCTCCATCTCTATCGGGACAACCAAATCTATCGTTGGTTGAATTACCTGCAATGTTGACGCATGCATCTGGCTGGAACCCACTCAAATCGTCTCCGAACCCATCACCATCGATGTCTGATTGCTGAGTTTCTTCATCAGGTAAATCATCGATACTGTCCGCCCAGCCGTCCCCATCGCTGTCTGGGCAACCGAGAACTGATTGTTGATCTGAAGTGCCACTTACATCGGGGCATGCATCGGGGGAATCGCCAGATGGGTTGTCACCATATCCATCGAGGTCGCTATCCAACCATTGACTGGTTACTGTAGGAAATGCGTCATCGCTATCGGCCCATCCATCAAGGTCCGAGTCAAGACAACCAAATGTCGAGTTTTGATTTGATGTTCCAACTTGTTGTGGGCATGAATCAGCCTGATATCCACTGCTATTATCTCCATATCCATCTCCATCACTATCTGCCCATTGACTAGGTTCATTGGGAAATAGGTCACCCACATCGCTCCAACCATCCCCATCAGAATCTGGACACCCAGTTTGATCTTGGGTTGAATTTCCATTTATTGTAGGACAATCATCCTCATTATCGGCATATCCATCAGAATCCAAATCGCTATTACGGCTTGGATCAGTTGGGAAATCATCATTGGAATCAGAGTAACCATCACCGTCAGTATCCAAACAACCAAACAAGTCAATCGTGGAGTTTCCAAAAACATTAGGACAACCATCGGGATTAGTTCCTAATGGCTCATCTCCATACCCATCCCCATCTGCATCAGCCCATTGGGTTGGGTCATTGACGAAAGCATCTGCTCCTTGGCTGATGTTCCAATTTGCATCTTCATCAGAATATCCGTCACCATCGCTATCGTCACAACCGTTGCGGTCTTGATTTGATGTTCCACTTGTCATCGGACAGGCATCGGCACCGTCGGTAGTCAACCAGTTAGTATCGGGATTCGACCAACCGTCGTTGTCGCTATCCAAGCAACCATATCTGTCCTTGTTGGACCATCCCGCTTGCGAGGTACAGGAATCGGGTTCTACTCCTACTTGGTTATCGCCATACCCATCATCATCAGCATCTATCCACTGGGTTGCATCATTCACGAATTCATCAGCACCATCTGAAACTCCCCAGTTTGCGTCTGGATTGGAATATCCATCTCCATCAGTATCTGGACAACCTTTGCGATCTACGGTTGAGGTTCCGGGAATGGCAGGGCAATCATCCTCCTCATTGTCTACTCCATCCATGTCAGCATCTGTACTTCCGTTGATTAGCGTGAAGTTCCTTGATAAGACCAAAGAGAATTCTTGTGGACCAGTGGGAACATTGGTGCCTAGTACCCGAACCTCCCAAGTTCCAGTGGCAGGATTGCTGAATTCTATTCCTCGAAGGTTGTCGCGGTCATTAGAGAGGTTGGTCCAAGTTCCGGAGGGACTCATTATTGCTAAATCCAGATCGTTTACCAAGTTGACACTCGCCGCTGTGGTAGAAGCTGGGTCAGTCCAAGCCAGCATTATTGCTAGATCTGGAGTTCCAGCGCTGACATTGAATTTGAAACTGAGTTGCTCGTTAGTGGATAGGGCTTCTCCATCAACAAAGGAGACATTAGCGCTGGTACCCATGTTCACCCTACCCCAACCTTCATGGTTATTTGGCGCGGTTTCACCAGCACCATTGGTTGAACTGCTGTACTGTCCAACCATGTCATCCGCTCCTGACGCCATTATCGCTTTGATCAAAGCAGAGGAGGGATTGTCGTGCCCAACGTTTTCCTTTAGGTGTTCAATCAACAATGCGACCGCTCCAGCAGTTAGTGGAGTTGCCATACTGGTTCCTCCCATGTAGGTGTAATCGGTATCGTAAGCATTCCATCCAGTATCGCTGGTAGAGCGACTCTTGGTTGAAAGTATCCACGTCCCTGGTGCTGAAATATCGGGCTTAAGGCGTGAATCATCTGTTGGACCTCTGCTGGAGAAGGCCGCCATACCTTCGACGTTCCCTCCAGTTCTATCGCTGGAGATTGGACTACCATAGGAACTACCCCAAGTGCCCGTATACCAGCAGGTGCCATCTCCTTCACAGAATGTGTAGCGATCGTTTTCTGTTGCTCCTACTGTAATCACATTCTTTGCGGTTCCAGGTGAGCCAAGAGAATCTAAGTCAACTTCTCCATCATTGTTGGTATCTACGCCTTCATTTGCTGCTGCAAAAAGAATCGACATGTTGGCGTGGGTTCTTGCTGCATCATCTGCTTGCATTGCAGATGTTGTGTATTCACCATCAACTCCAGAACCCCAAGAATTTGTGTGAACCAAAGAACCATTTTCAGCGGCCAAATCGAAGAGGTCTCGAATGTCATCGGGAATTGCCCAAAGCCCAAACCCATCAGAAACTCCAGCGTTGCTGTTGAAATCCACGTATTGTTCTGTTGCTTGGAAGAGAAGATGTGCCTCTGGGGCCGCTCCGACGATGTCCCCATTGGATGCGCTACCGTCTCCAAGAACGCTGCCGGCTACGTGAGTGCCATGCCCACTATCTAGGTCTGATGCGCCATCATCCCAACCTCCGTTATACTGCTGGGCCCAGTATTGCACACTTTCTGGAACAGGAACCGACAGGATTCCGGTAATGTGATCCCTGAAATCATCGTGCATATTCGAATTATTGATACCGTTATCGATACCGGTATCGGCTACTGTAACGATTATTCCAGAACCGTCAACTGCAGCGTAATTACTGTTCAATGCACTGATATTGCTGGAATCTGAGATCTGATCGATTGCCATCCAGTGTTGGGCTACGTCGTTGAGAATACTAAACACTGGTCGTGGTTCCATCCACTCTATCTCTGGTTGAGAGGCCAATAGGGAGATTCCTAGAGTATTGGCAGTGGCAGTTGCAAAGCGTCCATCGTGGCTGTGTTGAATGACCATGGAACCTTGCTTGTGTGGCAAGTCAGGCCAGTCATTGCCCGAGAGCACCACATTAACGGTGACCAGATCTTTGGTGGCAAAGGGTTGACTTCTTTCCCCTAACAATAGTTGTGTCAAGGAAAGGTGTATTCGATCAGTAGGGTCTATTTTCATTAGAGATTTAACTTCAAGGCGTTCTAACTCATCGAGGTTCACACTGTTAACCTTGCAATGAAATGCACTAGGTGGAAGGAATGAATGACATTCTATGCCGGCAGCGGCCAACTCGCCATGCCATTCGCTGGGTACAGGATAGGAGTGCTGCAGAACAACCCATCCGTCTACAACATCTTCACTCCATTTTTCTATGTCCACGGCGCCTGCGTCCCTGTGTCTTAGCCAAACCTCACTATCAGCATTAGAGGACTCCCACCCGTGTTCTAAATCCAGAATTGGTTCGATTCCAATACGGGACAATTCCTTAATTTCGTCATTCAACGAACTGAATTCTACTATTTGTTCTGACACTGACATTTCTGTGGATTGTGTCAACGGCAACAATGGTTGCATTAGCAACATCAGCAAGATGCATGGGATGACTCTCTGGCCCCTCTTCATAGTTGAATGAGAAAGCAACTCGGCCATCAAGGTTGGCTTATACAACACCTTGGACTAATGCCGTTCACAAGACTGAAAACAGGAGTGCTCAAGCCACAGATGTGACCGCTACTTCAACGGCTGAACCCGAAGAGAGGAATCGACACGACGGGGTCGATGAATCGGGAGATAAGCAGGTTCTAGGAAAGCAGTTGTGGAGAGTATTACCTTTCATCAAACCATACAAGGGCCGTTTTATTCTTGGTATAGTTTCCAACGCGGGTGCTAGAGCCTGCGATTTGTTGCCATTTGTGGCGATGGGTTTGTTGACAGACGCAGTACTCAATGGAACCATAACTGAAGCAAGAGAATATGTTTGGTATGGCGGATTAATTCTTGCGGCCTTCACTGGTTTAGCCATATTTCAGGGAATATCGAATTACACTTGGGAGACATTGGCACAATTCATTCAACACGATATCAGGATGCAAGCCTTTGATTCGTTAATCAAGATGGAGATGAGATACTTCGAGGACCGGCAAACGGGAGATATCATGTCAGTGCTTTCTGCTGACGTGAACCAATTGGAGAACTTTCTCTCTGATTCCTCTACCTCGATAATCAGAATTATTGTAACCTTCTCGGTTGCTTTTGCAATATTGATGTGGATGTCATGGAAATTGACGGTCATCCTATTCGTTCCTATCCTCGTCATCATCCCATTGGTATATTTCTTCTCGACCAGAGTTCAGCGCCGATACAGAGAATCGCGTCAATCCTTTGGAGACATCAATTCGGTATTGGCAAACAACATCTCCGGGATGGGAGTTGTACAGGCTTACAATGCGGAGAAGTATGAGTCCCAGAGAGTTGGAAAAGAGTCTGGATCATATATGGATGCGGCGGTGAAAGCTACTGTCATTCGTAATAGGTTCCTTCCTGGAATCTATGTTATTGCAGGTCTTGCATTCGCATTGTTGGCATCCATTGGAGGATGGTTGGTAATGACTGAAGACATTACACCGGGCCAATTCGTTACCTTTCTTCTAATGAGTACAAGGATGTCAATGCCTCTATTCATCCTTGGAATGTTAGTCAATCAAATCCAGAAGAGCGAGGCCAGTGCAAGGAGAATCTTTGCAATGATCGATCTTGAGGCGACAATTGTCGACAAGGAATCAGCAACTGCTTTGGAAGGAAGAGCTGAGCAGATATCTTTCGATAATGTGTACTTTGGTTATCCTGAAGGGCAACAAGTCCTGAACGGAGTATCGTTTGAATTGAAGAAGAATCAGTCAGTTGGTATCGTTGGTCCTACTGGAGCAGGTAAATCCACTATCGTCAAGTTACTCTTGAGATATTATGAACCCGATTCTGGAATCGCAACGATGAACGGCAATGACCTGCAAGAATTGACTTTGTCTAGTATGCGCAAACAGATTGGTTACGTTAGTCAAGATGTCTATCTCTTCCATGGTACCGTCAAGGAAAATATCGCATATTCAGATCAGTCTGCTTCGCAAGAAGAAATTGAAGAGGCAGCGCGCTTGGCAGGAGCACATGATTTCATCACCGAATTGGCAGGTGGTTACCAAGCTGTGGTGGGCGACAGGGGAGTTAAGTTGTCTGGAGGGCAAAGGCAGAGAATTTCCTTGGCTAGAGCGCTATTGCGTCGCCCTCCATTGCTGATTCTCGATGAGGCAACCAGTGCGGTTGATACTCGTACTGAGGAGATTATTCAACGCAATCTCAACGAGTTCAAGGATGGTAGGATGACAGTAGCAGTAGCACATCGCCTGAGTACGATTCGCGATGCTGATACTATTCTTGTGTTGGTAGAAGGAGTGGTTGTTGAGAGAGGTAGTCACGATGAGTTGTTGGCTGCCGATGGAGTTTATGCAGACCTTTGGGCAGTACAGACTGGAGATTTGAATCAAACCACAGGCCAGGCTACCAAGTTCGATGCTTGATTACTGTCTTTGATGAATGGGGTGTAGTAATACCTCAGTTCTTCCATTATCGAGTCCTGGAGTGTTCAATTGAGATTGTCTTCCATGAACTCTGTCAACTTCTCCCATCAGGTTCTCTTCAAGGTATTTCTTCATCCAACGGTCACCCCAAATTATGGCGATTGAAAGAATGACAAATACTGGGATTCCAATAATCAACGACCACAGGCTGACTGATAATCCTGCTACCATCATATCATCAAGTAATTCTGCCAGTGCAATCATCGCAACAAAGCATGTGATTCTTGAAATTATCAACCAAGATCTTACCACTTCCCAAATCTCTTCTTCCGCACTGTGCTCCATCGGTTGCGCCATCGCTTGTAACTTCTTTTTGAGCGGACCAGCCATGTTTTACAACCACTTTGGGAGATGCTGTGGCCGACCTTCTACTCAAGAACCCATTGCCAGATGAAGTTGCCAAGCGATGATTGTTGGACCCTGTAGAGAGTGCCGTCATCTTTCTTTATCGTCGATTTGCACACCAAGTCCGGCTGCGGCACCTTGGCCAAGATAGATCTGTTTCCATCCTCGAATGACTCCGCTTCCATAGGACCAATGTGCCAAGAAGATGGTAACGGGTGCAATTGCTACGGTCATCAATGTGCGATGTGGAGATGCACCAAGCGCGGCACCAGCCCAACATATCAAGAAATACAAGATTCCCAGTGACGCTGTTCCATGAGCCGCTACGCGCGGGGCTCCCATCTCAGGTGAGTTGAACAAATCAGACCAATCGATTCCTCCTTGCCAAATTCCCCAAAGGAATGCTGCTAGACCAAGGATAGTGAGTATAGGGAACATACCTATGGCATTGTGGCTCCAACGCTTCAGTTCAGGCCAGCGTTTGTTAGCAAGGGTGCGAACATATCCGTAATTCCTCAGTTGTTTCATGTAAGGTCCGAATAATACTCTGCGCCGATGCGGCATGACCGCTTCGGCATCGAACCACAATCGATAACCTGCATCGAGAATCTTGCGATCCATGACCACGTCTTCGGCACCTATGCAGCCTTTCTCAAAACCTGAAACTTCATCCAGAACAGATTTGCGATATGCAGAATTACAACCAGGGTTGTGATCGATTTCGATTAATTCTTCAGATGGCACTTTGCCGTATCTTGTTCCAGCAGTAACCCATCTGGCACAGAAAGCCACATCTGCCGCTCGGGCTGAAAAAGGGTCTTCATCGGGAGCGAAGTTTGGTCCACCTACTCCTGCTACTTCATCACGTTCGAACCAGCGAATCAATTTCCCAGCCCAATCCTTGTTTGGAATAACATCATCATCGGTGAACAATAGTATGTCGCAGTCCAAAGCCTTGATTCCAACATTGCAGGCATCGGCGCGATTTCGACTGCCCTGATCATCAATCCACCTCGCACCATTTTCTTTGCAGATTGATTCGCCAGGATCCCCTGTTGGGCCAACGCAGGCGATTTCCAACTCACCTTCCCAATCTTGTTGGTTGAGTGCTTGTAGTACTACTTGCAATTGTTCAGCATTGCGCAGCGTTGGAATGAGCACTGAGACTCTTGGCAATGCCATGGCGCGGCGAGGCTATGTTACGTTTCAATACAACTGAGATTAGGGCGGTGTAACCAATCACAGGTCGCCTTCGATACGTGGAGCCAAGAAGTAGACTACTTCTCCTGCACCATCTGCAAATTCGTATTCCACCTTTAGGGGGAAGTTATCTCCAAAGCGAAGAGTTACTCTATCGATGACTGACATCAACTTGGATAATGGAAGGAGATAGGTTAAGCTGTATTGAGATCGTACTGGACCATCGCACTTGAGTTCGTGTACCTCATCTTTGCTGTAAGTCACATTGACACTATCGGTATCCCCACCGATGACATTTATCTCCAAGCCAGAATCACTTAGTGAGATATTGACAAGGTCACCGACTTGTCGGGCTGCCCTTAGTGCGCGGGACAAATCGTCCCCGCTTAGGGTGACACTTGCAGGCAGATCCAATTCTGGGACATTTGGGGGTTGTACGGTAGAATGGTCTAGAGGACGTACTACGCGGTCAATCTTACCCATGTTGATGTGGATTCGTCCTTCGCTCTCATCATGCTGTAATTCGATGAGGTCTCCAGAGTTACCTAGGGACAACAAATCCCTCATCTTTCCCAATTCCAATCCTAGAGATTTCTCATCAACATCCCATGTCTCAAAAGCGGCGGACTGAATGGTCATTTTGATCATCGCTACGTGCGATGGGTCAACCACTCTGACATCGAGGTCATGTTCGTTGAAATCGAGTCTCGCTTCTTCTACAACCACATTGAGGGTATCGAAGATAATTCGCATCAGGTCTTGTCTCGCTGTTATGTTCAGCATGTCACCATCCATCCTGTAGGTGTCCTCTCGCTGGGGGGGGTCCATAAACCTGCTTTCACCTCAATGAGGAACAGTTGCAGCGAAATTGGTTTGTCATGCGGCGAAAATCAGTATTCTCGCCATCCATGTTTACATGCTTTGCAAGTTAGGAACCTAGTCTCAGGTTCGTCGCTGGAACGAGTTTGTCTAAGTTCAGAGAATACCTCTCTACCATCGCATTTAGGACAGATGTATGAGTCGGTGGTAAGGACTCCGAACATCATGTCTGCATCATCGATCACTTCGTATTCCCTTGTCTCGGCTTTGGAACTGGATGTTGTTTCTGCTAAGTCAACCGTACTTCCATCTGGTAAGGTGACTTCATTCTTTGCACCTCCCTTGTAATTACATTTGTAATTTGTACAATTTATGTTTCCAGAGGAATCTGGATATGACAAAGTACCGCATTCTGGGCAGAACATAGGGTATTGGGCGAGTGGTCACCACATATAGACGATTTGCTTGTTAATTCAGGTATTTTTCCGATTTCAATAGAGTGAACGTTCCCCATCCCTTTTGTGGTGCTGTCTGTTCGACGGTACGTGGTGTGGATAGCATACGACTGGAGATTGGCGTTGGTCATCGATGATCAGGG